>Ga0181519_10004562_pt1 | contig 11170 bp, 8 predicted proteins | sample PEATcosm2014_Bin_26_FD_121102 | JGI IMG/M metagenome (GOLD analysis project Ga0181519, IMG submission 121102) | Peatland microbial communities from MTU Mesocosm Facility, Houghton, MI, USA - PEATcosm2014_Bin02_10_metaG | ecosystem: Environmental > Terrestrial > Soil > Wetlands > Peat | place... | reverse complement strand
GTGTCGCCCGCTCGCGAGCGGGCGTGGGTTGAAACCTGTCAGCAGCGTGCCGGCTTCGATGCGCAAGAAGTCGCCCGCTCGCGAGCGGGCGTGGGTTGAAACACGACCGCGCACGGCTGAAGTGTGGCAGTCAGGTCGCCCGCTCGCGAGCGGGCGTGGGTTGAAACGCAACTCCTATCGCAACTCGCCGAGATTTGCTTGTCGCCCGCTCGCGAGCGGGCGTGGGTTGAAACATCCTCGCCGGCCAGGTCGCCACCTCGGCATCAGTCGCCCGCTCGCGAGCGGGCGTGGGTTGAAACAAGACTGGCGTCTGGCCGCCCTCATCGCCGACGGGTCGCCCGCTCGCGAGCGGGCGTGGGTTGAAACATTACAACCGCGAGGCCCTGCAAGGCATCGTGGAGTCGCCCGCTCGCGAGCGGGCGTGGGTTGAAACATCGCCATCCGCTACTCCCCTAAGTTGTCGCCGTCGCCCGCTCGCGAGCGGGCGTGGGTTGAAACGTATTGGCCGAGGACTGGGGCGGGAGCACCTCGTCGCCCGCTCGCGAGCGGGCGTGGGTTGAAACGTGCTGGCTTGGTACGTCGATGCAGCAGACGATGTCGCCCGCTCGCGAGCGGGCGTGGGTTGAAACGTGGCAAACCACCAGTGGCCAGCCACAGACGGGTGTCGCCCGCTCGCGAGCGGGCGTGGGTTGAAACTCGGCCGGCATCTTCAAGCAGCCCGCAGCGGATCGTCGCCCGCTCGCGAGCGGGCGTGGGTTGAAACCCTGTTACCGCATTGCAGCTAAGTGAGACTGCCGTCGCCCGCTCGCGAGCGGGCGTGGGTTGAAACTCTCGGCCAGCGGGGTGACGTCGGGGGGTAGCGGGTCGCCCGCTCGCGAGCGGGCGTGGGTTGAAACGTGATGAGCAGACGTCCCTGATTGTTCGCGCCGGCGTCGCCCGCTCGCGAGCGGGCGTGGGTTGAAACACCACGCGACCCGATGTTCTGGAGGGAGTTTCCGTCGCCCGCTCGCGAGCGGGCGTGGGTTGAAACGTTCGACTGGTTACGGTGTTGCCGACATCCGAGGTCGCCCGCTCGCGAGCGGGCGTGGGTTGAAACATCAGCAGCATTTTGAACTACCACAACTGGCTCTCGTCGCCCGCTCGCGAGCGGGCGTGGGTTGAAACGCATGATCCACGTCTTCCGTCGCTGGTACAAAACGTCGCCCGCTCGCGAGCGGGCGTGGGTTGAAACATGCTCAACCTTTTCGCATATCGCTCGACGGACCCGTCGCCCGCTCGCGAGCGGGCGTGGGTTGAAACAACTCGCGTCGAGTCGTGGAAAGCGGCGCATTGCTGTCGCCCGCTCGCGAGCGGGCGTAGGTTGAAACCAGTTAAGCAGCGGGATCGTCGCAATCAGCATCGTCGCCCGCTCGCGAGCGGGCGTGGGTCGAAACAATCTCCCTGCCAATCACCGTGGAAACTGCCGGTGTCGCCCGCTCGCGAGCGGGCGTGGGTTGAAACTGCAAGCCGGCTTGCTCGATGGCGCCAGCGATGTCGCCCGCTCGCGAGCGGGCGTGGGTTGAAACGGCCAGTGGACCGTCGGCTCGAACGGGCCGGTGCTGTCGCCCGCTCGCGAGCGGGCGTGGGTTGAAACCCTTAGACGAAACAGCGCGAACGGGAGCCGCTTGAAGTCGCCCGCTCGCGAGCGGGCGTGGGTTGAAACACCGGCGGCGGCAGCGTCACGTCGAGGATGTAATGGTCGCCCGCTCGCGAGCGGGCGTGGGTTGAAACGTCTCTGGCACGAACTTCGGCCAATGGACGGTCGTCGCCCGCTCGCGAGCGGGCGTGGGTTGAAACACCTCTACGAACTCAATTGCGCCACTGGCCATGCCATCACGGCCCGATGGTGCGGGCACATTTCTTTCCGCCAGAACAGGAGTGCGGCCAGAATGGTCGCGAGTTCACGATCGGTGATCGGGAGCGTGCCTCCTTTCATGGGCGTCGCGCCCATAACTTGGGAATGCCGCCCCGGAGTCGCCGCCGGCGCCGGGCATGCCGGCGGCCGATCCGATAGGCAAGCCGCGAACCGAGCCGCTTACCGTGCTTGTAGGAGTAGTAGCCGACGGCGGCCAAGAGGCCAAAGATCCGCGATTGTCCCATGCGTTCTCCTCCTTAGAAGCGGCAGCGGCAACGACGGCCGCCGCCGCGATGACCGCCGCCTCGTGAGCCAGAGTCGCCGAATAACCACACGGCAACGACGATCGCGACGCCCGCCCAGATGAGCATGTCCAAGGTGTTTCTCCTGAAATGAAGGGGTGGCCTTGCGGCCTGTTGATGGTCAGGGGAACAGCCGGCGCCGCGCGGCGTCGACTTGGTCCCAGTCGAGAATCCGGGGCGGCTGACTGGCCGCTTCCCGGTCAAAGGTGTCGGCGGGCGCATGGGCAAGGCCGAAGCCGCGGCGCCGAATCACGTTTAATGGTTCACCGGTGGCGCGGGCCACCGCTTCTTCCAGCCGTCGTTGGTTCATGTTGCTCCTTTCGGTGAAGAGTAGGGGTTAGGGCTCGATGGCGACGTATTCGCCAGCGAGCAGGTTCAAGGAAATGTCCGGATCAGTCGGCAGCCTCCTTAGCCAGCGGGTGAACTGATGGACCATCAGCCCAGCCGTAATGCCGGCGGCATAAATCGTGCTCCGGGCCGTGCAGCTTCCCTGCTGCGCTTGGGACTGTGCGAAGAGCGTCGTGCCGTAGTGGGGACGGCCCTGCTCGTTGCTCGCCACGAGCACGCGGAGAACTTCGCCCAACATTCGGCCGTCGGCCCAGAACTCGCACTGTGAGCCCGCCGAACGCCAGATGGCGGCTCGTGCCGTGATCGAATCGACGCAGCAGAACACGGCGTGACCGATCTCGAGCGATGAGCGAAAACGGTCTTGGATCGACTGTACGAGGACTGATGGATCGAGCCTGTCGATCGCCTCGCGGGTCGCTTCGACCTTCGGCCTGCCGATGTCGGTGGCCCAGTAGCCTTGCGTTGTGATGTTCGTCACATCGACGACGTCGAAATCGACGAGTTGTAGGTGCCGGATGCCGATAGCTCCGAGTTGCAGGGCAACCTGACGGCCGACGGCTCCGACGCCGACGACCGTCGCTCGGACTTTTGCCAGTCGGTCGGTCGGCACGAGGTCTTGCTGACGGACAAATCGATCTGCTTCAGATGTCATAGAGAGGATCCTCGGGGTTATGAACTTGATCGCTGTCGATAAGCCAGTCGTCCCAGTGTTCGGGCCAACTGTCGGTGATCGAGCGCTCGGGGAATGCTTCGTCAAAACGGCCTTGGGCGAGCCGGGTCTTGGCCGGAGGCAGTTCCGGTTCCGGATGGACACAGGCTTGGTACTCTTCATCCCAGGCCGCGAAATCGCTGCTCGCAAAGTCTCGGCTGAAATCGAGGGCCATGGGTACGACGAGGGCGGCGCTGGGCCCGACGCTGAACCGCAGTCGGGCGTAGGTCTGGCCGTTGCGGGCGATGATGAACATCACGGCCCAATCGGTGCAACCGAACACGCGGGCGAATGTTCGCTCGTCGGTCCAGCTTGGTTCTGCCGACGAGCCTGGGTGGGTATGAATCCAGATCCTGCCGAAGTTCGAGGGCTTCAAGCCGTCGTCCACCCGGCTATCGAAGTAGTCGGCAACGGCCTGATCCTCGAATCGGACAGTGACGCTCGTGCATGTTTGCCGGATCAGGTGGAAGTCCTCGACGAACAGCGGATCGTCGTCAGCGCTGGTGGCGAACCCGCCGACCTCGGTATCACCAAGATCACGCAGGAAGAGAAGTTTCGCCCAGGCCGTGGGGCTGAAACGCAATATCGGAGCGAGCGAAAGGTCTCGTTTGGCGGTGATTTGTTTCTTCATGGAGGATGGGCCTTTCCAGGAGTTCTTGTGGTGGACCGAAAAAAATCAAGATTTATGCAGCTCAATCGGGCGGCCCGATTTCGAATGGCTCCAAGGGTGGGAACAGCGGTGGGAGCTGCTTATGCAGTAACTTGCACACCGAGCGAAGCGCGGCCACTCCTCGCCGGTCGCCGTGATTGACCAACTCAAGCGTCTCTGCCAGATCGGTTTCCACGGCGCGGATGCGGACGACCGGGATGACCGGTTCACCCGCGGCGTTAACCGGTCCAGCGAAGAGACCCAGCTTCGGATGGTATTCGACGAGCTCGCGGTCGTACTCACACGTCCCATCGCAGCGGCGGCGAAAAGCAACGCGGTTCGCTTGGAGGAATTCCTCCAAGTATTCGAAACGCCCCATCAGCGATTGGTCATCGCACAGCCAAAGAACGTCCGCGCCATCGTGGTGCGAGCAGGCATTCCGCAGGTCATCGGCCGACGTTGGCTCAATATGCGACTCGCCCCACCCCAAGGCCACGCCTTCGGCGACGATGGCTCGGCATAACGATGGCACCAGCGAGGCGGGAATCTGGCCGCCGATCCAGATTTCGGCCGGTGTACGATCAGACATGGCAGGATCCTTTGTTGGTTGCCGAGGGATCGGTTTCCAGCGGTATGTGGGCTGCTGTCGTGACAGAGTCGTCGCCGGTGGGCAGCGGCTCGGTTTCGTTGGACTCGTGTTCTTGCTGCTCGTCGTGGCAGGTGGGGCAGCGGCCATCGGTTACGCAGTCGACGCACAGTGTGGCGTCGCAGGCCACGCATGTTTCACGGCAGCCAGCACACACGCTGTTGCCGCAGGCGTCGCAATTGCCGATGCAGCCCAGGCAGAAGGATTGGTCGCAGCGCGAGCACCAACTCATGCAGTCGCAGCAAAACGTCAGGTCGCAGTCGGCGCAGACGTAGCGATCATCTTCGTCCGTGATCGTGCCACAGTCATGGCAGGGCCTTCCGTGCCATTCGCGCAGCTCGACATAGGCTTGGCCTGGGGCATAGGTTTCAAGCAGCCGCCATACGAGCAAGAAGAAATCGACCAATCGGCCCTCCACGAGCGCCGCATGAATGGCCCGTCGCCCGTCCCCCTCGCAAAGCGTTTCATCCGAGACGTGGGGATGCGTTACCGCATCGTTGGACGTCGCCGGATTGGGCTCCAAGGCGACGACCCGATAGGGCTGCGACTCGCCCAATCGGTTCCAATCGAGGCGAATTTGGAACGGGCCGAATTCGATGCCTTCCAGCGTGACGGATGGGGTCGTGATGCATAGCTCCTCGGCGTCGAAGTCGCATTCGACTTCGTCGAATTCCGCTTCCAGGGCCACCAGCTCGCGATAGACGTCGCCCTCGGAAGGGAGCTTCGGGGCCTGTCCGAGTTGTGCAAGGTCGGTCGAGAAGCTTTGCAGACAGGTCCGGCAGTAATCCGCCTGGAAAGCGAGGTCGGTACGGATGCGCGCGGCGGCCCGATGCCACCCACGCTCGGTCGCCCGGACGATCATTTGCAGCGAGCGGGCGCAGTCGTTCCACTGCCGGTTGGGCAGCATGATGGCCACGTTTTCTTGGCGATGTTGTTCGAGGCACTGACGGATGAGCGCGGCCGCTCGAAACAGTTGCTTCGGTCGTGATTTCATGGTCGCATTCCTTGGTCATGCGAAAGGCGGGGCCTGCCGGCAATTGCCGGCAGGCCCCGCCTTTCGCATGACCAAGGAATGCGACCATGAAATCACGACCGAAGCAACTGTTTCGAGCGGCCGCGCTCATCCGTCAGTGCCTCGAACAACATCGCCAAGAAAACGTGGCCATCATGCTGCCCAACCGGCAGTGGAACGACTGCGCCCGCTCGCTGCAAATGATCGTCCGGGCGACCGAGCGTGGGTGGCATCGGGCCGCCGCGCGCATCCGTACCGACCTCGCTTTCCAGGCGGATTACTGCCGGACCTGTCTGCAAAGCTTCTCGACCGACCTTGCACAACTCGGACAGGCCCCGAAGCTCCCTTCCGAGGGCGACGTCTATCGCGAGCTGGTGGCCCTGGAAGCGGAATTCGACGAAGTCGAATGCGACTTCGACGCCGAGGAGCTATGCATCACGACCCCATCCGTCACGCTGGAAGGCATCGAATTCGGCCCGTTCCAAATTCGCCTCGATTGGAACCGATTGGGCGAGTCGCAGCCCTATCGGGTCGTCGCCTTGGAGCCCAATCCGGCGACGTCCAACGATGCGGTAACGCATCCCCACGTCTCGGATGAAACGCTTTGCGAGGGGGACGGGCGACGGGCCATTCATGCGGCGCTCGTGGAGGGCCGATTGGTCGATTTCTTCTTGCTCGTATGGCGGCTGCTTGAAACCTATGCCCCAGGCCAAGCCTATGTCGAGCTGCGCGAATGGCACGGAAGGCCCTGCCATGACTGTGGCACGATCACGGACGAAGATGATCGCTACGTCTGCGCCGACTGCGACCTGACGTTTTGCTGCGACTGCATGAGTTGGTGCTCGCGCTGCGACCAATCCTTCTGCCTGGGCTGCATCGGCAATTGCGACGCCTGCGGCAACAGCGTGTGTGCTGGCTGCCGTGAAACATGCGTGGCCTGCGACGCCACACTGTGCGTCGACTGCGTAACCGATGGCCGCTGCCCCACCTGCCACGACGAGCAGCAAGAACACGAGTCCAACGAAACCGAGCCGCTGCCCACCGGCGACGACTCTGTCACGACAGCAGCCCACATACCGCTGGAAACCGATCCCTCGGCAACCAACAAAGGATCCTGCCATGTCTGATCGTACACCGGCCGAAATCTGGATCGGCGGCCAGATTCCCGCCTCGCTGGTGCCATCGTTATGCCGAGCCATCGTCGCCGAAGGCGTGGCCTTGGGGTGGGGCGAGTCGCATATTGAGCCAACGTCGGCCGATGACCTGCGGAATGCCTGCTCGCACCACGATGGCGCGGACGTTCTTTGGCTGTGCGATGACCAATCGCTGATGGGGCGTTTCGAATACTTGGAGGAATTCCTCCAAGCGAACCGCGTTGCTTTTCGCCGCCGCTGCGATGGGACGTGTGAGTACGACCGCGAGCTCGTCGAATACCATCCGAAGCTGGGTCTCTTCGCTGGACCGGTTAACGCCGCGGGTGAACCGGTCATCCCGGTCGTCCGCATCCGCGCCGTGGAAACCGATCTGGCAGAGACGCTTGAGTTGGTCAATCACGGCGACCGGCGAGGAGTGGCCGCGCTTCGCTCGGTGTGCAAGTTACTGCATAAGCAGCTCCCACCGCTGTTCCCACCCTTGGAGCCATTCGAAATCGGGCCGCCCGATTGAGCTGCATAAATCTTGATTTTTTTCGGTCCACCACAAGAACTCCTGGAAAGGCCCATCCTCCATGAAGAAACAAATCACCGCCAAACGAGACCTTTCGCTCGCTCCGATATTGCGTTTCAGCCCCACGGCCTGGGCGAAACTTCTCTTCCTGCGTGATCTTGGTGATACCGAGGTCGGCGGGTTCGCCACCAGCGCTGACGACGATCCGCTGTTCGTCGAGGACTTCCACCTGATCCGGCAAACATGCACGAGCGTCACTGTCCGATTCGAGGATCAGGCCGTTGCCGACTACTTCGATAGCCGGGTGGACGACGGCTTGAAGCCCTCGAACTTCGGCAGGATCTGGATTCATACCCACCCAGGCTCGTCGGCAGAACCAAGCTGGACCGACGAGCGAACATTCGCCCGCGTGTTCGGTTGCACCGATTGGGCCGTGATGTTCATCATCGCCCGCAACGGCCAGACCTACGCCCGACTGCGGTTCAGCGTCGGGCCCAGCGCCGCCCTCGTCGTACCCATGGCCCTCGATTTCAGCCGAGACTTTGCGAGCAGCGATTTCGCGGCCTGGGATGAAGAGTACCAAGCCTGTGTCCATCCGGAACCGGAACTGCCTCCGGCCAAGACCCGGCTCGCCCAAGGCCGTTTTGACGAAGCATTCCCCGAGCGCTCGATCACCGACAGTTGGCCCGAACACTGGGACGACTGGCTTATCGACAGCGATCAAGTTCATAACCCCGAGGATCCTCTCTATGACATCTGAAGCAGATCGATTTGTCCGTCAGCAAGACCTCGTGCCGACCGACCGACTGGCAAAAGTCCGAGCGACGGTCGTCGGCGTCGGAGCCGTCGGCCGTCAGGTTGCCCTGCAACTCGGAGCTATCGGCATCCGGCACCTACAACTCGTCGATTTCGACGTCGTCGATGTGACGAACATCACAACGCAAGGCTACTGGGCCACCGACATCGGCAGGCCGAAGGTCGAAGCGACCCGCGAGGCGATCGACAGGCTCGATCCATCAGTCCTCGTACAGTCGATCCAAGACCGTTTTCGCTCATCGCTCGAGATCGGTCACGCCGTGTTCTGCTGCGTCGATTCGATCACGGCACGAGCCGCCATCTGGCGTTCGGCGGGCTCACAGTGCGAGTTCTGGGCCGACGGCCGAATGTTGGGCGAAGTTCTCCGCGTGCTCGTGGCGAGCAACGAGCAGGGCCGTCCCCACTACGGCACGACGCTCTTCGCACAGTCCCAAGCGCAGCAGGGAAGCTGCACGGCCCGGAGCACGATTTATGCCGCCGGCATTACGGCTGGGCTGATGGTCCATCAGTTCACCCGCTGGCTAAGGAGGCTGCCGACTGATCCGGACATTTCCTTGAACCTGCTCGCTGGCGAATACGTCGCCATCGAGCCCTAACCCCTACTCTTCACCGAAAGGAGCAACATGAACCAACGACGGCTGGAAGAAGCGGTGGCCCGCGCCACCGGTGAACCATTAAACGTGATTCGGCGCCGCGGCTTCGGCCTTGCCCATGCGCCCGCCGACACCTTTGACCGGGAAGCGGCCAGTCAGCCGCCCCGGATTCTCGACTGGGACCAAGTCGACGCCGCGCGGCGCCGGCTGTTCCCCTGACCATCAACAGGCCGCAAGGCCACCCCTTCATTTCAGGAGAAACACCTTGGACATGCTCATCTGGGCGGGCGTCGCGATCGTCGTTGCCGTGTGGTTATTCGGCGACTCTGGCTCACGAGGCGGCGGTCATCGCGGCGGCGGCCGTCGTTGCCGCTGCCGCTTCTAAGGAGGAGAACGCATGGGACAATCGCGGATCTTTGGCCTCTTGGCCGCCGTCGGCTACTACTCCTACAAGCACGGTAAGCGGCTCGGTTCGCGGCTTGCCTATCGGATCGGCCGCCGGCATGCCCGGCGCCGGCGGCGACTCCGGGGCGGCATTCCCAAGTTATGGGCGCGACGCCCATGAAAGGAGGCACGCTCCCGATCACCGATCGTGAACTCGCGACCATTCTGGCCGCACTCCTGTTCTGGCGGAAAGAAATGTGCCCGCACCATCGGGCCGTGATGGCATGGCCAGTGGCGCAATTGAGTTCGTAGAGGTGTTTCAACCCACGCCCGCTCGCGAGCGGGCGACGACCGTCCATTGGCCGAAGTTCGTGCCAGAGACGTTTCAACCCACGCCCGCTCGCGAGCGGGCGACCATTACATCCTCGACGTGACGCTGCCGCCGCCGGTGTTTCAACCCACGCCCGCTCGCGAGCGGGCGACTTCAAGCGGCTCCCGTTCGCGCTGTTTCGTCTAAGGGTTTCAACCCACGCCCGCTCGCGAGCGGGCGACAGCACCGGCCCGTTCGAGCCGACGGTCCACTGGCCGTTTCAACCCACGCCCGCTCGCGAGCGGGCGACATCGCTGGCGCCATCGAGCAAGCCGGCTTGCAGTTTCAACCCACGCCCGCTCGCGAGCGGGCGACACCGGCAGTTTCCACGGTGATTGGCAGGGAGATTGTTTCGACCCACGCCCGCTCGCGAGCGGGCGACGATGCTGATTGCGACGATCCCGCTGCTTAACTGGTTTCAACCTACGCCCGCTCGCGAGCGGGCGACAGCAATGCGCCGCTTTCCACGACTCGACGCGAGTTGTTTCAACCCACGCCCGCTCGCGAGCGGGCGACGGGTCCGTCGAGCGATATGCGAAAAGGTTGAGCATGTTTCAACCCACGCCCGCTCGCGAGCGGGCGACGTTTTGTACCAGCGACGGAAGACGTGGATCATGCGTTTCAACCCACGCCCGCTCGCGAGCGGGCGACGAGAGCCAGTTGTGGTAGTTCAAAATGCTGCTGATGTTTCAACCCACGCCCGCTCGCGAGCGGGCGACCTCGGATGTCGGCAACACCGTAACCAGTCGAACGTTTCAACCCACGCCCGCTCGCGAGCGGGCGACGGAAACTCCCTCCAGAACATCGGGTCGCGTGGTGTTTCAACCCACGCCCGCTCGCGAGCGGGCGACGCCGGCGCGAACAATCAGGGACGTCTGCTCATCACGTTTCAACCCACGCCCGCTCGCGAGCGGGCGACCCGCTACCCCCCGACGTCACCCCGCTGGCCGAGAGTTTCAACCCACGCCCGCTCGCGAGCGGGCGACGGCAGTCTCACTTAGCTGCAATGCGGTAACAGGGTTTCAACCCACGCCCGCTCGCGAGCGGGCGACGATCCGCTGCGGGCTGCTTGAAGATGCCGGCCGAGTTTCAACCCACGCCCGCTCGCGAGCGGGCGACACCCGTCTGTGGCTGGCCACTGGTGGTTTGCCACGTTTCAACCCACGCCCGCTCGCGAGCGGGCGACATCGTCTGCTGCATCGACGTACCAAGCCAGCACGTTTCAACCCACGCCCGCTCGCGAGCGGGCGACGAGGTGCTCCCGCCCCAGTCCTCGGCCAATACGTTTCAACCCACGCCCGCTCGCGAGCGGGCGACGGCGACAACTTAGGGGAGTAGCGGATGGCGATGTTTCAACCCACGCCCGCTCGCGAGCGGGCGACTCCACGATGCCTTGCAGGGCCTCGCGGTTGTAATGTTTCAACCCACGCCCGCTCGCGAGCGGGCGACCCGTCGGCGATGAGGGCGGCCAGACGCCAGTCTTGTTTCAACCCACGCCCGCTCGCGAGCGGGCGACTGATGCCGAGGTGGCGACCTGGCCGGCGAGGATGTTTCAACCCACGCCCGCTCGCGAGCGGGCGACAAGCAAATCTCGGCGAGTTGCGATAGGAGTTGCGTTTCAACCCACGCCCGCTCGCGAGCGGGCGACCTGACTGCCACACTTCAGCCGTGCGCGGTCGTGTTTCAACCCACGCCCGCTCGCGAGCGGGCGACTTCTTGCGCATCGAAGCCGGCACGCTGCTGACAGGTTTCAACCCACGCCCGCTCGCGAGCGGGCGACAC
>Ga0181519_10004561_pt1 | contig 11171 bp, 8 predicted proteins | sample PEATcosm2014_Bin_26_FD_121102 | JGI IMG/M metagenome (GOLD analysis project Ga0181519, IMG submission 121102) | Peatland microbial communities from MTU Mesocosm Facility, Houghton, MI, USA - PEATcosm2014_Bin02_10_metaG | ecosystem: Environmental > Terrestrial > Soil > Wetlands > Peat | place... | reverse complement strand
CTTTCGACTGCTGCGGGCGATCCATGAGGCCGGTAAGCTCACCGTGGCTGCGCAACAAGTTCGTCTTTCCTACCGCTACGCCTGGGATCTGCTCGCAAAATGGGGGCAGTTCTTCGGAACACCTCTGGTGAAGATGGCGCGCGGCAAGGGCGCCGAACTGACCGGGCTGGGCGAGAAACTGCTCTGGGCGGAACAGCGCAGCGGTGCGAGCCTCTATCCCCAGCTGGAGAACATCGCCTCGGAACTGAACCTGGAGATCAACCGCGCCCTTCAGGAATCCGAAACCGTGCTGCGCATTCATGCCAGCTACGGCTACGCGGTGGAAAAGCTCCCGACGCTGATGCGCGAGCACGGCCACGCGGGGGTCGACCTGCAGTACATGGCGAGCGTCGCGGCCGTTGCGTCGCTGAGCCGCGGCGAATGCGACCTGGCCGGGTTTCACCTGCCGCTGGGCGACCTGGGCATCACGCTGTGGCAGCACTACGAGAAATTCCTCAAGCCGCGCCAGCAGCGGATCATCCGCCTCGTGGTGCGCACGCAGGGCCTGATCGTTCCCAAGGGCAATCCGCGCCAGGTGGCGAGCCTGCAGGACCTGCGCCAGGGCGGCCTGCGCTTTGCCAATCGCCAGCTGGGCTCGGGCACGCGGATCCTGCTCGACGGCCTGCTGCGCCACCAGGGCATCGACACGCGCGCGATCCACGGCTACGAGAGCGGCGAGTTCACCCACGCCGCCGTCGCCGCCTTCGTTGCCAGCGGCATGGCCGATGCGGCCTTCGGCATCGAACCGGCCGCCCGCCAGTTCAAGCTCGATTTCGTGCCGATGATCCAGGAGCGCTACATGCTCGCCTGCCACAAGGACAGCCTGCGCCTGCCGGCCGTGCGCGAGCTGCTGGCCCTGCTCCAGCGGCCGGAGTTCGGCGCGCTCCTGGGCGCCGTGCCCGGCTATGCGCCCGACGAACCCGGAACGGTGGCGCCCATGAAGGAGATCTTTCCCTGGATCGCGTGAGGGCGCCGTGCCAGCCGGCCGGCCGCGTGAACTAGCCCTTCACCAGCACGCCGCCCTTGATTACCGTGCGCACGGCCTGCAGCACGGCGACATCGTCGAGGGGATTGCCCGGCACGCCGATCAGGTCGCCGTAACGCCCCACCGCGATCGCGCCGACGTCCTTGCTGCGGTCAAGCGCTTCGGCCGCGGTGACCGTGGCCGCGCGGATCGCCTGCAGGGGCGTCATGCCCCACGCGACCATGGTGACGAACTGCCTGGCGTTGTCGCCATTGGGATAGACGCCGCCGTCGGTGCCGAAGATCATCTTCACGCCGGCCCGCGTCGCGGCGCGGAAGGTCTCGCGCTGGCGCAGCCCGACTTCGCGCTCCTTGGCCAGCGACTCGGCGAACATGCCGTTCTTCGCGCCTTCGGCCAGGATGTAGTCGTCGTCGTAGATGTCCATGGAAAAATAGGCGCCGTGTTCCTTGGCCAGGGCAAAGGCCTCCTCGTCGGCGAGGCTGGCGTGCTCGATGGTGTCGACCCCGGCCCGCAGCGCGTCCTTGATGCCGGCCGTGCCGTGGGCGTGCACGGCAACGCGCAGGCCCAGCATGTGGGCCTCGTCCACGAGGGCCTTCATCTCGGCCAGGCTGTATTGCTGCCCGCCGGCGGTGTCGCCCTTGGACAGCACGCCGCCGGTGCCGCAGAACTTGATGACCTCGGCGCCGTACTTGTGCAGCTTGCGAACCAGGGCGCGGATCGCGTCGGGGCCGTCGGCCACCGCGGTCGACGGCGCGATGATCGAGGGCGGCAGCTCGGTGGTGTCGCAGTGGCCGCCCGTCGCGCCGATGGCATAGGTTGCCGGGACGATGCGCGGTCCCGGGATCAGGCCGGCGGCAATGCCCTGCTTGAGCGCGACGTCGTTGTAGTTTTCCGAACCGACGTTGCGCACCGTCGTGAAACCGGCCTCCAGGGTGCGCTTGGCATTGGCAACGCCCACCACCGTCCAGAAGTTGTCGGTGTACTCGTAGGCGCGGTAGCCGCTGTCCAGGCGCGGATCGCTGGTGAGGTGCACATGCATGTCGATGAGGCCGGGCAGCAGGGTCTGCCCGGGCAGGTCGATGCGGCGGGCGCCGGCGGCGACGGGCGCGCCGCGGGTCTCGATGGCGCTGATGCGCCCGTCGGTGATGGTGATCTGCGGATCGTCCACCACCGTGCCGGCAATGACATCGACCATGCGGGCGGCGGTGACGACCACGACGTCGGCGGCGTGGGCGGGGGCGGCGGCGAGCAGGGGCGCCGCCACGGCCAGCGCGGCAGCCAGCGGCAGGCGCAGGGCGTTCTTCACGGCGGCGGTGAACAGGGGCATGCCTCGCATTCGTGCTTCTCCAGGTGGGGTGGAAAACGCGCAAGGTAACACGCGGGCCGGCGGCGCCCTCACCTTGCCGGGCGCGGCGCCCGCGCCTTGCGGGCCTTGCGCGCCGCCACGACCGGCGCGCCGGCCAGCCGGAACAGGTCCTCGATCACCGCCGCGCCGTCGCTCAAAAGGAATTCCTTGAAGGCCTGGGCCACGGCGGGCAGGCGCTTGTTGCGCCGGTGCACCACGAACCAGTCGAAGCGCGCCGGGAATCCCACCACGTCGAGCACCGCGAGCTGGCCCAGGTGCTTTTCCATGGCGATCGTATGGGCGGATAGGAACGCCAGTCCCATGCCCGCGATCACCGCCTGCTTGATGGTCTCGGTGCTGCGGATTTCCATGGCGACGCGCAGCCGCGCGAAATTGCGACCGAAGGCCTCGTGCATGCAGAGCCAGGTGTCCGAGCCGCGCTCGCGCATCACGAAGGGCTCCTGGGCAAGGGTCGCCACGGGAATGCGCTCGCGGCCCGCCAGAGGATGCCCGGGCGGCGCGACGATCACGTACGGGTGGGGAGCAAAGGACTCGTTCACGGTGTCCAGATCCTCGGGCGGGCGCACCATGACGGCGAGGTCGGTGAGGTTGTTGGCCAGCTGCTGCAGCAGCTCGGCGCGGTTGTAGACGGCCAGGCGCAGGGTGACGCCGGCGCTGCGGCGCTGGAACTCGGCGAGCATGCGCGGGAAGAAGTAGTCGCCGGCGCTGATCACCGCCACGTTGAGCGTGCCGCCGGAGACGCCCTTGAGCTGGGCGAGCGCGTCCTCGGCCTCCTGCACCTGGATCATCATCGCGCGGGCGTGCCGCAGCATTTCCTGGCCGGCCGCGGTGAGGTAGACCTTCTTGCCCAGCTGCTCGAACAGCGGCAGGCCCGCGTGGCCTTCGAGCTGCTTGACCAGGGTGGAGACCGCCGGCTGGGAGAGGTACATCTCCTCGGCCGCGCGCGAAAAGCTCAGGTGCCGGGCCACCGCCTCGAAGACGCGCAACTGCCGTTGTGTCGCGTGGCGCACGGCGCCTCCCGATTCATGTATATGCTTTTACTTATCGTCGAGATCATAAACTTTAATTGTCTTTTATGGTTACCGCGGCGTACGCTGGCTTCATCGGATCACCGGTGCGCAAATCCGCGGGCAGGCGCCCGCAGGAAAACCGGCCGGACAAAACGCAGCCACGCAAGGGGACACCATGGGCCAGCACGACCAACGCAATGCCGCGCCGCACGAGATCGAGCGCAACGCCTTCAACGCCGCCTTCAGCGAACTGGAACTGTCCTGGCACTGGGACGAGAAGACCTATGCCGAACTGCGGTCGATTTCCGCCGAAAGCGAGCGCGTGCGCCGTTACGTCGAATCGCAGCATCGCCACCTGCTTACCGTGTACGACGCCGATTTCCTGGTCGATGCCATCTGCGTGACCAAGTCGCGGCTTTCCGGGCAGGCGCCGTCCCGCGCTTCGTGAACCGCCGCGGCGCGGCGCCGGGCCGCCCGCCGCGCAATTTCAGAGAAACAGATCGGGCAGCAGCTTGCGGCTGCCCCGAACCACCGAATACGGTTCGAAGTCCGTCACCCCCGCCTCGGCAAGCACCGCGTCGTCGATGAAGAAGTTGCCGGTGGTGCTGCGCGCATCGCGCTCGAGCACCAGCACCGCGGCCTCGGCCATGATGCGCGGCGAGCGGCAGTTCTCGGGCGCGATGCCGGGAATCATCTGCAGGGCCGCCGTCTGGATGACCGTGCGCGGCCACAGGGCATTGACCGCGATGCCATAGGCGCGGAACTCTTCCGCGTGCCCCAGGACGCACATGCTCATGCCGTACTTGGCCATGGTGTAGGCCACGTGCGGCGCGAACCAGCGCGCCTGCATGTCCAGCGGCGGCGACAGCGTGAGCACGTGCGGATTGCGGCCGAGCTCGGCCGAGCGCTTGAGGTGCGCCAGGCAGGCCTGCGTGCACAGGAAGGTGCCGCGCACGTTGACGCCGAACATGAGGTCGAAGCGCTTCATGGGCGTGGCTTCGGTGCCGGTGAGATTGATGGCGCTGGCGTTGTTGACGAGCACGTCGATACCGCCGAAACGTTCCGCAACCTGCTGCACCGCCGCCTGGACCTGCTGCTCGTCGCGGATGTCCACCTGCAGGGGCAGGCAGGCGCCGCCTTCGGCCTCGATCAGCGCGGCCGCCGTATGGATGGTTCCGGGCAGCTTGGGGTTGGCCTCGACGGTCTTGGCGGCGATGGCGATGTTGGCGCCGGCGCGCGCCGCGTGCCGGGCGATCTCCAGGCCTATGCCGCGCGAGGCGCCGGAGAGGAAAACGGTCTTGCCGCGCAGGCTCATGGTGTCGGCTCCAGGGGGGTCCGCTCGCGGACCGGAAAAGGGGCGTGCTCGCGCACGCGTGCTGTATCGGGCGTGGTCGGGTCTGGCGTGTTCGGCCCCGCGCGCTTCAGGCCTGGGCGGGCCGCGAGAAATCCGGTTTGCGCCGCTCGAGAAAGGCGCTCAGCGCTTCCTTGGATTCGGGGCTGCCCAGCAGGCGCCGGAAGGTCTCGAGCTCGGTGGTCATGGCGTTTTGCACGGCGCTGCGCCAGCCGGCCTTGAGCAGGCGCTTGGTCTCGCGCACGGCCACGGGCGGCAGGGCACGAAAGCGCCGCGCCTGGCGCAGGGCGTAGTCGAGCACTTCGCCGGGCGGCACGAGGCGGTTGACGATGCCCATCTCGACGGCTTCCTCGGCGGATATCGGTTCGCCGAAAAGCAGTTTTTCGGCGGCCTTGTGGTACCCCGCCGACAAGGGCACCAGCAGCGAGGACGCGAACTCCGGGCACAGCCCCAGGCTGACGAAGGGCATGGAGAACATGGCGTCGTCGGCGCTGTAGACGAGATCGCAGTGCATCAGCAGGGTGGTGCCGATCCCCACCGCGGCGCCGTTGACGGCGGCGATCACCGGCTTTTCCTGGCCCGCCAGAACGCGCATGAAGCGCACGGTAGGCGAGGTCTCCAGCGAGGGCGGACGCTCGAGGAAATCCTGGATGTCGTTGCCGGCGGAGAAGACCGTGTCGGCCCCGTGCAGGACGATGGCGACGACCGAGTCGTCGTGGCCGGCCGCATCCAGGGCGTCGGCCATGTCGGCGTACATCTGCGCGGTGATGGCGTTCTTGCGCTCCGGGCGGGCGAGTTCGATGCAGGCGACGCCCTCCTGCACGCTGGCGCGAATGGTCATGGCTTGCCTCCTTGTTCGGGCATGCGCAGTGACGGATTCACACGCGCTCGAAGATGCCGGCCGCGCCCATGCCCGTGCCCACGCACATGGTGACCATGCCGTAACGCTGGCCGCGCCGGCGCAGGCCGTGGATGAGCGTGGCCGCGCGGATCGCGCCGGTGGCGCCCAGCGGGTGGCCCAGGGCGATGGCGCCGCCCAGGGGATTGACCTTGGCGCGGTCCAGGCCCAGCGTCTCGATGACCGCCAGCGCCTGGGCCGCAAAGGCCTCGTTGAGTTCGATCCAGTCGAGCGCGTCCTGGGCCAGGCCGGCCGAACGCAGCGCCGCCGGGATCGCCTCCTTGGGACCGATGCCCATGATCTCCGGGGGCACGCCGCGCACGGAAAACGACACGAATCGCGCCAGCGGCGTGAGGTTGAAGCGCTTCACCGCCGACTCGCTGGCAAGTATGAGGGCGCCGGCTCCGTCGGACATCTGCGAACTGTTGCCGGCCGTGACGCTGCCCTTGGCCGCGAAGGCGGGGCGCAGCTTGGCCAGGGCTTCGAGACTGGTATCGGCCCGCGGACCCTCGTCCTGCGCGAGGGTGCGGCGCCGCACCTCGACCTCGCGGGTGGCCAGGTTGGCGCCGCGATCGACGATCTCGAAAGGCGTGATCTCCCCGGCGAACTCGCCGGCGGCCTGGGCGGCGATGGCGCGCTGGTGCGAGGCCAGGGCGAAGGCATCCTGGGCCTCGCGGCCCACCTTCCATTGCGTGGCGACTTTCTCGGCCGTCATGCCCATGCCGTAGGCGATGCCCAGGTTCGCGTTGGATTCGAACAGGCGGGGATTGAACGAGGGCTTGTTGCCGCTCATGGGGACCATGCTCATCGACTCGGTGCCGCCGGCGATCATGACCTCGGCCTCGCCCACGCGGATGCGGTCGGCGGCCATGGCCACGGCGTTGAGCCCGGACGAGCAGAAGCGGTTGACGGTGACCCCGCCCACGGAATCGGGCAGGCCGGCATAGAGGACCGCGAGGCGGGCGACGTTGAGGCCCTGCTCGCCCTCGGGCATGGCGCAGCCGATGATGGCATCCTCGATGGCGGCCGGGTCCAGCCCCGGCACCGCGGCCAGGGCGCCCCGGATGGCAGCGACGAGCAGGTCGTCGGGACGGATATTGCGCAGGCTCCCCTTGGGGGCCTTTCCCACCGGCGTGCGCGTTGCGGCGACGATGTAGGCGTCTTGTACTTGGCGGCTCATGCGTGACTCCTGTTGTTCATTGGCTCAGTTGCGCACCGGCTTACCCGTCTGCATCAGGCCCATCATGCGCTCCTGGGATTTGGGGTGCCCCACCAGCTCCATGAAGTGCTTGCGCTCCAGGTCGAGGAACCACTGCTCGTCGACCAGGGTGCCGGCATCCACGTCGCCGCCGCACAGCACGTCGGCGATGGCGGCGGCCAGGTGCATGTCGTGGGCGCTGATATAGCCGCCGTCGCGCATGTTGACGAGCTGCGCCTTGATGGTGGCCTGGACCGCGCGCCCCGCCGCGGCGATCTGCCGCGCGGGCAGGGGCGGCCGGTAGCCCAGGGCGTGCAGGGCAAAGGTTTCGCCGATCGCCGCCCAGAGCAGCTCATGGCGGTTGAAGACGATGGTGTCCGAGGCCAGCAGGTAGCCCATCTGCTGGGCTTCCATGGCCGAGGTGGCCACCTTGGCCGTGGCCGCATTCTGGAACCAGCCGCGCAGGAAAGGCAGCAGGTCGGTGGCGCCGACGGCGCCCGCCGCGGCGGCGGCGCGCAGCGCGCCCTCCTTGAGCCCGCCGGCGCCCGGGATGAGGCCCACGCCGACTTCGACGAGGCCGATATAGCTCTCGAGCGCGGCCACGCGCCGGGCGCAATGCAGGGCCAGCTCGCAGCCCCCGCCCAGGGCGAGGCCGCTGATGGCGGCCACCACCGGCACCTGGGCGTACTTCACGCGCATCAGCGCGTTTTGCAGGTCGCGCTCGGCCGCGCCGATGGCCTTGACGCCGCCGCTCATGAAGAGCGGCAGCATCGCCTGCAGGTCGGCCCCGGCCGAGAAGGGTTCGTCGGCCGACCAGATCACCAGGCCGCGATACCCCGCCTCGGCCAGGCCCACGGCCTTGAGCAGGCCGGCGCCCACATCGGGGCCGATGGCATGCACCTTGGTCTTGATGGAAAACACCAGCACCTCGCCGGCCTGCCCCGATTCGCCATGCCAGATGCGGCACGCGGCGTCTTCGAACACGGTCTTGCCGGCGGTGCGCGGATCGGGCGCGCCGTCGCCCAGCAGGGCGGCGCGAAAGATCTGCCGGCCGTAGACGGGCAGTTCGACGCGCGGCACGAACTTCTTGCGCGCCGGGCTCCAGGAACCTTCGGACGTATGCACCGCGCCGGCGGCGGCCACGGGGCCGCTCGTCACCCAGCGGGGCAGGGGCGCGCGGGACAGGGCCTCGCCCGCGTCGATGTCGGCCTGCACCCATTGGGCCACCTGCTTCCAGCCGGCCGCCTGCCAGCTCTCGAAGGGACCGCTGTCCCAGCCAAAGCCCCAGCGCAGCGCGAAATCGACGTCGCGCGCGGTATCGGCAATGGCTTCGAGGTGGATGGCCGCGTAATGGAAGGCGTCGCGGAAGATGGCCCAGAGGAATTTGGCCTGCGGATGGTCGGTGCTGCGCAGGAGCGCAAGGCGCTCGGCCGCCGGCTTCTTGAGGATGCGGGTGATGAGTTCGTCGGCCTTGCCGCCACCCTCCACGTACTCGCCGCGCTTGGGGTCGAGCACCTTGATGGCCTTGCCTTCCTTGCGGTAGAAACCGGCGCCGGATTTCTGGCCGAGGGCGCCCTTCTCCACCAGCGCCTTGAGCACGGGCGGCAGGGCAAAGTGGGCCGAAAACGGGTCCTGGTCGGGACCCAGGCTGTCCTGCATCGTCTTGATCACGTGGGCCATGGTGTCGAGGCCCACGACATCGGCAGTGCGGAACGTGGCGCTCTTGGCGCGGCCCAGGCGCGTTCCGGTGAGGTCGTCGACGACATCGAAGGCCAGGCAGTATTTCTGCGCCTCCGCCATCGTGGCGAGCATGCCGAAGACCCCCACGCGGTTGGCGATGAAATTGGGCGTGTCCTTGGCCCGCACCACGCCCTTGCCCAGCGTGCTCGTGAGGAAGCCTTCGAGGTCGTCGAGGACGGCGGGGCGGGTGGCCGGGGTGGGAATGAGCTCCACGAGGTGCATGTAGCGCGGCGGGTTGAAGAAATGCACGCCGCAGAAGCGCGCACGCAGCGCCTCGGGCAGGGCCTCGGAGAGCTGGGTGATCGACAGGCCCGAGGTATTGGAGGCGAAGATGGCGTCGGGACGGATGTGCGGACCCACCTTGGCGTACAGGTCGCGCTTCCAGTCGATGCGCTCGGCGATGGCCTCGATGACGAGGTCGCATTGCGCGAGCAGTTCGAGGTGCTCCTCGTAGTTGCCGGCCTCGATATGGCGGGCATCGTCGGCGCGGCCCAGGGGCGCCGGGCTGAGCTTGCGCAGCCCGTCGATGCCGCGGCGCACGATGCCGTTCTTGTCGGGCCCCTTGGTGTCGGGCAGGTCGAACAGGATGACCGGCACGCGCGCGTTGATGCAGTGGGCGGCGATCTGCGCGCCCATGACGCCCGCGCCCAGAACGGCCACCTTCTTGATCACGAAATTTTTCATAGTCTTTTCCCGGGGTGCATTTTTTGTCTGGCGCTGTACTGCGATGGATGGCGTGCGGCTAGAACCAGGCGGCGTCGAACTCCGTGAGGTTGCGCGCGCCCGAGCGGGCGGCGCGGATGTGAAAGGCCGTTTCGGGCAGCAGCCGCTGGAAATAGAAGCGCGCGGTGGCGAGCTTGGCCGGATAGAACGGGTCGACCTTGGCGCCGTCGGCGGCGATGCGCGCCAGGGCCACCTGGGCCATGCGCGCCCAGAAATAGGCGAACACCAGGTGCCCCACCACGCGCAGGTAATCCACGGCCGCGGCTCCGGCCTCGTCCTGGTTGCCCATGGCCTTCATGCCCACCTCCATGGTGAGCTTCTGCACCTTGTCGCCGAGGTCGGCCAGCGGGGTGATGAACTCGCTCATGTCGGCATGGGTGCCGTTTTCGGCAATGAACTGCTGGACCAGGCCGCCGAACTTGCGCAGCCTGGCGCCGCTGTCCATGAGCACCTTGCGGCCGAGCAGGTCGAGCGACTGGATGGTATTGGTGCCCTCGTAGATCATGTTGATGCGCGAATCGCGCAGAATCTGCTCCATGCCCCATTCGCGTATATAGCCGTGGCCGCCGAAGACCTGCAGGCATTCGGAGGCGCGGAAGAAGCCGTTGTCGGTGAGGAAGGCCTTCACGATGGGCGTCATGAGGGCCATCATGTCGCCGCCGAAGGCGCGCTGTTCCTCGTCGGGGTGGTGCAGCTGCTGGTCGGCCATGAGGGCGATCCAGTAGGCGAAGGCGCGGCCGCCCTCGGCATAGGCGCGCGCCGTGAGCAGCATGCGGCGGACGTCCGGGTGCACGATGATGGGGTCGGCCGGTTTGTCGGGCGCCTTGACGCCCGAGAGCGAGCGCCCCTGGATGCGGTCCCTGGCGTAGGCCACGGCGTTCTGGTAGGCCGCTTCGTTCAGGCCCAGGCCCTGCACGCCCACGCCGAGGCGGGCGCTGTTCATCATGACGAACATGGCGTTCAGCCCCTTGTTGGGCTCGCCCAGCAGGTAGCCCACCGCGTCCTCGAAGACCATCTGGCAGGTGGAGTTGCCATGGATGCCCATCTTGTGCTCGATGCCGCCGCAGTAGACGCCATTGCGCTTGCCGGCGGTGGCGGCGGCATCCGTGCCGACCGGCAGGAACTTGGGAACGATGAACAGCGAGATGCCGCGCGTGCCCGATGGCGCATCGGGCAGCCGGGCCAGCACCAGATGGACTATGTTGCCGGCCATGTCGTGCTCGCCCGCGGAAATGAAGATCTTCGAACCGGTGATGCGGTAGCTGCCGTCGGCCTGCGGCACGGCCTTGGTGCGCAGCAGGCCCAGGTCGGTTCCGCAATGCGGCTCGGTCAGGCACATGGTGCCCGTCCACTCGGCGGTGGTGAGCTTGGGCAGGTAGAGCGCCTTTTGCTCGGCCGAGCCGTTGTGGGCGATGCACTCGTAGGCGCCCAGGGTGAGGCCCGAGTACATGGTCCAGGCCTGGTTGGTTGCGCAGCGCATCTCGTCGAAGGCGATCTGCAGCAGCTGCGGCAGCGCCTGGCCGCCGAACTCCTCGTCGGTGGCCAGGCCCTGCCAGCCCGCCGCGCGAAACGCGTCGAAGGCCGCGGCGAATCCGGCCGGCGTGCGCACCGCATGGGTCGCCGGATCGAGGGTGCAGCCCTCCTCGTCGCCCGAGAGGTTGATGGGCAACAGCACCTCCTCGCAGAAACGGCCGGCCTCCTCGATCACCTGGTTGACCGTGTCGGCCTCGAGCTCCTTGTAGCGTGGCATGGCGCGCAGGCCCTCGACGGCGTGCAGCAGCTCATGGATGACGAATTGCTGGTCGCGCAATGGCGCCTTGTAAATGGGCATCCCGGTCTCCGTTGTCCTGGGTATCGACTT
>Ga0181519_10004553_pt1 | contig 11182 bp, 8 predicted proteins | sample PEATcosm2014_Bin_26_FD_121102 | JGI IMG/M metagenome (GOLD analysis project Ga0181519, IMG submission 121102) | Peatland microbial communities from MTU Mesocosm Facility, Houghton, MI, USA - PEATcosm2014_Bin02_10_metaG | ecosystem: Environmental > Terrestrial > Soil > Wetlands > Peat | place... | reverse complement strand
CGCGTCGCAATGGAGTCTTATCGTGAAAATCGCCCAAGTCGCCCCCCTCTACGAAGCCGTACCCCCCAAGCTCTATGGCGGCACCGAGCGCGTGGTCGCGCACCTGTGCGATGCGCTGGTTCAATTGGGCCACGAGGTGACCCTGTTCTCGAGCGCGGACGCTCTTACCCGGGCCGGACTGGTGGCCGTGCGCGATCAGGCAATCCGTTTGGACGCCGCGCCGCTCAAATCGGATCTCGCGGCGCACCTGGCAATGCTCAACGAGCTAAGCCGCCGCCAGGAGCAGTTCGACATCATCCATTTCCACGTGGACATGATCCACTTCCCCATGTTCGAGACGATCGCCGCTCGAACGCTCACCACCCTGCACGGGCGCCTCGACATCAAGGACGTGCCCGAGGTCTACCGCCGCTGGCCGAAGTATCCGCTGGTTTCTATCTCCGATTCGCAACGCGCGGCCCTGCCGTTCGCCAATTGGGCAGGCACCGTTTACCATGGGTTTCCGGAGGATCTTTATCGCTTCGAGGCCAATCCGCGAGGCTATCTGGCGTTTCTGGGTCGCATGTCGCCCGAGAAGGGCCCCGACCGCGCCATCGCGATCGCCAGGCACTTGGGCGCGCCCTTGAAGATGGCCGCAAAGGTCGACGCCGCCGACAAGGACTACTTCCAACGGGAGATCGAGCCCCTGCTCGACCATCCGCTGATCGATTTCATCGGCGAGATCAACGACCGGGACAAGTCGACCTTCCTCGGCGGCGCCGAAGCGCTGCTGTTCCCGATCGAATGGCCCGAACCATTCGGCCTGGTGTCCATAGAGGCTATGGCCTGCGGCACGCCTGTCGTCGCCTATAGGCATGGCGCGGCGCCGGAAGTCATCGATGACGGCCTCACCGGCTTCCTGGTGAATGGGGAGTGTGAAGCGGTCGAGGCCGTCAAGGCGGCGCGAAAGCTCGACCGCCGGACAATTCGCAAGGCGTTCGAGCGGCGGTTCTCCGCGACGACGATGGCGCAGGGATACCTCGATCTGTATGCCGAACGCCTCAAGGATCGCGCCCGGCCGATGCGCCTGGAGCCAAAATATGGTGGATTGCGCAGCGTGACGGCGCTAGCCTATGGCGCCTGAACCGGCGCAATGCGCCTGAAACGGCGGGACCATGGACGACGACGTCGGCGCGGCTGACCTTGAGGCCGGCGAAAGCGTCACGGGCTCCGAACGGTCGCTGTCCATGAAGGACGGGAATGTCCTGCTGGTCTTCGACCCATGGGGAGATTTGCGCGAGGGCGCCGACGGGCTGTTTTGCGACGACACACGGATTCTTTCGCACTTTCGCCTGCTCGTCGGCGGCCGGCGGCCGTCCCGGCTCGGCTATGGCATGTCGCCCGACAACGCCGCCTTCTCCTTCAACGGCACGAACCTCGCGTTTCCTCCGGAAGGAGGGCGGGCGACGCCGCGCGGGGTCATACACATTGAGCGCAAGAGATGCCTGCAAGGGGGGCGCATGTTCGAGAGGCTGCGCCTGACGAACTTCGGCTTCGATGAGGTGATGCTGCCGATCAAGTTCGAGTTCGGCGCGGACTTCCGGGACATGTTTGAAGTCAGAGGCATGCGCAGACAGGTGCGCGGGACCCTGGCGCGCCCGGCCCTGACGGGCCGCGGCGTCGTGTTCCGCTATGATGGCCTAGATGGCGTGCGACGCGCCGGCGTGGTGACGTTCTCACAACCTCCCTGGCGCCTCACCGCCGAACGCGCCGACTTCATGTTTGCCGTCGCGCCCGAGCAGCAGCTGGATCTCTACATTGAGGCGGGCGCGACCGACGACGAACCGCCCACCCGCGAACGCTTTGCCCAGGCCCTGGGCGGCGCCCGCCGCCACCTCCGCGAAACACGCGATCGAGGCGCCCGCCTCGAGGTTTCCGACAGCGCGTTCGACGCTTGGCTTGATCAGTCTCGGGCCGACATCGCCCTTCTGACCACCTCTCTTCCGACCGGCCCCTACCCTTATGCCGGTATTCCCTGGTTTTCGACCCCATTTGGGCGCGACGGCATCATCACGGCCTGGCAAATGCTTTGGCTCGACCCCTCCCTGGCCAAGGGTGTCTTGAAATACCTTGCGAGCCGGCAGGCGAAGGAACGGTCCGCCCTTGCCGATGCGACGCCAGGCAAGATCATGCATGAGACGCGTCGCGGCGAAATGGCAACGCTGAAAGAAGTGCCATTCGGCCTCTACTACGGCGGTGTCGATACGACTCCACTGTTCGTCGCCCTCGCGGGCGCTTATCTTGAACGCACCGGCGATCTGGCGTTGATCCGGCAGATTTGGGCCGAACTGGTGGCGGCGGTTCATTGGCTCGACCAGGAGGGAGACTCGAACGGCGACGGATTGATCGACTATCAGCGCGCGGCCGAAAGCGGCCTCGCCAATCAAGGCTGGAAGGACAGCGCCGATGCCGTCTTCCATGAGGACGGTCGCTTCGCAATCGGACCTGTGGCCCTGGTCGAAGTCCAGGGCTACGCCTTCGCCGCCTGGCGTTCGATGGCCGTGATGGCCGAACATCTCGGCGAACCTGGCGCGGAGGCCTGGGCGGCGCGGGCCAACACGATGCGCGAGGTCGTCGAAGCAAGTTTCTGGATGCGAAAGCGCGCTTTTTACGCCCTCGCCATCGACGGCGAGGGCGAGATCTGCAGCCCTCTGGCCTCCAACGCGGGCCACCTGCTGTTTGTCGGCCTGCCGACCGCGGACCGCGCGCAGAAGGTCATCCAGCAGCTGTTGTCGCCGATGTTCGACAGCGGCTGGGGCATCCGCACGCTGGCGGTGGGGGCCGCCCGTTTCAACCCGATGTCCTATCACAACGGGTCGATCTGGCCGCACGACACCGCCCTGGCCGTATTTGGCATGGCCCGCTACGGCGAGCGGGCCGGGCCCGCCAAGATCCTTGGCGACATGTTCCTGGCCTCGCGGGCATTCGACCTGCGCATGCCCGAACTGCTGTGCGGATTTGTCCGCAGGGCCGACGAACCGCCCATCGCCTATCCGGTCGCGTGCGTGCCACAGGCCTGGGCGGCCGGCTCGCCGTTCATGATGCTGCAAGCCTGCCTCGGGCTCACGATCGATGCTTTCCGCCAGGAGGTGCGCCTGATTCGCCCGACCTTGCCGGCCGGAATGGATCAGCTTTCCCTCACCGGCTTGAGAGTGGGGACTGCGACGGTGGACATCGACTTCCAACGACTTGGCGGACGCATCGCCGCGATCCCTCGACCAGGTGGGAGCGGATCGATCGCCGTCGTGATCGAAGGCTAAGACCACTGTGGCGCATCGACGGCTCCGAAACGACGCCAGGGGATCGGTTCGAATGACATCGATGGCGCATTCCGGGGGGCTCGCGCAACCAATTGCGCCGCCGCCGATACTGGATCTCACACGGATCTCCCTGTTCGCAGATCTTGACGGGACGCTCGCGCCGATCGAGGCGACCCCGCAAGAGGTGCGACCCGATGCAGACCGGCGGGTCCTGATCGACGCCCTGCGGGACGCCTTGTCTGGATGCTTCGCCGTGGTCAGCGGGCGCGGCCTCGCGGACATCGACCGGTTGCTTGAACAGCGGGTCCCGGCAGTAGCCGCCGTGCACGGCCTCGTCCGGCGGAGCGCCGAGGGCGAGATCGTCGCCGACGCAGTGGGTGCACCATCGCTTCAACGCGCGTTCGGGATACTGCGGCGCTTCGCGGCCGATCGACCGGGTTTAATCATCGAGGATAAGGGTCCGGCGATCGCGCTTCACTATCGCCAGGCCCCCGGCCAGAAACGCGCGTGCCACGCGCTGGCGCGTCGGCTGGCAGTGGAGTCGGGGTTGGAAATCCTGGAAGGGCACTGCGTCATCGAACTCAGGCTCGCCGGTCCGGACAAGGGCCGCGCGACCGCGGCCTTCATGGCCGAACAACCTTTCGAGGGACGACGGCCGATCTTTCTCGGCGATGATCTCACCGATGAGAGCGGTTTCGAAACGGCGCTGGCCCTCGGGGGCTTTGGAGTGATCGTCGGCCGCGGCAGGCCAACGGCCGCCAGGTACGCCTTGCGGGACGTCGAGGCCGTTCACGCGTGGTTGAAGCGCGCGCTGGCGAGAGCGCCCAAATGATCGGACGACTGGCTCAGGGAACCAAGGGCGCGTCTGTTTGATTGTTCGTCTGTTCGCGTCCTGGTCTTGAGCTTGCCCTGGAGTTCGCCTGATGAGCCGGCTTATCGTTGTCTCGAACCGTGTGCGCGCGCAGGAGAAGCGCAGTGAAGGCCCGGCGGGCGGTTTAGCGGTGGCCCTGTCGGCCGCTCTCAGGGAATACACCGGCTTCTGGTTCGGCTGGAGCGGCGAGACTGTCGAGACATTCACCGGAGAGATTCACACTCGCCGGGTGGACGACGTCACGATCGTCACCGTCGACCTCGAAGAGATCGACTATCAGGAATATTATAACGGCTACGCCAACGGCACCCTCTGGCCGCTGTTCCACTACCGCATCGACCTGACGGCCTACGAGCGCTCGTTTGGCGAAGGCTATGAACGCGTCAATCGCCGCTTTGCCGACACGCTCGCGCCGCTGATCGAGCCGGACGACCTGATCTGGGTGCACGATTATCACCTGATCCCCCTAGCCAGGGAATTGAGACGTCTGGGCGTGGCCAATCCCATCGGCTTCTTCCTGCACATTCCCTGGCCCGCGCCACAGCTGCTCACGACGCTGCCCCGTCACCGGGAGCTCGTGGAAGCGCTTTTTTCCTATGATCTCGTAGGCTTTCAGACCGACGAGTGGCTATGGGCATTCGAATCGTACGTGCTGGGAGAGGCCGGGGGCGCCTGGGGCCGCGACGGGCAACTCGAGGCCTTCCGCGCGATCCTGCGGGCTGAAGTGTTTCCCATCGGACTTGATGTCGAGGAGTTCAGGGCTCTCGCCAACTCGGCGCCGGCCTATCGCGCGTACGATCGTATCGCGGCGCACACCGCCTTTCGTTCGCTGATCGTCGGCGTGGACCGGTTGGACTATTCCAAAGGACTCGAAGAGCGCCTGCTCGGCTTCGAGCGCCTGCTACAGGACAACCCGGACTTGAGGCGCGAGGTGCTGTATCTGCAGATCGCGCCGCCGTCCCGTGACGAAGTCGAGGCATACCAGGATCTGCGCGTACGCATCGACGCGCTCGGCGGTCGAATCAACGGCTTGTACGCAGACATGGACTGGACACCGATCCGCCACGTGCACCGCAACATTCGCCGGGATGAACTGGCCGGCGTTTACCGCGCCGCCAAGGTCTGCCTCGTCACCCCCCTGCGCGACGGCATGAATCTGGTGGCGAAAGAATACGTGGCCGCGCAGGATCCCAACGACCCTGGCGTATTGGTGCTCTCGCGGTTCGCCGGCGCCGCTCGGCAAATGACGGACGCGGTGATCGTCAATCCGTTCAGCCATGAGGAGCTCTCCGAAGGGCTAAAGCGCGCGCTGACGATGGGGACCGACGAGCGCGTCCGGCGTTGGCGCCGACTGATGGACGGCGTCGCCAGCTCGGACGTCAACGTGTGGCGAGATTCATTCGTCGAAAGGTTGGCTGACGCCCATGCATCCCAGACCTCCGCTTCTGGGTCAAAGCGCGTGCAGGCGAATTGGGGACTGACTCCCAGGGCCGCCTCGCCGCGGAAGCCAGCCTTTTCCGCGAATGGTCCACAATCCAGGGGCGCGGCGCCTATCTCGCCCAATCGGCAGATTCCGGAAAGTCGCCACGCCCGGCGCCAACCGGCCGCCTTGCCGTGGGAACATTTTTCGTTCCCTCCGCGCTACGGTTGACGGACTTCGTCCACCCGCGAACGACCGCTTGCCGGCGCCGCGAAGCCGGCGCTTGTTTTCTGAAGGAGAATTAACTTCTTTCGCACGATACCTTGTGACACATACCTTGTGACGCAAGGGTTGGCCGCGCCGGCGGACCCATAGATGTTCGATGAGGACCGCCATATGAGCCCCGCCCGCAGAGTTGATGCCGCCGCACGCGCACTGGCGCCGCTGGCGCTGGCCTGCCTTCTAACGGCTGGGCCGGTTCGCGCCGAAGACGCTGCTGGACGCTGGGCCGGTCAACTGCCGGCCCCCGTCGGACTGCATATCGTCGTGACGCTGGAAAAGAGCGCCGATGGCCGCTGGACCGGCGCCCTTATCAGTCCCGACCAAAGTCCAAAACCGTTTCCGGCGACCAGCGTCGAGGCTGATACAGACCACCTGAAATTCAGTTTGACCGACCTGCAGCTCAGCTATGAGGCGCACTGGGATGGCGACCCTCAGGCCTGGGTCGGCGTGTTCAGTCAGGGTGGGGCGAGCTTTCCGCTGTCGTTGAAGCGGCAGGCGCCGGAGGCGGGCGACGCCGGACCGATCCGTCCGCAGGAGGCGGCGATCGCAGCCTCCGCCAAGCCCTTTCATGAAGAGACGGCGCGCTTCGACAATCCCGCCGCGCCCGGGGTCCAGCTGGCGGGAACGCTCACCATGCCGAGCGGGGCCGGCCCATTCCCGGCCGTGGTGCTGATCGCTGGCTCCGGTCGCCAGACACGTGACGAAGTGGTTGATGCGCATCAGATTTTCTTGGTCTTGGCCGATCGGTTGGCGCGGCGCGGGCTGGCCGTGCTGCGCTATGACAAGCGCGGCGTAGGCGACTCGAGCGGCGACTATCGCGCGGCGACGTCCGCCGACTTCGCCTCCGATACCGAAGCGGCCCTGACCTGGCTGCGCGGCCGCAGGGAAATCGATGCGCGCCGGATCGGCCTGATCGGCCATTCCGAGGGCGCCGAGATCGCGCCCATGGTCGCCGCGCGGGATAGGCGCGTCGCGTTCATCGTCATGCTGGCCGCACCGGGCGTGCCGGGTCGGATGTTGTTGGCTGAGCAGACCAGACTGATCGACGAGTCGGCCGGCGAACCGGTCGCGGAGGGCGACCGGGAATATGCGATCAACCGCCGGGTCTATGACGCCATCGCCGCCGCGGCCGATCCCGCCGCCGCCGAGAGCGTCGCCCGAGCCCCGATGAACGCCGCCAGCCCTGCGCCGCCGCCCGAGGCGGTGGAAGAGACCGCCAAACTGGCGCGTTCGGCCTGGATGCGCTTCTTTCTGTCTTATGACCCCGCGCCGACGCTGGCGCGGGTGCGCGCGCCGATTCTCGTCCTCAACGGTTCTAAGGACCTACAGGTGCCGCCGGCTATCGACCTGCCGCCCATCCGAGCCGCCCTGGCCCACCGGTCCGGTGTCGACATCATCGAGATGCCGGGGCTCAACCACCTATTCCAGCATGCCGTCACCGGTTCGCCCGCCGAATACGCCCAGATCCAGGAGACACTGTCGCCTGAGTTGCTGGATACTCTCACCGATTGGGTGGGGAAGCAGGTGAAGTGAAATCGCCGGTCCCCACGCCAACGGAGACGGTTGAGGCGCGCAGGACGCAGATGCTGCGCGGCCTGATGGAGCTTGCCCTGATGCGGCTGCTGCGCGACGCACCCGAATACGGACTGGAGATCCTGGACCGGCTGCGACGCGACGCAGGCCTCCATCTGGCGGAGGGAACCATCTATCCGCTGCTGCACCGGCTGGAGAGCGCCGGCGCCATCCGCTCGGAATGGCGGCTGGGCGAAGGCGGCGCACGCCCGCGCCGCTATTACGCCCTCACGGATCGCGGCGCGGCGGAACTCGAGGCCCTGGCGGGCGAATGGCGGCGCGTCTCGAGCGCTCTCACCTCTTTCCTGGAGTCCTGACATGGACGAAGACACCTACGGCGCCGTGAAGGTCTATTTGCGCCAGTTGGGCTGGGCGCTCGACAGCCTGCCCGAGCGCGATCGCGACGACATCGTCGAGGAAACGCGCCTACACATGCTGGCTCGTCTCGAGGCCGGACGGTCGCTGGAATCCCTGATCGCCGAGCTCGGTCCCGCCGACCGTTACGCGCGCAGCTTCATCGACCAGATGGAAGCCTCAAGCGCACTAGCCAGCCAGCAGCCTTTCAAGTCCTGGGCCGTGGTCGCCCGCCGAGCCCATCGCAGTATCGTCGCCGCCACGGTGCTGGCCGCGACTGCGGGCCTTCTGGTGCTGGGCCTGATCGGCGCCGTGCCCCTGGTGTTGAAGCCGTTCGATCCCACTCATGTCGGCCTGTGGGTGATGGATAGCGGCGGGTTCGTGATCGGCAAGGCTAGAGGCGGCCCGGGCGACCATGAACTGCTCGGCGCCTGGATCTACCCACTCGCCGTCCTCGACCTCCTCGCCGTTTGGCTGATCGGCCGGCGCCTTGTGTTGTGGGCCGTGGCGCGCCTGGCCCGGTGAGACGCTGCGGGCGGCGCCGGGACATCCTATCATTCAACGCAGAAAATCTCTTTAGTTCCGGCGCCCGGGGCCGCCTAGGATCGGCGTCGACGTTACCGGCAACTTAAGCCCAAGAAATCGGCTCCGACTCCGAGTGACTTGAATATGCGATGTTTCGTCGTCGATTCTCCTGTATCCGGCAAACCGTCAACGATTGTAAATCGCACAAATACCTACGAGCGAGTGTGCTTTTCGCTAGCTAGAAGCTCATTAAACTCCTTCATCGAATTTCTATGCTGACGTTGCCTCCGAAAGTCGGACGGCTGCTCGCGGACCTGGTGGACCTCCAGATTCTGCGCGGCCTCAAGGGCCAGACCGGCATGCCGGCCCCGCTCAACGCGCGCGAGGCGCTCGGTGCGACGGTTTGCACCGCTCTGCCGGCTTCGGCCGACGCGTGGCGCAGCGTGTTGCGGCCGATCGGCCTGATTCCCCACATCACCGGCTCATTTTCGTTCGGGGCGCCACTGGCCGAATACCGCGAAGGCTCGGCGGTCAGGCGCTGCCCGATCGGCGACCTGATGCTGGTGGTCGACGACTTGACCGGTTGCGCGCCGGACAGGCGCGCCGTGCTGCTCAGGTCGCGTTTGGCGCCCGCCGATGAGAGCCGCCTGGACACCGCCCAGGCCAGGCTTTACGCGCAATGGCCCCCCTTCCGGTTCGTGGGCGACGCCTTCGCCAGTAGGGAGCGGGATTTCAAGCGCTCGGCCGACTGTAGCGCCGCGTCGGCCGGTTGTCTGGCTGAGGTCGATCTGTCGTTCGCGCGGCTGGGTTGGCGAGTGAGCGATCCGATGGGCGGGGACGGTGCATCGGTGTGCGGCGGCATCGGCGCGCTGGTCGCAGAGATGGCGCAAGGCCTGCGCGGCCGTCGGGCGGACCCGCGTGGCCAGGACGACTGGTCGGTCACGATCGAGGAATTGTTGCGACGCACGGCGGCCGCGACGGTCGACGGCCTTGGCCGTCAAAACAAGCAGCGCAGCGTCGTAGTCTATCGCGGGGCGTGCGGGTCCGGCCTTGTCACCGTCGACGACCCGGCGAACCTGCGTATCGACCGGCTGCTGTCGAGCGATCCCGCCGATCAGCAGAGTTGCGCGGAGGCGCCGATCAGCACGGTGCACCTCGTGTTCGAGGCAAACACAGCCGCGCGCACGGCCGCTTCGGCGGTGTGGGCGCCGATGGTCGGACGGGCGTGAACGACTGGTCGCGCCTGGAGGACTTTGCCTACGCCGAGTTTCATCATTGCCGGGCGCACGCAGACCTGCGACGCGCCTTCATGCGCTGGAGCCGACTACGGCGCCGTGGTCTCACTTCGGACGAAGCCGATATGTGCGCCGGCCTCGCATTCGCACGGCGACGCTCGGCGGCCGCTCGGCGGGCGTTGAACACCATCCAGATCGCCTGTTTCGGCGGCTTGAGCCTCTATGAAGCCGTCTGGGCCGCGCCAGACGATTAGGACGAGCGGAATGTTCGGGACAGTCGTCGCTCGGTTTCTAGGGTACCGCAGCCCAATCTAACGTGGCAAGCAGAAAATCTCTTTAGTTCATACTCCGGGCTCCTCTTAGAGATCACGGCAGCAAGGCAGTGGTTGTTTTGCGTTTCACGGATTTCAGGAACAGATCATGCCCGCCGATGGCTCTCTTGTCTTAGAAAATCTAAAGGGTTCATTAATCCCCGTCGCCGGACGGCTGGGCGCCGAGGTCACGGACGTGCGCCTGGACGCCGCCCTGCCGCAGGCGACGATCGACGCAATCCAGGTCGCGCTCAACCGGCACAAGGTGCTGTTCTTCCGTGGCCAGACTCACCTGGACGACGCCACCCAGGAAGCCTTCGCCGAGCGTCTGGGCCGCCCGGTCGCCCACCCCACCGTGCCGGTCAGCGCCGGATCGAGCTATCTGCTGGAATTGGATTCGGAGCGCGGCGGACGGGCCAACACCTGGCACACGGACGTCACCTTCGTCCCCGACTATCCCAAGGCCTCGATCCTGCGCGCCGTGGCCGTGCCGGCCGCGGGCGGCGACACCGTCTGGGCCAATACGGTGACGGCGTTCGACGATCTGGCGCCGGAGCTCAAGGCGCTGGCCGAGTCGCTGCGCGCGGTCCACAGCAATCTCTACGACTATGCCAACACGCGACGCGAGGCGACGCCCGAGGCGGTCAAGCGCTACCGTGAGGTGTTCGCATCCACGGTCTTTGAGACCGAGCATCCGGTGGTTCGCGTCCACCCCGAGACGGGCGAGAAATCCCTGTTGCTGGGTGGATTCCTGCGCAATTTCGTCGGCCTGTCGGCGGCGGATTCGGCGCGTATCTACGCGATACTCGAGGAGCATGTGACCCGCCTGGAGAATACCGCCCGCTGGCGCTGGGCGGTCGGCGACGTGGCGATCTGGGACAACCGCGCCACACAGCACTATGCCATCAACGACTACGGCGATCGGCGCCGCATCATGCGCCGGGTGACCCTGGCCGGCGACCGGCCGGTCGGCGCCGACGGCCGCGCCAGCGTCGCCATCAAGCCCGAAGGCTTGGCGCAGGCCGCTTGACGGGAGGTCCCGGCGGCGGTCGGGAGCCGCGCCGCCGGGACACCCTTCCTCGAAAGCCATGTCCATGTTGCATCCTCCCGCCGTGCGCGAGAACCGCGAGCGGCTGCCGGCCTGGCGCCTGGCAGCCTTCGCCTTTATCGGCGTCCCGCTGGCCGGCGCCGGCCTACCTCTGGCGGTCTATGTGCCCGCCTTCTATGCCCAGGGCCTCGGCCTGACGGTCGTCGGCGCCGTCTTCATGCTGACCCGGGTGTGGGACACGGTCAGCGATCCGCTGATCGGCCTG
>Ga0181519_10004547_pt1 | contig 11191 bp, 11 predicted proteins | sample PEATcosm2014_Bin_26_FD_121102 | JGI IMG/M metagenome (GOLD analysis project Ga0181519, IMG submission 121102) | Peatland microbial communities from MTU Mesocosm Facility, Houghton, MI, USA - PEATcosm2014_Bin02_10_metaG | ecosystem: Environmental > Terrestrial > Soil > Wetlands > Peat | place... | reverse complement strand
TTGCATCATCTACTCGGATCCGAAGGGTGATGGTTATTACGAGGGAGATCAATATCCGGCCGGTGGGTGGCGTCCGAAGGAGGGGGTGCAGCGGGGCAGCGTCATGGATACGGAGTATCCGGGCGATCCCTTGACACCCGGCATCGGCGCAACCGTTCATGCCAAGCGGCTGGCGCTGAAGGATGCGCGGACCATCACCGCCATCCCGGTGCTTCCCATTTCATATGCCGACGCATTGCCGTTGCTGTCGGCGCTAAAGGGGCCCGTGGCGCCCCCATCGTGGCGCGGCGCACTCGCCATCACCTACCACGTCGGCCCCGGGCCTGCGCTCGTGCACCTTGCGGTGACTTCTAACTGGGATATCAAGCCGATCTACGACGTGATCGCAACCCTGCGGGGATCCTCCGCCGCGGGAGAGTGGGTCATTCGCGGCAACCATCATGATGCCTGGGTCAATGGCGCGGAGGATCCCATCTCCGGTCAGGCTCCGATGCTGGAGGAGGCGCGCGCCATGGGCGAGTTGCACAGGCGCGGATGGACGCCCGCGCGCACCATCATTTTCTGCGCGTGGGATGGAGAGGAGCCGGGGCTGCTCGGTTCCGTGGAATGGGTGGAAACACATGTCGATGAGTTGAGGCGCCATGCGGTCGCCTACATCAACTCCGATACCAACGAGCGCGGATTCATGCTGCCGGGCGGCACTCAGGATCTGGAGAACTTCATCAGCGGGGTCGCGCGCGCGATAGACGATCCCGAGACCCACATGAGCGTGTACCAGCGCTCTCATCTCTACAGCATCGCGCACGCGAGCAGCGCCGAGGAAAAGGGCGAGGTGCGCAATCGTTCGGACCTCGAGATGGAAGCTCTGGGAGACGGATCGGATTACACCGCTTTTCAGGACTTCGCGGGAATCTCCACCTTGAGCGTGGAGTTCGGAGACGAGGATGACGGTTCGCAATATCACTCGATCTACGACGATTTCTACTGGTTCACGCATTTCGGCGACAGGGACTTCGCCTACGGGCGCGCGCTGGCGCAGACGGCCGGTACCGCGATCATGCGCTTGGCGGACGCCGACTTCATTCCAGTGGACTATTCGCCCCAGGCGCAGGCCATCGCGAAGTACGAGGCAGACCTGGAGAAATTGCTCAAGGACAAACAGGACGAGTTCACCGAGCGCAATCTCGAACTCCAGGAGGGCGTCTTCAAAGCGACATTCGATCCGCTCCGGCCGCTCCTGCCGCCACCCGCCGTAGCGGTGCCGCCGTTCATCGATTTTGCGCCCATGAAAAATGCGGTCACGCTGCTGCAGAAGAGCGCCGAGCGCTACTCGGCGGCGCTTGCCGCGCTGGCCGCAAAGGGCTCTCCGGCCCTCCCGGAGACCGCCCTCGCCGCACTCGACGAGGATCTGTTGCGGGTCTCACGCGCGTTTCTCAATCAGAATGGCCTTCCGGAACGTCCTTGGTTCAAGAATCAGATCTATGCGCCCGGCGCGTATACGGGGTATGGCGCGAAGCCGATTGCGGCGGTGCGCGAGTACATGGACGAGCGCCGCTGGCGGGATGCGGAGGCGCAGGTGCCCCAGGTCGCACGCGCGATCGAGAATGCCGCGGCCGCCGTCGACAAGGCCGCGGGCGATCTGGAGGGGGATCTCGCGCGCCTGCATTGAGGGAAAGGAGTAAGCAGGCGAACGGACTAATTGTGAACAGGGCTTCAGTTTTGGCGTTTGGACGCAGATATGCTCGGTGGAGTCAACGTCCGAGGCATTCAGGTATCCGCGCCAATGTCCATGTCCCCCGCCCACCGCATCCTGCTGATCGACGACAATGCCGCGATTCACCGGGACTTCCGCAAGGTGTTGGGAGGCCCGGGCGAGGCCGGCCGGGAGGCGTTGTCTCTCTTGGAGGCGGATATTTTCGGCGCCGGCGCCGGCGCCGAGACCGCCGAACGCCCCTCCTTTGAGATTCACTCCGCTTATCAGGGCCAGGAAGGTGTGGAGATGGCAAGTGCCGCGCTGGCGAGCGGACAGCCCTATGCGATGACCTTCGTCGACATGCGGATGCCCCCCGGATGGGACGGCTTGGAAACGATCGGGGAGCTGTGGAAAGTGGACCCTGACATCCAAGTGGTGATCTGCTCCGCGCACACGGATTACGATTGGTCCGAAGTCGTGCAGGGATTGAAGTACTCCGACAAACTCCTCGTGCTGAGAAAGCCGGCCGAACCCATCGAGATACTGCAATGCGCCACATCGCTCAGCCGAAAGTGGCAGAACGAGCGCCTCGTGCGTCGCCAGGTGGACAGTCTCGAGGAGGTGATCAAGTCGCGGACCCGCGGTTTGGAGGCCGCGAACCGCCAGCTTCGCCATCTTGCCACCCATGACGCACTGACCGGGCTGCCGAATCGGGTGCTCCTGGACGATCGGCTGAACCAGGCGGCGGCGCACGCCGACCGCGATTCCCGTCCCTTCGCGTTGATGGTGTGCGGCCTCGATCGATTCAAGCTCGTCAACGAGTCGCTCGGACACAGCGCGGGCGACGAGCTGCTGCAGGAGGTCTCGCGCCGCCTCGCCAAGCTCGTGGGCCCGGTGGATACCGTGGCGCGCTCCGGCGGCGATGAATTCGTTCTACTGATCAACTCGGTCGAGCACATCGACGACGCCAGGCGGCTCGCGATGCGCGCCCTCGAGTCGCTGCAGGAGCCGATCCGCATCGGCGCAATCGACGTGCGCAGCTCCGCGAGCATGGGGATCGCGCTGTATCCCGCGGATGGCGCGACGGCGAAGGCGCTCGCCGCGCACGCCGAAGCCGCCATGCGCTGCGCGAAGCAGCGCGGACGCGGAGGAATTCAGCGCTTCGAAGGGGGGATGAGCACGAGCGTCGAGGAGCGCGTGCAGCTCGAGAGCGAGTTGCACACCGCGGTCGCGAAAAATCAATTCCAGCTCTATTACCAGCCGAAGGTGCACACCCAGACCGGAGCGGTTCGCAGCGCCGAAGCACTCATTCGCTGGATCCATCCGCAACGCGGGTTGATCCCGCCCGATTCCTTCATCCCGCTCGCGGAGGAGTGCGGCCTGATCGGCGCGATCGGCGAGTGGGTCGTGCGCGAGGCATGCCTGGAGGCCCAAGCCTGGCAGGACCGGGGCCTCGCGCCGCTTCGCGTGTCGGTGAATTTGTCGCCTTCGCAGTTCCGCGGCAGCGGCCTGGCCGACACCATTCGCGGTGCCCTCGAAGCCGCGAAGCTCGATCCGCAGTTCTTCGAGGTCGAGCTCACCGAAAGCGCGGTCATGAGCGATCCGGAAGAGTCGATCGCGATCCTCGAGCAGTTGAGCGCGATGGGCGTCATGGTGTCGGTGGACGACTTCGGCACCGGCTACTCGAGCATGAGCTATCTGCGCCGATTCCCGATCGACAAGCTCAAGATCGACCGCGTGTTCATCAGCGAGCTCGCGAGCCGCCCGGAGGATGCCTCCATCGTGCGCGCGATCGTCTCGCTGGCGCACAGTTTGCGGCTCAAGGTCGTCGCGGAGGGCGTCGAGACGGCCGCGCAGCTGGAGTTCTTGAGCGCCATTGGCTGCGACGAATACCAGGGGTATTATTTCAGCCGTCCGCTGCCTGGGAATGAGTTCGAGCGGTTGGTTCGCGAGAAAGCCCAGGCCTCGCAGCCGCTGACCCAGGAGGATGCGATGCGCACGCACAGCAAGCTCGCAGCCTACCGCCGCAAATAGAGAAGCGAAACGAACCGATGCCGAAAGCAACATCCCTGGTACAGGTGAAAAACGAGCGCGTACTGGTGACGGAGTGGCGCTTCACGCCCGGCGCGGAAACCGGACATCACGTTCATGCGCATGATTACGTGGTGGTGCCGCTCACCGACGGAACACTGAGGCTCGAGGAGCCCGGCGGCACTCGCGAGGTGCAGCTCAAGGCCGGAGCCTCCTATGCACGCCCGGCCGGTGTCGCGCACAACGTCATCAACCCGAACGAGCACGAGTTTCGATTCGTGGAGATCGAGCTGACATAGCCGGCATCCGCGGCGCCGCGCCGGTTGCTCCGAAATGCGCGCGCTACGGATACTTGTTATGCACCGCGCCGCGGACCAGATGCGTGTCGTACACCAGCACGATCGAGGCGATTCGTCCGGTATCCAGATCGAAGTTGAATACATCCGCGCATTCGAAGGACACCCGCGAATCGTCCTTCAGGCGCCAGTCGTACAGGTAGTACGCCACCGCGCGCATGTGGCCTTCGGCGCTCACGAGCACATCATGCACCGTGAGTTCGCTGCGGCCGGAGGCCTCCGCGACCTTGGTGACGTATTCGCGCACCGGAATCCGGCCAAGAAACGGTGATTGAACCCAGCCTGTGGGCGTGAACAGCGCAGCAGCCTTGTCGGCATCGCCGGCTTCCAGCGCCTTGAGATACTTGCGGACCGCGTGTTGCATCTGCCTCTCCTTTGCGAAGCTTCGCAGCGCATGAGTCAGACCTCATCTCCCGGGGAGCATGGTAGCGCAAACGGCAGATATTGGCTCAACCGGTGCAATCGAATGGCCGTTGCGCCGGTCTCATCCCCGTTGTCCCTGAAAACATACGGTGAGGAGCGGCTATGAGACTACTGGTTCGCGGGTTGATCGATTGGCCGGAAGGCGTCGCGCGCCACCTGGCGTGGCTCGCCCCGCTGTTCGCCCGAATCACCGTAGGGTGGGTGTTTCTCTGGAGCGGCTGGGGCAAGCTCAACCATCTGCCGGAGGTGACCGAGAACTTCATCGGCTGGGGCATCCCGTTTCCCCACCTGCTGACGCCATTCGTCTCCGGAGTCGAGTTTTTCGGAGGGCTGTTCCTGCTGCTCGGCTTGCTCACGCGGATATCGGCGGGCGCGCTTGGCATCACCATAATCGTCGCGATCAAAAGTGCGAAATGGGCCGATGTGGATTCCTTGGAGACGCTGCTCGGGTTCGACGAATTCGAGTACCTCGCGCTGTTCCTGTGGCTCGCGGTCGCGGGTTCCGGGCCGCTATCCCTCGATCACCTGCTGCAGCGCCGCTGGGGGCGCCGGGACCGCCCCGCTTGAGTGACCCGCGCCAAAGCCCATTGCGCGCCGATGGAATGGCGGGGGGTTCTGCCTTAGGCTGTAGCGCGTGGACAGCGATGGGAGGACGTCACCATGAAGATGGATGGTCAGGAAGAGAGCCAGAACGTCGAGGACGTTCGCGGCTCGGGCGGCGGATTCAGGCCGATCCACGGGGTGGGCCTCGGCACCATCGCCGTTGCGTTGATCGGCGGCTGGTTGCTCGGCATCAATCCGCTGCAAATTCTGGGGTTGCTGAGCGGTGACAATTCCCCCGGCCAGCAAAACGCTCCCAATCAGCCATCGCAGGCGCCTCCGCGAGACGACCCCCAGGTCAGGTTTGTATCGCAAGTGCTTCGCAGCACCGAGACGGTCTGGACCGCCGCTTTTCAGGAGCGGGGACTGACCTACTCGGAACCGAAATTGCGGCTATTCCGAGATAGTTATCCGACGGGCTGCGGGATGGGGGAGGCCGCCGCGGGGCCATTTTACTGCGGTGAGGATCGCATCGTTTACCTCGATCTCGGCTTCTTCGACGTGATGACGCAGCAGTTGGGCGCACCGGGGCAGTTTGCCCACGCCTACGTGATCGGTCATGAGGTGGGCCACCACGTTCAGAACCTGCTGGGCATTCTCGGCAAGGTCAACGCGCAGCGGGAGCGCGCCGGCGAGGCGCAAGCCAATGCACTGAGCGTCCGATTGGAGCTTCAAGCCGACTGTTTCGCCGGCGTATGGGCAACGCGCTCTCAGCAGCAGCAAGGCTGGCGGCTCGAGCCGGGGGATATCGCATCGGCGCTGAATGCGGCCTCGCAGATAGGCGACGACACCCTGCAACGGCGCGCGCGCGGCACCGTGGTTCCCGACACCTTCACTCACGGCAGCAGCGCGCAGCGGGTCGCGTGGTTCAAGCGCGGTGTGGCATCGGGGCAAATCGACGGATGCGATACGTTCTCGGCGCAGAATCTCTGACGACTCAGGCGCGTTTCGCGGATCGGGCGCCCTTGCGCCCGGGAAGCTCGGGGGCGGATTTTGCGGGGCGGCCGCGACCTTTCCTCAGACTGTCCTTCAGAGCCTCCATCAGATCGATCACCTGCGCCTTCGGCCGCTCCGAGGCAGGGGCATCCGGCTCGAGCGCATGGGTTTGCCTGTTGCGAATCTTTTCCTGCACCCGCCGCAGCAGGTCCCTCCGGTAGGTATCCTTGAATGCGTCCGCCCGGAAAGGGCCGGACATCTGCTCCACGAGCTTTTTCGCCATTGCGAGCTCGGCCGGCGCCGGCCTCGTGGGCGCCTCGACCAGGCTCTTGATTTGCGACGGGGGATGCACCTCGCTCGCGAATCGAAGCGTCAATAGCATGAGTGCGCGTTCGTTCGGCGCGATCGCGCACAAATGCTGCCTGCCTCTCATGACGAACGTGGCCACGGCAACCTTGCCGGTGGCCCGGAGCGCCTCACGCAGCAGCGAGTAGACTTTCTGTCCGCCCTTGCGCGGAACCAGATAGTAGGGCGTATCGAAATACATGGCGGGAATATCGGATGCGTCGGTGAAGCTGGCGATATCGATGGTCTCGGACGCCTTGACGTTGGCGTGCTTGAAGTCCGAATCCGACAGCGCCACGTACCGGCCCTTCTCGTACTCATAGCCTTTGACGATATGGGCCCAGTCGACCTCCTTGCGTGTCGTCTTGTTGATCCGCTGGTAGCCGACGGGGGCGAAATCGCGGCTGTCCAAGAGATGAAGCGACAACGAGCCGTCCTTCGACGCGCCATAGATCTCCACAGGTACGTAGATCAAACCGAACGAGACGGCACCGCGCCAGATGGACCGCTGCATGACAGGCTCCGTTGGAAATCGAGAACCGCATCATGCAACTAATCGCGGCTTCGGGCCAATCGGGTAAAATCCCGAAGAACCCGATCCGAAGGAGGGGAAAATTCCCAAAAATCCGACCACGCGGAGTGGTCACGCGTGACCGCGCGCAAACCCTCGCGGCGCATCCGGCGGCCCAAGCGCCGTCGAATGAAGGGATTGCTGCGTCGGTTGCGCATCCCGCGCGCGGTGCGCCGCGCATTCGTCAATGCCCCTGGCTTCGTGCAGGGCGCCGTGCTCGTCGCGGCCTTGGTGGTCCTGTGGTTCGCGTTAAACGGGCTATACCAGGTGATACGCAAGCCCTCGGAGCTGTTCTTTCCCGTTAGCGGCACGCTCAACAAGACGCCTATCGAGACCTGGCGCGACTACGGCCCCCTGTTCCACAGATACTCGACCGACATCGTGACCGCCGAGCTTCTGGCCGCACTGGCGCAGGTCGAAGCGTCGGGCAACCCCGTGGCGCGGACCTATTGGCGTTGGTCATTGACGGCTCGGCCATTCGAAGTTTACCGCCCGGCGTCGAGCTCGGTGGGCATGTATCAGATGACGGACGGGACGTTCGCCGCGGCCAGGCGCTACTGCATACGAGCTCATGCGGTGGTCGAGGACGGACCTTGGAATGACTGGCGGTCTTGTTGGTTCAACGATCTCTACACGAGGGTGATTCCGTCGCACGCGGTTGAGCTCACGGCCGCGTACCTGGATCGAAGCGTGGCCGCAATCCTGGCCCTTCACCCGACCCGATTCGCGACCCTCGAGCGCAAGCAGGAGTTGGCCGCCTTGATTCATCTTTGCGGAGCCGGCGCGGGCGACTTGTACGTGCGGCACGGCATGCATCTCAGCGACGGACAGCGCTGCGGGGATCACGAGGCACGCGAATACTTGTACCGCGTCGATCAGGCGAGGCGGACGTTCCAGGCGATCGAGCGTGAAGAGCGCCGTTAGACCGGCGGCTCTTGACGATGCGCCCTGACGGCGCTTTTGACCAGATCTTGAAAATAGGCCACGGACCGTTCGTGCCGGGGGCTCAGCGGCCCAGGGGTGTAGGCGCCGGACGCGTAGTTGTTCTGCGTATGCTCGCAAATGCCGAAATCCTCGCGCACGATGCCGCAGTTGACTTCGACGGTATTGCGGCGGGAGGACTCCATCCCGGGCGACAGATCCGCGAAGTAAAAATCGTAGGTGAGATCGGTCGAACCGACGGAGGTCGGATTGATGCGGCTCGTATTCATGCCCCCCGGGAAAACGGACAGCGTCCAGTTCGGCCACATCCACAGCCACTTGCCTCCATAGATGGAGCCGTCCTTCTGCGGAGAGGTCATGCGCACGAGGCCCTGGAGGGCCACCGTCTCGAACTGCGCGAAATCGATGACCTTCAGGAAACCCGGATGGATGCCTGGGATGTGGTAGCCCTCGACGAAATTGTCCGTATAGGTCTTCCAGTTGCTGCGCATGGTGAAGCGCCGTTCCTCGACCGGAACGAATGTCTCGATGGGATGATCCGCAAGCTCGGCGGGCAGATCGCCGAGCTGCTCGATCAATCCGATTTGCGGATCGATGGCGACGAACAACAATCCGCGCCATTCGGCGAGCTGCGCCTTCTCGAGCGGCCAGTCGGAGACGTTGAAGCAAGGGTCCTCCCCGAACCACGGGGCATCACGCAAGGCTCCGTCCTGTTCGTATACCCATTGGTGATAGGGGCAGCGCAACAGCTGCGTCCTTCCCTGGCCATCGGGCAATAGACGCGCTCCGCGGTGCCGGCACACGTTGTGAAAAGCCCGCAGCAGACCGTCCCGCCCGCGGAGCGCGAACAGCTTCCATCCCGCGACATCGACGGCGAGATAGTCTCCCGGCTTTGCGACCCGGGAAACCGGGCCCAGCATCTGCCAGTGACGGCGGAAAATGGATTGCCGCTCCGTCTCGAAAATGCCGGCATCGACATAGTAACTCGCATCGAGATTTCTGAGCAGGGCGGCCATGCGGGCGATCATATCAGTCGATGATATGATGGACGAGGAGTCGAGAGCCCATGTGCCTGATCTTGCTGCTCTGGCGTGTTCGCCCAGAATTTCCCTGCGTGCTCGCGGCCAACCGCGATGAGTTTCATGACCGCCCGAGCGCGAGCGCCGATTGGTGGCCCGGATCCGCGGGCATTCTCGCGGGCCGCGACCTCAAGGCGGGCGGCACCTGGCTCGGCGTGGGGCGCGACGGCCGCTTCGCGGCCTTGACCAACTTCAGAGACGGCGCCGCTTCGCCCCGTGCCGGCGCGCCGAGTCGCGGCCGGCTGGTGACCGAGGTGCTCGAGTCGCGGGGCTCGGTTGCCGGCACGCTCGATCGGCTGCGCGCGGAGGGACCGCAATACAGCCCGTTCAACATGATCTTCAGCGACGGGAAAGGGCTCGGCGTGTATGAGAGCGCCGTCGGCGAGGGGCGCGAATTGGCGCCTGGAGTCTTCGGACTGTCCAACCATTTGCTCGATACGCCGTGGCCGAAGGTGAGGAATGCCAAATCGCGACTCGCCTCGGCGCTCACCGACCTGTGCGACGAGAATGCCATCTTGCATCTGCTGCGCGATGATCGGCCGGCAGCCGACCCGGACTTGCCGGTTACCGGCGTCGGGCTGGAATGGGAGCGGCTGTTGTCGAGCGCCTTCATTCGTGCCGACGCCTATGGCACCCGATGCACCACCGTTTTCCGAATCGACCGGGACGGCCGCGCGCAATTCGACGAATGGACCTGGGATCGCGCGGGCGCCGAGACCGGGCGCCGGAGCTTTCGCTTCGATGTGGGCGGGCGCTCGTGAGCAACGCCTCTCGCGCGGGGGCGCTTGCGGTTGCGGCGGCGCTGACCATGACGGGCTGCCTCACCGCTCGCGACCTGAAGTCCCATGAGCTCGTCGGCGGCGCCCGAGCGCCCATCTCGCCCGATTTGGTTCAGCTGTACTTGGAGCCACCTTCCCGCCGCTACGAGCAGATCGCCGTGCTCCACTCCTCGAGCCGGCGCTCCTGGTCGTTCACGTCGCAGTCGAAGGCGGATGTCGTGATCAGACGGTTGAAGGAGGAGGCGGCCTCGCTCGGCGCCAACGGCGTCCTTTTGGACGGGATCGCGGACCGGCCGGGCGCGACTGTCGGCACCACCCTCGGAACGAACACCATGGGCCCGCGCGGGACCGCCGATTTCGGGGTCGGTGTTGCGGTGCCGACGTTGCAGCGCTACGGAAGCGGGATCGCGATCTACCTCGCGCCGTAAGGCCGGCTTTTCAACGCGGCTCAGGAGCCGGGAAGTCGCTCGCCGCCGCCACCAGCCAATCGCGAAATCGCGCGACTTTGGGCAACGTCAGGTAGTTGCGCGGGCAGACGAAGTAGTACGCCGACCCGTGAGGCAGCGCCTCCCGGCTCGCCAGCTTCAACGTGCCCTTCTGCAGCGAGCGGGCCACGAGCGTCCAGCGCGCGAGCGCGAAACCCAGTCCTTCCTCGGCCGCGACCAGCAATCCCACGGTGTCGTCGATGGTGGGCGGGCGCGATTGCCAGGCGATCTCCTCCCCGGTCTTTTGCCATATGCGCCACGGCGGCTCGTCACCCTCGAGCAGCGGGAAGCGGCTCAGGTCCGCGCCGCGCTCGATCATGCCGTATTGCTTGACGAGCTGCGGCGCGCCGACCGGAACGATCCAATCATCGAGCAGCTTCTCGCTGTGCAGATTCGGGTAGTTTCCCTGTCCGAAGCGAATACCGACGTGCAGCGGCGTGCGCGAGAAATCCACGAGCTCCGATGAGGTGTGAAAGCGCAGCTCGATGTCCGGGTGCTTGCGGCGAAACGAGCGGATGCGCGGCACCAGCCAGATCTGCAGAAATGAGGTCAGCAAGGTCACCTGCAGCGGCCCCGATCGGCCGTGCTGCTTGATCATGTGCACCGCCGACTCCAGCCGGTCGAGGCCGGCGCGAACCGCCGGCAGCATCTCCATGCCTTCCTCGGTGATCTCCACGCGCCGCCCGCTGCGGCGGAACAGCGGCACCTGAACGTAGCTCTCGAGGCTCTTTATCTGCTGGCTCACCGCCGCCGGCGTGACGTTGAGCGCCTCGGCGGCGGCCGAAAAATTCAGGTGCGTGGCAACGGCCTCGAACACCCGCAGGGCGCCCAACGGCATTCGAGCGTAGGCGGCAGGCATTAAGTTTTCCTTAACGGATGGTCAGGCATTGCGTTTGTTGCGCGAGGCGGCCGGATGCACGCTGTCCCTCGTTCGATCAACTTTACCGGAGT
>Ga0181519_10004546_pt1 | contig 11191 bp, 8 predicted proteins | sample PEATcosm2014_Bin_26_FD_121102 | JGI IMG/M metagenome (GOLD analysis project Ga0181519, IMG submission 121102) | Peatland microbial communities from MTU Mesocosm Facility, Houghton, MI, USA - PEATcosm2014_Bin02_10_metaG | ecosystem: Environmental > Terrestrial > Soil > Wetlands > Peat | place... | reverse complement strand
GTCAGCTACCACGACGGCACGGCCGTCGGCATCGAACTGCCCACCAACGTCGAGTTGACGGTTGTCGAGACCGAGCCGGGGCTGAAGTCGGCCACCGCCTCCAGCGTCTCCAAGCCGGCCAGAACCGAGACCGGCCTGATGGTGCAGGTGCCTGCCTTCATCAACGAAGGCGAGAAGATCCGCGTCGACACCAGCGAAGGCACCTACATGAGCCGCGCGTAAGCAGTCGAGCCTTTGTCAAGGCCAAATTGGTCCGGCTGGTCAAAATGGGCTATTTGGCGACAAAACAACGACCTAATCTGGACAAGCTGCAGATCATTTTGTCGAATTTCGGCCTACTAGGCACTAGCGTACCGGTGCCTTTTGCCGATACAATTGTCAACTCAGAGACTGTTCAGGTGCGTGTTGATTCAGATTCTGAGGGATTTGTTGCGGTTGTTCTCGATGTGGAGTCGAGATGCACCCGGATTTGGGTCATGCAGAATTGCCCATTTTCGATGAAACGCGGATATGGAATTCTACGTCCAAGATCCAGATGGGCAAGCTCGGAGGGAGCAGTACAAATGAAAATCACCAGACGCAGCGTAGTTTCTGTGGAAGACGCAACAGCAAAGCTGGATGCGCTTGCTCGTCGTTGCGGAATTGAGAGTCCGCGGTATGACGAGTCCGAAGCCGATTCCATGACGGAATTTGACGCTTTGAAGTGGATTTCCCTTTGCTCCCAGCGCAACGCTTTGGAAAAGCGTAAAAAGGGGAATTGCTCTCGCAGTTCTTTGGTCCCGAAAATCTACGCGCAAAAACCAGGCTCTACTGCAATTGAGCTTAAGAATTCCGAAGAGGGAAGCTTACCACTTGCGGCCTGAAAATTGCCAATTAGCAGAGTATGAAGCCTGGTTTGAGAGTGAATGTAACAAACTTACTCTCGATCCGGGCTTTTCTGTAGTTGGTCCATTCATTGCTCCTCGTGGTATCCCAGGATTTCCCCCTTGGCATTCTGATTTTGCAATCATCTATCCAGACCATATGTATATACGTGTCGCGGAGTACTACGAAGAATCGTCTCAACTTTACAGGATTTGTGGGTATCGCAGGTATTTTGCGTACCACTATGGCAAGTGTTCTGATCAACGCGACGAAGATGGTTTTCCGTGCCGGATAAAGGCTGTCAACCTGCGAATTGAACAAGATAATAAAAATGGATGCCATGCACACCATTTAAACCCAAACCACATTCCTCAGTCGAGGCTTCCGGGTCTGGATTTTGACAGGATCGATCCATTCGAGTTCATCCGAGCAGTTGACGAGCATCGGAGATCACTGAGACCCTTGCATGAGATCCTAGGATTTAACTGGAGTTAGCGAAATGACGGACAAATTCATTTACCCGACCGAGTATTTTCTCCAGGAGGGCAGGGAGAATTTGGATCAGTGCCTTCAGGCAACCTTCGAGGCAGCGGTGGATCACAGTATTGACAAAGTGATCATCTTCACCGCTGCGGGCGTAGGGGTGATGAAGGCTATTCGCGACTACCGCTCTCAAGATCAATTTGCTGAAATTGAGTTGATCGCTGTGACGTATCCAAGTCAAACACAGTTCACTACGGATGATCCCTCTGAGTACACCATGTCGAGTGAAACATGCAAATTCTTGGCAGATCAGAAGGTCCCAATAGTGCGTGCCCATTTGCCATTCGATCCAGTTCGCTCCGAATACAAGGGACACGGCGTTCTAGGACAGGACTTCGGCCTGATCGGCAATACGCTGCGCATTTTTTGCGGCAGCATGAGTCTTTGTGTTCAAGCTGTGTTGATGGCCTCAGACGCCGGTTGTGTCAAACTGGGTGAGCACGTGATCGCGATGACTTCCGATACATCCATTCTAGTCCGTGCAGCAGGAACCTCACGGTTCTTGACAGACCTCATTGTCCGCGAAATCCTCTGCAAACCGGTTTTATTGACAATTGGAAAGTCTGAAAGGGCAGAATCGATTTTGAACGATTCAACAGAAGAAGCCCAATCGACACCGGAATTATTACCTCCTACGTAATCCCCTTGGTTATCAACAACAAAAAACCACCGCTGGTTGGCGGTGGTTCTCTGCTTGCGGGGGAGGGCCGCAGGTTGCCCGGAAGCTAGAATCCTGCTTCGGGCAATTGCACGGGCTTGGCTTCGATCAGGGCTTCGATGGTCTTCAGGGCCTCGAGCACATCCTTCGAGACGGGCGCGTCCACCTGCACTACGGCCAGAGCCTTGACCGGCTTGACGCCGGCGCGTTCGCGGCCCAGGGTGAAGTTGGCGATGTTGACGCCCTTCTGGCCCAAAATCGTTCCGATCTTGCCGATGACGCCCGGTACGTCCTGGTTGCGGCAGACCAGCAGGTTGCCTTCCAGCGGCGTCTCGATGTCGATGCCGTCGAATTGCAGCAGGCGGGGTTGCTCGCCGTGAATCACTGTGGCCGAGGCGTGGCTCTTGCCGGCGGCCGAGTGCAGTTCGATGGTCAGCACGGTGGTTGCGCCGCCGCGGGTGCTCTCATGGCGCTCTTCGTGGACGCGGATGCCGCGCTCTTCGGCCACCGCGGTGGCGTTGATGCGGTTGACGTTCTCCACGCCCTGGAGCAGCCCGGCGATGGCCGCGTTGCGTACCAGGTCGACCTTGGCCTCGGCCAGCGTGCCGCCGTAGACCAGATTGATGGCTTCAAAGCCCGCGCTGTCGCCGCCCTTGCCGGCCTGCGCCAGGAAGGAGCCGAGACGGCCGGCCAGATCGATGTAGGGCGCCAGTTGCACGTACTCCTCGTGGCTCAGCGAAGGCAGATTGACGGCATTCTGCACCACGCCCAGCTTGAGATAGTCGCGCACCTGGCGGGCGATCTGAATGCCTACGGCCTCCTGCGCTTCAGCCGTCGAACCGGCGATGTGCGGGGTGAGGATCACGTTTTCCAGACCGTGGAAAGGAGTCTCCTTGGCCGGTTCCTTGGCGTAGACGTCGAGCGCCGCGCCGGCTACCTGGCCGCTCTGCAGCGCTTCCACCAAAGCCGCGTCTTCGATCAACTCGCCGCGGGCGCAGTTGACGATGCGCACACCCTTCTTCATGGTGGCCAGGGTCTTGGCGTTGATTACGCCGGTGGTCTGCGGGGTCAGGCCCACGTGCAGAGTCAGATAATCCGATTGAGCAAAGAGCTCTTCGATGGAAACCAGCTTGATTCCGTTTTCGCGAGCCACGGCCGGGGAGACGAATGGATCGCTGCCGATCAGTTCCATGCCGAAGCCACGGGCGCGCTTGGCCACTTCCAGGCCGATGCGGCCCAGGCCGAGAATGCCCAGCGTCTTACCGCGCAGTTCCACGCCCTGCAGGTTCTTCTTCTCCCATTTGCCGGCGTGCATGGTGCTGTTGGCCAGGGGCAGCTTGCGGGCCAGGGCCAGCATCTGGCAGATGGTCAGCTCGGCCACGGCCACGGCGTTGGCGCCGGGGGTATTCATGACCACGATGCCGCGGCGGGTGGCGGCTTCGGCGTCGATGTTGTCCACGCCTACGCCGGCGCGCCCGATGACGCGCAGCTTGGGACCGGCGGCCATCAGCGCGTCGTCGGCCTGCACCGCCGAACGCACCACCAGGCCATCGGCGTCAGCCAGTGCGGCGGGCAGCCCGTCCGGCAGTTGATCGTGCGTAAGAACTTCCCATCCCGGTTCGGCCGCGAAGACGGCCAGTGTTGCCGGGGATACCTTCTCTGCCAATACGATCTTCATTGCTTCTCCCTTGGCTTCCTGCGCGGGTTGATAGTCGTCGAAGCGGATGCCCTGCTGCTCGCAGAGCAGATCGAACATCCGCACCACGGATCCCTGTGGCTTGCCCTCGCCCCGCTCGTACTTGGTGATCGAGTTGGGGTGTACGCCCAGCCGTTCGGCCATCTCATATTGAAAGAGATCCATCTGCTTGCGCGCGATCAGCAGCTTCTCTCCAAAACTCAGTTCGGGCATTGATTCCTTCCGGCGTTAAGTGCTTTTGCCCCTCAACGAGCGGCGTTAGCGGGGATAGCGGAGTTGGCAAAGTTAGTTGAGGATTCGCCGTACAGCGATGTACTTGCTAACCCCGCTAACTCCGCCTGCCCTTGCCAACTCCGCTAAATTCCCACTTACTTTGCCTTTTCTTCTGCGTAGACCTTCTGCGCCGCGGCCACAGCCACGCCAAACTCGACGGGCAGACCCAGCACGTCCTTGGCGATGTGCTCGGCCGCGCCCAGGAAGGCCACCGTGTCCAGATAGTCGAAGTAGCCCAGGTGCGCCACGCGGAAGATCTTGCCCTGCATGGCGCCCTGTCCGTTGGCGGTGACCAGCTTGAACTGGCTCTTGAGCGCTTTGACTACCGTGCCCGAGTCCATGCCTTCGGGAACCGCAACCGCGGTGGCCGCGGCCGAGGGCGAAGTCGGCGCAAACAGCGTAAAGCCCAGCGCAACCAGCCCGGCGCGGGTGGCCTTGGCGTTGACCTGCGCATTGTGGATGAGGGCGATACGGCCCTTTTCCAGATCGCCGCCGGCCTGCCCGGCAATGTAATCGAGCGCCGCGCCCATGCCGGCCACCAGCGCCACCGCCGGCGTGTAGGCCGTCTCGCCCTTGACCTGATTCTTGCGTTCCTTGCGCAGGTCGAAGTAGTAGCGGGGGTTCTTGGAACTCTCCATGGCCTTCCAGGCCTTCTCGCTGACACTCAAATAAGCCAGGCCGGGAGGAATCATCAGCGACTTCTGCGAGCCGCCGATGAGAACGTCGATGCCCCAGCCGTCCACGTCAAAGGTCTGCGTGCCCAGGCCGGTGATGCCGTCCACCACCAGCAGGGCCTCGGTCTCCCTGACCAGCTTGGCGATAGCTTCCACATCGTGGCTGGCCGCGGTCGAAGTCTCGGAGGCTTGAAGGAAGACGGCCTTGTGCTCGGGCTTCAGCGCCGCCTTCACCGCCTCGATCGCAAAGGTTTGTCCGTAGGGAACCTCGAGCACGTCGACGGCGCAGCCAAAGGCCTTGGCCAGATCCACCCAGCGCTCGCCGAACTTGCCGGCGGTCAGCACCAGCACCTTGTCGCCCGGCGAGGTCAGATTCGAGACCGAAGCCTCCATGGCGCCGGTGCCGGAGCAGGAGAGCAGCAGCACATCGTTCTGCGTGCCGACAAAAATCTTCAACTGCGCCAACACCTTCTGAAAGAGGGCGCGGAACTCGGGGGTGCGGTGGTGGATGTCGGCCGCGGCCATGGCAAACTGGGCAGCCGGGAGCAGCGGGGTGGGTCCCGGTGTGTACAAACGCGTCTTGCTGATCATGGTCTCTCCTTGATGCGGACCGTTCGCGGGAGGGAGTTCGCCCTTTGCGCCGGTTCAACAATCACAGAATACACAATTGTGTGGCTTATGTGGATTTTTTCTTGCAGAATTCTGTCTGAAATCCGAATCGGGAAGAGGCGCCAAAGCGGTCCGCCCACCCATCTGCCCAAAAATCGGTACAATTCTCCTTTACATAGAGTTGGGTACAGATGCCTGCCTGCTTTCACGCCGGGTCCCCGATTTTTCGGCTGGAGCGGCTCACGCATCGCACCCGATTCACCGCTATGAGGAAGAAACCATGAGTGAAGCAGGCGCAATTGAAATACTTGTCAACCAGCAGATCGCGCTGGCCATGAAGGCGCACGACGCGGTGCGCACCACCACCCTGCGTCTGATCAAGAACGCCCTCAAGAACAAGGCCATCGAAAAGCGCGAAGCGCCAACCCAGGCGGAGAGCGAGCAGGTGCTGGCCACCATGATCAAGCAGCGCCGCGACTCGATCGACCAGTTCACCAAGGGCAATCGCCCCGAGCTGGCGGCCAAGGAAGCCGCGGAGATCGTCGTCATCGAAGAATTCCTGCCCAAGGCGCTGGACGAGGCGGGACTGGCCGCGCTGGTGGCCGAGGCCTTGGCTGAAGCGACGGCTGCGGCAGGCAAAGCGCTCACCCAAAAGGAGATGGGCGTGGTGATGAAGGCCGTGCAGGGCAAACTGCAAGCCTCCGGTGCCCGCGCCGAGGGCCGGTTGGTGAGCGAATTGGTGAAAAAGGCGCTGGCGGGATAAGGCGTTTTAACCTTGCCGGCAATCGGCCGGGCGCCTCCGCGGTTCCTTTCTGAGCGTGCGGTGGAAAAGATTTTCGCAATGGATCGCCTATTTTGCGCTGGTAACGGTAAGATAAGGGCGCTATGAGCCTACTGCATCAGGACTCACCGGAAGAGATCGACGACGCGGCGCGCGGCGAGGAATTTACCAAGGGAACCAGCCACGTGGTCTGGGCCAGCACCATCGCCACGGTGCTGGTGACCCTGGCCATTGCCTTTTATGTCTGGTCAGGGCAGAAGCCGCCTGCGGCCGCAGGGGAGATCGTGCAGGTCTGGGCGCATCCGCTGCACACCGAGACCTCGGGTCTGGACGCCAACGGCGCGCCCATGGCCAAGGAGAGCTACGACCAGATGCTGGTCTTCGCCCATGTAAGGCTGCACAACCAGAGCCAGCAGCCGCTGTTTCTCGGCGGGGTGCTGTGCAACGCGGTGCTGGACGACGGCATCCACTCCAGCTACGTGGCCAGCCCGGTGGAGTACAACCGCATCTTCAACGCCTTCCCAGATCTGGCCGCGCTGCGCGGCAAGGCGCTGCCGCTGGAGTCCACACTGTCGGCGGGGCAGAGCGAGGAAGGCGATATCGTGGCCACTTTCCGTATCTCCAAGCAGAAGTGGGAGGCGCGTAAGAAGCTCGACTTCACCTTCGGCTTCCGCTACCAGCCGGAACTCCGGCTCACGCCGCAGACTGCGGTGATCGAGCAATAAGGGGATTCTCGGTTCTCCATCCTGAAAACCGGCAAAGAAAAGGCCACCCCTTCCAGGGCGGCCTTTTCTTTGGGTGCGATCGGCACATCTCAAACGATCGATTCCCGCCTACGGCACGTTGGGAGGAACCGGTGCGCCCTTGGGAGCGGAGAGGTAGCCGGAGATCTGATTCTTGCTGTTGATGGTGTTCACCACCACCTCATAGAGCATCCGCTCTTTGCCGCCGTAGAACTGCAAGGGTTCGTTGGTATTGCGGTCCTTCTTTTCGTAGCTCTTGTCGTCGGAGTAAATGACCAGGGTGAGCTTGTTCTTCTTGGCGTCGGTCTTCTTCAACTCCAGGCTCACCGTGCCCACCGGCTTCTTCTCCCCCTTGTTGAGGGTGAACTCGTAATAGTTGCGGTCGCCCTTGTGCTTGAGCAACTCGAGTTCGTCGTGGTTGCGGGCAATGAGTCCGCTATGGCCATCCAGATCGCCCTTCATGGATTGCAATTGGCTGATGGTGGTGGCCAGTTCGGTCTGCGTCTTGGCCACGTCGTTCTTCACCCCGCCGACGTCGGTTTTGACGTTGGAGACCTCGTTGGAGACGCTGCTAACCTGTTGTGCGGTCTGCTTCTGGGCGGCTTCCAGACGTTGGCTGTTGGCTTCCTCGGCCTGTTCGCGGCGCATGATGTCTTGGGCCTTGGCTTCCATCTGCTTCTGTGTCAATCCCATGGAAGCGCCCAGTTCCTCGGTGGCAACTTTGAGGCGGGCATCGGTCTCGCGCAGTTCGGCAGCCAGCTTTTTGTTCTGGTCCTTGGCTTCGTTCAGCGCGACTTCCTGGTTGGAGAGTCTACCGCTGAGGGCGTAGCTCCAGATCAAGCCGCCTAAGCCGGCCAGAAGGGCCACGGCGATAGCCGCCAGCAGTGCACCGGAATAGGTTCTGGGGGTATTGTCGAATTCACTCATCGTTTGCCTTTCTTCTCCTTGGCGGCTGCAACTTCCGAGAGCCGCTCATGGCCACGGTATCGGGCCGGACACAATGCGGAGTCTACTCCACTTTCCCCAATGGGAAAAGATCCGGATGAGCCATCCGCAAGAAGACCCAAGCCCAGCCGCCGCACATTGGAGGCTGCAATGCCTCCGGGCGGTGGGCGCCGTGCTCTCTCCATTAGACGCCATCTTGGCGCTTTGCGCCTTCTCTTTGCGCCTGGAATGAACGAAGAATCTCTGTACGGGGCGGCCAGACCGGGCGGAGTGGATTTTCCCTGCCTCCGGTAGCGGAGCCTCTCCCCAAACCGCAAAGTGAGGTAAAAGCGGCACTTCCGTATTCCTGCAGCCCACACTGGAACGCCTTCTCGGGCTTTCTCGCCAGCCCCCGTCCCATACTCCGTGACAACCATGGAATCGTTCCGTTATAAACATGCTTACTGCATTTTTTGCAGGTTGCGTCCCACGCACGAGCCGGGACGACCGCCGTATCTACCATCAGCAATCTCACAGGCAAGGGGAGCACGGAAAGGTATGTCGACAGCGGGCGCGGGTAAGGGACTGGAAGGCATTGTAGCGGCGAACTCCGGGATCTGTTGGATCGACGGAGATGCGGGTGTACTCGCGTACCGCGGCATCGACATTCACGAGTTGGCGGTCCACTCGGATTTTGAAGAGACCACCTATCTGCTCTGGAACGGCATTCTGCCCAACGAGCTGGCGCTGCGCGATTTCACACAGCGTCTGGCTCTGGCCCGTTCGCTGGACGCTCGCATTATCGACCTGTTGTGCCGGATTCCGCGCACCGCCACGCCCATGGAAGTGCTGCGCACAGCGGTCAGCGCCCTGAGCTTCTTCGACGCCGACGAAAAGGACAACTCGCACGACGCCAACGTGCGCAAGAGCTTCAACTTGACCGCGCAGATCGCCATGATCGTGGCCATCTACGACCGCCTGCGCAAGGGCAAGGAGATCGTCGCCCCGGACCGTTCGCTGAGCCACGCGGCCAACTTTCTGTGGATGCTCAACGGCGTCCTGCCGTCGGAAACCGCCGTCAAGACCATGGACATGGCCCTGGTGTTGCACGCCGACCATGAACTGAATGCCTCGACCTTCGCCGCCCGGGTCATCGCCGCCACCCTCTCCGATGTGCATTCCGCTATCACCGGGGCCATCGGCGCGCTCAAGGGCCCGCTGCACGGCGGCGCCAACGAAGGCGTGATGCGCCTGCTGCTGACCATCGACAAGCTGGGCGCCGACCCGGTCGAATACGTCAGGAATATGCTGGCCGCCAAGCAGAAGATCTCCGGCTTCGGGCACCGTGTCTACAAGACCGAGGATCCCCGCGCTACCCACCTGCGCGAGATGAGCAAGCAGTTGGGCTACGACTCCGGCGATCCCAAGTGGTACGAGATGTCCAGGGCCATCGAGCTGTACATCAACGCCGACAAAAAGCTCAACGCCAATGTCGACTTCTATTCCGCTTCGACTTACGCCACTCTGGGCATCGATATCGACCTTTACACCCCCATCTTCGCCATCAGCCGCATCTCCGGCTGGGCCGCGCACGTCATCGAACAGCTCGACGACAACCGCCTCATTCGCCCCCGCGCCGAGTACATCGGACCCGTCTACCCCGCCCCCTACATTCCCATGGAGGAGCGGGGATAAGGCAGTAGTCAGTTGCCGGGAAGATGCCTGTGAATTCGGCTGGCGAAAGACAGCGCTGTTCCCAGTGAAAAAACTGCGCGGCGGAATCGGGATGGTTGTATCCTGGGGTAGATATGGCTCACTCCGTCATCATTACGACACCCATTCCAACATGGGACGAAACTGTCGAGCGGCTCGGTTTATCCAGCGCCGACCAGAAGTTCGTGGCAGGCCTCTTCGCGGAAGAAGGCATGAAACGGTCGACGATGGTTGCCTTCAAGCCCCGCTCCGCATCCGGGTCTGCGTTGGTGCACCGGTCGAAGAATGGTTCCGGTCGAGTAAGAAAGTCAGAAAGCCGTGCGCGTAAAACCGCCTGAAAGCTTGAAAAACTCGGTCTTTCTCAACATCCCCTACGACGACAAGTTTCGCAGGCTTTATCTGGCGTACATAACTGGCCTGGTCCATCTTGGGCTTGATCCACATGCGACCATTGAGATACCGGGCGGCCGGAACCGGCTGGATAAGATTTTCGAGCTTATTCGCAGTTGCCGCTATTCTATTCACGATCTTTCCCGTGTCGAGTTGGATCGGAATCCGCCCTTTACGACACCGCGGTTCAACATGCCCTTTGAACTGGGACTCGCAGTGGCCTCGAGCAAAGTTGCTTCTGCGACGCACGACTGGTTTATCTTTGAGACCAAGCATCGCCGCATTTCTAAATCGTTAAGCGACTTGAGTGGCGCCGACGCCAATATCCACAATGGAACGATTGAAGGCGTGATGCGGGAGCTTTGCAACTCCTTCCAGCGCCGCTCGCCTGGCGAGCGGACATCGGTCGCTGAGATGTTGAGAACCTACCGGGCGGTTGCTCGGCATGCCGTTGAGATACAACGAAGGACCAGGGCGCGAAGTCTTTTCGAAGCGAGTACCTTCCGGCTGATTTACTCGGCCGCTCGATTGGCCGCAGCCTCCCTGAAATTCAGCTGAATCGAAGGACTTTGCCCGAGGGTTTCCCATGCTGCGTCGCGACCTGCTCAAGTCCACCTTGGCCACGGGATTGGCCAGCGCGCTTTCCCGCTCCGGTTCGGTCGCGGAGTCGCCCGCGGCCGGGAACTCCAATGACCGGCGTTTCTGGCTGGAGCAGATGCAGCGCGTGGCCCATCCGGTGTTGAACGCTCTCAGCCAGGGCCGGCTGCGCGCTGCAATGCCCGTCGAGACGGCGCCTCACGCCTCGGGAGACCGGCGGCTTACCTCGCCGCTGGAGGCCTTCGCCCGCACCCTGGCGGGTATTGCGCCCTGGCTGGAGCACGGCCCTGCCAGCAGCAAAGAAGGCGAATTGCGCGCGGAGTATTGCGCTCTGGCGCGGCAGGCTCTGGCCACTGGATTCGATCCCCAGGCTGCGGATTTTCTGCATGTGGGCGTCAATGGTCAGACCCTGGTCGAGGCCGGCTTCCTGGCGCTGGCGGTGCTGCGCGCTCCTCAGGAGTTGAATGCGAAACTCGACGCCGGGTTGCGCGCGCAGTTGGCCGAGGCGCTGCGCTCGACCCGGCCGCTGCTGGCGGTCTTCAGCAACTGGCTGCTCTTTGCCGCGGCTGTGGAAGCGGCGCTCTGTGCGTTGGGCGAGAGCTGGGATCACATGCGGGTGGATTACGCCCTGCGCCAGCACATGCAGTGGTATGTGGGCGATGGCGCGTATGGTGACGGCCCGGCCTTCCATTGGGACTATTACAATTCCTACGTCATTCAGCCCTT
>Ga0181519_10004543_pt1 | contig 11195 bp, 6 predicted proteins | sample PEATcosm2014_Bin_26_FD_121102 | JGI IMG/M metagenome (GOLD analysis project Ga0181519, IMG submission 121102) | Peatland microbial communities from MTU Mesocosm Facility, Houghton, MI, USA - PEATcosm2014_Bin02_10_metaG | ecosystem: Environmental > Terrestrial > Soil > Wetlands > Peat | place... | reverse complement strand
TCCGAGCCCCAGGTCAACAAGATTTTGCGGATCTATCCCGCCGCAACCACCATACTCAGCTCTTCCAAGCTCACAGCCGCGCCGTTGAACCGACGCGACCAAGAGGGTGAGCAATTACGTATATTCCGCAGCGATGCCGGAACTACGCCGCAAGGACAATTCATCCAAGAGGCAAGGTTTTCGTCTAGACGCGAAGCTCTATTGTAACTTACTCAAGTTCAAGAAATGTGAGCGCCGCTTGATGCTCGATAAGTTCGCAACCATGATCCATATTCGTCATGGCCGGGCTTGTCCCGGCTACCCACGTCGAGCCGCGGCACGCATTAGTTAGACGGAAGCCGTAGAAGGGGCGGAATGCGGACGGACCATTTATTCAGCTCCGCTTACTCTCATCCAATTTGATCGAATAGATCGAGCCAGTGTGGGTTGCCGGTGAGGATCAGGTTCGCCTTCCAGGAGCGAGGCCAGTGCTTAATGTTTTTTTCGCGTTGAATTGCGCCAATGATTTCGTCATGGAATTCGAAAAATACAAGCCGCTTCAGGCCGTAGGTCTGGGTAAAACCTCCGACCACGCCTTCCCTGTGCTGCGAAACCCTCCGCATGAGGTCGCTGGTGACCCCGACATAGAGGGTTCCGTTCGGACGGTTCGTCATTATGTAGACCCAACCGCCTGTCATGGCGTGACCACTTTTCCGAATCCGTCAGTAGCGTAAACTTCGGTGCCGTGCCTCGACGTGGGTGGCCGGGACAAGCCCGGCCATGACAGTGAAACACATGACGGTGAGATCCAAGTGAGGAAGGGAAGTGGAAATCGTTGAGCGTCTCGGTTCGACCGACTGTTGATGCGCGGGCGAATTTTACCTCATCTTCAAATGCGAAACATTCAATTATATTCTTACTCTAGGACGTACCACCATAGAGTGCCCGATCCCCCTCACACGATCCGCATCTTCACATAGGACCCCGGCGCGTCCTCGATCGGCTTCAGCTTGCCGTCGCCCGGCACCCGCGCCGGCACCGTCCCGCCGGCGAATTTGTGCACCCATTTGTCCCATTCCGGCCACCACGAGCCCGGCTGCTGAGTGGCGCTCTGGAACCACGCATCCGGGGTCTTCGGCAGTTTGCCGCTCGACCAGTAGAAATATTTCTTGGCGTCCGGCGGGTTGACGACACCGGCGATGTGGCCGGAGCCGGCCAGGCAGAATTTCACCGGCCCCTGATAGAGCTGGCTTGCGGAATAGGACGATTTCCAGGGGGCGATATGGTCTTCCTTGGTTGCCAGGATGAAAGTCGGCGTCTTGATCAGCGTCAGATCGATCGGTTCGTGATGGATCGAGATGCCGCCCGGCCGCACCAGCCGGTTCTCCTGATACATGTTGCGCAGATAGAAGCTGTGCATGGCGGACGGCATGCGTGTCGCGTCGGAATTCCAATAGAGGAGGTCGAAGGGGAAGGGCTCCTTGCCCAGCAGGTAGTTGTTCACCACGAAGGACCAGATCAGGTCGTTGGCGCGCAGCATGTTGAAGGTCTGCGCCATGTCGCCGCCTTCGAGATAGCCCTGCTTCTTCATGCGGCTTTCGAGCGCCTGGATCTGCTCCTCGTCGATGAAGACCGAGAGCTCGCCCGATTCGGCGAAATCGACCATGGTCGTGAAATAGGTGGCGCTGGCAATGCGCCGGTCGCCGCGCTTGGCCATATAGGCCAAGGTCGTCGCCATCAGCGTGCCGCCGATGCAATAGCCGATGACATTGGCTTCGCGCTCGCCGGTCGCCTGCTCGATCGCGTCGAGCGCGGCCAGCGGGCCGGCATCCATGTAGTCCTCGAAACCCTTTTCGGCCAGCCGCTGGTCGGGGTTGACCCAGGACACGACGAAGACCGTGTGCCCTTGCGCCACCGCCCAGCGGATGAAGGAATTGTCCTTCCGCATATCCAGAATATAGAATTTGTTGATCCAGGGCGGCACGATCAGCAGCGGCCGGCGCCGCACGGTCTCGGTGCTCGGCGCATATTGCACGAGTTGCATCAGCTCGTTCTGATAGACGACCTTGCCCGGCGTGACCGCGATGTTTTCACCGAGCTTGAATTTCTCCAGATCGGTCATCTTGACCGCGAGCTGGCCTTTGCCGCGCTCGAGATCGTCGAGCATGTTGTTCAGGCCCTTGATCAGATTCTCGCCGCCGGTGTCGATGGTCGTGCGCAGCACTTCCGGGTTGGTCATGACGAAATTCGACGGCGCCATCGCGTCGACGAATTGCCGCGTATAGAATTCCACCTTCTTGGCGGTTTTTTCGTCGAGCCCTTCGACATCCTTGACCGTCTGCTGCAGGAACCGGGCCGACAGCAGGTAAGATTGCTTGATGAAGTCGAACAGCGTGTTTTCTTCCCAGGCCGGGTCCTTGAACCGCTTGTCGTTCTTCGCCGCCTCGATGACCGGCTTGGCCTCGCCGCCGCCGAGGAACCGCTCGGCCGTGCGCTGCCAGAGGCGCATATAATCGTTCCACAACGAGACTTGCGCGTGCACCAGCTTGGTCGGATCGACCATCAGCTTCGCCGTCATTTCGAAGAATGCGCCGGCGATGTTCAGCGGATCGGCCGTGCCGAGGCCGGCGCTGCCGAGGCCGGTGCCGCCATTGGCGCTTTGCCGCGCCGCGAATTCGGCGACGAGGCGCTGACTGCGCTCGGCGATATTGGCGACGGCACGCGACAATTCGACAGGGTCCGGCAGCTTGCCCGGCGTTGCGGGCGAAGACGGGGAAGTTTCGTTCATGGCGTTTCCCAAAAACGTCTTATGCTTGAAAGGTGATGAAGGGTCCGGACGACTGAGGTCGTACCGATCGGTACGCGAAACGGGTAAATTATGCCATAACATGGTGCGCCGACGCCGAACTGCAAAGGGCCGCCATTCGGCAGGGGTCACGCCGCGTGGCGCTTGATCGCGGCCCGGCCAGCCTCTAAGACGAGGCCGGCTTGGGGGAATCCGAGTTCGCATCGTGAGCGGCGCACCTTTTCCCTGAAGGGGAGGTTATGTTGGTTGGCAGCTTGTCGGTTGAGCGGGTGACGGGGGTGAAGGGGCAGGCGGGCCGGTGGCGCCGGAGAGCGGCGGGGCTGGGCGTGGCGGCTGCGTTGAACCTCATCGGTCTCGGCGGCTGCAGCTCGCTCAACCCGATCGACGCCTATCGCGATCTGACCGGCGCCTCCAAGGACGATCCCGGCAAGGACGAGGCCAACACCGCGAATCTGGAAGCGGGTTCGAAGGAGCCGTTTCCGGCCGTCGGCTCGGTCCCGGACACGCCGACCCGCGGGCTGACCGAGGCGCAGCGCGAGAAGCTGGCGCAAGGCCTGGTCTCGGACCGCAACAATGCGCGCTACGTCGACGACCAGATTTCCAAGGGCAATGCCGAGGCGGTGATGCCGCCGCAAGCGCCGGTGCCGGAGGAGCAGCTGCCCGTCGCCGTGCCGGCGGCGCCGGCGGCCGCAACTTCCGCTTCAGCGCCGACTCCGTCCTCTGCGATACCTGCCGTGCCGACGCCGCGCCCGGCGGCGGGCGGCGGGAATTTCGTGACCGGCGGTTTCCTCGGCAAGGCCACTTCGGGCCAGCCCTTGGCACCGCACACGCCGACGGCGCCGCCCGAACCGGTGGCGGCCGACAAGGATTCGGCGCTGGCGACGCCGGTGCCGCGCGCCGTGCCGGACCCTGAGACGCCGCAAGCGCCGCCGCCGCCGCCCGAGCTGAAGCCGCTGCCGCCGCAGCAGCCGCAAGCGCCGTTCCCGGGCGCGCCGGCACTGCCGCCGCCGCCGCCCGCGCAGCCGACGCAGGTTGCCGGCATTCCGGTGCCGGCGCCGCCGCCGAGCCGCCCGGAAAACATGGCGGCGGCGCCATCCGTCACGCCGGCGCCGCCGGTCGAGACGGCGGTCAACATGTCGGGCGGCAAGCGCGCCAAGTCGACGCAGATCGCCGAAGTGGCGTTCTTGGCGGGCGGTACCGCGTTCGGCGCCGACGCGCCGGCCAGGCTCAAGGATGTGCCGGCGCTGCATCGGCAATTCGGCGGTGTCGTCCGCGTCGTCGGCTACGCCTCGCTGCCGCAGGGCGGCGGCGACCAGGGCGGGTCGGGAGCACAGCTCATCGCCTATCAGGCGGCGCTGGCCCGCGCCAATCTGGTCAAGCAGACGCTGATTGCGAGCGGCGTGCCCGCCGCCGACATCGTGACCGAGGCGTCGCCGATCCACGGCACCGGGGCAGCAGCCGACCGCGCCGATGTCTACGACGAGTATTGAGGCCGTGAGTGCGCCGCGGGTCTTCCGCGTCGGCATAGCCGGGCTGGGCACAGTCGGCGCCGGCGTGCTGCGCCTTGTGCGCGCCAATGCCGGCGCAATCGCGCAGCGGGCCGGCAGGCGGGTCGAAATCGTCGCCGTCAGCGCCCGCGACCGCCGCCGCGACCGCGGCCCGGATCTGGCTGCCGCCTTGGCGGAGTTGCGCTGGCACGACGATCCGCTGGAGCTCGCCACGGACCCCGAGATCGACGTCGTGGCCGAGCTGATCGGCGGCGCCGACGGCGTGGCCAAGGATCTCGTCGAAGCCAGCCTGGCGCGCGGCCGACCGGTGGTGACGGCCAACAAGGCGCTGCTCGCCCGGCATGGTGGCGCGCTTGGCCGCCTGGCCGCAGAGCGGGGGGCGTCGATCGCCTTTGAAGCCTCGGTCGCCGGCGGCATCCCGGTCATCAAGGCATTGCGCGAAGGGCTCGGCGCCAATCGCTTCAGCCGCATTTCGGGCATCCTGAACGGCACCTGCAATTTCGTCCTGAGCCAAATGCGGGCGACCGGGGATGCCTTCGAGACGGTACTCGCCGAGGCCCAGGCGCGGGGCTATGCCGAGGCCGATCCGACGCTCGATATCGATGGCTGGGACGCCGCACACAAGCTGGCCGTGCTCGCCGCGGAAGGCTTCGGCATCCCGGTCGATCTCGATAGCGTCTATGTCGAGGGCATCCGGCATATTTCGCCGCTCGATATCGAATATGCCGACGAGTTGGGCTATCGCATCAAGCTGCTGGGTACCGCCGCGCGGACGGCGCGCGGAATCGAGCAGCGTGTGCACCCGACCATGGTACCGGAGAGCGAGCCCCTGGCGCTGGTCGACGGCGTCGACAACGCCGTCGTCATCGAAGGCGATGCGATGCCCCGGCTCGTCCTGCAGGGGCCGGGCGCCGGCGCCGGTCCCACCGCTTCGGCCGTCGTCGCCGATCTGATCGATCTGGCGCAGGGACGGCGGCTGCCGAGCTTTGCCGCCGGGCCGGAACCGGGCCTCGCCGCCGTCTCGATCGCCGAACATGCGGGACCCTGCTATGTCCGCCTGATGGTGCTGGATCAGCCCGGCGTCATCGCCGATGTCGCGGCCGAGCTCCGCAACGAGCGAGTCTCGATGGAGGCGATGATTCAGCGCCGCAACCATCCGGGCAACGCCGTGCCGGTGGTGCTGACGACGCATCCGGCCCAGGAAGCGGCTCTGCGCCGCGCCTTGGCGCGGATCGGCCAGCTCGGCACCATTCTCGAACCACCCCGTATGATCAGGATCGCGCCCTGAGCGTTCGCGCTATACCAAGATGTCGGCGTGAAAGCCGGCTCAAGCAGCTGCTCGGACAATTGATGTGTAGGCAGGCCCGGCAATGCCTGTTTCGGCGATGACAATGAAGGGGGAAGCCGATGTCGCACGATAGGATGGATCGCAACCTCGCGCTGGAAGCGGTGCGCGTGACTGAAGAGGCGGCGCTCGCGGCGGCGCGGCTGATGGGCCGCGGCGATGAGAAAGCGGCCGATCAGGCGGCGGTCGACGCCATGCGCAGCGCGCTCAACAGCCTGGCGATCGACGGCACGGTGGTGATCGGCGAGGGCGAGCGTGACGAGGCGCCGATGCTCTATATCGGCGAGAAGGTCGGGACCGGACAGGGCCCGAAGATCGACATCGCGCTCGATCCCCTGGAAGGCACGACGATCACGGCCAAGGGCGGTATGAACGCGCTGGCCGTCATCGCCATGGCCGACCAGGGCGGCTTTCTCAATGCGCCCGATGTCTATATGGACAAGATCGCGATCGGCGGCGGGCTGCCCGAGGGGCTGGTCGATCTCGACGCGACGCCGGCCGCGAATCTGGCGGCGCTGGCCAAGGCCAAGGATGTCGACGTCGCCGACCTCGTGGTCTGCATCCTCGACCGGCCGCGCCATGCCGAGCTGATCCAGGCGGTGCGCGCGGCCGGCGCCCGCATCATGCTGATCTCCGACGGCGACGTCTCCGGTGTGATTGCAACCAGCCGGCCGGATTCCGGCGTCGACATCTATATGGGTTCGGGCGGTGCTCCTGAAGGCGTGCTCGCCGCGGCGGCCCTGCGCTGCATCGGCGGCCAGATGCAGGGTCGGCTGCTGTTCCGCAACGCCGACGAGCGCGCCCGCGCCGAACGCTGGGGCATCAAGGATCTCGATCGGAAATACGGGCTGCTCGACCTGGCGTCGGGCGACGTCATGTTCGCCGCGACCGGCGTCACCAATGGCAGCATGCTGAACGGCGTGCGGCGCATCCATGGCGGGGCTACGACGCAATCGATCGTCATGCGTTCGAAGAGCGGGACGGTGCGGATGATCGACGCGACGCATGATTTCTCGCGCAAGACGGCATGGAGCGCCTACGGCAAGTGAACGGCGCGGCGCCTTGCGCCTTTCTCGGCGTCGCCCGGTCGCTTACCGGGCGACGCTGGCGGCAGCGTGGCGGCGATGATCGGCTGGGCCTGGCGCTGGCGCAGCGTCTGGGCCTGCCGGAAGTGATGGGACGGATCATCGCCGCGCGCGGCGTCGAGGCCGAGGAGGTCGAGCGCTATCTGGCGCCGACCTTGCGCGATTTTCTGCCCGATCCGAGCCGGCTCAAGGGCATGGACGAGGCGACCGACCGGCTTGCCCGGGCGGTCGAAGCGGGAGAGCAGATCGCCATTTTCGGCGATTACGACGTCGACGGCGCCACCTCGACATCGCTGCTGCAGCGTTTCCTGACCGCGCTGGGCGCCGCGACCCGGATCTATATCCCCGATCGCCGGCGCGAAGGCTACGGGCCGAACAGCGCCGCCTTCGCCCGGCTGCGCGCGGACGGGGCGTCGCTCGTCGTGACCGTCGATTGCGGGACGACGGCGCATCAGCCGCTCGCAGATGCGCGCGCGATGGGGCTCGACGTCATCGTCATCGATCACCATGCCGCCGAGCCGAAGCTGCCGCCGGCGGTGGCGGTGGTCAATCCGAATCGTCTCGACGATGACAGCGGGGTCGGCATGCTGGCCGCGGTCGGCGTCACCTTTCTGGTGGCGGTGGCGCTCAACCGCCGGCTCAAGGCGGCCGGATGGTTCACGGGCGGGGCGGCGCCGGACCTGCTGCAGTTTCTCGACCTGGTGGCGCTCGGCACGGTCTGCGATGTCGTGCCGCTGACCGGCTTGAACCGTGCGCTCGTGGCGCAGGGGCTGAAGATCATGGCCGGGCGGCGCAATGCCGGGCTGGTGGCGCTGGCCGACAGCGCCTCGGTATCCGAACGGCTCGACGCCTACCACCTGGGCTATGTGCTGGGGCCGCGGGTCAATGCCGGGGGGCGGGTCGGTCGCGCCGATCTCGGTTGCCGGCTGCTCGGCACCGACGCGCCGGAGGAGGCGCGGGGACTCGCCCGGGAACTCGAGCACCTGAACGCCGAGCGGCGCGGTATCGAGGCGGAGGTGCTGGCGCTGGCGATCGAGCAGATCGAGCGCCAAGGCACCGGCAGCGGTCCGGTCGTGATCGCGCATGGCGCCGACTGGCATCCCGGCGTGGTCGGCATCGTCGCCGGCCGCCTCAAGGAGCGCTATAACCGACCGGCCTGCGTCGTCTCTTGGGAAGACGGGGTCGGCAGGGGGTCGGCGCGCTCGATTGCGGGGGTCGACCTGGGCTCGGCCATCATCGCGGCGCGCCAGGCCGGCCACCTCATCGCCGGCGGCGGACACAAGATGGCGGCCGGCTTCAGCCTGGCGGAGGCCGCCATGCCGGGTTTCGCGCAGTTCCTCGGCGCACGCCTCGGCAGCGATATGCAAGGCACTGATCTGACACCGGAATTTGGCATCGACGGGATGCTGCAGCTGGCCGCGGCGACGCCGGAATTATGCGCCATGCTGGCCGGCCTCGGCCCCTTCGGCAGCGGCAATGCCGAGCCGCGCTTCGTCCTGCCCGCCGTCCGGGTGGTCAAGGCTGAAATCGTAGGCGCCGACCACGTCCGCTGCATCCTGGCAGCTGGGGCGGGGGCGGAACGGTTGAAAGCGATCGCATTTCGGGCACTCGACGGAGAGCTGGGCCGGGCGCTGCTCGCGGCCGACGGCCGCTCGCTCCATGTCGCCGGGCATCTGCGCGCCGACACCTGGCAAGGCCGGAACGGCGTCCAGCTGCTGATCGATGACGCGGTCTACGCGCAAGGCTGACGGGTTCGGTCGCAGCCGGGGCGCCAGCGATCGCGGCTCTTGCAATCACGGGTGCGGCCCTGCATCTCCTCGCCCGTCGACCGGCGGTTCCCCATCCTCCAGAGGCCGAGGGGGGCGCCAGCCTCACGAATGTCATGGAACAATCTGCTGGAGTTTCGGTTTTCGACCGATGCGGGGAAGCGGAGCAATCGATCGGGCAACAACGCATGCGCCCAGGCCGGCAACTGCTGCCCCGCAAACAACACGCCGCCGCACATTCTCTGGTCTTCGGCGCTGAACTCAGATGGCTTTTCGCGGCCTTTGGTGCGTTCTCTGTCACGCGAGTTCTCGATCCGTCGTCGCGCGCAGCCGAGCGATACTCGTCGCTCTTACGAGTTTACCGACGAGTTCCTGATCTCATCTGGAGGTCATGGCGATGTTTCCTGAGCGTGACCGCCTACATTTTGTGCGTCTTTTCGATCTCGCTTGCATTGCGGTATTTGTCCTGAGCCTGTTTGTCGTACCTTTCCTCGATTGTGGGATGTGCGTCACTCTAGATGCTCACCACGTCCACCGCCCCGATCGCCCGGCTCTATGCGGCCGATCTCTTGGGCGCCGCGACGACATAGCGCAAGACGGCTTCGGCAGCAGCCGGGGTCCCCTGCATTCGAGGCTCTTGCGTTAGCGGGCCTGGCCCTGTATCTCCTCGCCGGTTCGCATGGTCCCCATCGTCTAGAGGCCTAGGACACCGCCCTTTCACGGCGGTAACGCGGGTTCGAATCCCGCTGGGGACGCCAATTAAAACAGGATGTTAGGGCGGACGGACTGAGGTTGGTGTCCCGGCAGTGTCCCGGATTGGGTAAGGGTGAAGGAAGATCTTCGGCGCGTTCCGATGCAGCCATGTGCTACCTGGACATCACGGCTTCGATTTTGTGGGGCATCATTGACGCCGGCTCGCACGTGCTCCGGCTTGGTGGATGCCAAATTTTGAAATGTCGCTCGTTGCGGGGCTGCTTGCCGGTATGCCCGATGGGCACGGAAACCGTCGGAACTTATCGACCTCAAAGAATCGGTGATCCGGCGGGTGTCCCCGGTCGGATTTCCGTCCCGCTATAACAATCCGAGAAAAATGATACCGAGACCAACCGTTGTTGTGCGAACGACCTCGACGGCGACGAGTTTTGTCCATCCCATCCGGTAGAGATCCCGAAGAGTACTCGGTCGGCCATCGAACAGCGCGGTGCGTCGCGAAGGGGCCGGAATTTCGGCGATCGGCTTTCCGCACTTTCAGCCCTGGCCATACTATGTGCCGATCCGCCGAGAGCTTGTGACGGCTTCGATCTCGATCACTACGTCGATGATCTTGCCCCCGATTTCTTCGCACAGCACCAACGGATTGGGTCAGCGCACGCGCTCGGTAGCTATCGAACGTCGCCTTGAGAAATGGCTCGCCGATCTTGACGAAATCGACATCGAACCGCCGAAGATAGCTTAGGCGGTGGCTCCAGCACCGAAGTCATCGAGCCAGGCGGAATGGCTGAGCTTGCGTAGCCGGCGCGAGTAGTTGGATGCCTCGTGGAGGTTAGCCGATCAGAAGATCGCTGCGAGATCGGCAACCGAAATTTCGATCATCCTGAATTCGAGCCTGCGGCCACCGCGGCGGTCGCCGGCCGCCCTTAAATTCACCCCAACACTTCCCTCATTGCATGGCGGGAGGCCGCGCCTCGACGGCCATCGAGCAAAAGACCGCGTCCGCTCGCGCAGCCGGGCCTGAGAACGGGAGGACCACCGGAAGGAACAGCAAGCTGGCTACCGCTAGCGTCGCCGCCGCCGACAAGGGTTCGTCGCATGCGCTCCCGCGCGGCCATGCCGCGCGCCCTTGCGGCGCCGTCGCCTCGCGGTCTGCCGGCGAGGCGAGGGCGGGCAATCGCAAATCGTTGTCCTCGCCCGCTTGCTCGGTATCGGAGGCTCGATCATGCAAGGACCCGACCAAGAACTTGAGGATATGCGCGCCGGAGTGAGCTGCGCCGTTATTTTGGAGCACGCCGTTCCGGCGTGGCGCCTCGACCATAAGGAGAGCACGCCTCATTGCCTTAAATACCGCCGCGGCGCTGGCGAGGTGCTGATCGTCAACCACGGCGGCAGGGGCTGGTGGGATCCAGGCAGCGACGCCAAGGGTGACGTCTTCAAGCTTGTGCAATATCTCGACCCGACTCTCAATTTCGGGCACGTCCGCAAGAAACTGCGTCCATTCATCGGTCTGAGCCCGAAGTCAGCGGCGAACTTGTCCACAATTTGTCGGCAGAATCGCGGCGCATCGATTTCGGACCGGTGGGCTGCCCGACCGCCGCTCTGGCCGAACTCCTCAGCTTGGCGCTACCTCGCCAGCGTTCGGCGACTGCCGGTATCAGTTTTGGCCGCAGCAACTCATGCCGACGCAATTCGCGAAGGGTGGCAAGGGAGCGCCTGGTTTGCCCATCGCGACCGGGATCGGTGCGTCTGCCATGTCGAGGTCCGCGGCCCAAGCTTCAAGGGCTCCCTTCGCGGCGGCAGGAAGACGCTGTTCCGTCTGGTTCCGATCGGCTTGCCGTCGCGGATCGTCATCGCCGAGGCGCCGATCGGCTGCCTCAGCATTGCGGCCATCGAGGGGCTTCGGCCGGGCACGCGCTACGTGGCGACAGGCGGGGGCATGGGGCCGCAGACGATCGAGGCCATTCAGGACGAACTCGCCGCAATCGCCGGTGC
>Ga0181519_10004540_pt1 | contig 11199 bp, 6 predicted proteins | sample PEATcosm2014_Bin_26_FD_121102 | JGI IMG/M metagenome (GOLD analysis project Ga0181519, IMG submission 121102) | Peatland microbial communities from MTU Mesocosm Facility, Houghton, MI, USA - PEATcosm2014_Bin02_10_metaG | ecosystem: Environmental > Terrestrial > Soil > Wetlands > Peat | place... | reverse complement strand
GTTCGCCAGGCGCCGACGAGGGCGCCCTCCGCGCGGATGACCGGACGGCCGCCCGACACGACCGCGATGTCGGTGGTGGTGCCCCCCATGTCGGACACCAGGAAGTCTTCGAGGCCCGTCAGAAATCCGGCGCCGACCACGCTCGCCGCAGGACCGGACAGAATGGTCTCGACGGGATACTCGAGCGCGACTTCCGCCCGCATCAGGGAGCCGTCGCCCTTGACGATCATCAGCGGCGCATCGATCGATTCATCCTCGAGCACGCGGGTCAGCGCTTCGATCAGATGCCGGATCTGCGGCGTGAGCCGGGCGTTCAGCGTGGCCGTCAGGGCGCGCCTCGGGGCGTCGAGCTTCGAGGTCAATTCGTGCGCGCAGGTGACGGGCTTGCGCGACAGGGCGCGGATGATCTGGCGCGCGCGCAGCTCATGGTCGGGATTGCGCACCGAGAAATTCGCGGCGACCGCAAATGCCTCGACGCCGGCCTGGGTGTCCTCGACGGCGCGGCGGACGGCGGCTTCGTCGAGCGGCGCCGATTCCTCGCCGGTGGCGGCGTGGCCGCCGGCGATGCGCACCAGCAGGCTCTCGCGCCGCTGCAGGCCCGAGCGCTCGACCATGGCGTCGTCGAAGCCGATGAGCAGCGTGCACACCGGGCTGAAGCGGCCCTCGACCACGGCGTTGGTCGCGAGCGTCGTGGACACCGAGACGAGGTCGATGTCCGCGCGCGTGCGGCCTTCGGGCAGGGCGGCGAGCACGGCGCGGATCGCAGACCCGATGCCGATCGCGAGGTCCCACGGGGTGGTCAGGGACTTGGCGCTCGCCGCTATTCGGCGCCCCGCTGCGAGCAGCACGGCGTCGGTATAGGTGCCGCCGGTATCGAGTCCAAGCCACAGGCTCTGGACCGGCGATTCCTCCCGCGCCGCCGATGGCTCACGGGCCGGCGAATGTGCATGGCTCATCATGGACCTTGGGTTTTCGAATGTGCCTTCAAGCCGGCGGCGTCCTGCGTCCGCGCCGACTATCGTAAGTGACCGAGGAGGCCCGGGTGATCTAAAAAGTCGATAGCGTAGCTGAAAGCGCCGTGCCGCAGCGGCGGATTTTGCTATCCTTGCCGCTTGGACAGCGTGAAGAGCGGCGGGGCGCGGCGGCGCGGGTTCCCGATCCGTGGGATACAGCCGTGAAATATTCTGCCTGGTCGCTGCTGCGGGGCGCATTCTCGGGGCACCGCAATTGGCCTCCCGCCTGGGCGGAAGTCGAGCCGCGCCCGAGTTACGACGTGGTCATCGTCGGCGGCGGCGGCCATGGGCTGGCGGCCGCCTACTACCTGGCCAAGAACCACGGCGTCACCAACGTCGCGGTGCTCGAGCGCGGCTGGATCGGCGGCGGCAACACCGGCCGCAACACCACCATCGTGCGGTCCAATTACCTGTTTCCCGAGAGTGCGCGGCTCTACGACTTCTCGCTGAAATTGTACGAGGGGCTGTCCAGGGCCCTGAACTTCAACATCATGCTGAGCCAGCGCGGGCTCGTGATGCTGGCGCACAGCCGCCACGATCTCGATTCCATGTCCCGCTGGGCCAATGCCATGCGCATGAACGGCATCGCCGCGGAGTTGCTCACGAGGGAACAGGTCGGCGAACTCGCCCCGGCGCTCGACCTGTCGCCGCAGGCACGGCTGCCGGTGCTGGGCGGCTTTGCCCAGCACCGTGCCGGCACTGCACGCCACGATGCCGTGGCCTGGGGCTATGCGCGGGCCGCTTCGGCCCTCGGAGTGCACATCATTCAAAATTGCGAAGTGCGGGAATTCCTGCGCGACTCCGGCAAGATCGTCGGCGTCGACACCCCGCGCGGCCGGATACGCGCGGACCGCGTGGGCATCGCAGCGGCGGGCCACAGCTCCGTGCTGGCCGCGAAGGCGGGCTTCAAGCTGCCCGTCGTCAGCTACGCGCTGCAGGCCATGGTGAGCGAACCCGTGAAGCCGGTTCTCGATACGGTGGTGCTCTCGCCGGGGACCGGCGCGTATGTCAGCCAATCGGACAAGGGAGAGATCGTGTTCGGCGCGATGCTCGATCTCTTTCCCTCGTATGCCCAGCGCGGCAGCTTCGCCGTCACACAGTCGGTCGTCGCGGCCACGCTCGCGCTGTTTCCGAGCTTCAGCCGGCTTGCGCTGTTGCGCCAATGGGCGGGCATCGTCGACGTGGTGCACGATTCCAGTCCCATCATCGGAACGACTCCGATTCCGGGGCTGTACATCAACTGCGGCTGGGGCACCGGCGGCTTCAAGGCCATTCCCGTCGGCGGCTGGACGCTCGCGCATGTCCTGGCCACCGGCCGGAATCACCCCCTCGCCGAGCCGTTCCAGCTCTCGCGTTTCACCGACGGGCGCCTGATCGACGAGGCGGCGGCCTCCGGCATCGCGCACTAGGAGCCTGAATCCAACGTGATGCAAATCCCCTGTATCTGCTGCGGTCCGCGCGACGAGAACGAATTCGTCTGCGGCGGCACTTCGCATATCGAGCGCCCGCCGCTCGATGCGACCGATGAGGCGTGGGGCCTGTACCTGTTCTTCCGCGAAAACCCCAAGGGAATGCACCTCGAGCGCTGGCGCCATGTGCACGGGTGCGGACTGTGGTTCAATCTCGCGCGCGACACGCTGACGCATGAGATCAAGTCCGTGTATCCGATGACGGGTGCGCCGGAATGAACCCTGCGCGTCTGACGGTGCCGTCATGAGCTCCTCGCGTCTTGCCGCGCCGTGCGGCACGCGAATTGATCGTTCGCGCGCGGTGTCGTTCGAGTTCAACGGCCGGCGCATGCGCGGTTATGCCGGCGATACGCTGGCGTCCGCGCTGCTCGCCAACGGAGTGCAGCTGGTGGGCCGCAGCTACAAGCTGCACCGGCCGCGCGGAATCTTCTCCTGCGGCATCGAGGAGCCCACCGGCCTGGTGGACGTGGGGACCGGAGCGGCGAGAACGCCGAATCAGCGCGCCACCCTGGTCGAGTTGACCGAAGGCCTGAGGGCGGCGAGCGTGAATTGCTGGCCGAGCGTGGGCTTCGACGTGGGCGCGGTCAACGACATGCTATCCGGCCTGCTGCCGGCGGGCTTCTATTACAAGACGTTCAAATGGCCCACGTGGCACCTGTTCGAGCCGACCATTCGCCGGATGGCCGGACTCGGCCGGTTCTCCGGAGAGATCGATCGGGATCGCTACGAGGAAGTCTCCGCGACCGCCGACCTGGTGGTGGTCGGCGGAGGGATCGCGGCCTTGAGCGCAGCGGCCGCCGCCGCGCGCGCCGGCGCCGATACGCTCATTCTCGCTCAGGGTCCGGCCTTGGGCGGCGCCTTGGGGTGGCGCAGCGAGACGGGGATCGCGCGGTTGATCGACGAGGCGCGGCGCGCCGGTGCGCGCATCATGACCCGGACCATGGCCTTCGGCGTTTACGATCATGGGCTGATCTGCGCGTGCGAATCGGCGCCCGATTCGGCAGCGCCAGCTGCAGGGGACCGAAGCGCCGGCGGCGTGTTGCGCGCGCGGCTGTGGAAGATTCGCGCCCGCCACATCGTGGCGGCGGCAGGCGCCATCGAACGGCCGATGCTGTTCCCGGACAACGACCGGCCCGGGGTGATGCTGGCGGGCGCCGCCGACAAGTTCGCGCAGGCCTACGGCGTCGCCTGCGGCGCCCGCGCGGTCATTGCGGCGAACAGCGACTCCGCCTATGGAGTGGCGAGCTCGCTGGAGGCGGCCGGAGTGCAGGTGGTGGCCATCGTCGATCGCCGGCCGCCGGCGGATGCGCGGGCCGGCCCCGTGAAAGCCCCCGGCACCCGGGCCCGCGTGTTCCACGACTCGGGGATCGTCGAAGTCCGCGGAACCACGGCGGTGCGCGGCTGCACGGTGTCCTCGGAAGCCGCGGATGGGCCTAGGGCGCGTTTCGACTGCGATGCGATATTGAGCGCGGGCGGTCACGCGCCCGCCGTGCACCTGCACTCGCAGGCCGGCGGCAAGCTGCGCTGGTTGCCCGAGGCGGCCATGTTCGTTCCCGACGGCAGTGCGCCGAACGGGCTGGTGAGCGTCGGCGCCTGCGCGGGCATTTTCGACCGCGAAACGGCCCTCAATCATGCCGCCGATGTGGGGCGCGCCCTGGCCACCGGCGGACCGCTCCCGGCCGCGGGCCTGCGGGGCGCAGGGCGTTCCTTGCAGACCACTCGCATGCAGGGCGTTCGCGGCAAACAGTTCGTGGATTTGCAGAACGACGTCGCCGTGGGCGACGTGGAGCTCGCAGCGCGCGAAAATTACCGCTCTGTCGAGCACCTCAAACGCTACACCACCCTGGGGATGGGCACGGACCAGGGCAAGACCAGCAACATCAACGCCCTGGTGCTCATGGGCGAGTTCACCGGCCGCGAACCCGCCGCCGTCGGAACCACCAGGTTCCGCCCGCCCTTTGCACCGGTGTCCCTCGGCTTGATCGCTGGCCGGCGCACGGGCCCTCGGTATCGGCCGCTCAAGCGGCTGCCGGCCGAGAGCTGGCATCGCGCGCGGGGCGCTCTGTTCGAGCAGTTCGGCAACTGGTATCGCCCCGCTGCCTACCCGGGGCCGGGCGAGTCCTTGGAGGCGGCCGCGCAACGCGAGGCGCGCGCCGTGCGCCGCAGCGTCGGGCTGCTCGACGGTTCGCCGCTCGGCAAGCTCGAGATTTTCGGACCCGACGCCGCGCAATTCCTCGATCTCATGTATGTGGGCACCCTGTCCACCTTGGCGGTGGGTCAGGCCCGCTACGGCGTGCTGCTCAACGAAAACGGCATCGTCGTGGACGACGGAATCGTCGCGCGCATGGGAGAGCAGCGTTTTTGGGTCAACACCACCAGCGCCGGCGTCGAGCGCACGACGGCGGCATTCGAGGAATGGCTGCAGTGCGAATACACGGCCTTGAAGGTCGTCGTCACCCCCGTCACGTCGCGCTGGGGCAACGTGACGGTGGCCGGACCCCGCGCGTGGCAATGGCTGTCGGCGGCGGGCTTCGATCCGTCATTCGCGCCCGGCGCCATGAAGCACATGACGCTGCGCGCCGGTGTGCTCGACGGCGTCCCGCTGCGGATTCTGCGTGCGAGCTTCAGCGGCGAACTCGGCTACGAGGTGAATCTCCCGGCGCAACACCTGGAGGCCCTGTTCGACCGGCTCTGGGGGCACGCCGCGAGTTTCGATGCCGTGCTGTACGGCATCGAAGCGCTGGAGATTCTACGGACCGAGAAGGGTTTCATTCACATAGGCACGGACACGGACGGCACCACGCTGCCGGGCGATGTCGGCATGGCCCGCGCAATCGACCGCAAGCCGGCCAATTTCGTCGGCCGACGCTCATTGCTGCGGCCGGCGGCCCGTGACCCCGATCGGCTGCAGCTGGTGGCGCTGCGCTCGCCGGAACGGCTGCCCGTGGGCGCCCATTTCGCGACCGGTTCGCCGCCGGCGCGCGCCGCAGGCTACGTGACCTCGAGCTACCTGAGCCCGACGCTCGGCGAGCCGGTGGCCCTCGGCATGCTCGCCGGAGGAACTCGGCGGCTGGGCGAGCGGGTGACAGTGCATCATCTGGGGGCCACGTTCGATGCGGTGGTCGTTCAGGCGCCCTTCATCGATCCCGCCGGTGAGAAGCTCCATGGCTGAACGAGAGGTCAATGCCCCGGGCGTTTCCGTGGATCCGGTCGCGTTCGCGCGAACCGGTGCGTTGCGCTATTTCGACGCCGCGGGCGCGTTCGCCGCGGGTCTCGCGGCCCATGCGGGCGGCCCGCTCCCGCAGCCGCTGCGGGCGGTGCACTACGCCGCCGAGGGCGTCGCAGCGAATCCCGGCGAGCCGCCCGGGATCATTCTCGCGTTTCGCAGTCCCACCGAGACCTGGGTGCTGTGCAACGCCACGGCGACGTTCGAGGCCATCGATCGCTTCGCCGCGCAGCGCGACGACGGGTGCCTGGTGGAGCAAACCGGCGGCATGTGGTGCTGCCGGGTAAGCGGGGCGCGGGCTGCCGATTTCCTCGCGCGCTTGGGGTCAAGCGTGGTGGTTCCGGGCGCGGGACAGGCATTCACCGGACGTTTCGCGGACGTGACCGCCGCCTGCGTGTGCGTCCGAGCCGGCGAAATCATCCTGCTCGCCGACCGGGTCTACGCCGACCATTTGACCGCGTGGATGCGTACCACCCTGGACGACTTTACAGAAACGGGTGCACGGGACTGAACACCGGAAGGATCAAGTAGCGCCGCGCCAATTGGCCGTATCCGGTGAAGACGAACTGCCCGTTGTTCTTCAGGAGCTCTTCCCGGTTGAGGCGGTAGAATTTCGGAATGTCATACCAGGGCATGGTCGGCTTCAGGTGATGTACGACGTGAATGTTGTTGTACAGGTACAAGAGACCGAAGATCACGTTCGATTCCACCGCGGCCGTGCGCTGCTGCGAATCCTCGGCGGCCCGATGTTCCGTGAAGGCCCGCAGCAGACTCAGGCTCAGCCCCGGATAAGCCACCAGCAGGCAGTACTGCCACCAGGGGAATGCGCACACCCCGGAAATGAACCAGAACAGCAGCGCCACCGCCGCCGCATGCGCGGCCCAGTGAGGCAGGTGGCTGAAATCTCCCTGGCGCACCCGCCGGGTCTCCTTGGTCACCAAGATCCATAGCCGCAGCATCGGCCCAATCAGCAACCGGCCCGCCATCGTCTGGTTAAACGTGAGCAGGGCGCGTTTGACGGGACCCATGCGTTCCCAATCCGCGCGCAGCACATAATAGGACTCGGTATCCACGCCGGGTATCGTGAGATTGAGGTCCCGATGATGGGTGGTGTGGCTCCGCCGGTACAGCGGGTACGGAAACCACAACCCGAGCGGCGGAAACACCACCGCGAATCGCAGCCACGCGGGAACGCCCCGAAAGGAATGAATTGCCTCGTGCTGCAACGAGAAATGCCATGCCAGGAGGTAGGCCCCCGCGGGCATGACGATCCACCACGGCAGCCGGGCGGCGAACCAGATCAGCGCAACCCAGGAGCCGTAGATGGCCAGCGCCACCAGCCAGGTGGGTCCATCGACTTGGCGGAATTTACGGCCTAGAGTACTCACCGCGTCACTCTTCAACACTCGCGCCGCTTCGTCAATAGGCGCTAGCCGAGCAAGGCTTGGAAGGCGGGGTGCACGGCCGCGGCGAAGCGATGCGCCATCCAGTGCCGCCCGGCCGCCGCAGCGCGCTCCCGAAGGATGTCATAGGCGGCGGGGTCGGGTTGCGTGAAGCGTTGCAGCAAGAGTTCGCCCATGAGGCCTACGCTGGCGGGTTCCCGGTGCGCCTGGAGAAAAGCCGAGCGCAACGCATCGCTTCCCGGGGGCGTGGCGACGAGCAGCGGAATGGGGGTGCGCGCCGTCTGCCCGACGACGCGCACCGCAGCGGTTAGAGCGGGCTCAAAGCGCTGGAGCAGCCGGAACGCATAGGAGTCGATGGGAGCGATCTCGGCGGCGCCCGAAACGACGGCCGACAGCGCGCCCAAGGGCGTGATGGTGGGCGCAACGACCTCGCGGAACAGCGGGCGGTCAGGATTCGGGCGCCGGCCGGCGAGGTCGCTGAGCGCCGCCATGCAGCCCGATTGCGAATCCGGGACCGTGAATGCAATGCGTCCACCGAAGGCATCCTCGACCTGGCGAATGCCGCTGTCCGTGCGCGCCACGAAATCGCTCCAGTACACGGGTTCATCGCCGAATTCCGCCGGCGAGGGCACGGGGGCGGCGAGCGCCACGGCCTGCGGCGCCGCCTGGGAATAGGGCAATCCACACATGAAGACGGCGCCCAGGTCATCGCGGTGCCACAGCTCCGCCAACGGCGCCGGCGGCGCATGCTCGAGCACGCCCGCGCGCACGCCTGCGCAGGCGACGATCGCCGACAGCAGCCGCCGCCACCGGTCGGCGGCTTCCGGAGTGACGGAGTACATTCGGGCGTTGACGATCATCGCTCGACCCGCGGCCGAAGGGGCTTCCTGGATGGTGGCTAGTATTTATAGCCGAATTTCACACCCATGGTTCGCGGGCGGTTGATGGTCTCCGCCGTGACGAACTGATTGCCGTTCTCGAACAGGTCGGCCCGCGTGTTGGACAGGTTCTGCCCATAGAACTGCACGCTCCAGGCATCCTTGGCAACGCCCAGCGACGCATCGTAGGTCGAAAAGCCGGGTTGGTCGTACGTCGTGATGTTTCCCGTGGCCGAGTAAGAGTGCGCCTGGTGGGTGCCTCCGACCTGGAAGAACGCCTTATAGTCGGCGACGTCGAAGTCGTAGCGCGCGCGCAGGCTGGCCTGGAAGGGCGGCGACTCGGCCAGCGGGCTGCCCGGGGTTCCGAAGGCGCTGCCGCCGATGCCGTTGACCAGCGGGATCTGGATGGGCTGGCCGTTGGGTTGCAGCAGGAACGGCGCATTGGTCAGGTTGCTGCTGTTCCACGAAGCCGAGCCGATCACCGTCAACTCGTGAGTCACGCGTCCGATGGATTCGATCTCGACCCCTCGCACGCGGTAATCCGGTCCGTTCGTGACGAAGCTCAGGTTTCCATAGCAGCAGGATTGGAATATCTGCACCTGAACGTTTTTCCAGTCTTCCTGGTACACGGCGCCGTTGAATTCCAGCCGCTTGTCGAACCACTGCGTCTTGAAGCCGATCTCGTTGTTGACCAGGGTGTCCGGGGCGTACGACTGCGGGTTCTGGTAGACGTAGCTCTCGCCGTTGACCGGACCCAACGGAGCCACGCCGTCGACCACCGCGTTCGTGTGGTTGGCGATCTTCGAGCCTCGATTGAATCCACCCGGCCGGAACCCTTGAGACCAGGTGTAGTAGAGCAGCACGTCCTCGATGGGCCGCCAGCTCAAATTCGCCCGGCTCTTGAAACCCTTGTACGTGATGTTGAGATCATGAGCGCTCAAATCGTTGCTGTACACCACGTTGCCCGTGCACGGCGGCGGGCCGTCGGCGTAGCAGCCGAAGCTGCTGACCGAACTGCCCACCGCGGTGGTGTCGATCTGGTAATAGCGGGTCCCGGCCGTGATGGTCAGAACCTTCGGCACGATGTCGAAGTCGGCCGAGCCGAACAACGCCTTCTGGGTGTACCCGCGCGTCACGTCGTCGAAGAACGATTCATTGTCGGGGCGGACGTTGGGATTGCGCACTTGGGCGCCGGGCGCCGGACCGATGTCGGTCAAGCAGCCGATTTGGGCGGCGGTGGTGCAGGCCGGCAGGGTCTTGTACATCCAGTCGATGTTCTCGTGAACGACATAGTCCTCCCAGAACACGCCGCCGATACCGCGCAGGCGCCAATCGTCCGGAGTGCTGAAGCGCAGTTCCTGGCTGTCGTGGATGGCATTGTCCGCCTCGTGCCACAAGGCGCTCGGCGAGTAACAGTGCGAGGTGGTGCCGGGTTCCGTGACGGGCGAGGTGCACTGGTAATAGTCGGCGTACACGCCGCGGGCATAGTTCGTGTAGTCGCCCTGCTGCTCGATGTTGCGAACCATGTAGCTGCCGGCATAGACCACCTTGATGTCGCCGAGCTTGCCGTTGACGGTGAGGGCGGTGTTCTCGAAGCGGTCGTTATTGTAAGAGGGGTTGTACAGCTGGACGCTGAGGTCCGGCAGCGGTTGTCCGGCGGAGCTCGCCGGAGTCTCGTAGAAAACGCCTTCCGACCGCATGTCCTGGTAGGACTGGACGAGCAGCACGTTCCAGTCTTCGTTGATCTTGTACAGCGCGCCCAGGCGTATTCCCTGATAGGTGACCGGGTTGATCGCATTGCCGACCAGGTTCGCGTTGCTGGCGCTGGGGCTGCCGGGCGGCACGCCGTAGGAGGTGATGGATGAGCCGGTCGGGCAGGCGCCGGCCACCGGGCTGCCCACCGAGCAGCCCGTGGCGTACCCCGCATAGTGAATGCCGATGTCGGTGGGCAGCCGCGTGAAGGTGCCCGGCACGTTGTTGATGTAGCCGCCGCGGGTATCACTGTAGATCACCCCGCGAATGGCCAGGGTGTCGGGGATCAACGGCAGGTTGATCATCGCATCGACACTGCTGCTGGGATCACCGCCGCTGGTGGTGGCGTAGCCGGCGTTGACGGCGCCCTCGGTGACGTCGAGCTTCGGCTTGTTGGTGATGTAGCGCAGCACCCCCGCCTGCGATCCGGCGCCGAACAAGGTGCCCTGCGGCCCCTCGAGGACTTCGATGCGCTCGATGTCCGCCGCGTACACGTCCAGGTTTCGGCCGGGCAACTGACCGGATTGGTCGTCGAGATAGACCGCGACATTGGGAAAGCTTCCGATGCCGCTCGAGCCCTGTGTCGCCAGGGTGGAGGTGGCAAGACCGCGCATGAAAATGACGCCCTGGCCCGGACCGTTGCTGGCCGAGGTCACGTTGGGCAGGTATTTGACGAAGTCATCGAACGTCGTGACATTGAGCTGTCGCAGGGTCTCGCCCGTGAGCGCCTGGATCTGGATCGGCACATCCTGCATGTTCTCCACGCGGCGCTGGGCGGTGACCGTGATCTCCTGGATCGCATCGGAGGTATCCGCATCGGAGGCGGGTGCGGCGACGCAAAATCCCGCGGCGCTGCCGCCCAAGATGGCCGCGATGGCGTAACTCAACTTTGGATTGAAACTCATGCTGCATCCCCCGTTTTTAACGTTCGTTGTCTACGGATGCATCCCGGGCCCGTGGGGCCGGTACGCCTCCCGCATGGCATCCCTGATCGATTGCCGGCCCGGTCCGCTCGCGACCTTGGCGGTTGAACAGCCGATCAATACTTGAGCGATACTAACTGCAGTTCGCACCGGCGGGAAGATCTGCATGTTGGCTCACATGGGATGGGCCTTCAAAAAATCTGATATTTCAAGGAATAGATGAGTCTAATTCGACTCGCAGACAGCTCGTGGACCGCAAGAATACGGCTGTTTGGCCATTCAATGTGGCGTCACCGCCACATGCTAACGCTGGGCGACGCCAGAGAGGCGGTAGCGAGCCGGCGCATCGCCCAGGGCATCCTTGAGCCCACCCAGCCAGGGTTCGAAGTGTTTCCACTGGTCCAGCCCCTCGCGAAAGATCGGCTGGCGGACCTGCTCTGAACTCGCCGTGCGGATGCTCCGCTCGGTGTTGTGGAAGTCGATGCACGAGGGTTCGAACTCCAGGCCGCAGAAATCGAGCAGCCGCCGGACGCTG
>Ga0181519_10004539_pt1 | contig 11199 bp, 6 predicted proteins | sample PEATcosm2014_Bin_26_FD_121102 | JGI IMG/M metagenome (GOLD analysis project Ga0181519, IMG submission 121102) | Peatland microbial communities from MTU Mesocosm Facility, Houghton, MI, USA - PEATcosm2014_Bin02_10_metaG | ecosystem: Environmental > Terrestrial > Soil > Wetlands > Peat | place... | reverse complement strand
GGCACTGTGACAGTGACGCCCGCGGTGAGCACATGAGCTGCCCTCCGAATGTCCTGGTCGAGCAGTCCACGTGCAACACGGTGACGATCTGCACCCCGGGCCCGCAGGGTCCGACCGGTCCGCCGGGCAACCCGGGCCTCATCGGTCCCACGGGTCCCGCGAATGGGCCGACGGGACCGACGGGACCTCAAGGGGGCGGCCCGACCGGCGCGACGGGACCCACGGGCGCGGGACCCACGGGTCCTACCGGCCCCACCGGTCCCACTGGTCGCACTGGGCCCACTGGTCCCACCGGGGCTGGCGCAACAGGTCCCACGGGGACTGCCGGCCCGACCGGCCCCTCCGGCGGTCCTGCAGGCCCTACGGGCGCTACAGGTCCGACCGGCCCCGGCAATCCGTCGCCTTCTACGGTGGCGATCAATATCGGGTCTGCATCGGTCAACAATTACTCGCCCACGGGTTATGTGGCCGGCACGACGAATCGTCTATTTTTGGGTCCTGTGTCGGGAGGATCGACCATTACCGGACTTGTCGGCAGTGGAGCCTCGGACGGATGGCAAATTCTGATCGTCAACTTCAGCACCACGAACGTTATTAATTTCCCGTTCGAGTCCTCCAGTTCGAGCGCCAACAATCAGTTCTTCACCTTCCAGGGAGAGACCTTTACACTGCAGCCTTTATCGTCGGCCGTATTTGAATACGTGTACGGCACGCCGAATGCCTATTGGTACCTGATTTCTTACACCTGAGAGGTATCGATGAAGATTTGCGTGTATGCGATTGCTCTCAACGAGAGTATCCATGTGAAGCGTTTCGTTGACGCTGCGAAAGACGCCGACCTAATTGTGGTCGCCGATACCGGTTCGACCGACGACACCGTGAAACTGCTAGAAGCGGAGGGAGTATTCGTCCACCATATTTCTATCAAGCCATGGCGGTTCGACGACGCGCGCAATGCCTGTCTCGCGCTATTGCCCGACGATATCGACGTTTGCGTGAGCCTCGACCTTGATGAAGTGCTGCAACCTGGATGGCGCGAGGAAATCGAGCGGGTTTGGACTCCTGGGATCAACCGACTCTATTACAATTTCGACTGGGGCTGCGGGATCGCCTTCAAGTACGAAAAGATTCACGCAAGACACGGATTCCGCTGGTTTCTCCCCTGTCATGAGCGCGTGGTGCCTGATCGCGTGACCGAGAATTGGGCGACGACCGATATGCTGCTCGTGGTGCACAAGCCGGATCCCACGAAGTCACGCGGGCAGTATCTCGACATTCTGCGCGCGTCCATTGAAGAAAATCCGACCGAGGCGCGAAACGCCTTCTATTATGCGAGGGAACTGTCGTTCCATCGGCGATGGGAGGACTCGATTCGGGAATCGGAGCGGTATCTGTCGCTCAAAGGCGCCAACTGGCCGAATGAGCGTTGCTACGCCATGCGGACGATTGGACGCTGCTATCAGGAACTTGGCAATTGGGATCTCGCCCTTAAGTGGCTGCGGCAGGCGACGAGCGAAGCATCGGGTACGCGCGAGCCCTGGTTTGAACTCGCGGAAGCGTGTTACCGCACGGCGCGGTGGGGCGAGTCTCTAGGAGCTGCGTTGACGTGTCTCGGGATCACGGAACGAGAGGCGGTCTATACGGTGGACCCCAAAGTATGGGGCGCGTTGCCGCACGATTATGCGTCGATCGCCGCATGGAACTTGGGCCTTTTCGATCTGGCGCTGAAACACGCGCGGCTCGCGGTCGAACTCGATCCAGATGACTTGCGGCTTCGTCAGAATTTGAAGTTCTGCGAGGACAAGGTGAATCCGCCGCAGGAGGTCGCCGCGTGACCAAACTCTGCCTCAACATGATCGTCAAGAACGAGGCCGCGAATATCGAGAGATGCCTGAAATCAGTTGCGCCCTACATTTCCTCGTGGGTCATTCTCGACACGGGTTCGACAGATGACACGGTGGCAAAAATCAAATGGTTTTTCCACAAGCACGGGATCAAGGGAATCTTGCATCAGGGCGAGTTCCGCAATTTCGAACAAGCACGGAACGACGCGCTAAAACTGGCGCGCGAATCATCGTTTTCGTTCGATTATCTACTATTGCTCGACGCCGATATGGAATTGGTAGTCCACGATGTCAATGCGATCCAATCGCTAACTAAAACCTCCTACAGTTGCGTCCAGAAAACGAGCGACGGACTGTCGTACTACAACACGCGGCTCGTTCGACGCGACATCCCGGCCAAGTACATCGGCGTGACTCATGAGTATTTGCAGATGACGCCGCCCGACTCAATCCCCCTCACGGCGATTTCAATGTTGGATCATGTGGATGGCATGAACCGAGCCAACAAGGGGGAACGCGACCTTCGCTTGCTCGAGGACGCCTTAAAGGAAGATCCGTCGAACGCCCGATACGTGTTCTACGTTGCGCAGACCTACGGCAGCATGAATCGGTTTCACGATGCACGCCGCTGGTTCCGACGCCGCGCCAAGATGGGTGGCTGGGATGAGGACGTTTACTACTGCTTGTTCCAAGTCGCGAACATTTCGCACAAGCTGGGAAGTGCGAAGACGGCCGACTTGTATTTGGACGCCTACCGATTTCGGCCGACGCGAGCCGAGCCGTTGATCGGGCTGGCGCTTTATTACCGCGAACAGCAAAACTATGCGATGGCGATTCTGTATGCCCGCGCCGCCGCGGAATTGCCCATGACGACCGATACGCTGTTCAAGGACGAGGGATGCTATACGTGGCGTCCCATGGATGAAATTGTCGTGTGCGCGTGTCACGTCAATGCATGGGACGAAGGACGCAAGATGGCCGAGCGATTGCTCGCGTCTCCGCATTTGCCGCCGCCAGAACGCGCCCGCGTCGAAGCAAATGCCGCGGTCTATCGCAATGTGCGCGCGGCACCCATGAGGGCTGTTGCATGAGTGTTCCTCCGGCCAATGTGACCAATACGAGCAATTCGTACAATTTCGCTCCGAACTTGGGCGAACTCGTGCTGTACATTTACGGCTTGTGCGGCCTGAGGCGGACTGAACTGACACAACAGCACTTCGAGGATGCACGGATTGCGGCTGGTCTATTGCTTGGGCGATGGAGCAGCGACGGTGTGAATCTGTGGCAAGTGCAACTCGGGTACATCCCGCTCATTCAGGGATGCGCGACGTATCAGTTGCCGTACAACATCGTCGTGATTTTGGATGCGTACTTTACGATTGGCAGCGGATCGACGGAAATTGATCGGATCATGTTGCCGATCGGTCGCAGCGAGTACGCGGCCTATAGCAACAAGCAGTGGCAGGGGGCGCCCACGGTCTATTGGATGGACCGTCTGTTGCAACCGACCGTCACGCTGTATCCCGTTCCGAATGGTCAGCAGTCAGCATTCAAGTATTACTACCTTCGCCAAACGCAGGACGCCAATTTGGCGGGGGGGCAGAATGTCGAAATTCCGCAGTATTTCCTTGATTCGTTCACGCTGGGAGTCGCCTATCGTGTCGCGCTGATATGGGCCGTGGAGCGGGCAGGTGCCCTTAAAACGATGGCTGATGAGGCATGGGCGATTGCGGCACGTCAGAACGTCGAAACCAATAATTTGTATGTGACGCCTGTCGTGTCGGGGTATTACCGCTAATGGCGTATGCATCAAAATCTGCCAGGGCTCGTACATCGCTACGCAACCCAGAGGCTTTTGCGGTATGCCAGCGTTGCGGCATGTGGCACAACCGCGTGGATCTGCGATTCCAGTTCGATTGGCGAGGCGCCCAGCTTCAGAACCTTTATCTGCTTGTGTGCAATCGTTGCTACGACGAGCCACAAGAGCAGTTACGCGCGATCACGTTGCCCGCTGATCCCGTGCCGATCTATTACCCCGTCGTCGAGAATTTCTCCGATGACGAGGTTGACTACCGCGCTGTCGCCACGGCGCCGGTCACTGACCCAATCAGCGGACTTCCCATACCGCCGAGCAATCTGCGCGTGACGCAGGATTGTCAGAACCGCATCACGTTGCCGTACGGATCGCCGACGGGATTGGACGCGAATGGAATCATGCCGCTCGCGCTCAATAATGGAGTGCCGACGGCCTATGATGTGCTGTTGCCGGTGTTGTCGGTGTTTGGCAGCAATTGCACGATCTACGTGACGTGCTCAAAGCCACATGCGCTACAGCCGAATGCGCAGATTGCCGTGACGGGACTGGGCGGCGGCGGTAATGGGTTCTTTAGCGTCGGCGTGCAAACAGCGACCGTCTTTACCTATCCGACGACGGAGCCGGTAACGCCGCAGCTAACGCCCACGACTCGCATGGTAACGGCGCAGGTTGGATTGCCGCTCGAGTCGACGACGTTCCCATTGACTTACGGTGGCGTCGCGACGCCGAATTCCCAGGTTACGGCCCCTGGACCTCCGACGGATGTGGTGGCTAGCTGATGGGAAATCAAAGCGCAAATATTACTTTCAGTGCTCCGGTGAACAATGGCGGTTCTCCGATCGTTGAATACTATGTGATGGCCTTCATTGGAGGAAATCCGACGGGCATTTTTGCCGTTGGATCATCGAGCCCTATTGAGGTCACGGGCCTCACGAACGGGACAACCTATACCTTTGAGGTCTACGCAAAAAACGGTGCGGGACTGATTAGCCAGTGGTCGGCGCCGTCGAATCCATTCACGCCAGCGCCGACGGTTCCGAGTGCGCCACTGAATGCGACCGCATCGCCGGGGAATGCAAGTGCCGTCGTATCGTTTTCGCCGCCCTCGACGAATGGTGGGCAACCGATTGAGTACTACACGGCGACGTCGTTTCCGGGATCATTCACGGCGACGGGTACCGCAAGTGCGATAACCGTGACGGGCCTCACGAACGGCACGCCTTACTATTTTCAGGTGACGGCGACCAATTCGGTTGGTACGGGTGTTGCGTCCAACAATACCAATTCGGTTACGCCATCGGCGTCGGCCACCGTGCCGGGGGCGCCTACTTCGGTCAGCGCGATCGGCGGCAATGCGCAAGGCACCGTCTCGTTTTCGCCTCCGTTGTCCAATGGCGGTTCAGTCATCGAGTACTACACGGCGACGTCGGTCCCGGGTAGTTTCAGCGCAACCGGGGCGGCATCGCCGATCACGGTGACGGGACTTTCTAACGGGACATCATACTATCTGGCGGTCACTGCAACGAATGCCGTTGGGACTGGCGCGGCGGCGGATTCTGGCAGTTTCACCCCTTCATCGGGAGTCACAAATCCGAGTCCGCCGACGGCCGTTTCGGGAGTGCCGGGCAACGGATTGGTGACGGTTTCCTTCACGGCGCCTTCAAGTACGGGCGGCGCGCCGATCACGCTGTACACGGTTACCTCAAATCCTTTGGTGACTCCATTGCCGACCGGAGGCGCGAGTCCGATTGTCTATTCGGGCCTCACGAATGGGCAAGCCTATACCTTTACGGTGGTCGCTCAGAACTCAGGCGGTTTCAGTAGCGCGCCCTCGTCGCCTTCGGCCGCGGTAACGCCAGGCACCGTGCCGACAGTGCCAGAGACCATCGCGGCCACGGCGGGGAATGCGCAGGCGACAGTGACCTATGCGGCGCCACTCTCGAATGGCGGCAGTGCGATTACGAAGTATACGGCGCTGTCCGGCTCATTCAGTGCCACGGCCGCAGCGACATCGCCCACGACGCCGATCGTGGTGACTGGATTGACGAATGGGAATTCGTATCAATTCTATGTCACTGCCACGAACTCGTTTGGCACGAGCGCGCAGGGTGGTCCATCGAATTCCGTTACGCCGTCGACGGTGCCGGGTCCGCCGACCGGCCTGAGTGGCGTATCAGGAAACGCCCAAGTAACTGTGAGTTTCACGCCGCCCACGAATACGGGCGGACTCACGATCAGCGGATACACGGTGAGCGCGATCGCGCCAGGACCGACGGGGCCGTTTGGAACGAATACCGGAAGTCCTGTGGTCGTCTCGGGATTGACGAACGGGACCTCCTATTACTTCGATGCCGTGGCCACGAATGCCGATGGCAACAGCGTGGCCTCAGCGTCGATTGGGCCGATTGTGCCTGCGACGGTTCCGGGTCCTCCCTTGTCGCCGTCGGCGGTGGCCGGAAATGCGTCTGCCCAAGTTTACTTTAGCGCCCCAACGTCAAACGGCGGCGCGACGATTCAGAGCTATACAGTGTATCCCAATCCGACAGGTGCGGCGCCAGCGTCGGGAACCTCGAGTCCGATCACGATTACGGGACTCACAAACGGGACGGCCTACACCTTCACGGTGAAGGCGACGAATTCAGCGGGAACGGGTGCGGCGTCGGTCGCTACAAATTCGGTAACGCCGAGCGCATCTGGTTTCATTATCCAGACGACTTCGCTGCCAGTCGGGACCGTGGGGACGGCTTATAGTGCAACGATCACGGCCGGCGGCGGCACGAGTGTTGCGCCGTACAACTACTTCAATCCCTCGCCAGGACTGCCGGGGAATCTGACGCTGAACGAATCGACAGGCCGGATTTCAGGAACGCCGCAGACGGCGGGTAATTACGACCCCGGATTTCAGGCGACAGATTCGTCGGGATCGTCCAGTTTCCCAACCTCGACCCAAGTGGCGGAAAATGACGGCCCTGGGATGTCGCAGACGGCGGGGGGTATCGCTACAACATCATCGGTCGCTTTGATCGCCGACCATCCCACAGTCGTATTGACGACGGCCGCATGCTATGGAGGCTCGCACGTCGGTCGAGGATTACAAACAACGCAACACGATACTTGTGTACTTGAGACGTACATTCAAGGACCCAACAGCACGGCGGGTGGCGATCCGATCAATGCGTCGCAGGAAACTGACCTGTGGCTTATCAATTCGGCGGTAGGGGGGACCACCACTTTCCAGCAATGGTTCGGAACGGCGGGATTCGGGGGCGACAATAGCGGGGATCAGGACTATCAGGCTTGTCTAGCGTTTCAGTATTCCACGGGAAGTACTTTCTTGGGATACGGCGCATTCACGGCGCAGACGGGAACTGGATATGCGGGCGTCCCGCAAGGAACCGCGCTGCTATCCGGCCCGATCACTTTAACGGGGGCGCAAGTGCCGTGCACGCTGTACGGCTTTTGCGAGAATACGTCGTCGTTGGGCACCAATTATGTTGCCACGCCTAACAGCCTTGGAGGCACGACGACGACTTGGCTGACGTTGCCGAGTTATACCAACATCAACGGGATCACCTTTATCAATGCTGCGGCGGGTGGTTCCCCGGCCGATGGCCAGGTGTCCGAGTCTCCGGCGAATGTCGCTGCAGGCGCCGTGTATCTGATTTCCGAAAATGCAAATCCAGCTACGGGAACTGGTTTCTTCCTATACAACACATGGGACGCGACGAATTACATGGGTTTCGCCGCCACCGGAACCGATCAACAGATTAGCGTTGCGGGCACAGGAACGTCGCCGAGTTCTGGTATGGCGTGGGTGGGGGGGCGGACGGGTGCCCTCATGCTCGGCAGCGATAATCTGTCTGTAGCGCCGAAGCGTTCGCAGTTCACGGCGCAGCAGAATTTCACCAATACGCCCGGAGATGGCCAGGTACTGTGGACCGATTCATCGGTTGTGATGACGGAAACACTGCTTCTACAGTGCGCGAAATTCGTCGGAAGCGCGACCCCCGATACGAACAATACGGCACCTTATATCCACATCAATTTAGGACTGTGCCCTCCGGGGGCTGCGTTTGAGTTCGATATCAATGTGTGCATATTGGATGGCTCAGGGGCTAACAGTGGGATTCATCATTCTACGGTATCCCAGACGTTGCCGGCGTACGTGTGTTTCCTACCCGTCGGCGCAGGAGGCGCGCTCTACGCCGACTGGATTTCGGGCACTTGGCAGAATGGCACGTTTGGTGCCACGACGTTCACATGGTCGATCAGTTATGCGCAGATGGAGCAGATCATCGGCTACATGGCGACGACTGCGGGTTATGGAGCGCAGTTCGCGCCAGGGGGCGTCAATCTCAAGCCCGAACAGTTCACGTTGAATCAGGCGCACATCAACGCGGAAATGCCGCCCTCGATATCGACCATTCAACTTGGATGGAACGTGCAGGATTGGTCGATTTCGTCGGTTTCTGGAACCACCATCCCGGGTACACAAATCTCGCAGAATTGGAGTTTCCAGACGCCCCCAGTCACGGCCGCTAATACGAGTTGCTATGCCTCGTGGCCGATCACGACGCCGGGGACCTACCAAGCTTCGTTCAATCAGAATTCGACGTCACTCAACTGCTACCAGACAGTCGCGTGGGCGGTGCAGGGGGCGAACACGGGGAACCAGGAAACGCCAGTTAAGCAATTGGCGCTGACGATAACTGGGGGCACCGGATCACCTAATCCGACCGCTAACCTTTGGGTGCAGTACCAGGGGCAAACCGGCCCGAATCAAGCGACGTATCAGGGTACGAACATTTATCTGCCGTCTTCTCAAACCTACACGTTGCAATGGATACCCGCAGTCCAGGGAGCTAATCCAGTCGCCGGATATGACGTCTTTTATTCCACGACGAACGCGGCGTGGCCGACGGGTTGGACCCAACTCAATACGTCGCTCATTCCCACCAATGGTGCGAATCCAGTAGCCTATCAGACTCCCGTGCTATCCACCGTGATCGGCACCACGGCGGGTCCGATCAACAATGTGCTGACCCCCTCGAGCGATTATTGGTTCGTTGTCGTCACTCAGGATAGCGCAGGCAATACGAGCGGCCCGTCGGCTACGCAACGCATGTATGTCTACAATTCGACGCCTGTGGGTAACACCTTCATCGGGGGTCCCAATAATCCGACTACGGATCAGGGTAAGCCGGGAGGTGGTTACAAATGGGCCGGCGATGTTAACAATGGAAATCTTGGGACCGGCGAATACGATTACACGGGCGACCCCACGTATAGCCCGTGCTGGCAATTGGTTTCGCCGGGTCCGAACAATTACAACTGCGATGCGCTACCTTACGCGGGCTATGGCTATGTCCACTGGAACATGTGGGTCGGTGCCTGCAAATACTTGTACTTCAAAATCAAGTTCCAGCCGGATGTGGCTAATGGCACAAGCACGACCACTACGCTAAATTGGTCAATTCATCCGACTTTCACGGCCGATGTGACTGGCGCTATTCCGTCCATCACATTACCCAACGCCGCCTATGGGATCACCAATGCGGCTGGGGTATGGCAACAAGGTCAAATATTGCTTGAGGATATTTTCTACTATCCTGCGGGCGATCCGACCTACTATCAAGGTGCGATTTACAAGATGGAAATCCAGCTTCAAAACGGGATCGTTGGGCACAGCACATGGCTGTACGACGTGTATTTCGGGCCGTGAGATATAGACCATGAGCACGACATCCATCCCGCAGCTTTCCGCAGTCGCCGGCAACCTGACCGGCACGGAACTGCTTGAAGCGGTCCAAGTCGGCCCGACGGGCGCGCCGATCGATTCCGTGCGTGTCACGACGGCGCAGATCGCGCAGCTCGCGTCGGGAACGGTGGGTCCCACCGGTTCTGCCGGCCCCACGGGGCCATCGGGATCTGGCCCGACGGGTCCGACGGGCGTCGGCGCGACAGGGCCGACCGGGGCAGGAGGCCCCACAGGCGCGACAGGGCCACCGAATGGCCCTACTGGCCCCACCGGGCCGACAGGTCAAGCGGGCGGTCCTACCGGCCCAACCGGACCTACCGGGCCATCTGGGACGGGTCCCACGGGGTCTACAGGACCGACCGGAAGCGGCCCGACAGGACCTACTGGCCCGACAGGTGGGACGGGCCCCACAGGCCCTCCGAACGGTCCTACGGGTGCCACAGGCCCCACCGGAGCGGGTGCCGCTGGCCCTACGGGTCCGACGGGTGCAGGTCCCACAGGACCAACCGGCCCCACGGGAAGCAATGGGCCGACCGGCCCTGCGGGAACGACGGGCCTCGCCAGCGTGTCCGCCACCGTTGCAACCACCGTCAACAATTTCTCGCCGGCCGGTTACGTGGCGGGAACGACAAACCGACTTATCCTAACCGCCGCATCTGGCGGCTCGACCATCTCAGGTCTAGTGGGCGCCGTGGACGGCTGGCAAGTGCGGATCTACAACCCCTCCACGACGGACACGTTGACCTTCCTCAATCTGTCGGGGCTGTCCACGAGCACCAATCAGTTCCAGTGTGCCAATGGTCAGTCCCAGGGGATCGGCCCCACGTCGGGCGCCTTGATCGAATACGTCTCTAACGTCTGGTGGTTCCTGTCGTGATGAAACAGTTACTAGCGATCACACTACTTGCGATGGGATGGACCATTGCGCAGGCCCAAAGCGAGAAACAGCACGCGCCGTTGAGCATTCAGTGCAATCCCAACAATATCTATGCGTTCGATCAGGACTGCTTCACATTCCCCACGGGATTCCCAGTGAGCGCGAATCAGATGACGTTCGGGAATTTGAACGTGAACGATGCCGTCCCGAGTGCGACTAATACTTGGATCTATGGCGCGCCGACGCTCTCTGGCACGGGCGTCTTTTCCGCGTCTCGGTGGGCGCCTTGGTGGATGAAGATCACCGATACCGCGTTTTTCCCCAATTCCGGGGTCGGCGGCACGGGATTGATGGAACTCCTTGAGATGTACGATACCCTGAATTCGGGGTGGAACGGCTTTCGCGGCGGTATCGAAGTTCAGGAAGTTGTGAACTCGCCACCCGTTTGGACGCCTCTCACGGGGGGCGCTAATAACAGCGGAGCCACGGCGCCTACCGGATCCAGTCCCTCGACCAACATCAATTCGATCAAGGATTTCATCAATGTCAATTCCAACATGGGCGGCATTGCGGGAAGTTCACTCGGCACCAATGGAAACTTTTTTAGCCTCAATCCCAGTATCAAATTAGGCGCCACGGCGACGGCAATCCAGTACGCTGGCGCCGAATTTGATATCAATGCGCTCCCTGGATCATCAGCCACAGAAAAGCACGGTTTTACAATTGCCTTAGCGGGTGTTTGTAGCACACAGCCCTGCGCCTCCGAGGTCTCGGGTCAATCTCTGGACGAGGAAGCCTTGGCTTTCACCACGGGGGATAACTACGGGTCCTCTTGGTGGCCGATGCTCCTAAATGCGGGAATGGTGGCGCACGCTTCTCCGACGAATTATCAGACAACATACCT
>Ga0181519_10004536_pt1 | contig 11202 bp, 5 predicted proteins | sample PEATcosm2014_Bin_26_FD_121102 | JGI IMG/M metagenome (GOLD analysis project Ga0181519, IMG submission 121102) | Peatland microbial communities from MTU Mesocosm Facility, Houghton, MI, USA - PEATcosm2014_Bin02_10_metaG | ecosystem: Environmental > Terrestrial > Soil > Wetlands > Peat | place... | reverse complement strand
GCAGTGCCCACGATGCCGAAAAGGAGGCAAAAAGCCGGTGCTCCCATGCGCCGCAAGACAAGATGATGAATGTAATTCACTTCCACTATTCTCTCAGATGAGCAAAACGGCGCAAGGATTCCCCGTCACAGGTGAAAAAACCGGAAGCCGCGACGCTTCGGATCCCCAAACTAGCGTTGCCTGCCTCCGAAAGTATCCCGGCGCTAAATCTGTTGCCGGGCCCATCGCCCACGGCGAAAAAGCACCATGCTGGCGGCGGCAATGCTGCACTCGGCAATCACAATGGCGAGAAATGCGCCCTCGGCGCGCAGGTGCATGCCGACCGCGAGCCACCAGGCCAAGGGCAGTTCCAGCACCCAGAAGCCGAAGAAGTTGACCACGGTAGGGGTGAACGTATCGCCGGCGCCGTTGAAAGCCTGCAACATGACCATGCCGTAGGCGTAGCCCAGATTCCCGCAACTGAGAGTGCGTAGCGCGGATGCGGCAATGGGCACTACTGCCGGATCGTTGACAAACAGGCGCACAACGGGAGTAGCAAAGGTGATGAAAAAGATGCCGATTATGCCCAGGAAGAGCATGTTGTAGAAGCCGGTGCGCCAGACCGCCGCGGCGGCACGATCGGGCCGTTTTGCACCCAGGTTCTGACCCACCAGGGTGGCCGCGGCGTTGCTGAGCCCCCACGAGGGCAGAATGAAGAACACCACTATGCGGATGGAGATGGTGTATCCAGCAACCGCCGCAGCGCCAAACATGGATACAATGCGCACCAGTCCGATCCAACTGGCATTCGCGATGGCAAACTGAAGAATGCCATTCAGGGACACGCGCAGCAGCCGCGCCATCACGCGCATGTTGAGGCGCAGGTGGCGAGTGAGTACGTGAATGCGCTCAGTGCCCTTGAGCAAGCGGTAAAACTGGTAAAGCACGCCGATGCCACGGCCCGTAAATGTGGCCAGCGCTGCCCCAGTGACGCCCATGCGCGGGAATGGCCCGAGGCCGAAGATCAGGCACGGATCGAGCACAAGGTTGATGATGTTCGACACCCACAGCAGGCGCATGGCGATGGCGGCGTCGCCCGCGCCGCGGAAGATGGCGTTGTTGAGAAACAGCATGATAATTGCCCCGCATCCTCCCAGGGCAATGCGCGCGTAGCCGGAGCCACCGGCGACTATGGCGGGCGAGGCGCCCATAAGCCGCAGCAGTTGCGGAGCATAGACGCCCGCAGGAATGCCGAGGACAAGGGAGATGCCAAGGCCCACAACAATGGCCTGAACTCCGGCAATAGCTGCGTCTTCAGGATCGTGTTCGCCGATGCGCCGGGCCACCATGGCGGTGGTGGACATGGAAACGCCCAGGCCGATGGCAAAGACAAGCGCCAGCAGGGATTCTGTGATGCCCACCGTGGCCACGGCGTTGGCGCCCAGGCGGCCCACCCAGAACACGTCGGTCACTGCAAACAGAGATTCCAGCACCATCTCCAGAATCATAGGAATGGCCAGCATGAGAATGGCGCGGTTGAGGTTGCCGATGGTGTAGTCCTGATGAGAGCCGCGCAGTGCCTCGCGAATCGAAGGCCAAATGCGGCGGTCGCTGCCGTCAGCCGGTTGCGGCGCGATGGATTCAAGCAAAGACATGAGGAACTCCACTTGTGCCTTGCACAGGCAAGGCAAACGAGAAGGGGTCAAGCTGCGATCAGGCAATTGAGAGATATGGCAGAATCACCCCGGGGCTGGGACAACCTCGGGGGCGCCGTCGGTAGACGGCAAAGCAGGGAAACGGCCCGAGGCAATGTTCAGCGCGAAGGTCGCACGGCGATTGGCATGAACATGATTCTCCTCCGTGGCCGGGGTCCGGCGGTTTTTAGAGTTTAGCGCCATTTTGGGTAAGAATTCCAGGGAATTCGGTGAAATTGGCCCTGGATTCGTTCAAGGTAAAATACGCCATTTCCGGTTGATTTTTTGCTTTCCCGTCGGCATTCAGCGGAGCTACTATTACGTCGGTTTTGGCATCGTATCCGAGATGCCCCGGTTCGGAATGGCGTTCGTGGACCGGCAAAGGAGGACTATGGCTAGCCCTAAGAAATGCGCAAATGCGGCCTGTAGCTGTATTCCACCCAACAATGCAAAGTATTGCAGCCCGCATTGCGAGGGTATCGGGAACAAGATGGAGATTGTGTGCCTCTGCGGCCACAACGATTGCGCCGGCAACGTGAAATAAGTCATCGGTGGCGATTCGATGGAGAGACCGCAGTCACGCGGGGAGGAGAGGTGTGTCCGCGGGACGCCGGGTGTGCCTGGAAAATGCACCGAGGGCGCGCCAGATGGGGCAATTGGCTCCAGAAAGAGTCCTAAAACGCTCGAAAAGGGGTTAGAATCCATGGCTTCTGTTTACCGATGAGTTAATAGGGTGAATTCTTAAGATGTTCATTACGCAAAGGTTATCTTAAGATCGACCCCTCCAAAGGTGGGTTTTCGAGGGGGAGGGGGTGGGTAGGGGAGGATTTTCGGGTGGATTTTGAACCCCGCATCGGCCTGGAAGAGACTTTGCATACAGTCATCATGCGCCGCTGGAGCTTAATTCTCTGCAAGTGGTAATGCAGGGGGCTTCCTTCCGGGTTCGTGGTTCTCCGCCCTCCCGCAAAAGGTCGCGGAAAGGATGGGGCGCACATTCTTTATCGGCGTATCCAGGATGGGCCGCCTACAGTTACCAAACAAACTTATATGGTTCTAAAGGCCGTGTTGCTTCCGATCTTCGATGTATTGATAGCGAGCTTGCCGTTGTCTAGAGTCGTTACGGGCACATGCCAATAACACCGCTCGCCATTATCTGTGATGTTAAGGTTCTTCTTGTTCGCAGCTAGCCAAGAGTGCGGCACGGCGTATGCCTCGATGCGAGTCCAGGGGTTACTGTACCTTTCGACGGAGCGGTTATTGTCGCCTGGATCCCCGGGTCCGATAATGTGGACCTAGGGGGTCCGGTCTTGTGGTAGGTATGTCGAAATGCAGGTCCTTCAGTTGGCTGCGCATCGCTTTGGATGACAGCAACCAACTGAAGCTCCCCATCTTCAGTTACTATCCGTCTTAAGTTGCTCTTTCCCTGAGTTATTCTTCCTCTTCGTCCACTGGGCGCTTGGCGTTGGCCAGGATCTTGTCCGCTACCAGCTGGGGGACGATGTCATAGTGGTGCATCTCCATGCGGTAGCTCCCTTTGCCCTGGGTCATTGAAGTGAGCAGGGAGCCGTAGGCTAGCATCTCGGCCATGGGAACTTCAGCGTTGATGACAGTGGTGCGGCCCTTGGACTCCATGCCCTGAACGCGGCCACGACGGCTGTTGAGGTCGCCCATCAGGGTTCCGGCAAACTCGTCGGGGGCCTCGATTTCGACCTTCATGACGGGCTCCAGCAGGCAGGGCTTGCACAGTTCCATGCACTTGCGGAAGGCGATGCGGCCGGCCATCTTGAATGACATTTCGTTGGAATCGACATCGTGGTAGCTGCCGTCGAAGACTGTTACCTTGAAATCCACAACGGGATAGCCAGCCAGATAGCCGCGCGCCGCGGACTCAACGATGCCCTTTTCGACTGCGGGAATGAAGTTGCGCGGAATGGCGCCGCCGAAGACGTCGTTCTCAAACTCGAAACCGCCGCCGCGGGGCATGGGCTCCATGCGAATCTTGCAGTCGCCGAACTGGCCGTGACCGCCGGTCTGCTTCTTATGCCGGCCCTGGGCCTCGGCGCGGCCGCGGATGGTTTCGCGGTAGGGCACCTTGGGCGCCTTGAGGGTGACTTCGGCGTGGTAGCGCTTCTTGAGGCGGGAGACGATGGTTTCGATGTGCGGCTGGCCGGCGCCTGCAATCAGGAACTCGTTGGTCTGCGGGTCGCGGAAGAAACGAATGAGCAGGTCTTCTTCCATGAGCTTGTGAATCGCCGGGGCCAACTTATCCTCGTCGGCGCGGCTCTTGGGCTCAATGGCGTAGGTCATGGCGGGCTCAGGTAAAGCGGCCAGTTCGACCTGGATGTCTCCGCCCTTCTGGCCCAGCGTGTCGCCGGTGAATGCGTCGCGCAGCTTGGCCACGGCGCCCAAATCTCCCGCGTGAAGTTCGGGTACTTCGACGGCTTTGCGGCCCTGCATTACGCTGAGGTGACTCAGCCGCTCCTGTCCTCGACGAGTGTAGTTCTCCAGTGTGGCGTCATTCTTGACGATCCCGCTCACCACCCGGAAGAAGCTGATACGTCCGGCGAAGGGGTCGGTCATGGTTTTGAAGATGAATAAGGCGGTGGGTTCAGCATCGTCCACCTTGCGGAAGGAGATTCCAGATTCCGCTGAGGCGGACGCGTCGCCGCCATTAGCCGTGGCCTGCAAGGCAAGCGACTTAACCGCAATAGGCGCGCGCTCGACAGGCGAGGTGGCGTAGACCTTGATGAAGTCCAGCAGGTGATCGGTGGCCATATTGGACAACCCACTGGTAAACAGCACGGGGAAGATGCGGTCTTCGCGGATGGCCTCATGCAGCGCGGTGATCAGGTGCTGCTCTGGAATCGTGCCTTCGGCAAAGTACATCTCCATCAGCTCGTCTTTGCCCTCGGCCACCAGTTCTACCAGCGCCTCATGGGCTGCTTTGGCCTGGGCGGTCAAGCTGGCGGGGATTTCGCCGGTGATCTTGCCGCGACCGTCGCCGCCGGGGGTGTAATAGAAGGCTTCCATGGTCACCAGATCGACGACGCCGTGAAAACCCTCGGAGTCAGAGATGGGCAGCTGCACGGGCACGCAATTCCGGCCCCAGCGGTCGCGCACATCGTCAATCAGGGCGCTCAGTCCGCCGCCGCCTCCGGCCTTGGGGTGGTCCATCTGGTTCACGACCACGATGCGGGGAACGGCCGCCTCTTCGGCATACCTCCACACCCGCTCAGTCACAGCCTCCACGCCGTTCTGAGCATTCACCACCACCAGAGCTGTTTCCACGGGCAGCAATGCCGCGCGGGCCTCGTGGGAGAACATGTGGAACCCAGGTGTGTCCACCAGGTTGATCTTTACGCCCTGCCACTCGGCAAAGGCCACAGCATTCTGCATGGTAGTGCCGCGGGCCACCTCTTCTTCGTCGTAGGCGGTGGCGGCCGAGCCGTCTTCAACGCGGCCCTGGATAGGGGTCATTTTGGCGGCATGCAGCATGGCGGCTATCAAGGTGGTTTTGCCGCTGTGCGCATGCCCCACTACAGCTACGTTGCGGATCTCACTTCCCTGGTACGTTTTCATCGTGTTTCTCCTTGAGGATGTGAACCTGAATATGGCGAATCTGGATGGAGTGAATCTGGTCGCGGGGATGTCTCGGCGACAAAGGCGGTCTTCGCAGCCGCAGAATCGAGATGCCGCGCCGCCGCGACCGGGATTCCGGCGCAAATGAAATGACCAGTTGCATACGGGAGCGGCACAGGGACCCCATGCAGGCGTCCCTGGGGACGTCAGCGGGTCCGAATTGCCGGGCTGCAGGGCCCGGTCTGCCGTCTTCCTCATCCATGCGGAGAGTCTCCGGCAGGCGGCCGGCGGAGTTCAGGGGGTGAATCCACCGGCCGTCCATCGTCAAAAAGCGGATGCTATCACACGCGGAGTGTGAACGTCCTGTGACTTGACGCACATGGCGGGGCGGTTACGCAAGGCAGCCGTTGGCAAGTGGCACGATCGCGGCAGTCCGCAGCCGAAGCGGCCACCGGGTACTCCTCGACTGGTCTGTGATACATTTTGCTTACTCTTTTCGCATTCCCCGGTTTCCATTGTTCTTCCCTTTTCCTGGACTACCTTGAGGTGAATGTCGATGTCCACTCCCGGCGACACGCCGGCCGCCGCTGTTTCAGTCCCGGCTGCGCAGGACGAATTGATTGGCGCCTCGGCGCTGCGCAAGGCAGGACTGCGCCTGATTCCTGTGATCTCGGTGGGCTACGGCCTGGCCTTCATGGACCGCATCAACATCAGCTTTGCCTCACTGCGGATGAACAGCGATTTGCACTTCAGCGCCACGGTATATGGACTGGGCGCGGGGTTGTTTTTCATCGGCTACGCAGTGTGTGAGGTGCCGTCGAACCTGTTGCTGCTGCGTTTTGGCGCGCGACGCTGGCTGGCCCGCATCATGTTCACCTGGGGACTGCTGGCCACGGGCATGATGTTCGTGCACACGCCGCTGCAGTTTTATGTTCTGAGGCTACTGCTGGGCGTTGCCGAAGCGGGATTCTTCCCAGGGGTGGTCTATTACCTGATGCTGTGGTTCCCGGCGCGGATGAGAGCGCGGGCGATAAGCCGCTTCTATATCGCTCTGCCGCTGAGTTCGACGGTAATGGGCTCGCTGGCCGGTTGGCTGCTGGGTCTGGATGGACGGCTGGGGCTGGCGGGATGGCAGTGGCTCTTCCTGGTGGAGGGCGTGCCATCGGTGCTGTTCAGCGCGGTGATTCTGCGCGTGTTGCCGGACTGTCCGGCACAGGCCAAGTGGCTCACGGGGCAAGAGACAGCGTGGCTGCAGCGGCAGTTGGATGCAGATGGCGCGCAGGCACATCTTGGACACCAGGTGGGAGTGCTGAAGGCGCTGCTGTCACCCCAGGTGTGGATGATCGGCATCTTCTTCTTTTGCGCCCTGACGTGCAGTTATGGCTACGGCTTTTCCGCGCCGGCGATCCTGCAGGGCGCAACCGGCTGGAACATTACCCAGGTGGGCTACCTGGTGGCTGCATTGGGCGTGGCCGGGGCAGTGGCCATGTTGTGGAACGGAGCACACTCCGACCGCAGCGGGGAGCGGCGACTGCATTGCATCGTGCCCTGCGTCGTGATGGCCGCTGGCTACCTGGCGGCAAGCTTCGCCACGGAGCGGTGGCTGGTGGTGGCTTCGCTGGGGGCGACTTTTGTTGCCTTCAACGCGCTGCTGGGGCCAGCCGTGTCAGTGCCTACGGAGTTCATGGCGGGGCGAGCCGCGGCGGCGGGGATTGCGGCGATGAATACCATCACCATGTTCAGCGGATTTGTGGGGCCTTACTGGATGGGCGTGGTGAAGGATGCGACGGGGAGCTATCAAATAGGAGTGCGCGGGCTGTTGATACCCGCTCTGGCCGCGGCCATTGTGATGCATCTGCTGACGCGGAGCCTGGCACGGCGCAAGGTGGCGCTGGCCGCGGGGCGCGCGAACCTGGCGAACGAAACTGCCTGAGTAGGGACTGGCGGCATAACGCTGCTACTGCCTTCTTGAACTTAACCGCTGCTACACGTCGGCGGTGGCCGGCAGGATATCTTCTATATCGACCCACTGGGTGGGGTAGTTGCCGGTGTAGCAGGCGGTACAGAAGCCGTTGCACTCGCCGCTGTCGCAGCACTTGAGCAGGCCGTCGAGGGAGAGGTAGGCAAGGGAATCGGCCTCGATGAAGCGGCGAATCTCTTCGACGGACTTGTTGGCGGCGATCAGGTCGCGCTTGCTGGGCGTGTCGACACCGTAGAAGCAGGGCGAGATAGTGGGTGGGCAACTGATGCGCAGGTGCACCTCACGCGCGCCCGCACCGCGGACCATGCGCACGATCTTGCGGCTGGTGGTGCCGCGGATGATGGAGTCGTCGATGAGGACGACGCGCTTGCCCTCAAGAAGATTGCGCACCGGGTTCAGTTTGAGGCGCACGCCGAAGTCGCGTACCCGCTGCTCCGGCTCGATGAAGGTGCGGCCCACGTAGTGATTGCGGATAAGGCCGAATCGGAAAGGAATGCCGCTCTGATCCGCGTAGCCCAGGGCCGCAGTTACACCGGAATCAGGGACAGGGACGATCACATCCGCGGGCACACCGGACTCGCGCGCCAGTTGGCGGCCCATCTGGTCGCGGCTCTCCTGCACCCAGCGGCCAAAGATGCGGCTGTCAGGACGGGCAAAGTAGACATGCTCGAAGATGCAGCTCGACCGCGGGAAGCCGGTGGCGTACTGGCGGCTGGTGACGCCGTCCTCGGTGACCATGACCAGTTCCCCGGGCAGCACGTCGCGCTCATACTCGGCGCGCAGCAGGTCGAAGGCACAGGTTTCAGAGGCGAAGACGATGGTGTCGGGGCCGTCGGGATTGCGCATGCGGCCCATGGATAGCGGCCGGAAGCCGCGTGGATCGCGGGCAGCGAAAATGCGGTCCCGGGTCATCATCACAATTGAGAAGGCGCCTTCAATGTGGCTGAGCGAGTCGGCGATGGCGTCAACCAGGGTACCGGCCCTGGAGTGTGCGATTAGCTGGACGATGATCTCGGAGTCGGAAGTGGTCTGGAAGTAAGCGCCGTCGCGTTCCAGACGTGCGCGCACGTTGCCCAGGTTGACCAGGTTGCCGTTGTGAGCGATGGCGATCAAGCCCTTGGTGGAGTCCACACGAATGGGCTGGGCGTTCAGCAGCGCGGAGTCGCCGGTGGTGGAGTAGCGGGTGTGGCCGATGGCCATCTGGCCGGGGAGCTTGGAGAGCACGTCGTCGGTAAAAATCTCCGAGACCAGGCCCATGCCTTTAATGTTGGCCAGATGCTGGCCATCAGCGGTGGCGATGCCCGCTGACTCCTGGCCGCGATGCTGCAGGGCATAGAGGCCGAGATAGGCTTGGCGGGCGGCGTCCGGGTGGCCGTGGATGGCGATGACACCACACTCTTCACGGAGCTTTGGATCTTCCTGCGGACTGCGCGGAGCCGATTCACACGTCCCAGAAGCGAGACATGAGACACCCGAATTGGTTGCGTCGAGCTCGCCTTCGACGCCCTGATAGAGGCGCTGCGTCATGCGGTTACCTCGCCGTGGAGTGTGGCTTCCAAGGCGGAGGCCCAGGGCTTGCGGAGTTCTGACAGCGGAGCGGAGATAAAGGGCTCGCCGTAGACCGAGAGTTCCAGGCGGTCGCCGCCAGTGGTGCCGATGCGGGCGACATGGAAGCTGAAATGCTCGGCCAGCTCTTCGATTGCCGAAATTTGGCTGGGCGCGGCGGATAGGAGCATGGTGGAGGCGGGCTCGGCGAAGAGACCGAAGAGCGGGTGGAGCAGGAGCGACTCGTCCTGCTCGATGCCGGCCCCAATGCCGTCAGGGAATGCAGCCTGTGCCAAGGCTACGGCAATGCCGCCATCGGCAAGGTCGCGTGCGGAATGGACCAGCTCGCGGCGGGCCAACTCGATCAGCAAGGAGTGGAGATCGGCTTCGGCTTCGAGATCCAGGGGAGGAGGTTGACCCCAGATGCCGCCGAGCACGACTTTTGCATACTCCGAAGAGCCAAAGGCGACGAGTTCGGCGGTGGCTGAAGCTACCTCTTCCGCGTCGCCTTCCGGAGTGAGGGGTTCGGGACGCGGCACCACGTATGGATTGATTTCCTGAGGATCGAAGGGGACCTTGAGATTGGGATCGGGTTCATCGCCGGCCGGGATGGGCCAGAGGAGCAGAATGGCGTCTCCGGCGGCCTGGAAATGGGAAGGAACGGCCTTGGTTACGTCGTCCAAAATGCCCACGATGCCCAGCACGGGGGTGGGATAGATGCCTTCACCGCGGGTTTCGTTATAAAGCGAGACGTTGCCGCCGGTGATGGGGGTGCCCAGGGCCGTACAGGCATCCGCGATGCCGTCGATGGCGGCGGAAAGCTGGGCCATGATTTCAGGCTTTTCAGGATTGCCGAAGTTGAGGCAGTTGGTGGCGGCCACCGGAGTTGCGCCGGCCGAAGCCACCTTGCGCGCTGCCTCGGCCACGGCGTGCATGGCGCCGAGTTTCGGATTGAGATATGCCCAGCGGCCATTTCCATCGAGAGCCATGGCCAGCCCGCGCTCGTGACCCGGGGTGCCGGTTCCCTTGATGCGCATGACGCCGGCCTCACCGCCGGGACCCTGCACGGTATTGGTCTGCACCATGGTGTCGTACTGCTCGTGAACCCAGCGCTTGGAACAGACGTTAGGACTGGCGAGCACCTTCTTGAGGTCGGCCAGATAGTCGCGGTCACGAGCCAACTCCGCCTGCGCCTGGTCCGGCGGGTCGAGCTGAACCGGCGCTTTCCAGGTTCCCACAGGGCGATGGTAGAGGGGCGCGTCATCGGTGAGCGACTGGTTGGGAATATCGGCAACGAGTTCGCCGTGGTGGCGAATGCGCAGACGCGGCTCCAGCTCGACTGTGCCGACAATTACCCCGTCCAGGCCCCACTTGGCAAAGACCCGCAGCACCTCATCTTCGCGGCCCTTGGTAGCGACCAGCAGCATCCGCTCCTGGCTCTCTGAGAGCATGATTTCGTAGGCGCTCATGCCGGTTTCGCGCTGCGGCACCAGGTCGAGCTCGACATCCAGGCCCACGCCGCCGCGCGCGCCCATTTCGCAGGTGGAGCAGGTGAGCCCCGCTGCACCCATGTCCTGAATGCCGACGATGGCGCCGGTCTGCATGGCCTCAAGGCAGGCCTCCAGCAGCAGTTTCTCCATAAACGGATCGCCGACCTGCACGTTGGGCCGCTTGGCCTCAGAGCCCTCGCTGAACTCTTCACTGGCCATGGTTGCGCCGTGGATGCCGTCTCGCCCGGTCTTTGCGCCCACGTAGATGACGGGGTTGCCGGCGCCGGTGGCCTTGGCATAAAAGATCTCGTCCTTGCGTACCATGCCCAGTGCAAATGCATTGACCAGCGGGTTGCCGCTGTAGCAGGCCTCAAACTTGGTCTCGCCGCCCAGGTTGGGCACGCCAAAGCAGTTGCTGTAGCCGGCAATGCCGCTGACCACACCCTCGACAACAGCGTGGTTCCGGGCAACGAGCTTGCGTTCCTCAGCGTCCTGTCCAGCTTGTTCGTTGATCTCGCCAAAGCGCAGAGAATCCATCACCGCCAGGGGGCGTGCGCCCATGGTAAAGATGTCGCGCAAGATGCCACCCACGCCGGTGGCCGCGCCCTGGTAGGGCTCGATGTAGCTGGGATGGTTGTGGCTTTCGATTTTGAAAGCGCAGGCCCAGCCGTCGCCCACGTCGATGATCCCGGCGTTCTCACCCGGCCCCTGGACGACACGGTCGCTCTTGGTGGGCAGCCGCTTGAGGTGGACACGGCTCGACTTATAGGAGCAGTGCTCACTCCACATCACGCTGTAGATGCCCAGTTCGGTGAGAGATGGAACGCGGCCGAGTGCTGCCAGAATGCGGTCATATTCATCCGCGGTGATGCTGTGCTGCGCCAGCAACTCGGGGGTTACTGCGACCGGTTCGGGAACAACTGCAGAAGAGGCG
>Ga0181519_10004532_pt1 | contig 11207 bp, 8 predicted proteins | sample PEATcosm2014_Bin_26_FD_121102 | JGI IMG/M metagenome (GOLD analysis project Ga0181519, IMG submission 121102) | Peatland microbial communities from MTU Mesocosm Facility, Houghton, MI, USA - PEATcosm2014_Bin02_10_metaG | ecosystem: Environmental > Terrestrial > Soil > Wetlands > Peat | place... | reverse complement strand
GGACGGGTTACTGCCGGCGGGACAGGCGGGGGCATTCAAGGCACACAGCGAGACGTGCGCGAACTGCGGCGATCTGCTGGCACATGCGGGGCCGGGGCGGGACTGGCTGGTTTATCTGCATGCGGAGCCGGATGTGCCGGCGGGACTGATCGGGAAGATTCTGGAGAAGACAGTGGGAGCGGGCGGCGTTCCGCTGCCGGTGATTGCGGCGGGGCAGAGCGCGGGAGCGGGGGCCATGGCGATGCCGTGGCGGAGGAGTTTCCACGAGACTCGGCTGCTGATGACGATTGCGATGGCATTCTTTTCGATTGCGCTGACTCTGAACCTGGTGGGGGTCAAGCCGGGGAATATTCGGCTGGCGGATCTGCGGCCTTCGCAGATCGGGAGCACGCTGTCGCGGAGCTTCTTTACGGCGCGGGGATCGGTGGTGCGGTACTACGACAATTTGCGGTTCGTGTACCAGCTGCAGTCGCGGATGCGGGAGCTGCGGAGGGATGTGGAGACGCAACCCCAGCAGCAGACGCCAGCAACGCAGAAGAAGCAGGAGCCGTCGAAGCAGGGCGGGAGCGGGCGGGTGGAAGCTGGACAGGGCTCAGAGCTGAGAGCGCAGGGCTCAAGGCAGGGTACAGGGTACAGGGTACAGGGTACAGAAAACGGCGGAGTGCGAGCCGAAGTGCGGGCAGGACAGCGCGCAGTGAGCGGCGCGCAGAAGACGGAAGAAAAGCAGAAGGCAACAGAGGTAAGGGTGTCGGCAGGAAGTCGAAATTCCATTTCCCTGGATCACCACGGAGCCGGGCTGGAACAGGCGGTCAAAGCCGCCGAGCAAGACAGAAGGAGCCTGGTATGAACTGCGTGAATCATCCCGAAGCGGCGGCAACGGTATTTTGCCAGCACTGCGGCAAACCCTTGTGCATGCAGTGCGAGCGGACGGTGCAGGGGAACGTATTTTGCGAGCCTTGCCTGGCGGCGCGGGTGACGGGAGGGCCGGGTGCGGGGGCAACTGGCGTATATCCCGGCCCCGGGCCACTGCCGGCGGGTGTGCCGAATCCTGGGACGGCGACGATTCTGGGGTTCATCCCGGGCGTAGGGGCGATGTACAACGGGCAGTACATCAAGGCGATTGTGCACGTGCTGGTGTTCGTGGTGCTGATCTCGATCAGCGAGCATTACGGGCTGTTTGGGATTTTTGTGGCGGTGTGGGTGTTGTATCAGGTTTTCGATGCGAACCAGACGGCGAAGGCGCGACGGGATGGCTTGCCGCTGCCGGATCCATTCGGGCTGAATGAACTGGGGAATGCGTTTGGCGGGCATTCCGCGCCGAGACCTTATGTGCCGCCGGTGCAGCCACCGGGGACGCCGAATGCGATGGGGGGAATGCCGGGGGCTGGTCCGGTTGCCGGGCCAGGTGTGCCAGGGACAGGGCCGGCTCCGGGACAGACTACGGCAGATTGGGCGGAGCAGGTGCGGCAGCAGGCGCATGCGTTTGGGAGACAGAGCGCGGAGTGGGGCGAACAGCTGCGGCAGAGGATTGTGGCAGAGGCGAACCAGTCAGGAAGGCCATTCCAGGCGGGTGGGCCAGGGACATGGGGAACGCCTCCACCGCCGCCGGGATTTGTGCCGCCGGGAGCGGGCTACACTCCTCCGCCGCCGGCGGGCTTCGCGCCGCCGCCTCCTCCGGGCTTCACGCCGCCGCCGCCGGGGTGGGTACCACCGCCGCCGGGGATGGTTCCGCCGGAGCTGGAGCGGGCACGCCGGGAGCCGATTGGGGCGATTGTACTGATCCTGCTGGGGATGCTGTTCCTGTTCAACACGCTGGGGTTTTTCAATTTTGAATGGGTGAGCCGCGGGTGGCCGCTGATTATTGTTGGGATTGCGGTGTGGCTGCTGATGAGAAACAGTGGGGGACGTTTCGGATTTACGGGGCGGGTGGGACCACCTCCGCCGGTGAACCCGGGTGGGACAGCGAATCCGCAGGGGTCTTCGAGTTCAGGACCGGGGAGTCCACAAAATCCGTCGACGGGAGGCGGGCAATGAACCAGTATCTGTTTCTAAGGCGGATGCGCGGGCCGATCATGCTGCTGACGTTTGGGATCACGGCGATTCTGGACGAATACACGGGGATTCACTACTCACGAAGCTGGCCGCTGTACATCATCGTGTGGGGATTGATGAAGCTGGCGGAGAACGCGATCCTGGCGCAGAATCCGCCGGATCCGACGATGCAGTATCCGGGATATGCGGCACCGGCGGCGGGGCCGGGATACACGACGTACACCGGTGCGCCTTATGCGGGTACGAGCCCGACGGGGCCGGTATCGACGGAGAGTTCGACGGCGATTGTGCCGGTTCGAGATCTACCAACGCACGACGAGGAGGGGAGGTAATTATGGCGACGACACCTCCATCCTGGACACCCCGGGAAGCGCGATGGCAGGCAAAAGCTCAGGCGCGGGCGCAGAGGGATCAGTGGAAGGCCCAGGCGCGGGCGCAGCGAGACTACTACCGGACATACTGGCGGGGATGGCACCGGCCATCGTTCGTGGGGCCGATTATTCTGCTGAGCATCGGCGTGATTGCGCTGCTGATGGAGACCGGGCGGCTGGACGCGGTGGAGTTCTGGGACTGGTACGCGCGGTGGTGGCCGCTGCTGCTGATCGTAATGGGCGGGCTGCTGCTGGCGGAGCACTTTCTGGACTGGAACCGGCCGTACGGGCGGCGGGGGATGGGCGGGCTGGTGTGGCTGGTCATCCTGATGATCGGGCTGGGCTGGGTTTCGCGCAACGGACACCTGATGGGGCCGTTCTCGTGGGGGTTTGGCGACGATGCGGGCGGGAACGAGATGTGGAGCTGGATGGGAGCGGAGCACGACAACGATGTGCAGATCGACCAGGCGATGACCGGGGCCAAGCCGGCGGTGAGCATCGAGGACCCGCAGGGCGACATCACGATTACGGCGTCGACGGATGGGCAGATGCATCTGCGTGCGCACCAGATGGTGCATCGGGATTCAGACACGGAGGCGCAGAAGATTTTTGCGCAGCTGAAGCCAAAGGTGGACGCGTCGGGCGGCGGCGCGGTGATTACGGTGCCGGAGAAGCAGGGGGCGCGCGTGGATCTGACGCTGGAGTTGCCGGCGGCGTCGTTTGCGACGGTGACGGCGGGTCATGGCGATGTGACGGCGGATGGCCTGAACGGCGGGGTGCAGGTGACGGATAACCACGGCGAGGTGAAGCTGGAGGACATCCGCGGCGATGCGCAGGGGCACATCGACCACGGCGACTTTTCCGCGCACAACGTGCAGGGGCGGGTGCTGGTGGACGGGCACGGGGACGATGTGACTCTGTCGGAGATCCAGGGCGAGGTGACGATCAACGGAGATTTCTTCGGGGATATTCACCTGGAGCAGGTCGCGGGGGGGATTCACTATCACTCGAGCCAGACTTCGCTGGATATTCCGCACCTGATGGGGGCGCTGACGCTGGACAAGAGCGACCTGAGCGTGAGCGAAGCGATGGGGCCGCTGCGAGTGATAGCGCGGTCCAAGGACATCGATCTGACACAGATTGCGGGCGACGCGCACATTGAGGACTCGAACGGGGATGTGAATCTGGTGGCGGCGAGTCCGCTGGGGAATTTGCAGATCACGGATCACACGGGCAACGTGATTGTGACGATGCCGGACAATGCGAACTTCAGCGTGACGGGGAGCACGAGCGGGGACGAGGCGGTGAGGACGGACTTTCCGGTAAAGGTTTCGACGGATGGCGGACGGCAGACGCTGGAGGGTTCGGTGGGCCATGGCGGTGTGCAGCTACAACTGGAAACCGAGCATGGGAATCTGGAGTTGCGGAAAGGCGAGAATGCCACGGTGGTGGTGACTCCGCCGAAGCCGCCCGCGCCTCCGGCGGCACCGGGAGCGGCGAAGCACTTTAAGGCGCCGGCTGGGGCTAAGACGGAGGAGGAGTGATCAGGAGTGGTGCAGGTGAGGCATTGGTCTCACTTTGATGGTGTTGTACTTTTGCAGATGCCACAGGTCATATTGAGCCTGCATTCCCAGCCACTCTTCCGGCGATGAAGTGCCGAAGGCTGCTGCAAAGCGTACGGCCATTTCCGGCGAGATAGCTGCTTTGCCGTTCAGAACGCGAGAGAGCGTGACCCGGCCGACGCCGAGGTGGTTCGCGGCCGCAGAGACGCTCATGTCCCCGAGATATTCGCGAATAACCTCACCGGGGTGCGGTGGATTATGCATGCGCAGGTTCGGAATCTCCTGAGCCAGCGATAGTCCTGATAATCGACGAATGCGGCGGCGCCATGAAACGTGAAGGTAAGACGCCTGTTTCCGCTCACCATTACCGACCAGTGGTCTAGAAGCTTTCCCTGCAAACGATTGAACTCTCCAGCCGGGCGCGTTCCTATCTTCCGGCCCGCGGGCGCTGTCGAGCATGGCTAACTGAAGACGGAGGCGACTCGCATGTTTAGCCTGAACGCCTGAACGCGATCCGGTGCGAAAGAACTTCTCGAGACCGTTGTGCTCGAAGGTTCCTATCACTTCACGAGCGTATCGCATAACGATACAGAAAGCAGTCGGCAACAACCGCTTACTTATGGGGGTTGGATTTAACCGGCTTTTTCGGCGGGGTTGCGGTGGGCGAAGAGAGGGCGGACGAGGTCTTCGATGCGGGTGAGGACCTGGTCGAGGGTGAGGATGGTGGAGTCGATGACGACCGCATCGGGGGCAGGGTGGAGCGGGGAGTTGGCGCGATTGCGGTCACGCTCGTCGCGTTCGCGGAGTTCCTGAAAGACAGCGGAGCGATCGTAGCCGGAGGCGGCTGAGTGGCCGTCTCTGGCGCCGGCATTCTGTTCGTAGCCTGAGTTGGGCTTGCGGTGGTCCTGCACGCCGGAGTTCTGCTCGTAGCGGCGCTGGCTGCGGGCTTCAGGAGAAGCATCGAGGAAGACTTTTACATCGGCGTCGGGAAAAACGACCGTCCCGATGTCGCGGCCTTCCATGACCACGCCGCCGCGGCGGCCGAGATCGCGCTGGAGTTCGACCATCCACGCGCGAATGTGGGGGTGAACGCTGACGCGCGAGGCTCCCTGGGTAACGTCGGAATCGCGGATGCGTTCGGTGACGTCGGTGCCGTCGAGAAAGACACGATTGCCGTGACGGTCGGCTTCGAGGCGGATATCGGTGTCACGGGCGAGACGCTCGAGAGAGAATGCATCGTCGAAGTCGTGGTCGGAGAGGATCGCTTTCAGGGCGAAGGCGCGATACATGGCGCCGGTTTCGAGATTGAGAAGGCCGAAGTGTTGGGCGAGATGCCGGGCGACGGTGCTCTTGCCGGCGCCAGCGGGGCCGTCAATGGCGATGATGGGGCCGCGTGTCATTCGGGGTTTTCTTCCTGACTACGATTCTTGCGCGGATTTCGTTCGCCGGGGTCCGATTTGCGAAAAGATTTTTTGAAAGGTTTGCCGGGGCGGCTGAATCGAGCGCCGGGTCGGACGGGCGGCCGATTGGGACGCCGCTCCGGGAATTTGCCGGATTGCGATGGACGAGAGGGGCTTGAGAAGCGGGGTTTCGCGGGCCGTGAGTTACTGGGGGCACCTTGTGACGGGGCAGACGGACGAGTGAATCGCGACTTTGCGCCGAATCGTTTGCCGGGAGCGGTGCGTCGGATTTCGGTGCGCGGACGATTGTCACGGCGAGAGCGATCGGATGGCTGAGAGCCGCCGGGGCGCTGGGGGCGATTGTCGCTGCCTTCCGGACCCTGGGCTGGCGGACGCTGGGCTGGCGGACGCCGATCAGGCCCGGGACGATTTTGACGAGATTGAGGCGGCGCGGATTTCTGGTCGCGCCAGCGTGGTTTGGCCGGAGGACGATTGTCGCGGGGTAGGCGATTCGCAACCGCAGGGCGCTCGGGGCGGGGTTCGCGGGGTCTTTTGGGAAAGTCGCCGCCGCGCAAATTCTGGCCTGGACGGCGCTGCCAGGGTTTCTGGCTGCGACTCGCGTCAGGACGTGCGTTGGCGCGTGCGGAGCGCTGGCCCGGTTTAACTGAGAAGGCGGGCTTCCCTGCCGGCCGGCCGCGATCCGAGTGTGGCCGATCAGGGAATGGTTTGCGGCGATCTGTCGCAGCTGGGCGCTGCTTGCGGGGACGCTTCTCGCTTCCAGGGGCCTGGCGTCCAGTGGTTCCTCCTTCAGGGGCGAAACGGGTTGGGGGCTTTTTGGGGCCCGGCTGCCACGCGCGCTTTGGGCCGGAGTCGCGACGCTGGCCGAAGTTCGCGGCGGGGCGCTTCACGAATTCGCGGCGGGGCGGTGACCGTTGTGCCTGGGGCGGGTCAGGGGGCAGCTCCCATTTTGTGGGACGGGGTTCTTTGCGGGATGGGAAGCCGACGTGTGCGGCGGGTTGACGCGGTGCCGATTGGGTTTGCGGTTCAGGCTCGGGCTCGGTTGCGGATTCGGGGAGAGAGCCTTCGACGAAGAGGAGCGTTTGCGTGCCAACGGACATCGTTCTTAGCTGGCGCGCGGCGGTCATGCCGTGGATGACTTCGCGGATGCGGGAGCGGGCGGTGAGAGGGGAGAGGAAGATTTCCGCCTCTTCGGCGCTGGCGGCAATGGCGGCGCGGAGATAGATGGAGAGGAGCGCGGAGAGGGCGGTGGTTTGCGCGGTATTGGCGCCGGTGGCGAGCTGGGCGGGGTAACGATTTTTGAGGAGGCTCCAGCGGGTGGGCTGGCCGGGAGTGTAGGCGGGAACGGCACGGAGGTTGGTCCAGAGCTCGATGAGAGCGCGGAGGACGGCGGCTTCGGTGAGCTCGCGGCCGAGGATTTCGGTGAGTTCGATGGCGGTTTTGCCGCCGTCCTTGTCGAGGGCTTCCCAGGTGCGCAGGACGATGGGGGCTGAGCGTCCTGCGGGTGCGGCTTTCCACTGCCGGTCGCCGCGGACGGAGGCGACCCAGGGGAGAACGTCGGGAGTGACGAGGAAGTCGGGCTGCTCGGAGACGACGCCAAGGAGATTGAGGGGGACGGCGCGGTCCGCCTGAATGAGGCGGGAGGCAAGTTCGGTGGCCTTGGCGATGGCGGGTGCGGGCGGGGTGATGGCGGGGGCGCCCATGGTGGCTTCGGCGAGGGATGGGGCAGGCGCGGGAAGCTGAGTGTGGCGGGGGAGAAAGAGGCAGAGGCCGATTTCGTCGAGCCAGGAGGAGGCATCGTCGAGGGTCAGCAACGGGGCAGCGGGGGGCGGATTGGCGGTCTGATGCCACAGCGCGGCGCGCGCGATTTGTAACTGTTGCTGATTCAAAATGGGCCCGCTTTGACAGCAGATTGACGGTTATCGGTAAGAAGCTTCAGGGGCTAAAGCCCGGTCATCTTGCAGCGGTTACGGCACGATTGAAAACTCGTGCCCTGTTACAAGAACTCTAAATGCGCTGGAATGCGCGCTGAATGTCTTTCCATGAATATCGTAATGCAATGGGACGGCCGTGAGGGCAGCTGGTGGGGTGATCGGTTTTGGCAAGCTCCGAGAGGAGCCATTCCATGCGGGCTGGATCGAGGGGCATGTTGACCTTGATGGCGGCGTGGCAGGCGATGGAAGCGGCGATGCGGGTACGGGCGGCTTCGAGGTTGTCGGACTGGGCCGAAGCGCCGGGCTGCTCGAGGACTTCAAGGATCATGCGCTCGAGTTCGGAGCCGCTGAGGCCGGAAGGTGCGGCTTTGACAGCTATGGTGTGGGGGCCGAAGGGTTCGGCCTCGCAGCCGTTCTCTTCGAGATCCTCTGCGAGCGTGGTGAAGACGACCATCTGCTGGGGGAGGAGGTCGATGAGCATGGGCATGAGGAGGCGCTGACGCTCGACGCGTTCGGTCTGGCGCTCGCGGAGGAGCTTTTCGAAGAGGACACGCTCGTGGGCGACGTGCTGATCGATGATCCAGAGCCCCTCGTCATTGGTGGCGAGGATGAAGGATTCGCGGAGCTGGCCAAGGGGTTTGAGGGAGGCGAGGGAGTGGAGGGTCGGGGCTGGCTCGCCGCCTTCAGGCAAGGTGGGTGCGCCGCAGGCATGGCCGTTGGTGGTGGGTATAGCGGGAGGGGCCGGGAAAGAAACCGCGAGGTCGCCATTCGACTCGCCGGCTTCGCCGACTCGCTCAGGCCAGGCTTTCGCTTCGCGCAGGATGACAGGAGCGGGGAGCGCGAAGGGGAGGTGTACTTCCTCGGGGCGGAGTTGGGGTGGGGCGAGGGTAAAGGGAGCCGCGCTTTGGGTGGAGGGTGGAGCGTCGGATTCGGGCGCGGAATTTTCTTCGAGGGCGGTGTCGAGCACGAGAGAGGACGAGGCGCGCGGGGTGTCAGTGAGAGCCTCGAGGAAGCTGGCGGCGGGGCGGGCTTTGATCAGCGTAATGCGGATGCTTTCGCGTACGAAGTCGTGGATGAGGGATTGCTGGCGGAAGCGGACTTCGGTTTTGGCGGGATGGACGTTGACGTCGACTTCATGCGGCGGCATTTCGAGGAAGAGAAGGATAACGGGGAACGAGGTGGGCGGAATGATGTTGCGATAGGCCTCGACGATGGCGTGGATGACGAGGCGATCGCGGATAAGGCGCTGATTGACAAAGACGTAAATCGAATTGCGGTTGAGCTTCTGGAGCGCGGGGCGTGAGACAAATCCGCTGACGCGGAGGAAGCCTGGATCGGGAGGGGTGTAGTCCTGATCGCGGCGCCAGGGAGGGGGCTCTGGGATGCCGGAATGATCGAAGCGGCGTTCGGCGGCGATGGGAAGGAGCTGATCGAGGGTATCGCGGCCGAAGATCTGGTAAATGCGCTCGGAGGGTTCGCGGACGGGTGGCGCGGTGAGCAGCGCGTGGGTGGCGGAGTGGAGTTCGACGTGGATTTCAGGATGGGCGAGCGCGTAATGCGTAACTAACGCTGTTACATGAGAGAGCTCGGTGGTCTCGGCGCGGAGAAATTTACGGCGCGCGGGAGTGTTGAAGAAGAGGTCGCGGACGGAGATGGAGGTTCCGGGCGGGCCGCCGTAGTCTTCGACGGCGAGGATTTTGCCGCCGGCGATTTCGAGGCGGGTACCTGCGGCGCCTGATTCGGATGGGCGGGTGAGGAGTTCGAGGCGGGAGATGGAGGCGATCGAGGGGAGGGCTTCGCCACGGAAGCCGAGGGTGGCAAGGGAGAGGAGGTCGTCGGAGGAACGAATTTTGGAGGTGGCGTGACGTTCGAAGGCGAGGAGGGCGTCGTCGCGAACCATGCCACAACCGTCGTCGGCGATGCGGATGAGGCGGCGGCCGCCGGCTTCGATTTCGATGCGGATGCGGGTGGCGCCGGCATCGATGGCGTTCTCGAGGAGTTCCTTGACGACGGAGGCGGGCCGGTCGACGACCTCGCCGGCGGCGATCTGGTTAGCAACCTGGTCGGAGAGAACGCGGATGCGGCCCATGCTGGGTCAAGGATACGCGTGGCGAGACGGGCTAGATTTGCAGGGGATTGAGGATAAGGAATTGCTCAGCCGCCGCTGCTTTGAGAAGAGCATCGTGGGCGCTCACGAAGCAGATGTCTGAAACTTGCAGCGTGTCGCGCATGACGACGCATGTGGCCAGATGCAGGGCGTCCAGGGCTCGCAGAGGATGGCCGTCCAGAACGAACCGCGCGACGTCGGAGGGCAGGACTTCTCCAGCCCTCAAACGCCGTCGAATCGCGGATCGCACTTCGAGCGAAGCCAGCGAAGAAACGAGCTTTTGTGGATCATCCGCCGGCCACGCTTTCGACGCAGTGGAAGCGGAAGTTCTGCGGATTGTCCAGCAACCAGTAAGCGGCACAGTGATTGAAAACGCGGCTTTGGAATCGCGACGAAGAGTTGATCCGGAATCGAACGGCGGTTGGAGTGGTTGTGCAATTGCGCGGTTTGTCCTGAATTTGGGGAGGCATGTGGCCGATAGGAGAGTGTGCGATGTCGCAGTGCGCTGAGGAGCGCTGGGTGGCTTGCAATGGAAATCGATCGGATTTCGCGGATGGGCGGGGTTGGTCAGGATGGGGCGCCATCGTGGACACGGGACAAGATGCACAGGCGGAAGTTTGTTGAGGAAGTGGATCGGGCAGGGGACGAGTCGGGGGCGGACGAACTGAACCAGCAGGATGAGGGGGAACAGGAAGAAGCGGTAGAGCCGGTGGAATTGGATGAGGATCACGACGGGGCTTTGGATGTGGTTGCGTGAGACGCTGAAGCGGGAGATTTAGCGGGCCGTCGCTCGCGCTGACGCGCGAAAACCTGAATCAGTAATGTTCAGAAAACCCGGAGCGGCGGATGAGGCTGACAAATGGCCGGGATCCTTTGCATCGCTAACGCGCGCTCAGGATCGCGTCGGCGATGCTGGCGGCTTCGAGGGCGGGGCGGACGTCGTGAACGCGGACGATGCTGGCTCCGGCGAGGATGGCGGCAGTGGTGGCGGCGAGAGTGGCGTTGCTGCGGGCTTCGGGTGGGAAGTCGGGCGGGAGTTCAGAGGAGTTAGCAGGTCCGGGATAGGCGGGCGAGAGATTTCGCTCGGGTGCGCGGGCGAGAGTTCTGCCGAGAAACGACTTGCGCGAGACGCCGGCGAGCAGGGACTGGCCTAGTTCGAGGAGCTCTTGCTGGTGGGCGAGGAGCGGGTAGTTGTTATCGAAGGCTTTGCCGAAGCCGTAGCCGGGGTCGAGCACGATGCGGCTGCGATCGACGCCTGCGGCGCGGGCGCGTTCGAGGGATTGCGCGAGGCCCGATTTCACTAACGGAACAACCTCATTCTGAGCGAGGGGTGGTTGGGTACGCCATTCGCCGGGGCGGCCGCGGGTGTGCATGAGGACGACGCCGCAGCGAAGGACGGCGCAGGCGCGGGGCATATCGGGATCCCACAAGAAGCCGGAGACGTCGTTGATGATTTCGGCTCCGGCGGCGATGGCGGCGCGCGCTGTCTCGGCTTTATATGTATCAATCGAGAGCACAGATTCGGGGCGCTGACGCAGCAGGGCTTCGATGACAGGGAGGACGCGGTCTTGTTCTTCGCGGGCCCCGATGGAGGCGGCCCCCGGGCGAGTCGATTCTCCGCCTATATCGATGAGGTCCGCGCCTTGATCCAATAAGGAAACGCCGTGTTCAACCGCGGCCATGGCCTGAAGAAAGGCACCGCCTTCAGAAAAAGAGTCGGGAGTGACGTTGAGGATGCCCATGATGAGGGTGCGCTCGCCGAG
>Ga0181519_10004531_pt1 | contig 11208 bp, 9 predicted proteins | sample PEATcosm2014_Bin_26_FD_121102 | JGI IMG/M metagenome (GOLD analysis project Ga0181519, IMG submission 121102) | Peatland microbial communities from MTU Mesocosm Facility, Houghton, MI, USA - PEATcosm2014_Bin02_10_metaG | ecosystem: Environmental > Terrestrial > Soil > Wetlands > Peat | place... | reverse complement strand
CTCGTGCTCTCCGACAAGGAAGTCAAGGCCATTCTCGTCAACATCTTCGCGGGCATCAACCGCTGCGACTGGGTGGCGCAGGGCGTCGTCCAGGCCGCCGCCGGACTGCGGGTGCCGCTGATCGTCCGCCTGGCGGGCACCAACGTGGAAGCGGGCCAGAAGATCATCCGCGAAAGCGGGCTGCCGATCATCAGCGCCGACGACCTGGCCAGCGCCGCCCGCCTGGCGGTCGAAGCCGCGCGCTGACCCCCCCACGACGAAAATCCAGCGGAGACTCCGTACGATGAGCATTCTGATCGACGAAACGACACCCGTGATCGTGCAGGGCATCACGGGCGACAAGGCAAGCTTCCATGCGCGCGAGATGATCGCCTACGGCACCCGCCTCGTGGGCGGCGTGACGCCCGGCAAGGGCGGCCAGCGGCATCTGGACCGGCCCGTGTTCGACACCGTGAAGGATGCGGTCAACGCCACCGGCGCGCAGGCCAGCCTGGCCTTCGTGCCCCCGCCCTACGCCGGCGACGCCCTCATGGAAGCGGCCGACGCGGGCCTGAAGCTCGTGTGCATCATCACCGACGGCATTCCCGCCCAGGACATGATGCGCGTCAAACGCTACCTGCTGCGCTATCCCGAAGCCACCCGCATCGTCATCGTGGGGCCCAATTGCGCGGGCATCATCAGCGCCGGCAAGGCCATGCTGGGCATCATGCCCAGCAACATCTACCAGCGCGGACCGGTGGGCATCGTGTCGCGCTCCGGCACCCTGGGCTACGAGGCCGCCGCGCAGATGAAGGCGCTGGGCATCGGAGTCACCACCAGCGTGGGCATCGGCGGCGATCCGATCAACGGCAGCTCCTTTCTCGATCACCTCGCGCTGTTCGATCGCGATCCGGAAACCCAGGCCGTGGTCATGATCGGCGAGATCGGCGGCCAGCAGGAGGCCGAGGCCGCCGCCTGGGTGCAGAAGAACATGAAGAAACCCGTCGTCGGCTACGTGGCGGGCCTGACGGCCCCCAAGGGGCGGCGCATGGGACACGCCGGCGCGATCATCTCGGGCGAGGGCGATACGGCCGCGGAAAAGGCCGAGATCATGCGCTCGCACGGCCTGTTCGTAGCCCCCAGCGCCGCCGAACTCGGCGCCACGGTGGCCCAGGCCCTGGCCAAGGTCCGCTGAATAAGCGTTCCTCGCCGGAAGGCACGCTACGTTTCGAAGTCAAAGGACGGCAGCATGAGTTTCACGACGTTTGAACAGGCGAATCCGCGCCTGCACCGCTCCGAACTGGCCGTGCCCGGTTCGAGCCCCGCCATGTTCGAGAAGGCGGCGCGCAGCGCCGCCGATGTCGTATTCCTCGACGTCGAGGATGCGGTCGCCCCCGAAGACAAGGAACGCGCGCGCGCCAACATCGTGCAGGCGCTCAACGACATCGATTGGGGCGCCAAGACGATGATGGTGCGCATCAACGGCCTGGATACGCACTTCATGTACCGCGACGTCATCGACATCGTCGAGGCCTGCCCGCGACTGGACATGATCCTCATCCCGAAGGTGGGCGTGCCCCAGGACGTCTATGCCATCGACATGCTGGTCACGCAGATCGAGGCGGCCAAGGGGCGGACCAAGCGCATCGGCTTCGAGGTGCTCATAGAAACCGCCCTGGGAATGGCCAACGTGGAGGCCATTGCCCAATCGAGCCGGCGCCTCGAGGCCATGAGCTTCGGCGTTGCCGATTACGCGGCCTCCACGCGGGCGCGCACCACGGTCATCGGCGGCGTGAACCGCGATTGCGGCGTTCTTGCCGACGCGGACGAATCGGGCCGGCGCGCCTATTTCTGGACCGACCCGTGGCATGCGGCCCAGACCCGCATGCTCGTCGCCTGCCGCGCCTACGGCCTGCGGCCGATCGACGGACCTTTTGGCGATTTCGGCGATCCCGATGGGTTCATCGCGGCTGCCAACCGCGCGGCCGTGCTGGGCTACGAGGGCAAGTGGGCCATCCACCCGTCGCAGATCGCGCTGGCCAACCAGGTCTACACGCCCTCCGAGGCCGAGGTGCGCAAGGCCCAGCGCATCGTGGAAGCCATGGCCCAGGCCGCGCGCGACGGCAAGGGCGCCGTCTCGCTCGATGGGCGGCTCATCGACATTGCCAGCATCCGCATGGCAGAGGCCTTGCTGGCCAAGGCGGGCGCCATCGCAAAGGGCGGCGGCTAGCGCGACCCACCGTGCCCGATGTCCGGTACCGCGGCGTGATCGCGTACTGGTCTCAAGGGCCGTAATTGGCGGCCCGGCTGCGCGAGAGGAGGTCCGCATGCGGGCGATCACTTTGGCGCCGGGCGCGGCGCGCAATGCCGGCGCGCGCGTGGGCGCCCTGGCCTTGGTCATGGCGCTCGGTGCGCCGGCGGTGGCAGCCCCCGCGTGGGAGAGCCTGGACCAGGGTTCGTACTGGAATACCGAGCGCCGCACGGACTTCTACAGCCGCGACCAGGGGTCGCGCATCATGCCGCTGCGCTGGATGGTTGCCCTGCGGCAAGCCGACGGCACGCCCTTCATGGCCGACAGCCTCGCGCGCTACGGCTACCTGCTCAACGAGAGCAGCACGCCCGCGGGGCTGCCCGTAGGCTTTACCGTGGCCAGTTCGCCCGCTGGCGAGGTCATCGGCATGAGCTGTTCGGCCTGCCATACGCGGCAGATCGTCGTCAATGGCACGGCGTATCGGATCGACGGCGGTCCGGGCATCGTCGATTTCCAGTCGTTCCTGGCCGATCTGCACGCCGCCGTGGACACCGTGCGCCAGTCGCCGGCAGCCTTTGCCGCGTTTGCCGCGGCCGTTCTCGGTCCCGCGCCCGCGCCCGACAAGCTTGCCGCCCTGCGCAAGGACGTGGACGACTGGTTTGCCCCCTTCGACGCCATCGTGTCCGGCGCCTTGCCCGCGCAGCCCTGGGGGCCGGGCCGCCTCGATGCGATATCGATGATCTTCAATCGGCTCACCGGCCTCGACATCGGCCCGCCGCCCACGTACATCATTGCCGGCAATATCAAGCGCGCCAATGCCCCCGTGCGCTATCCCTTCCTCTGGAACGCGCCGCGCCAGGACAAGACGCAATGGCCCGGCTTTGCCGACAACGGCAACGCCATCCTGGGCCTGGCGCGCAACCTGGGCGAGGTGACGGGCGTCTTCGCCCAGTACCACCCGAAGAAGGATCCCGGCCGCCTGCTGGGCATCAACTACATCGGCGACAACTCGGCCAACTTCGAGGGGCTCGAGGCCCTGGAGCGCCTGATCCGGAAAATCGGCCCGCCCAAGTGGCCCTGGGCCGTCAATGCCGGCCTGGCCGAGAGGGGCGGCGCTGTCTTCGCGCAGAACTGCGCCAGCGGTTGCCACGAGGCCAAGCCCGGCGCCGTGCGCTCCTTGTTGCCCGACGAAGCCACCTGGACGACCCCGGTAATGAACGTGGGCACGGACACGCGCGAGTGGTCCATCCTCGCCCGCACGGTGGATCCGGGCGTGTTGACCGGCGCCGCCATCCTGGGTTTCCATGCGCCGCTCAAGAATCCGGAGGCGCCCGTCAATGTGCTGGGTCTCTCCGTGGTCGGAACGATCCTGCAGCACACCTTTCCCCTGGTGGTGCCCGATGACCTCGCCGCCCGCTTCACCCGCGCGGGCACGGCCTTCACCCCGGCCACCGAATCGCTCAAGGGCGCATTCCGCAACGCCACCGAAGAGGGCCTTGGCGCTGCGGCCCCGCCCGTTACGGGCGCCTATGAGTCGCGCGTGCTGCAGGGCATCTGGGCCGCGGCGCCCTACCTGCACAACGGCTCGGTGGCCAGCCTGGCCGAACTTCTCAAGCCGTCGTCGCAGCGCCTTGCCAGCTTCAAGGTCGGGCCCAACTACGACCTGGTCGATGTGGGCATGGCAGCCGAGCAATCGGCGTTCCGCGAGCTGCGCCAGACCACGGGCTGCGAAGCGCCCGACAGCGGCAACAGCCGCTGCGGACATGAATTCGGCACCACGCTGTCGGCCGATGACAAGCGGGCCTTGCTCGAGTACCTCAAAACCCTATAGGGGCCGCGCCACGCCATGAAAACGCTGTCGGAAAAGATCGAACACATCGTCGTGCTTGCGCTGGAGAACCGGTCCTTCGACTGCCTGCTGGGCAACCTGTACCCGGGCAATGTCCGCTTCGACGGCCTGCGCGGCAGCGAGTCCAATCCCTGCCATGGCGGCGATCCGGTGCCGGTGTGGAAGAACAACGCGCGCGATCCGGCATCGATGAGCATTCCCACGCCGGATCCGGGCGAAAGCTACGACGACATCAACATGCAGCTCTTCGGGCTGGGCGGCAAACCCGGCGCGCAGCCGCCCCCGATGAACGGCTTCGTCGACAACTACCTGCGCCAGACGGATGCGCCGCAGGGCAGCTATCAGGCCAACGCGGTCATGCACTGCTACGACCCGCGGCAGATTCCCGTGCTCAGCACCCTGGCGACGGAATTCGCGGTGATCGACCGCTGGTTCGCCTCGGCGCCGTGCCAGACCTGGCCCAACCGTTTCTTCCTGCACACGGGCACGGCGGCGGGCTACGAGAACAACTCGCCAACGCATTTTCCGTACCTGATGAACACGGTGTTCAACCGCCTCGACGCCGCGGGCAAGTCGTGGAAGATTTATTTCCACGATTTTCCGCAGACCCTCACGCTGACCAGCCTGTGGCCGCACGTGGAGCATTTCCGCTACTTCGAGGACGAGTTCGCGGCCGACGCCCAAGCCGGCCGGCTGCCCGCCTACACCTTCATCGAGCCGCGCTATTTCCCGGATCTGGACCTGCCCAACGACCAGCATCCGCCGCACCATGTCGGCCTGGGCGAGGAGCTGATATTCAAGGTCTACCAGGCGGTCCGAAACGCGCCGACCTGGGAAAAGACCCTGCTCATCATCACCTACGACGAACACGGCGGAAACTTCGACCACGTTCCGCCCCCGCCGGCGGTGCCCCCCGACAACAGCAAGCCCCAGCCCTTCGGTTTCGACCGCTACGGGGTGCGCGTTCCCGCCGTGGTGATTTCCCCCTATGTGCGACGCGGCACCATCTGGCCCGATGCCGTCAAGGGCGCCACGCCCCCGGCCGACCTGGGCGCGCCCTTCGACCACACCTCGGTGATTGCCACCGTGCGCAAGTGCTTCGGCCTTGGCGCAGCGCTGACGCAGCGCGATGCCGTGGCCCCGGACCTGGCGCCCGTGCTCGCGCTCGACACGCCCGACAACCCGGGCCCCGCTAGCCTCGAACCCCTTGCCTACGTGACGAGCGAGGCGGACCTGGCCGCGGCGCGGGCCGCCCCGATGAATGCCTTTCAAAGCGCCATGCACGAGGCCGCCGCGCATCTGCCCCCGGTGGGCCTGGTGGGAACGGTGGAGAACTTTCTGGGCGCCATCGAGGCGCATGTCGAGGCCCTGATCGGCGGCAACGCCGTGCAGGTGCCGCGCAACACCTCGCGCGCCGAGGGCCTGCGCTTCATCAAGGGCAAGACCCGTGCTTTCCTCGGCCGGTGAGGCGGTCACAGGCGCCACGGCGCCCCGCGGCGATTACCTCGCCGTGCTCGATGCCACCGCGCCCGCAGGGCAGTTTGCCCTGGTGCGCCGCTGGATGGACGAGGAGCCGCTGCCCTTCTTCAAGACGCTGCGCGAGCGCCGCCCGGTGCTCGTGACGCCCGTGTGCACCCTGGTGGCAGGGTTCGACGCAGTGGTGGACCTTTTGCGCCAGCCGCGGGTGTTCACCACGGCGCTGTACCGGCCCAAGATGGGCGACGGCATCTTCCTCATGTGCCATGACGACGATGCGCTGCACACGCGCGAGAAATCGCTCATGCAGGCGGTGCTCAACCGCGACGACCTGCCGGCCGTGCGGGCCATGGTCGGGCGCCTGGCCAACGAAGCCCTCGATGCCGCGGTGGACGGGCGCATCGACGCCATTGCCCGCTACACGCGGTACGTGCCGGCCCGCCTCGTGCAGGAGTATTTCGGCCTCCGGGGTCGCGACGCGAGCGACCTCATGGAATGGTCCTACTGGAACCAGGTCGACACCTTCCACAACCAGCCCTTCGATCTGCTGTCCGAAGAAAGGCGCCGTCACATCGAGCAGCGCCACGACGAAACCGGCAAGGAGCTGGGCCGTTTCGTCGAGGAACTCGTGGCGCTGCGCCTGGCCGAGGTGGCGCTCGAGACCGCGGCAAGCCCGCTGCTGCTGCTGCGTCGCGGGCTCGCCGCCCTCGGGCGCGCCCTCACCGGTGCGCCCGCGCCGGTGGCTCGCGACGACATCGTCACGCGCCTGCTGCGCTGCCATTTTCCCGAGACGGTCGATTTCGACATCAAGCGCCTGGGCGTGAACGTGGGCGGCCTGCTGATCGGCGCGATCGAAACGACCTCGCCCGCCGTGGCGGCCGTCATCCAACTGCTCCTGGAGCGGCCGGAGCTGCGCGAGCAGGCCCTGGCCTGCGCCCGCCTCCCCGACCCGGCCGCCTTCGATTCCCTCGTGTGGGAAGCGCTGCGTTTCGTGCCCATATCGCCGTATCTCTTCCGCAAGGCGGCGGTTGCCGCGACGATCGCCCAGGGCACGCCCCACGCCACCGTGGTGCCGGCGGGCACCCTCGTGCTCGCGCTCACGCAATCGGCCATGTTCGATCCGGCGGCCTTCGAGCGCCCCGAGGACTTCATCCGCACGCGCAACTGGTACCACACCTTCCACTTCGGTTTCGGCCCGCACGAATGCCTGGGGCGCTACATAGGCATGGTCCTGATCCCCGAGATGGTGCGGCAGATCTTCCTGCGCCCGGGGCTCGCCGCCGAGGGCCCGATGGATTTCGGCGACGGGCCGTTTCCGCAGCACTGGCCCGTGCGCTGGGAGGGCAGGGCGGGCTGATTGCGGTCGGGGGCTTGCGGGCGGCGGTGCGGGGGCGCGGCGCCGCGTGGACTACACTGGTCCCCACATGGAAGAACTTCAGGAAAAGCCGCAGCGTGCCGTGGTCGCCGCCGTGCAGCTGCCCAGCGTGAACGACATCGAGTTCGCCGCCTCCGTCACGGAGCTGGGCCAGCTCGCCAAGACCCTGGGATTCGAGGTGGTGGGCACGTTCACGCAAAAGCGCGCCAGCTTCGACCAGGGCGCGTACTTCGGCACCGGCAAGCGCGAGGAGATGCGCCGCTTCGTGCACAACGAACCCGAGCCCGAGAGCACCGAGTCCGCGAGCGACGACGAAACCGCCTACGCGGCCTTCATCGAGGAGGCCGGGGAAGACATCTTCCGTCCGCCCCCCGCAGGGCACGCCCGCAAGGGCAAGGCCGCAGCGGCCAAGGAGGCGGCCATTTCGGCGCCCGATCCGGATACGGCGCGCGCCGATATCGTCCTGGTAGACCACGAAATCTCGCCGTCCCAGGCGCGCAACCTGGAAAAGGCCATCGGCGTCGAGGTCATGGACCGAACCATGGTCATCCTCGAGATCTTCCATCGGCACGCCCGCTCGCGGGCGGCCCGCGCCCAGGTGGAGATCGTGCGTCTGGGCTACATGGCGCCGCGCCTGCGCGAGGCGGCCAAGATTGCCGGCCCGCAAGGCCGCCAGCGCAGCGGCGTGGGTGGGCGCGGCGCCGGCGAATCCAAGGGCGAACTGGACCGGCGCAAGATCCGCGACCGCATCGCCGAGCTGCAGGAGGAGCTTGCCGCGCTCGACGTGGAGCGCAGCACCCAGCGGGCCCGCCGCCAGGAGCGCCTGGGCCTTGCGCGGGTGGCATTCGTGGGCTACACCAACGCCGGCAAGTCCACCCTGGTGCGCGCCCTGACCGGCAGCGATGTGCTCGTTGCCGACAAGCTGTTCGCCACCCTGGACACTACCGTGCGCGCGCTGCACCCCGAGAGCGTCCCGCGGATCCTGATCAGCGATACCGTGGGTTTCATCAAGAACCTGCCGCATGGTCTCGTGGCCTCGTTCAAGTCGACCCTCGACGAAGCCCTCGAGGCCTCGCTCCTGGCGCACGTCGTCGACGCCAGCGACCCGGCCTTCGAGCGGCAGCTTGCCGTGACCGAGGAAGTCCTCGCCGAGATCGGCGCCGGCGAAGTGCCGCGCATCCTGGTGTTCAACAAGATCGATCGCACGGGCGATGCCGCGACCCAGGCCGAGCGCGAGGCCGCACTGCAGGCGCGGTATCCGGGCTGCATAGTGATCAGCGCGCGCCGCGACGGCGACGTTGCGCGCTTGCGCGAGGCGCTGATCGGTTTTTTCCGCAAGCGGCTGGTGGAGACGGAACTGTTCCTGCCCTGGTCGGCGCAGCAGCTGCGCGGCGAGATCTTCGCCAACTGCGAACTCGTCGACGAGCGTGCCGACGGCGATGGCGCCTACCTGCGCGTTCGCGGCGAGCCGGAACTCGTCAAGCGCCTGCAGGACCGGCTCGCCGCCGGCCCGGGCGGGTAGGCGAACCCGACCCGTCCCTAACGCGCCGTCGCGGCGCCGTCAATGTGCGGCGATGCCGGACCACAACATCGGCGCCACGTGGGGCTGTGCGCGCGGTCTACCCCGCTGCATAATCCCTCTCAACCATGGACGCCCCCCGTTGCACGAAGCACAGTAGATTCGCCTGGGCCCGCCCGGTGGTGGCAGGCATGGCACTCGCGGCCACCGTTGCGGCGGCCGCCGAATTCGGACCGGTCGTGCCCCCGAGGCCCATTGGCGAACTGGTTCCCCAGGCCATCCTGCACCTGGGCAAGACGGCGGACTGGGTCGTCGTGACCCCCGATGCTGTTTGGGTGGGCAGTACCGGCCCCAATGCGGTGCACCGCATTGATCCCGTGCACAACAAGATTGCGGCGACGGTGCGGCTTGCCGGTGAACCGTGCGCCGGTATGACGGCAGGCTTCGATAGCCTGTGGATTCCCCTGTGCGGCAAACCGCAGACGCTGGCGCGCGTCGACCTGAAGTCCAATGCCCTGACCGCCGTATACCCGGTGGGTCCGGCAGCCGCAGAGGGCGGCATCGCGGCAAGCACGGACAGCGTATGGCTGGTGCTCGACAGCGACGGCAAACTGGCGCGCATCGATCCGCGCAGTGGCGCCGTTCGCCAGGTCGTGCGCGTTCCACCCGGGTCGTTCAACCCCCTCTACCGGGACGGGCTCGTCTGGGTGACGCGGGCCGAAGGCGCCGAGATCACGAGCGTGGATGCGACCGAAGGCAAGGTCGTGGCCTCGATCCGAACGGGCCCCGGCCCGCGATTCCTCGCCGGCGGCGACGGAAAGGTCTGGACGCTCAACCAGGGCGACGGGTCGCTGACACGGATCGACACCCGCGATGCGGGTTCCACCAGGACCATTGCGCTGGGCACGCCAGGACACGGTGGCGACATTGCCCTCGGCGGTGGCATGGTGTGGACGACGATGCCAAAAATTCCGCTCACGGCGGTCGATGCCGCGACCGGTGCCGTAATATGCCAGTGGACCGGGCCCGGTGGCGATTCCCTGTCCATCGGCCACGGCTCGATCTGGTTGACCGACTACAACGCGGGCACGATTTCGCGGATCGACCTTTCCGACGCACTGGCCCGCTGCAGGCAGAAACCCGGGCCGTGACCGACCCGCAGGCATGGTGTTCGACGGAGGGCTTTTCGTGGGTGCGATGAAGAAGACCGTGTTCACGCTCCTTCAGCCGGTGACACTGGGGCTGATCGTGCTGTTCTGGGCCAGCGCCCCCGCTTCCCTGGGCGAGAAAACCTGGGTGGTTACCGCGGTGAGCATCGGCACGCTGGCCATGGTGCAGGCGCTGGAGTTCGTCAACGAGCGGCACGCCAGTTGGCGGCTGGACCTGCGCGAGTTCCTCACCGATTGCTTCTACCTCATCCTGTTCTTCGCGGTGATCGCCAAGCTCGAGACGATGCTGGTCGAGGAGCCCCTGGCCTCCGTGAAGCACGCGCTGGGCATCACCACGGCCTGGGCCATGCACATGCCCTTCGTCGTGCAGGTTGCCTTCGCGTTTTTCCTGATCGAGTTCGGCCAGTACTGGATGCACCGGCTGATGCACAATTCCTTCCTGTGGTGGACCCACGCGCCGCACCACCATATCACCCAGCTCAATGCGATGAAGGGCCTGGTGGGCAATCCGCTCGAGCTGTTCCTGGTTTCCCTGAGCGTCATCGCGTTCTTCGACCTGCCCCTCAATGCCGTCTTCTGCGCCTTCAACATCGACGGCGCCATCGCGGCATTCGCCCACGCGAACATCCGCTTCCACACGCCCCGCTGGTATGCGTTCTTCTTCACGACGGTGGAGGCCCACAGCCTGCATCACACGGTCGGATTCACCGAGACGCGCTGCAACTACGCCAACGCGCTGATCCTCGTCGATCGCATGTTCGGGACATTCCGCCAGGGCGAGGCGGAGGTCGTGGGCCAGGACGAACGCAAGCGATTGCGGATCCGGCAGCAGTTCCTGTTTCCGCTGCGGCCCTTGATGGCGATGATCAAGCCGGGTGCCGGCAAATCCGCTTCAGCCTCCGGTTGACGGCCGTTCGTCGTGGAAGGCCCGCATGTGGAAGCGGATCTGATCCGGTCCGTAGCGGTGGGCAAGCCCCACCGGACACGCGTTGCGTGCCTGGCAACCTGCATCGAGGCAGTCCGCGCCCGGCGCCGTGCGCAGGTACCCGTGGCACGAATCGCTATCGAAGCGCCCGTTGACGAAACTGCCCACCGGGCAGGCGGCGAGGCAGGGCTTGCGCGGGCACGAATCGCAGGGTGAGGGCCGGTTGCCGCGCTCCGGCACGGCGATTGGCTCGGCGAGCAGGAGCGCGCCGCGGTAGGCGTGCCAAAGTCCGTATTGCGGATGGATCAGCAGGCCCAGCGGCGAGGTGTGCACATCCTCGGCCAGGCGCGCCCAGCGCTGGAAGGGCAGGAAGGGGCGCTCGCCCGGATAGACGTCGCGCGCGCCCAGCCGCGCCGCAAGCGGCTGCACCTGGGCGCGCGCCCAGCGGTCCAGCGGGTCCGCGCCCGGCGTTCGCGCCACGTCAAACGCCTGCCAGGCGGCCCCTCCGGCATTGCCGATGAGCACGACGGTGCGTGCGGCGGCGCCCGCCCGCACCTCGGGCACCGCATCGGCGTCCTGCGGATGAAAACCGCCGCGCGCCTGCAGGCCACGCGCTGCCAGGGCGCCGGCGATGTCGGCATAGTCCATCGCCACGCCGCGCTAGG
>Ga0181519_10004530_pt1 | contig 11208 bp, 8 predicted proteins | sample PEATcosm2014_Bin_26_FD_121102 | JGI IMG/M metagenome (GOLD analysis project Ga0181519, IMG submission 121102) | Peatland microbial communities from MTU Mesocosm Facility, Houghton, MI, USA - PEATcosm2014_Bin02_10_metaG | ecosystem: Environmental > Terrestrial > Soil > Wetlands > Peat | place... | reverse complement strand
CCCACCCCCCTCCCCCTCGAAATGGCCGATTTCCGGGGATGCTTTTGCCTCGGTAGAATAGATAAGTTATCCGTAATCAACAATATGGCAGATATACCTGTTAGCGACCCAGTTGCCTTAATGGTAAACAGAAACCCCTGGAAAACGGCACTTTTCGTCACTTTTGAGGGTATTTTTGGCGAGTTCGACAAGAAAGCGGGGCGTTTTTGAGCAGGCTACGGCGGAACCAGAGCTGGCGCTTCCCAGAGGCGCGCCGGTCGAGTCGATGCGACCGTCAGAATCCAGGGGTCCCCGGCGACAGGTCTTCGTCGCGGGGGTGGAGTTGTCAGGAACTCTTGTACGCTATGCGTCCTTCGCTGATAGTCCAACGGACTTTTCCCTGCATCGTCCAGCCGTCGAAAGGCGTATTGCGCGCCTTGGACAAGGTGTCCACGGCACGGTAGGTCCATTCGGCCTTGGGGTCGAAGATCACCACGTCGGCAAAGCTGCCCACGGCCAGCGTGCCCCGCCCTTTCAGATTCAACAGCGCCGCAGGCTGTGCGCTCAGCAGGCTCAAGACGCGGCCCAGTGGCAGCTTCCACTCCCTGTGCAGCCAGCGCAGGCACAACCCCAGCGCGGTTTCTAGGCCGATGATGCCGTTGGGCGCATTCTCAAACTCGACTTCCTTTTCATGCGTAGCGTGTGGCGCATGATCGGTGGCAATGGCGTCCACCACGCCGTCGAGAATGGCCTCGATCATGGCGTCGCGGTCGGCGGCCGAGCGCAGCGGCGGATTCATCTTGGCCTGCGTGTTGTACATGCCCACGTGCTCGTCGGTCAGCAGGAAGTGGTGCGGCGCTACCTCGCAGGTCACGCGCAGCCCGCTGCGGCGAGCCTGGCGCACAGCGGCAATCGCCGCGGCCGTCGAAGTGTGGGCCACGTGCAAATGAGCCCGCGCATCACGTAGCTCGGTCACCAGGCGGATGTCGCGCTCCACCAGGCCGCTCTCGGCTTCCGGCGGCATGCCGCGCAGGCCCAGCTTGAACGACACCGGGCCCAGGTTCATGCTGGCGCCCTGGGTCAGGCGCGTGTCTTCCGCATGCTGGATCACGCTTAAGCCCACCCGTGCCGCCGCGGCCAGCGTCTCGCGCATCACCCCATCCTTCAGAATGGGGTGGCCATCGTCGGTTACCGCAACGGCTCCTGCGGATTTGAGTGCAGCAAAATCGTTTAGCGCGTCGCCCTTTGACCCGCGTGTAGCCGCGGCGATGGGAAACACGCGAACGGCTGCTCCACGTTCCGGCGCCTGCATCCAGCGGGTGATTTCGGGCGAGTCGTTCACCGGGTTGGTGTTGGGCATGGCGGCGACAGCGGTAAATCCGCCCGCGGCTGCGGCTGCTGTGCCCGTGGCGATGGTCTCCTTGTAGCCCTGCCCCGGCTCGCGCAGGTGGACGTGCATATCAATCAGCCCCGGCGCCACCGTCAGCCCCGTAGCGTCCAGCGTGACTGCTTCGTCTGCGCTGGACCCGTTCTGCAGCTTCAGCTTCCCCGGCGAAGCAATCTCCGCCACCCGTCCGTCTTTGAGCAGGATGTCCTTGGGGCCGTCTACGCCCGCCGCCGGATCAATCAGGTGGCCTCCACGGATCAGTAGAGTCGTCATGCGCCGCCCCCCTTCCTATCTGTCGCGAGGGCTCGTTCCACCACCGCCATGCGGATGGCCACCCCATTACGCACTTGTTCCAGAATCGCCGATTGCGCGCCATCGGCCACCCCGGCCGTCAACTCAAGCCCTCGGATAATCGGCCCTGGGTGCAACACCAGCGCCGAGGGTGCTTGAGCTGCCAGCCGCTGGCCGGTGAGTTGGTAATTGGCCTTGTACTGTTCGAGATCCAACTGCATGCCGGCCAGTCGCTCCGCTTGGATGCGGAGCATCATCACCACTTGCGACTCGCGAAGGGCAGCCTCCAGGCTGCGCTCTACGGCAATCCCCGGCCCCGCGTTGGCGGCCAATTCCGGCAAGAGTTCCTTGGGTCCGCAAAGTACCACCCGTGCCCCCAGCCGCGGAAGCAGCAGCATATTCGACCGCGCCACCCGGCTATGCAGAATATCGCCGACGATGCTTACAGTCACTCCGGCCATTGTTTCGTTAGTCACAGTCTCGATGCCTGGCCGCAGATGCTCCAAGATTGTGCGCAGGTCAAGCAGAGCCTGCGTGGGGTGCTCGTGCATGCCGTCGCCCGCATTCAATACCGGCAGGTGGGTTGCCTCTTCCAGCAGCCATGCTGCTCCTGAAGAGTTGTGGCGCAGGATAATCGCCTCGGCCCCCAGCGCCCGCAGGGTAAGGCCGGTATCCTTGAGCGTCTCGCCCTTTTCAATGCTCGACGAAAGGCTGGAAACCAGCGTGGTGTCTGCGCCCAGACTCTTTGCGGCAAGTTCAAAACTGGTGCGCGTACGCGTCGACGACTCGTAGAAGAGCAGTGCCACGCGACGTTTTAACAGAATGCGGTCGCGGACCAGCGGATCCATATTCTCAAGGTCCGTTGCGCGGGTGAGAATGTAACTTAAGGCCTCCAGCGTCAAGTCTTGAACCGAAAGCAGCGAGCCCGGATTGTAAGGGAATGGCGATGGAGCAACTGGCGGTAGATGAAGCTGGCGACGAACGGGTGTTGCGCTTGCGTTCATACAATCCCACACCGGAGTCACGGGCCCCGGTCCGGTTCACAGTGATTACCAGGGCTCTCGGAGTCCTGGGGTACGACGCGCGGGGATGCGCGCCGGTTGAGAGACTTATTCCACCCGCTCGACCAGCAGAACCTGCTCGTCGTTATCGACTTCGTTGAACTTGACTTCAATAATTTCGCGGCTGCTCGTGGGCACTTGCCGGCCAACATAGGTGGCTTCGATGGGCAGCTCGCGGTGGCCGCGATCAATCAGCACGGCCAGTTGTACGCGTCGCGGCCGACCATGGTCAAATAGCGCGTCCAGAGCCGCGCGAACTGTGCGCCCGGTATAAAGCACGTCGTCGCAGAGCACAACGTCGCGGCCATCGACGTCGAATCCGATTGCCCCTTCCTTCACCACCGGGCGAATACCGGTCGTGGAAAGATCGTCGCGATAAAACTGAATGTCGAGTACGCCGGTATCCACTGGGCGCTTTTCTATGCCGGAAATCAGCTTGCCCAGCCGCTCCGCAAGCGGAATGCCCCGGCGTTTAATACCAATAAGCGCCAGGTCCTCGCTGCCGTTGCTCTTTTCCACAATCTGGTGGGCCAGGCGCACTAATGTGCGTTCAATCTCCGATGCGGACATCAGCCTTCCCTTGATGCGCAGGCTAGGCGTGTTGTGCTCTTCGCTCATGGGCTCTTTCTCGCAGCTTATCTCTCGCAGGATGATACGAGGGTTGGCGGTTCGGGGCAACTGTGGAGAAGTGGAACAAAATCCAGAATCTAGTGTGCCGACTCGATTGGGTGCTTGCTGGAGCCTGCGTCATCTGCTTCTACTGGGCTGCCTCAATAGGGCGAACAGACCCTAAACCTCTGGTCGTCGGTTTCTCACCATCAGGCGCGCGCCCAACGCCCCGCCACCGGCGGCAAAGAACAAAAGGAACAGACAATTGCTGGCAAATCCGAAGACCTCAATCCCAGCGTGACCCCACGGTGACAGCATCCATGCCTTTTGAGCCTCTGCTTCTGCGGCGTCCGACACGCCATCTGGGATGCCAATTGTTGTGTCATCTGCTGGCTCTGGTCCACCCGGATCTTCCATTCCGCGTCAATCTGGCTTGTCTGGTGAAGAACAAAACGATCCACAAACAACGCGCCGCCACTGATACCGAATGCCAGCCAGCCAGCGAGCAACCCTGTCACCAGCCCAATGCGGGCGCCAGCGCCAATCGTGATCCACGCCGGCCGCTGAGTGCGTAGATAAAGCGCCACAGCCCACGCCGCCGCTGCTGCCATCCAGAACAATCCCAGAATCCCCACCGGCGAAAGCGCGCTCGACAGCAGCCCCGCGGGAACCGCCAGCATCAGGGCCGCACGCATGGCTGGCTTCCAGTCCACCATGCTTGCATCCCTTGTCGCCTCTGGCCAACGCTCTGGTTGGTCCTGCCCTGCCGCGTCGTTCGCCGTGTAGACCAATTGTGGCAGTCCGCAAGCCGGGCAGTAGCAGTTCTCGGCCAGAATGGCCTGGTGGCAGCGATTGCAAGTGATTTCCATACCTGACTAGAGCCTACCCCATTTTCGCGCCTACCGCGGTGTCACAATTGCCGTACGTCGAAACCGCTACTGCAGAGTGGGATTCTCGAGGGCAATTTCTCACGCCTTCAGGGCTCTCTACGGTTTCTTTCCGCGCGTTCTTTGGCTTCGGCGCCGGGAAGTCTAAAGGCCCAAAGCAGTGGTCCATGCGTCCGGTCCTGGCAAAAGCGGCACCGCACGGGATATTGCAGAGCGACTAATCGAATAAAGTCCGACCGCCTGAACTGAGAGACGCGAAAGTCTGACGATCCGCGGTTCTCGCAGGTTATTGACATCTCACGCTCCAAGGCCGACAGGCCAAGGGGGTTACTTTGCACTTTAGCTGGCACCCGTGGCTCGCTAATCTGCTTCCGCGTCCGGCGAATGAAGGGATGTGGCCGGGGCAAGCCGCGCTGCCACAATAGCTTCGGCGGTCTCCACAACCTCGTCCAGGGTCATGCGGCTCGAGTCAATCAGGACCGCGTCGGGAGCCGCTTTCAGCGGCGAGTCAGTGCGGTTCCGGTCCCGTTCGTCGCGAGCGCGCAACTCGCCGATTACCTCTTCCGGTTGCACTTCAGGCTTAGGGCCAAGCTGATCGAATCTCCTCATGCCCCTCACTTCGGGAGCGGCATCCAGAAAGATCTTTACGTCTGCGTCTGGAAACACCACAGTGCCGATGTCGCGCCCTTCCATGACCACCCCGCCATAGGCGCCCATCTCCTTTTGCAGACGCACCATCCAGGCGCGAATTGCTGGAAACACGCTCACTCGTGACGCGGCGTCGGTCACAGTCTGGTTACGGATCAAGCCGGTCACGTCTTCACCGTCGAGCAGGACCCGGTTTTCCTCGGTGCCCGGCGCAAGGTTTATTGATGTTTCCGCAGCCAGCGCTTCCAGGCCTGCGACTTCGGTCAAGGAGATTTCCGTGCGCAGCGCCTTAAGCGCAAAGGCACGATACATGGCGCCCGTCTCAAGATTCAGTAGCCCGAAATGCCGCGCAAGACGCCGAGCGACGGTGCTCTTACCCGCGCCGGCCGGACCATCGATGGCGATAACGATCTTCCGGGGAGGGTGATACCCAGGACTTGCTTCCAGGCTCATCCGCGCTTTTTCGTCCCCTGCTTGGCTCGGTTGGTATAGCCGAAGCGTTTACCGTTTCCGCCCGCGGCACCGGCTGTTAATGCCGGCTCGCGGCTGCCGGATTTCGGCCGGGTGCTGGAACGGGAATCCTTGCGGACAAGACCCGAATTGCGCCCGTTCGTGCCAGGCCTAGCCGCGGATTTCAAGCTCCCGGCATGACCATTGCGCTTGCCCAACGCCGGTGCGGAGGGTTTCGCCGTATGCGGCGCAGTAGAGCCATTGGCTGGCCTGCCGCTGTTCGACCGGGCGCCTTTGCTGCTGGAGTCAGCCTTACCACGGGCACCTTCGTGCTTCCCATTTGAACTCTTGGCCACGCCCTGACCCCAGCGCACGCCAGAGGCAGCACGAGAACCGTTCTGCGAACGCCCTGCCGAAGGCCGTGCTTCCCCTGCACGACGTGCCGGGCGACTATCTGCAGTGGATTGCCCCGGCTTGCGATCACGGGAACGCCCCATTGTCCGGCCGAAGTGGGGCCGCGCCACGCCGGGCTTGGCACTGGCAGAGGGCTTGCGTACAGGGGTCCGGGAAACGTGCGACTCGACAGGCTTGAGTGGTTCGGCCGGGGACGACGACGTCGCCTCAGGCTGTACTGGTTGAACTTCAGGAGCCTCTTCTTCGTGGTCAAAGTCGCGCGAAAAGTAGCCGGATGAGAGCATGGATGAACTAGCGTAGATGGTCGGCGCGGGGGTGAACTCCGGCAATGTGCCTGCAACATAGAAGTGCGGCGCGTGGCCCATTGAGATCGTGTGGACCTGTCGGGTGGCAACCAGGCCGCGAAGCACCTCGCGCACCTTGCTGCGTGCTGTCAGGGAAGCGAGGAACATTTCCACATCTTCCATGCTGGCCGCGATCACAGCCTGAAGATAGATTGAGGCCAGCACGGAAATAGCTGTGACTTGCGATGTGGAAGCACCTTCCGCAATGGCTTTTTGGAAACGATGGCGCAATAGCTGCCACTTGGCAGCTTGGCCGGGAGCTGAAATCACAGGGATGATGCGCAGTTGCTGCCAAAGCTCGGTAATGGCACGCAGAACAGCCGATTCGCTCACTTCGCGGCCCAGTGCCTGTCTCAGCTGCGAAATGGTGGCGTCGCCCGCTTCTAGTTGCTTGTACGCCTGAACCGCCAATTGCGAAACCTGCCGCGATCCGGTCAGTTGGGGACTACGCCGCCAGTCGCGGTCGCCCCGGAGCGCATACACGTAAGGAAGAACCCAGCTCGCTACAATGTAATCCGGCTGTTCGCCCGGCTGACCCAGCAGATTCAGTCTGACCACCACGTCATCCAGTTCAAGGCGCACCAGCAAATCTTCAGCCAGTGCTGTCTGTCGTGGATCGGGAGCAGCATCTCGAAGGCCTACAACGGCTTCCACAAATGACGGTGCGACGGAGGACGAATACTGCCTCCTCGGCAGGAAGAGACATAGGCCAGTCTCCTCAATCCACGTCCGGGCTTCCTCCAAAGTAAGGGCCCCATTCCCATTCTGGCGCATCCTTTCGGCGCGCGCTGCTTCCAATTGCTCCGATGTCAAAGAAAAACCTCACTTCCAGGTTGGCGTTAACGCCGGGCAGCCCCTTCTCCTGAGAGTGGAGCTGCCACCCCCACCTATTCTAAATGCGAATTAAATTCGATGGAAGGCCCGCTGGATATCCTTCCAAGAATACAGCAAAGCTATTGGACGTCCGTGCGGGCAACTTGTTGGGTGCTCAGTCCTTGCAAGTTCTGACAATAGCCATTCCATTCGAATCGGATCAAGAGGGGTATTTACCTTGATGGCGGAGTGGCAGGCAATCGAAGCCGCTATCCGTGTACGCAAGGCTGTAAGGTCCTCATTTTGTTTGGGTTCATCTGAGTCACCGCTAGATTGTTCGATCACCTCGGTCAGCATCCGCTCCAGAGCCGCCCCTTCCAAGCCTACTGGAGCCGCTTTCACCGCAAGTGTCTGAGGACCAAAGGGTTCAACCTCAAATCCGTTCCGCTCAAGCTCTTCGGCGATATGCGCAAAAACTACCATTTGCCATGGCTTCAATTCCACCAGAAGGGGCATCAGCAGTCGCTGCCGCTGCGCCCGTTCCACCTGGCGATCCCGCAGAATCTTCTCAAATAGCACCCGTTCATGCGCCACATGCTGATCGATGATCCAAAGGCCGTCTTCGCCGGTGGCCAGAATGAATGACTCTCGCAACTGGCCCAGCGGCCGAAGCGAACCCAAGTGGTTCAAGTTGGTGTTAGCCTGCTCCACCTCGACCAAGGCTGCGTTCGCAGTCGTGTTTTGGATGTAAGCTACTGCATCGGAATTATTTGGCGAACATTCTCCAAGCTGCTCCATACTGGCAGGCTTGAACAGTGCCGCTGCAGCCTCGGCCCACATGCGCTGGTCGAGGCCTTGGGTACTATCTGAATAGAAAGAAAGCCTGCCGGGGACAGGGGTGCGGAGGCGCGGAGTCAATTCGAACGGTGCGGCCTCTGCCGCGGCTATCTGTACATCGGTTGGCTCGGAACCCTGTCGCGGCGCACCGTCTAGTGAGCCCGGCAGGGGTGATGCCGCTGGGGGCATCAGCGAAGGGCTGGCGGCAGGCGAGGAGTCAAGCGCGGCAAGAAAGCTGGCCGCTGGCCGGGCTCTTATCAGCGCTGTCCGCAGGCTGTCGCGGACAAAGTCGTGAACCAGGGATTGCTGCCGAAAGCGCACTTCGGTCTTGGCCGGGTGCACATTGACGTCCACTTCTTCGGGAGCCATCTCCAAAAACAGCAGAACCACCGGGAAGCTGGTGGGAGGAATCACGTTGCGATAGGCCTCAGTAATCGCATGGAGCAGCAGTCGATCACGGATAAGGCGTTTATTTACAAATATATAGACAGAATTTCGGTTGAGCTTCTGCAGTTCCGGCTTGGAATAGAAGCCGGTCAGCCGCAAAGTACCCGGGTGGGGTGGGGGCTGGTCTGGGTCCTGTTTCCAAGGCGGGGGCACCGGCAGCCCTCCGTGGGTCAGCGGAGTCTCCGCGGCCAGGGGTAGCAACTGCGCCAGGGTGTCTTTGCCAAAGATCTGGTAAATCCTTTCCGCCGTCCGCGTTACTGGCGGGGCGGAGAGAATGGTGTGGGTGGCGGATTGTAGCTCAAAGTGCATCTCCGGGTGGACCAGCGCATAGTGGGTGACCAAGGCCGTCACGTGAGCCAGTTCCGTGCTTTCGGCGCGCAGGAACTTGCGGCGGGCCGGGGTGTTGAAGAAGATGTCGGCAACAGAGATGGTGGTGCCGCGGGGCAGGGCGGCATCGTCCACGTGGAGCATCTTGCCGCCGGCAATCTCGATCCGGGTTCCGGCGGCATCCTCGCCGGTTGCTGTCTCAAGGGTGACGCGGGCCACGGACGCAATAGAGGGCAGCGCCTCGCCGCGAAACCCCAGTGTGGCGATGGAGAGCAAGTCATCTACGGTGCGCAGCTTGCTGGTGGCGTGGCGCTCGAAAGCCAGCAGAGCATCGTCGCGGTTCATGCCCTGGCCGTCGTCGGCCACGCGCATCAAGCGCCGCCCACCTGCCTCGACCTCGACCCGAATGCGGGTTGCGCCGGCGTCCAGGGCATTCTCCACCAGCTCCTTGACCACCGAAGCGGGCCGGTCGACTACTTCACCCGCGGCGATCTGGTTGGCGACCTGGTCAGGAAGAATGCGGATGCGGCCCATAAGGCTTAAGGGTAACGCAAAAGACAGTAGCCAGCGGTCAGTTGTCAGCTATCGGTTTCCGCGGCCGGGAATTTGGGAGAGATTCGGAAATAGGCTTGTCGTTTCTGAGGGGAAAACCCGTCCGCGTTCGCCGCTACGAGAGTCGAAATTGCCCGAAAACAGCCCCAAATGGCCGTTTTGGAGCGTAAAAGGAGGGTCTTCCAGTTACCGATGAGTATCTATGTAGATATTACAAACAATTGATTATATGGATCTTACAAAACAGAAAGGGTCGGAATCACACCCCTGTAAGGGGGGAGGGGGGGTAGGGGTCTCCGTGGATACGAGCCGGAACAATGGACCGCACATGCGTTCTCCTATTTCGATTTTGCGCCAAAGGCGGAGAATTCTCTGCAAACTGGATTGAAGCGCATCGGCAAGATCACATCTCCGTTCGAAGATGCTTCTTGTACCAATCGATCTGCGCCTCAGTGATTTTCGAGCTTATCTGCAGCTTCCGGGCTCTAAGTCTGTCCAGTCCAGAGAGGCCTTCGATAAGGCGCATCGGTTCTGGAAGCTGCATCGCTGGGCGGCCGGTCGAAACTTTAGGATTGTCGGTGCCTGCATCGCGTTTCTTTTGCATCGAGTCTTGGTCCTTCCGGTGGGCGGAGTATCCGTGAGTCTTGGTTCGATGTATACGCGAGGTTGCACCGCCCTGGATGAGCAAGACAGCACAAAGAGCCGACAAGTTTTAGCTTCGTTCCAGTCCTGAGTGGGTGGGTCTGCGAGGAGTGTCCGGCAAAAAAAATGCCGCGCGGGCGGCATTCTGGTGTGCTGGGGGGCGCGCGGGGTCAGCCGACAGTCCGTACCGCTTTTGGAGATATCCCTATTCTGTAAGTAAATTCTCTATTTTCATGCGTTTACGGAAGGGGTCGGGCTGCAAAATTTTAATTCCGAAGATGTTGGCCGCAGAATGTAGACATTAAAGAAGTTAGGCCGCATTTTCGGGATTAGGTGGACGGTTTGCTTCCCAGATTCACGAAGACAAGTGGCCTTTCGCGCTTGCCTGTGCGCGGCATGCGAAGGCGTTGTTCGACTGGTGCTCGGCCAGTGTCATCAACCTCTGGATACTCCACTCGAATTCCATTATGCGCCGCGAGCAGATAATTCTCTGCAAGCCGGATTGAAACGCTTAGTGAGTGGGTGTGCTCCCCCACCATCTCCACGATGAGACCGTGAAAAGGATGCGGCACCCTCACTTTGTGGGCGGGTCAATGGTGGGGCAGGCACGGTTCTTGCCGAGCGTCCTCTCCAGTTCCTTGCGTTCGTCGATATCCTCGACGCCGCCGTACCAGCGAATAATCTCTCCCGATGGTGCGTGGCGCGGCCATCCACGAGATCGCATCCACTTCCACTTGTCGTCTGCAGTCTTTACCCTGTACTCGGCATCAAACGGATTGCCGGTCTGCAATGCCTCCCGAATCGCTTTCAGCGTACGATTCGCATCGTCCAGATGCAGCGCTTCCAGCCAACCGCGGCTCAGCGCCTGCTCTCTGCTTAGCCCTGTCAAATGCACCCACTTGGAACTGATTTCAACCAGGTTGCCGTCGGCATCGGCGACCCACCCGATGTAAGGGCTGAGCTCCAGTAAATGCTGGTATTCTTGTTCGCTCTCAGAGAGGGCCTTTTCGACAATCTTACGATCGGTAATATCCATGACCGCAACCGAAACGCCAATCACGTCCTGGTCCTCGTCGAAGGCTGGCTGGTAGGACAAGATGACCGTCAGGTCGGGTTCTCCTGCCTTGGGGGAGGGTTTGGGCGCCTCCACACCTGAGATTGCCTCCCCCTGCAAGGCTCGCAGAAGGTACGGTTGAACCTGCGGGAAGACTTCGGGGACCATCTCCTGCACGGTTCTTCCGATATGAGCTGACACCGGCGCGCCATTCAAATCGGCCAGGCGTTGATTGAGGCTCACGTAGCGAAGGTCCTTGTCGAGAAAGCACAAGCCCACAGGAGCTCCGTTGTAGATTGCCTGCAGTTGCGCCAGACGCTGTGCAGGCAGCGCCTCGAGGCTGAAAATTTCCCCCTTACTCCTCTCTGACGATATTCTGCTGCAAAATGTCTGCGGAGCGGCCGCAACCATATCTGGAATGTGCTCGGCAGGCAAAGGATGTCCGTAGAGCCAGCCCTGGGCCAAT
>Ga0181519_10004529_pt1 | contig 11209 bp, 9 predicted proteins | sample PEATcosm2014_Bin_26_FD_121102 | JGI IMG/M metagenome (GOLD analysis project Ga0181519, IMG submission 121102) | Peatland microbial communities from MTU Mesocosm Facility, Houghton, MI, USA - PEATcosm2014_Bin02_10_metaG | ecosystem: Environmental > Terrestrial > Soil > Wetlands > Peat | place... | reverse complement strand
GCCGCCAGCAGCAGGCGGCTGACATCGGCGCCCGCGCAGAAGTTGCCGCCGGCGCCGGACAGCACCAGCGCGCGCGCCTCATGGTCGCCGGCGACCTGGCGCAGCACGGCGCCGAGTGCCGTGACCAGTTCCTCGCACAGGGCGTTGCGCTTGTCGGGCCGATTCAGGCACGCGAACCAGAAACCGGCCCGGCGCTCGACCAGCAACAGCTCGCTCGGTGTGGTGGTGGCAGACATGCGTTGCGTCGCTCAGGCGCGCGGCAGCGTGCCCATCAGCTTGCAGAGAATCGACAGCATCACTTCGTCGGCACCGCCACCGATCGAGGCAAGGCGCCCGTCGCGATACAGGCGCGAGACGCTGTTGTCCCAGGTGAAGCCCATGCCGCCCCAGTACTGCAGGCATTTGTCCGCAACCTCACGCGTCAGACGGCCTGCCTTGAGCTTGGCCATCGACGCCAGCGGCGTCACGTCCTCCCCGGCCACGTACAGCTCCGTGGCGCGGTAGACGAGGGCGCGCAGCGCTTCGATCTCCGTCTGCAGCTCGGCCAGCGTGAAATGAACCACCTGATTGTCCAGCACCGGCCGGCCGAAGATCATCCGGCTGCGCGTGTAGTCGATGGTGTCGCGCACCGCGTTGTCGAGGCTCTTGAGGGAGTTCGCCCCCGCCCACAGCCGCTCCTCCTGGAACTGCAGCATCTGGTACGAGAAGCCCTTGCCTTCCTCGCCGATCAGATTGCGGGCCGGGACGCGGACGTTGTCGAAGTGGATCTGCGCCGTGTCCGAGGAATGCATGCCGATCTTGCGCAGCTTGCGCTCGACCGTCACGCCGCGGCTGGCCATCGGCACGACGATCAGCGACTTGTTGCGGTGCGCGGGCTCCGCCGACGTGTTCGCCAGGCAGCACATCCAGTCCGCCTGCGTGCCGTTGGTGATCCACAGCTTGCCGCCGTTGATCAGGTAGTCGCCGCCGTCACGGCGGGCGGTGGTGCGGATCGCCGACACGTCCGAGCCCGCGCCGGGCTCCGACACGCCGATGCACGCCACGGCCGTACCGGCGATCGCCGGCGCGAGGAACTCGGCGCGCAGCTCGTCGGAGCCGAACCGCGCCAGAGCGGGCGTCGCCATGTCGGTCTGCACGCCGATCGCCATCGGCACGCCGCCACAGCGGCAGTTGCCGAGCGCCTCGGCCATGACGACCGAGTAGCTGTAGTCGAGGCCGGCGCCGCCGTAGGCCTCGGGCTTGGTGAGGCCGAGCAGGCCGAGCTCGCCGAGCCGGCCGAAGACCTCGTGTGCCGGGAAGATCCCGGCCTCCTCCCATGCGTCGATGTGCGGATTGAGCTCCTCGCTGACGAAGCGCTCGACGGTGCGGCGCAGCTGCTCGTGTTCGTGGCTCAATTTCATGCGGGCTCCCGTGTTCAGGGCCGTGCAACGCCGAAGCTGATCGGGTGCGGCCGGACGCGCTCCGCACGACGGAACAGGGCGAGCAGGTAGCCGATCAGCCGGCGGGTGTCGCGCGGGTCGACGACGCCGTCATCGAGCATGCGGCCCGAGGTGTAGAACGCCGAGGTCTGGCGCTCGAAGGTTTCGATCACGCGCGTGCGCATCGCGTCGATCTGCGCGCGGTCCGCGTCGACGCCGCGGGCGCGCGCCGACTCCTCCATGACGATGGTCATCGTCGCCGCAGCCTGCTCGGCCCCCATGACGGCGGTACGCGCGTTCGGCCAGGAGAACAGCATGCGCGGCGCGAAGCCGCGCCCGCACATCCCGTAGTTGCCGGCGCCGAAGGACGCCCCGCAGTGGATCGTGAGCTGCGGCACCGTCGCGTTGGCGACGGCCTGGATCATCTTCGAGCCGTGCTTGATCATCCCGGCGCGCTCGGACTCGGTGCCGACGATGTAGCCGGTGGTGTTCTGCAGGTAGACGAGCGGCAGCCCGCTCTGGCAACAGGCCTGGATGAAGTGTGTTGCCTTGGACGCGCCGGCGGGGTCCAGGGGCCCGTTGTTCGTCAGCAGGCCGGCCGGCGCGCCGCAGATATCGGCATGCACGCAGACCGTGGCGGGGCCGTAGCCCGGCTGAAACTCGAGCAGCTCCGAGCCATCCACGAGCCGCGCGATCACTTCGCGCATGTCGACGGGCTTGCGCGCGTCGCGCGGCAGGATGCCGAGCAGGTCCTCCGCCGGGTAGCGCGGCGGCGGCCCGTCCGGCAGCGGCGCCTCGAACGCGTGCCAGCCGAGCCGGCCGACGAGCTCGCGAAGGATCCGCAGCCCGTCGGCGTCGTCCTCGGCAAGATACTCGGCGAGCCCGGACACCGTCGCGTGCATGGTCGCGCCGCCGAGCTCCTCCTCGGTCGCCACCTCGCCGGTCGCCGCGCGCAGCAGGGGCGGGCCGGCGAGGAAGGCCCGCGCGCGGTCGCGCACCATGACCACGTAGTCGGACAGGCCGGGCATGTAGGCCCCGCCGGCGGTCGAGCTGCCGTGCACGAGCGTGAGCACCGGGATACCGGCGGCGGAAAGTCGCGCCAGGCGGCAGTAGTGCGCGCCGCCGTTGATGAAGTCCTCGACACGGTAGCGCAGCAGGTTCGCACCGGCCGACTCGACCAGATGCACGAACGGCAGCCGATTCTCGAGCGACACCTGCAGCGCCCGCTGGAACTTCTCCAGTCCCATCGGCTGCAGCGCCCCGGCCTCGATGCCCGAGTCGTCGGCGACGATCATGCAGTGCGTGCCGGCGATGCTGCCGATGCCGGCGACGCAGCCGCCGCCGGGCACCGACCGCGCCGGATCGTCGACGTCGAGCAGGTAGCCGGCGAGGGCGGACAGCGGCAGAAACGGCGCAGCCGCGTCGAGCAGCAGGCCGACCCGCTCGCGCGGCAACAGTTGGCCGCGCTTGGCAAAGCGCGGCCCGGACCGCGCCGAGGCCGTTTCGGTGCGCACCTGCAGCGCCTGCAGCTCGGCGAGCAGCTCGAGCATGTGGGCCCGGTTCTCGGCGAAGGCGGCGCCGCCCGTGTCGACCGCGGATTCGAAGACCGGCACGTCAGTCGCCGAGCACGCGCGGCCGCCGGCCGCGGTGGAAGCCGTCGAATGCCGGCGAGGGCTCGCCGCCCTGGAGCGGCCAGTGGCGACGCGCGGTCGGCGCACCGCCATCGACCCGCAGGCAGGTCCCGGAGACGAACGCCGCGGCCTCAGACAGCAGGAACACCACCGCGGCCGACACCTCCGCCTCGGTGCCGAGTCGCTGCGCCGGCGTGTGACGCGGCAGGCCGCGGATCGCCGCCTGCATGGCCGCCGGGTAGGTGTCGAGCCCGCTGGAGGCGATCCAGCCCGGAGCGACAGCATTGACGCGCACCGGCGCCCATTCGCAGGCCGCGGTCTCGGTGAGATTGAGCATGCCGGCGCGAGCCGCGCCGCTGTGGCCCATGCCGGGCATGCCGTTCCAGAAGTCCGCGACCATGTTGACGATCGCGCCGCCGTGGGCCCGCATGCTCTGCACGTAGCATTCCCGCGCGACCAGAAAGCCACCGGTGAGATTGGTGCTGACGACCGCCTGCCAGCCCTTCAGGGAGATTTCGGCGAGCGGTGCGGGGAACTGCCCCCCGGCATTGTTGACCAGCCCGTCGATCCGGCCGCGGGCCGCGGCCACGGCGGCCACGGTCGCCCGGACAGCGTCCTCGTCGCGGATGTCGCAGACCGCGTGGCCGGCCGAGCCCGCGTCGGCGCGGATCTCGTCCTCGACCGCCTGCAGCTTGTCGGCGCGCCGTCCGAGCAGCACGACGTGGGCGCCGAGCGCCGCCAGTTCGTGCGCGCAGCAACGGCCGATGCCGCTGCCGGCGCCCGTGACGATCACGACGCGATCGCGGAACAGGCCGGGTCGGAAGGCGCTCTGGTACGGCATGGCGCCAGTCTAGATCAAGCGCTTGCTTGACAAAAGAGCCTGGCCTAGCATCGGTGCCGATGCAGGAACTGCGCCTCAATCCGTCCTACTACCGCGCCGAGCACATGGCCTTTCGCGACACCGTCCGTCGCTTCGTGGCCAGCGAGCTCGCGCCGCACGTCGCCGAGTGGGACGAGGCCGAGTCCTTCCCGCGCGAGCTGTACCGCCGTGCGGCGGCCGTGGGCCTGCTCGGGCTCGGCTACCCCGAGGAGTACGGCGGCAGTCCCGGGACGGACTCCTTCCACCGGCTCGTCGCCGCCCTCGAGCTCGCGCAGTCCGGCTCGGGTGGCGTCGTAGCCTCGCTGATGTCGCACACGATCGGCGCGCCGCCGGTGCTGGCGCTCGGCAGCGCGAGCCTCAAGGCGCGCGTGCTGCCGCCGGTGCTCGCCGGCGAGCGGATCTGCGCGCTCGCGATCACCGAGCCGAGCGGCGGCTCCGACGTTGCCGCGCTGCGCACGCGTGCCGTGCGCGACGGCGACCACTACGTGGTCGACGGCGAGAAGACGTTCATCACCTCGGGAATGCGCGCCGACTACCTGACGGTAGCCGTGCGCACCGGGGCGGGCGGCGACGGTGCGCGCGGCATCTCGCTGCTGCTGGTCGACGGCGACGTCGCCGGCCTGTCGCGAGCGCCGCTGCGAAAGATGGGCTGGTGGGCGTCGGACACGGCGCACCTGCGCTTCGATCGCTGCCGGGTGCCGGCCGGAAATCTGCTCGGCGCCCCGGGGGCGGGCTTCCGCGCGATCATGCAGAACTTCAATGCCGAGCGCTTCGCGATGGCGGCCGGCGCGCTCGGCTTCGCCTGGGTGTGCTACCAGGAGGCGCTGTGCTGGGCGCGCGAGCGCAGGACCTTCGGCCAGCGTCTCGCCGACCACCAGGTCGTGCGTCACCGGCTGGTCGACATGCTGGCGAGCATCGAAGCGACGCGTGCGCTGCTCGAGGACACCGCGTGGCGGCTCGACCACGCGCCAGCCGGCGACGGCGACCTCGTGGCGTCGGTCTGCATGCTGAAGAACGTCGCCACCCGCAGCATGCAGTTCTGCGCCGACGCCGCCGTGCAGACACTCGGCGGCATGGGCTTCATGCGCGGCACGCACGCGGAGCGCATCTACCGCGAGGTGAAGGTGAACATGATCGGCGGCGGCGCGGAGGAGATCATGAAGGATCTGGCGGCGCGCCAGCTCGGCCTGTGAGCCGGCGGCCGGAGCAGCCGGACCGACGCAGCCGGCTCGTCCGCGAGTCGGCGCGGCTGTTCCGCGAGAACGGCTACGAAGGTACCTCGGTACGGGACATCGCGGCGGCCACCGGCCTGCAGTCGGGCAGCTGGGTCTACCACTTCAAGACCAAACAGGACATCCTCGCGGCCGTGATGGAGGAGGGCCTGCGCGACTCGCTCGGGCGCATCGAGGCGATCGCACGCCGGCCGAGCGCGCCGCGCGAGCGGTTCGCGGCGCTGGTGCGCGCGCATCTCGAGACCATCCTCGCGCCGGGGCAGGACTTCATCCCCGTACTGCTGTACGACTGGCGCTCGCTCGCGGCCGCGTCGCGCCCGCGGGTCGTGAATCTGACCAAGCGCTACGAGGCGGTGTGGGACCACGTGATCGATGAACTGCGCGCCTCCGGCGACTGGGCCGCGCCGACCCGTGCCGACCGCCTGCTGATGTTCGGCGCGCTCAACTGGATCGCGCACTGGTACCGCCCGAACGGCACGCTCGCCATAGGCGAGCTCGCCGACGAAGCGGTGCGCTTCTTCCTGCGCACGCCGCGGCCCCGCAAACGCCCGCGCCCGGCGCGCGCGCGCGGACGGCGCGCGGCGCCCTGAGGCGGCTAGTCGCGCCGCCGCGGCGCGGGCCCGGCCGGAATTCGTGCACGCCCGCAGGCGCCGTGCCGCCAGCCGCTACGGACATCCTCGGATGCGCCGTGCACGCGTTTCTGCAAGCATCGCGAGCACCTTCCGATGGATGCGGGCCGACCATGATGAAGCGCCCAATCACACTCTGGACCGCGCTCGCAATCGGCGCCGTGGGCCTGCTGACGCCAGCCGTGCACGAGCCAGCGGCGCAGGCGACGGAGAGCGCACCGCCAACTGCGGCAGCCGCGCTCAGCGCGGCCGAGCTCGACCAGCTCACGGCACCGATTGCGCTGTATTCCGACCCGCTGCTCGGCTCGGTCCTCGCGGCGGCGACCTACCCGCTTGAGGTCGTCGAGGCGTCGCGCTGGCGGGACGACCCGGCGCACGCGACGCTGAACGGCGACGAGCTCGCGGCTGCCGTGCAGCAGCAGAGCTGGGACCCGAGCGTCAAGTCGCTCGTGCAGTTCCCCGACGTGCTGCACATGATGAACAACGACCTGCAGTGGACGGAGCGGCTCGGCGACGCGTTCCTCGCGCAGCAGGGCGATGTCATGGCATCGGTGCAGCGCCTGCGCCAGCGCGCCGCCGCGGCGGGCTCGTTGCACTCGACACCGCAGCAAGCGGTGGCGAGCGAGGGCCAGAACATCGCGATCGAGCCGGCGAGCCCGGACGTCGTCTACGAGCCGTACTACGACCCGAACCAGGTGTACGGCGCGTGGCCTTGGCCGGACTACCCGCCGGTCTATTTCGCCGCGCCGGCCGGCGCCTACTTCGCCGACGGATTCATGGAGTTCGGCATCGGCATCGGCATCGTCGGGCCGTACTGGGGCTGGTACGGGTGGGACTGGGGCCACCGCGGCTTCAACGTGCTGCCTGGCCGCGGCCGGCCGCCGGGCCCGCCGCATGCCTGGCTGCACGATCCTTCGCACCGGCGCGGTGTCCCGTACAGGGACGCGGCGGTCGCGACCCGCTACCTTGGCGCCGCTGCCGCCGCGCGGCAGGGTTTTCGCGGCTACGCTTCGACGGACGGCCAACGCGCCGCGGCCGGTCGGCCGGCGGAGCCGGTGGCGCGGCCGTACGAGCAGGCGCCCCGCGCGTACGCGCCGGCGCCGACCCGTCCGGACGCCGGTGCACGCGTGACCGCGCCGCAGCGGTCCGAGCCGCAGCGCTATGTGCCGCCACCGCCGCCGGCGTACGAGTCCTTCGGTCGCGGAGCGGACGTGCGTGGCGAATCGAGTCGGGGCTCCTCCAGCCGTTCGGCGCCGGCGCCGCGGGCCGCACCGACTCCGCGCGGCGGCAGGCCCCCGCATCCGTAGACATGGTGATCGCCGACGCCGGCCTGCGATGGCACCGGCGGCTGGTTGAGGTACACACGATGGTGAGACGACACGGCATCACGTTCCTGATCGGGTTGTGGCTCGGCGTGGGCGCGCTTGGTGCCGCTGCCGCACCGCCGTCGCAGCGCGTGTTCGCGAGCGCCGACGCGGCCGTCGAAGCACTCGTCGCGGCGAACCGCGACGGTCAGCTCGCCGTGCTGGCGCGCATTCTCGGGCCCGGCGGCGCCAAGCTCGTGCGCTCCGGCGACCCGGTTGCCGACCGCAATCACCGCGCACGGTTCGTTGCCGCCTACGACGCCGCGCACCGCATCGAGTTCGAGGGCGACCGCAAGGCCGTGCTGGTCGTCGGTAGCGAGGAATGGCCGCTGCCGATCCCGCTCGTGCGCTCCGACGCCGGCTGGCGTTTCGACGCGCAGGCCGCGGAGCAGGAGATTCTCAACCGGCGCGTCGGCCGCAATGAGCTCAACGTGATCGAGGTGTGCCGCGCCTACGTCGAGGCGCAGCGCGAGTACGCCGCGCTCAACGTGCTGCCGGGCGGCCGGCACGAGTATGCGCAGCGCTTCAACAGCCGAGCCGGCCAGCGCGACGGTCTGTACTGGCCGGCCAAGGCTGGCGAGCCGCAAAGCCCGCTCGGCCCGCTGGTCGCGCAGGCGCGCGCCGGCGGGTACGGCAGCGACCCGGTCGGCGACCGGCCCCAGCCGTACCATGGCTACTACTTCCGCATCCTGACCGGTCAGGGAGCGCACGCGCCGGGCGGCGCGAAGAGCTTCGTCGTCGATGGCCACATGGTCGGCGGTTACGCGCTCGTCGCGTATCCGGCGCGCTACGCGGACTCCGGCGTCATGACGTTCATCGTCAGCCAGGATGGCATCGTCTACGAGAAGAATCTCGGGCCGGACACGGAGTCACTCGCACGGCGCATCGAGCAGTTTGATCCGGACGCGAGCTGGCACGCGCCGTAGCTCAGGCCAGTCCGCCGGAGGCACGACCATGATCACGCGACGTCAATCCACGGCGGGCCTGCTCGCGACGGTGGCGTTGGCCGCGGCGCCGGGTACGTCGCCGGCCGCGCCCCCCGCGGTGCGCAGCCTGCCGCCACCTCGCGGCGCGGGCGGCCTGCCGCTCACCGCGGCACTCACGCTCCGCCGCTCGACCCGCGAGTACTCCGACCGGCCGCTGCCGTTGCAGACGCTGTCGGACCTGCTGTGGTCGGCGTTCGGCATCAACCGGCCGAGCGGCGACCGCACGGCGCCGTATTGGCGCCACATCATGGTCATGGACATCTACGTCGCCATGGCCGATGGCGTGTGGCTCTACGAGCCGAAGGCACACGCGCTGCTGCCGCACCTGCCGGCGGACATCCGCGCGCAGACGGGGACGCAGGACTTCGTTGCGACCGCCGCGCTCAACCTCGTGTACGTCGCGCACGGCGAGCGCATGACGGACATCTCGCCCGAACAGCGGCGCCTGTACGCCTCCGTCGACACGGGCTTCATCGGCCAGAACGTCTACCTGTTCTGCGCCTCGGAGGGACTTGCGACGGTGTTCCGCGGCGCGGTCGACTATCCGCGGATCGAGCGGGCGCTCGGCCTGCCGGAGCAGCAGTTTGTGACGTTCGCGCAGACCGTCGGCTACGCGCGCGCCTAGCGGGCCTTGCGCGCCGGCCGGCCCTCGACGCGGCTGATGCCGAGCGCGTGGCCGCGCACCTTGATCGCGCGCAGCTTCTCGAGCAGCGCGTCCGGCAGCGACGCCGGCAGGTTGACGAGCGAGTGATCGTCGCGGATGTCGATGCGGTTGATCTGCGAGCCGGCGAGGTCGCCCTCGTGCGCGATCGCGCCGACGATGTTGCCGGGCTGTATGCCGTGCCGGCGCCCGACCTCGAGCCGGTAGGTGGCCTGCGGTTCGTCGTGACCCGCGCGACCGCGGCGCGGCCGGCGCTCGCCGCCCGCGTCGGCGCGGACGGGCTCGGCTGCGGCCGCGCGCTGCGGCGCGTCGGCGCGTTCACCGAGGATCAGCGATGAGTCGCCCTGGGCGAGGCTCGCCAGCGCGGCCGCGACTTCGACGATGTCGGTGCCGGTCTCATGGGCAAACTCCTCCACGACCGTGCGGAACACCTCGTGCGGCGGCGCCTTGAGCGCGGTTGCCAGTCGTTCCTTGAACTTCTCGACGCGCCGCCGGTTGACGTCGTGAACGGTCGGCAGCGTCATCGCCTCGATCGGCTGGCGGGTCGCGCGCTCGATGATTCGCAGCATGTTCTGCTCGCGCGGCGCGATGAACAGGATCGCCTCGCCGCTGCGGCCGGCGCGGCCGGTGCGCCCGATGCGATGCACGTACGACTCGCTGTCGTAGGGTACGTCGAAGTTGACCACGTGGCTGATGCGGTCGACGTCGAGGCCGCGGGCCGCGACGTCGGTCGCGACCAGGATGTCGACGGCTCCGGACTTGAGCGCCGCCACGGTCCGTTCGCGCTGGGCCTGCAGGATGTCGCCGTTGAGCGGCGCCGCGGCGAAGCCCCGCGCTTCGAGCTTCTCGGCGAGCTCGACCGTCGCCTGCTTGGTACGGGCGAACACCAGCATGGCGTCGAACGGCTCGACTTCGAGGATGCGGGTCAGCGCGTCGAGCTTGTGCATGCCGGCCACGAGCCAGTAGCGCTGGCGGGTCTTTGCGGCGGTCGTGGTCTTGGAGCGGATCGTGACCTCGCGCGGCGATCGCAAGTGATGCTGCGCGATGCGGCGCACCGCCGCCGCCATCGTTGCCGAGAACAGCACGACCTGGCGCTCCGCCGGCACCTGCTTCAGGATCGACTCGATCGCGTCGACGAAGCCCATCTGCAGCATCTCGTCGGCCTCGTCGAGCACGACGAAGCGCAGCGTCGAGAGGTTGAGAGTGCGGCGCTCGAGGTGATCGATGATGCGCCCGGGCGTGCCGACGATCACGTGCGTGCCGCGCTTGAGCGCGTTCAGCTGCGGCGTGTAGCTCTGGCCGCCGTAGATCGGCAGCACGTGGAAGCCGGGCAGCCGCCCCGCATACTTCTGGAAAGCCTCGGCGACCTGGATCGCGAGCTCGCGCGTCGGCACCATCACGAGCGCCTGCGGCTCGCGCCGCGCGAGGTCGATCATCGACAGGATCGGCAGCGCGAAGGCGGCCGTCTTGCCCGTGCCGGTCTGCGCCTGACCGAGCAGATCGTGCCCCTCCAGCATCACCGGGATGCAGGCGGCCTGGATCGGCGAGGGTGACTCGTAGCCGACGTCGGCAAGGCCCGCCAGCACCGGCGGCGAGAGTCCGAGGTCGGCGAAGGCGGCTGGGGAGTCCGTAGCAGGTTTCGTCACGGCCGCAGCCTTGGGATTGAGTCGGGCGCGGAGTCTAGCCCAGCGCGGGCGGCGGCGTGCGGTGCTGTGCCACGACGACTCTTCTGGTCAGCGAATCAACAGGTTAGGGTCGAAATCACCCACCGCTGGGCCGGGCCCAGAGGCTATGCGCGTCGCTGGGGCGCGAACGGCGACCCCGGCGCTCCTGCGCCACCGCGGCCGTCGCCGCGTCTCATTTCTGTTTAGAGTTGCGGGTCGCGTGCGACAAGGTGCGGCTACAGCCGCCGACGCAGCCGCGACGAGGGGGGCAAACGGACAAGTCGTGCGGGACCGCCTGCGACGGGCACGACGCTGGCGGGCGGCCGGATGCGGATGGCGCCGTGGTCGCCTACGACGACGTGCCATTGCGGCGCTTCCACCTGCGCGTGGCGGCGGCGAGCACCGGCGGCGTGTTCAGCGACGGCTTCGGCCTCTCATCATCGGCATCGCGCTCGCCTTGGCGACGGTGCCGCTGCAGCTGACGCCGTTGTGGCTCGGCCTGCTGGGCGGGGCCTCGCTGGCCGGGCTCTTCCTGGGATCGCTGCTCACCGGTCCCGTTGCCGACCAGTTCGGCCGACGGCCGATCTTCGCGTGCAACATGGGCCTGCTCAGCGCCCTGTCGATGCTGCAGTTTTTCGTCGCCTCCGCCGCGCAACTGCTGCTCTTGAGGCTGCTGATCGGGATCCTGCTCGGCACCGACTACGTCGTCAGCAAGGCGCTGCTGACCGAGTTCACGCCGCGTGC
>Ga0181519_10004526_pt1 | contig 11212 bp, 10 predicted proteins | sample PEATcosm2014_Bin_26_FD_121102 | JGI IMG/M metagenome (GOLD analysis project Ga0181519, IMG submission 121102) | Peatland microbial communities from MTU Mesocosm Facility, Houghton, MI, USA - PEATcosm2014_Bin02_10_metaG | ecosystem: Environmental > Terrestrial > Soil > Wetlands > Peat | place... | reverse complement strand
TCGCCAGCGTGCCACCGAACGGTTCTTCCGCGGCGAGAGCGCGCGCAGCACGCCCGGTTCGGGGTTGGGCCTGTCGCTGGTGCAGGCGGTGGCGGTGCTGCACGGCGGCACCTTGCGCCTCGAAGACAACCAGCCCGGCCTGCGCGCCGTGATCGCCCTGCCAGCCCTAACCTCCGCCGATGCCCCGTTATTTCGTTCCTGACGAAAGCGTCACCCCCAGCCCAGCGGATGGTACCGCGGGCCGGCGTAGGATGGCGGCGATGGTGATGGGGATTTCCGCATTGCCGCGACGCCGGCTGATGGCCGGCCTGCCCGTCTGGCTCGCCCTGGCGGCGACGGCGCGCGCGCAGCCCGCCATCACCGAGATGCCGCCGACCCGGGTAACCTCCGACAGCCCCGAATTCTGTGCCCAACTGTCCGACATGCTGCGCCAGGACGTGCGCACCCATCAGCTGGCGCCGGTGCCCGAGGAGGTGATCATGCTGGGGCGGGAGGGACGGAGAATGTGCCGCGAAGGCCATATCCGGCCGGGCATCATGCGCATCAGGCGGGCGCTGATGATCCTGCGGGGGGAACCGCGCTGATCGCTTCGGCCTACGCCTGTTTCAGTTCGATCAGGCTCTGGCGGATCTTGCGGCCGCGCAGGATGCGGTCCTCGATATAGGCCGCATCGCCCCAGCGCACCGCGCGGGCCATCGCCTGCGCGTCCTCGGTGAAGCGCGCCAGCATCTCCAGCAGCGCCTCGCGGTTGTTCAGGAAAACATCGCGCCACATCACCGGATCGGAGGCGGCAATCCGGGTGAAATCGCGAAAGCCCGTGGCGGCGAACTGCAACACTTCCTGCCGGCTCTCGCCTTCCAGGTCGTCCGCCGTGCCGCAGATCGTGAAGGCGATCAGATGCGGCAGGTGGCTCACGATGGCCAGCACCCGGTCGTGGTGGTCGGGGTCCAGCGTCGTCACCATCGAGCCGCAGCGCCGCCAGAACTCGGCCACCCGCTCCACCGCATCGGCATCGGTGCCCGGCGGCGGCGTCAGCAGGGCCCAGCGGCCGTCGAACAGGGCCGAAAAACCCGCATCCGGCCCGGAATATTCCGTCCCGGCCAGCGGATGCCCCGGCACGAAATGCACGCCCGCCGGCACCAGCGGGCCGACATCGCGGATCACCGACTGCTTGGTGGAGCCGACATCGGTGAGGATGCAGCCCGGCGCCAGATGCGGTGCGATCGCCTCGGCCAGCGCCGCATAGACGCCCACCGGCGCGCACAGGATGACGCAGTCGGCGCCCTCAACCGCGCGGGCCGGATCCAGCTCGGTGCGGTCGGCGATACCCAGTTCGCGCACCCGCGCGAGCGTCGCCTCGGTGCGCGCGTTGGCCACCACCTCGGCGGCCAGCCCGCCGCGCTCGCGCGCCACCCGCGCGATCGAGCTGCCGACCAGACCGATGCCGAGCAGCGCCAGCCGTTGGAACAGCGGCTCAGCCATCCCTGTGGCCGTCGTTGTGCTGGGTGGACATGAACGTGGCCAGCGTATCGGCGACCATGGTGCATTCCTCGCCGGTGCCGACGGTGATGCGCAGGCAGTGCGGCAGGTCGTAGGCCGCCATGCCGCGCACGATGATGCCCCGGCCCCGCAGGAACGCATCCGCCCCGTTCGCCCGCGCCGCGGTTGCGAAGTCGGCGAGGATGAAATTGCCGTGGCTGGGCCAGACCTTGACGCCCACGGCCTCCAGCGCGGCGCTCAGACGGGCCCGCCACTCGGTGTTGTGGGCGACGCTGCGCTCCACCCAGCCCGGCTCCGCCAGCGCCGCCACCGCGGCGGCCTGGGCGGCAATATTGATGTTGAACACGCCGCGCACCCGGTTGATGACGTCGATCACCGCCGGCGGTCCGTAACCCCAACCCACCCGCATGCCGCCGAGGCCAAAAACCTTGCTGAAGGTGCGCAGCATGACCGTGTTGTCGGCGGCGTCCACCAGCGCCGTGCCGGGGTCGTAGCCCGGTTCGGTGACATACTCGGCATAGGCGGCGTCGATCACCAGCAACACCTCGGGCGGCAGCTCCCGGCGCAGGCGGTCCATCTCGTCCTGCGCCAGCAGGCTGCCCGTCGGGTTGTTCGGGTTGGCGATGAAGACGATGCGGGTGGCCGGGGTCACCGCGCCGAGGATGTTGTCGACATGCGCCGTAAGGTTGCGCTCCGGCGCTTTCAGCACCCGGCTGCCGGCATAGGTGCCGGAGATCTGGTACATGGTGAAGCCGTGCATCGACATGACGATGTCCGTGCCCGGCCCGCCATAGATGTGGCAGAGGTGCTGGATCAGCTCGTCCGAACCGGTGCCGCAGACCAAGCGCTCGTGATCGAGGCCGAACCGCGCGCCGATCGCCCGGCGCAGAGCCAGCGAGCCGCCGTCGGGGTAGCGGTGGATCTCCGCCGCGACCTGGCGGTAGGCTTCCTGCGCGCCCACCGAGGGGCCGAAGGCGCCCTCGTTGGACGACAGCTTGATGATGCGGTTCACGCCCTGCATCTTCGACTCACCGGCGGCATAGGCGTCGATGGTCATGATTTCGGGGCGCGGCGTCGGTCCGGTCATGTGTTGTCTTCCTCCACGGGCAGGGCGTAAGCGCCCAGAACGACGGGCGGGCGCAGCGCATCGCTCAGCGCCGCCAGCCGCGGGTCGCCATCGGTCACGAAACCATTCACATCCACCAGGGCCTGCGCCACCGGCAGGCCCGGATCGCGCCGCAGCAGCATCCGGCCGGGTTCGAACCCGGCCGCCGCCAGCGCCGTGGACAGGCGCGCCCGGCTTTGCTCCGGCGGCAGCTCGAGGGTGATCAACGAGCGGTCCCGGCTGCTCGGATCGGGCGGCAGCGCGGCCACCACGAGCGCCTGGACGCGCGGCGCCCCCTCCGGCCGCGGCATCCAGAACGGCAGCAACGCCACCACGTGGAGGCGCGAACCCGCCCGCTGCAACAGCGACGTCCACCAGGGCGAGGTCTCCTCCTCGGTCGGCAGCGGCAGCACGGCGGCGGTGGCGGTGCCGGCGCTGACCTCGCCGATCGCCTGCGCCGGGGTGCGATGCACGCGCAGCGGGCTCAGCGCGCCGAAATGCTCGCGCGCGCATTGCACGTAGCCGTTGCCGGGTTCGGCCTCGCAGGCGGTGATGGCATAGGGGCCCTGCATGGCGGTGATCGCCGCCAGCAGCTCGCGCCACACCCGCACCACCGCGCGGCGCGGCAGATCGCCATGGTGGCGGTCCAGCAGGCGGCGCAGCATGTCCGCCTCGCCGCCCGGGCGCAGCACCACCGGTCCGTTGCCATCGCCCGCGCGCAGCCGCGTCACCGCTTCCGCCCGCGCCATCAGCAGATCGTGGATGGCATCGTCCAGGCGATCGATCTCGGCGCTGAGCCCGGTCAGCGCCGCAGGGAAGGGGTCGGCCGGGTCGGGGGTGCTGGGAACGGTGCTGGACATGTCTGCGGCGGGTTTCGGGCCGGTTGGAATAGCGGATGGAGGGCCGGCTGCATAGGCAGCCCGCCACTACGGAGGTTGCGGCCCGCCGGACGGGGCCTTATGCGTTGCCGCCATGGACACGGCGCCCTCCTCCGTCAACCACCAGAACGTCGTCTTCGACGACGGGTTCACGCTGGAATGCGGCGTGACCTTGCGGCATCTGGTCGTGGCCTACCGGACGTACGGGCGGCTGAACGCCGAACGATCCAACGCCGTGCTGGTCTGCCATGCCCTGACCGGGGATCAGTACGTCGCCGAGACCCATCCGATAACCGGCAAGCCGGGCTGGTGGGACATGGTGGTCGGCCCTGGCCGGCCGGTCGACACCAACCGCTTGTTCGTCATCTGCGCCAACGTGCTCGGCGGCTGCATGGGCTCCACCGGGCCGTGCAGCCCACGCGACGATGGCGACGGCCCCCGGTGGGGCACCGACTTCCCGCCGGTGACCATCCGCGACATGGTGCGCGCGCAGAAGCGGCTGATCGACCATCTGGGCATCGAACGCCTGTTCGTCGTCATCGGCGGCTCGATGGGCGGCATGCAGGTGCTGGACTGGGCGGCCGCCTACCCCGACGCGGTGTTCGCCGCGGTGCCGATCGCCGCCGCCGCCTACCACTCCGCCCAGAACATCGCCTTCCAGGAGGTCGGTCGCCAGGCCATCTTCGCCGACCCGGACTGGCAGGGCGGCCGTTACTGGGAGAGCGGCAAGGTGCCGGCGCGCGGCCTGGCGGTGGCACGGATGGCCGCGCACATCACCTACCTTTCGGAACAGGCGCTCACCCGCAAGTTCGGCCGGCGCGTGCGCGGCGGCGACGGCGGGCTGTCGCTGTTCGGCGACATCTTCGAGGTGGAAAGCTACCTGCAGCACCAGGGCAGCACCTTCGTGGACCGCTTCGACGCCAACGCCTACCTCACCATCACCCGCGCCATGGACTTCTTCGACCTTGCCGCGGAATACGGCGGCGACCTGTCGAAGGCGTTCGCCGGCAGCCCAACGCGGTTCTGCCTGGTCAGCTTCAGCAGCGATTGGCTGTTCCCCACCGCCCAGAGCCGGGCCATCGCGCGCGCCCTGAACCGCGCCGCCGCCAACGTCAGTTTCGTCGAAATCCCGACGGACAAGGGCCACGACGCCTTCCTGCTCGACGAACCGGATTTTCATCGCACTCTGGCCGGCTTTCTGGCGGGCTGCGCCGAACACGCGGGGCTGGCGTTGTGAACGCGCCGGTGTCCGCCGACGGCGTGCAGTACGTCGCCAAGAACATGCGGCTCGATCAGCGGCTGATCGCCGAGATGGTGGTGTCCGGCTCGCGGGTGCTCGACATCGGTTCGGGCGACGGCACGCTGATCGACTATCTCTACCGCACCCGCGGCTGCGATGCCCGCGGCATCGAGATCGACATGGCCGAGGTGACGCGCGCGGTCGCGCATGGGCTGCCGGTGATGCACGGCGATGCCGATACCGACCTGGCGCAGTATCCCGACGGCGCGTTCGACTATGTCATCCTTTCGCGCACCCTGCAGGCGGTGGGGCGGCCGCGCGAGGTGCTGCGGCAGATGCTGCGCATCGGCGAGCGGGCGATCGTCAGCTTTCCGAACTTCGGCCATTGGCAGTTGCGCTGGCAACTGTTCTGGCTCGGCCGCATGCCGATGACGTCGGTGTGGGGCCGGCCCTGGCACGAAACGCCGAACATCCACCCCTGCACCATCCGCGACTTCTTCGTGCTGTGCGGCGAGGAGGGCTATCAGGTGGAGAAGTGGCTGGCGGTGGACGATGCCGGGCAACGCTCGCCCTGGCGACGCTTTCTTGGCCTCGCCAACCTGTTCGGCGAACAGGCGTTGTTCCTGCTGAGGAAGATCTGATTCGATTCGTATGATTCTGTGCGGCTTCAGCGCGGAGCCTATCTCGCGTCGCGTATGGAACGCCCACGAAAGAAATCAGAGCGCGGCATCCGGAAGAAAAATAATTACAGGACGAGCCGCGGGAGAAACCGCTTGGCTCGCATCAACACAGAGACTTCTGCGCGAGGCGGGCCCGCCCGCGCGCAGCGGCGATCCAGGCAGCCTCGACGAAGGCGATCGCACATTGCCGGTTGTAGGCGTCGGAAAACGGCGCGTCCCCGGACACCGAAACATAAGCCTCGCGATAGCCACAGCCCTTTCGGACATAGTACCCGGCCTTGGCGACGAACGCGGCGATATCGGCGCAGACATTGGAGGTCGGGACGAAGTTCGTCGCGTCGGTATCGCTGAAGACCAGTACCGGTAGCTGGTCGGTTATCGCGAGCCCCATGCCGCGCGCGCCGCCTTTCTGCGGCGGGTTCACCACCAGGTCGCAGGCCTGCATCGTGGCGCGCAGATCCTGCGCGAAGTCGATGACGCGCAGGCGCGCGCGGTCCGGCTGCACGCCTGCACGGGAGAACCAGGCATCGATCCCGTCCGGCGTCTCGCCAATCAGGAGCAGCGACAGGGCAGGATAGGCGACCTGCAACTCCACCAGCGCAACCGCAAAAGCCTTTGAAAGCTCTGCCTTGTTTTCGCTGATGAGACGGCGAGGAAACTCCTTTGCCACCACGGCCACGACATAGCTATCCTCGGCAAACCCGAGTTCCGTCTTGGTTACCGGCGCGATAATGGGGAACGACGTTTGTGGCAGCGGGGCCAAAACGCAATGGAATTCGCGCTGCCGCTGCTCCGAGACCGACCCGTTGGGCACGAGCACGTCGCAATGGCGAATGAAACCCGAACCATTGACGACCTCGATCTGCAGCAGCGGCGACAACTCGTAGAGCACAGTCTCGAGGAACGAAGCTTGCCGCTCCAGGCAGGTTACGTACACATCCGGGCGCAGGACATCGATGTCCCTTGCGATGGTACCGACATAGTCCTCGGTCTCCTCCCAGCAGTTGACGTAGCGGAAGTCGATTTTCTCGGCCAGCGCGTTCCCCTCGTTGCCAAAATGCACCTTCATCAAGTCGCCCAACTCACCATCCGGGGGGTCCCATATCGCCGGCATGCGAGCATGATCATAGCCAAGCGTAATCCGGTAGACCCGGACCGTGATCCGGACCTGGGTGTATTTGGCGAGCACGTAGAAGTAGTCGCAGTAAAGCTTGGTCAGAGTGTTCAGCCGATCGATCACGAAGTCGTCCATGGCGAACAGCAGATGGAGAGTAGGTGTGGTCCCACGCAGTGCGGTGCACCGCTCGCGGATGAGCGAATCGACCATCTCCGCGAGATCGGGCGCGCGTCTGCCCGGCGGCTTCCGCTGCAAGGCCTGGCGGGCTTCCGCGGGAATTGGTCCATGGTCGGACAGGCTCCAGAGCTGGCTCGAGGCCGTCAGGAACGACCGCATCGCTATCAGCAACGGCCCGTCCAGCATGCCTCGCTTGGCGCGCTCGTCGAGATAACGCCGGAACAGGATCGTCAGGTCGTCGTATTCTCCGGCGACAAACGAGAACATGATGTAGAAGGACAACGTCTCGCTGGTGAGCGCCGGGCGAGGCCCGAACCTGTTGCGCAGTGCGGTCAGCACCCGCATCCTATCCTCGAAATGCTCAACACAGATCCCGATCAGTCGGCCTGCCAGCACTGAGAAGAACGTCTGATCCTTCACGTAACCCATCATGTTGGCATACATCTGAAAGACCAGCTCGATGTCGCGCTGGCCAGGATCCGTTATGTCTTCAAATATCGGCGCCCCTCGCAATTCCATAAAAAATTCGTTTGCCTTGACTTTCTGGGCAAGCATATCGATCAAATTACCAATTGGAGTCTTGAAAGGCATTATTTGATCCTTTGTCTTGTTGCTGCCCGCGTTGCCTACCAGGAATCACTCAGACTCGAAAGGAAAATGTGCTCACGGAGAGGCAGCGCGGGACGCCGACAACGTACGGCGCTGGCCTCCTGGTCAGCCACTACCGGGGCCGTGCGGCGAAGACAAAGATCGCCGGGCCATCGGCTGCTGTAATGCCGGCACGGAGCGAGGAAATCAGCACGATCTCGGCTTGCCAGAAACCGGCGGCGCGCGCCATATCGACGATATCCCAGGCCGGCACCTGAAACACCAGCGACCCGCCGGTCGCGTCCATCGGGTTGCCGTGGAATTCCTTTTCCATAAGGTACTCGATCGAACCGTCGGGCCGCATGCGCGCCTTCGTCATCGACGTTTCGACGAAGGGTAGGAATGGGAAGGTGGCGAGCAGCGTGCCGCCGGGGCGGGTCACCCGCGCCAGCTCCCGCAGCGCTGCCGGCAGGTCGGGCAGGTGCTCGAAGACCTCGTTGCTGATGACGACGTCGAAGGCGTCGTCCTGATAGGTGAGGTTGGCGAGGTCCTGGTGCTCGACCGGCCTGATGCGCTTCCGCTCGACCTCGGTCGGCGCGTATTCGCTGCCGACAAAGCGCGGAAAGCGCTTCCGCAGTCGACTGGCGAAGTCGGTAATGCCTTCGGTCGCGTAGACCGTCGCGTTGCCGGCATCAGCCGCCGCCGACAGCGTTGTCAACAGGTCGAGCACGGCGCGCTGGCGCGGATTCAAACCGTCGGCGAGCAGGGACTCGCGATAGTTCAGGTCGGTGCAGCGCACCTCCGAGGGGGCCACCCGACCCACCCAGGCCCCGGTGATGCCCTGCGCCAACGCCTGCCCGGCAATCTGCCGCGCGCGTGCCGGCAGATGAATCCAGGGGTTCGCGGCGGACCAGTTCCGCAGCGCCGCGAGGCTGCGGAAGGTGCGGACCGTGTAGTCCGACCCGAGACAATCGTCCGGGAAAAGTGCAACCGCATCATCCATTGGTTCACCCGATAGCCTGCCAGCGGATCCGGGGCAACGCCTCCGCGGTGCCGTCCGCGGAATGGACTGCCAGCGGCACGGGCGAGAGGAATATTGTTATTTTTAATAACTTTTCACTTGACTGGAGATGCCGACCCAGAATAAAGTCCTATCGATCAGAGCCGATAATCTGCATGAAAAATGATGGCCGCCGCCGATGGCTACGTTAGCGTATGTTAGATAAACACCCCGATCCAGGAGATTCTGCGTGTCCAACTCCCTCGCGTGGATGAACAACATGCTCGGCACCGGCAGCAATGCGCCGGTACGGGCAACGCCGCCTCTGCCGAGCAAGCCGGTCGGTCCGTTGGTCCAGCAGGTCGCGATGGCGAACATCCCCGTCACCGTGTTCGCCGCCGGCAGCATCGTCAATGTCGCCGACATCATCAACCCGACGACCGCGACCGAACCACTCTATATCGATATCGTCGCGCCCGCCCTGGCCGGTTCCGCCACCTCGGTTCCGCTGCTTCCCGGGCAAGCCTATCGGGTTTCCAGCCCGATCTGCACGGCGCTCACGGCGGTCGCGGCAACCGCCGGGCATGCCTTCGTCGCGGTGAGTTACTGACCGATGCACCTCCTGAGACCTTTTTTTGTCCTGCTTGCCGCCCTCGGCATACCCGGGTCCGCCGGTGCGCAAGTCACGCCGCCGCCGGTACAATCGGCAACCGTCACGGCGCTCGGCAGCACCGCGCCCCGCTCTCTGGCCGCCCGCTTCGCCGACACAATCAATGTCCTGGATTTCGGGGCAAAGTGCGATGGCAGCACCGACGACACGGCGGCATTCCGCGCAGCCCTGGCGCTGACGTCACCGACGACCATCCGCATCCCAACCGGGACGTGTCGGATCAGCGGTGCCGCGCTGACGGCCGCTTCGGCGGTGTCGCTGGTGGGCGATGGGCGCGGCGTGTCGATCATCCAACTCGCTCCAGGTGCCGCGACGAGCGGCGCGGTGTTCTCTTGGTCTGGATACAGTAACGTTACGATCAGCAACCTCACACTTGACCTCAACGGAGCTTCGGCGTCGCCAACAGTGCTTACCGGAGCGATATCTATCACTGGTGGCTCCGGGCATGATATTGAAGACGTGGCAGTTATCAATGGCGGATCGTCCTATTGGCTGCTGCTTGCCCTAGACGGCGTTTCTGACACTACTATTCAGGACAACTTGCTTGCACTGGCCGCCGCTCATACGACACAAAATCAAGGCATAAACGTTTCCTGTGCATATTCAGCTTCAAACAACGTTCATATTACCGGAAATGTGCTGGTCAGCACTGGCATAGAAACTTGCATTGATGGCGGCGAGATCAGCGGGAACGACATTTCCGGCTTCGCTTTTGGCACTGGCATCGCGACCGAGGCCAGCCCTTTCGCCACAAACATCGCAATCACCAACAACCGCATCTACGACGGCGCGACCACAACCGATTCTAACGACACCGCAAGCGGCGGGGTCGAGAACTGGGCGCCGAATTGCGTAATATCGAACAATCTCATCTGGGGGAACGGCGGCGTCGGTATCGACCAGGGCGGCCAAAACTGCTCAGTAATTGGCAATGTCACTTGGGGAAATGGCCGGCGTACAGATGGCGGCGGTGGCTCGGGCATTGATATTCGCTACGCCAACTCGACATACAACGGGAACGGTAGCCTCGTCGCCGGAAACATCTCCTTCGGGAATGGTAACGCCAGCGGCGCCGGGCGAGGTTACGGCTACAACGAGCAATCTTCCAGTCTGACCGGTATCGTCTTTGGTATAAACTCTTGGGCTGGGCCGCAGGGCGCGACATCCATCCTTGGCACCCCGGCGATATCCTCCATGCCTGCGGGGCTTGCGGTCGCGGGCAACGAGACGGTCGGCGGCACGATCACGGCAAGCGGCACCAACAGCCTCGTGATGGCCGGCAGCAGCGGGTGGCCTACCATCACTTCGGGGGCGGGCGTGGTTGTCAACTTAACTGGGGCGAATGTAGGACTCTACGCCACCAATCAGGCCGCCGAAAATTACGTAAGCATCATCCCGGCGGCCACGGGCGGCGCCGACAATCCTGCTACGCAGGCCGGTGACAATCTTTTGAGTTTTAGCGCCGGTAGCCCTGGAACAGGCGTTCTGACGATTGCTCCGTATTCAGGTCCTGTCACGCCATACCTTCGCATGACGACGACGCTCACTACGCTGGGAAATGCGGTTGCACTCACACCCACCACGCCGGCCGGCAGTTCGGCGGCCTGCACCGCCGGCCAGATCGCGGTGGATGCCAACTACGTCTACGTCTGCACCGCGCCGAATGCGTGGAAGCGCGCGGCGCTGGCAGGCTGGTGACAGGACGGAGTCTGGCGTGCGCCCGCCGGCGGACGTAACGTCGGATCACGGTGCGCCGTGATCCGACCGGCGCGGAGGAGACCCGCATGTTCACCCTGAATGAGCTTCCCCCCCAGATCGACCCCGATCTCATCGCCCTGCTGCAGTCGGCGGAGCCGGCCACGATCGGGCATTTTCTCGACTTCGGCTTCGTCGATCCCGCCATCCACGCCCTGTTCCAGGTCCCCCGCATTGCCGGCACCGCCGTCACCGTGCGTTTCGCCGGCTTCGACGGCACGATGATGCACTACGCGCTCGGCCAGATCCGGCCGGGCGACGTGCTGATCGTCGACCGCTGCGGCGACACCCGCCACGCCGCGGTCGGCGGCGGCGTTGCCTTCGCCGCCCGGGCCGCCGGCGCGAAAGCCATCATCATGGACGGCATGGCCACCGATATCGGCGAAATCCGCGACTACGCGCTGCCGGTCTGGGCGAGGGGCCTGTCGGCGGTGACCACCAAACTGCGCTTCCTGCACGGCGAGTTCTGCGTGCCCGTCACCATCGGCGGCGTGCCGGTCGC
>Ga0181519_10004524_pt1 | contig 11215 bp, 8 predicted proteins | sample PEATcosm2014_Bin_26_FD_121102 | JGI IMG/M metagenome (GOLD analysis project Ga0181519, IMG submission 121102) | Peatland microbial communities from MTU Mesocosm Facility, Houghton, MI, USA - PEATcosm2014_Bin02_10_metaG | ecosystem: Environmental > Terrestrial > Soil > Wetlands > Peat | place... | reverse complement strand
TGGCAGACGGTCCACGAACTGCTCGAGCAGGGCGGCTGCCGCACCCGGGCCTACCTCGTCAACGACCACGAGCCCGAGTTCTTCCCCTCCTCGGCCGAGCGTTCGCTGAGCGCCGACACCTACACCCACGGCATGCACTGCATCGCCGCGAGCCCCTGGCTGCGCGACGTCCTGACGGCGAACTACGACACGACCGCCGAGGCCTTCGAACTGGGCGTCGAGCACAACACATACAAACCCCGGCCCGTAGAGCGCCGCCGCGACACGGTCATCTACTACGCGCGCTACTCCACCCCCCGCCGGGCCGTGCCGGTGGGCCTGATGGCACTGGCCGAGCTCAAGCGCCGCCGGCCGGACGTGCGAGTGGTCCTGTTCGGGACCAGCGAAGTCATCCACGCCTCGTTCGAGTACGAGCACGTCGACGTCCTGAACACCGAGCAGCTCTCCTGGCTCTACTCCGAAGCGACCGTCGGGCTGTGCCTGTCGCTGACGAACTTCTCGCTGATGCCCAAGGAGATGCTGGCCTGCGGCCTGCCCTGCGTCGAGCTGGCCGGCATCAGCGCCGAGTCGATCTTCGGCAGCGACGGCCCACTCGAGCTGGCGCCGCTCGACTCCAACAGGATCGCCGACGCGATCGAGCGGCTGCTGAGCGACCGCGGGCACTGGGAGGCCCGCTCGCGTGCGGGGATCGAGTTCGTCGCCTCCCACACCTGGGAGCGGGCGACCGACGAAGTCGAAGCCGGCCTGCGCCACGCGCTGCGACTGCGCGAAGAAGGCCGCTAAACCGCGGGGCCCGACCCGCCGGCGCCTCCGCTCAGCTGAGCTCGAGCCAGTCCAGCGAGCGGCCGCAGAGCGTCCGCCATTCGCCCGGGGCGACGCTCGAGACGGGCTCCGTTTCAGCCCCGACGGGCTCGAGGACGACACCGTCGAGCACCGTGCTGCCGTTGTCGTCGGGGCGCAGGTCACCGCCGCCGCGGACGAGCTGAAGCAGGTGCCTCCCGGCCGAGACCTCGAGGTTCGTCACGTGGATCGTCGTGCCGTCGTCGCCCGACTGCTGGGCTGGCGCCCCGACGAGCCGGCCGTCGATCAGGACTTTCAGCGGCCGGTCGACATCGCCGCCGAGCCACAGCTCATAGCGTCCCGCCCGGGGGACCCGGAAATGGGTTTCGATCCGCGCGGGGCCGAAGACATCCAGTTGCGGGCGCCCCTCCAGATCTGCGCTCAGGAGGACATTGGCCGAGCGGTAGGCATCGGCGAGGTTGACCGAGATATTGGCGGGCCGGGCGCTGTAGGCGATCCGCGCGCCCGCGCGCCGGGCGAGTCCGGCGAGTGCTTCGATCCGCCTGCAGGGTGGCGTGGCGGTCGGCGTCCAGCTTGTTCCCAGCGGGACGTGGAGCAGCGGCGCCGGGCCCTGGCGGCTCCAGACGCTGTAGTAGCTGCCCATCCAGGCGAGCCGGAAGTTCCCAGGCGGACGACTCCAGGCCGGCGAGCGGCGCATGACGATCGTCCTGAACCGCTCGATGCTGGGCAGGGCGATGGTGTCGAGGTCGTAGCTGTGGCCGTAGGTATTCCCGACCGCGCGAACGAATTCGAACGGCCCCGAGTACGCTGCCCCGGGGAGGTCGACGGTCATTTCGCGCAGGAGGTAGAGCGAGTATTCGTCGAAGTCGGGGGCCAGCGTCGGCCCCTGGCCCGAGAAGCGGCTGTCGATCGAGGCCAGCTCGTTGAAGCGGGCCGTCGGCGCGAGGTTCGTGCCGTGATAGAGCAGCGCGTCGGATCCGAGCACCCCGACAATCACCGCCAGCGCCAGCACGAGACCCTCGAAGCGCCGGCTGCGCATCAGCCCGAAGGCGCCGAGGAGCGCCACCAACAGGACCGTCGGCGAGAGGATCACGAGCAGCTTCGCGGCGGTCCACTCGGTCGCGCGTGTGTGCAGGACGAGCCAGACGATGAACGAGATCGCAACCGCCATCAGGACCGTCCACGCGCGCCTGCGGACGAGGTAGCTGAGGCCGAGGGCGACGCAGAGGATCACGATCCCCATCAGCAGGTAGGTCTGGTTGACGTACTTCGGTTCTATGCGATGCGATTCACCCAGCCAGACGCCGAGCGTCTGGATGAACTTCAGCGGGCGCAGCAGGTTGCCCGGGTCGGACACGGCGGCGGCGTCGGACTTGGAGACGCCTTCGGCCAGCGTCACAGTTTTGTGCAGCGGCCCGATCGTCGGCAGCCCGATCACGAGCGTCGCCAGCGCCAGCCCCGCGCCACCGACGATCAGCGGCCGCAGGTCGCGGCGGGAGTTGAGCGGAACAGCCGCAAGCAGGGCGCCGACGCCGAACAGGCCCACCCACGGCGAGGCGGCGATGCCGATCGCATCCAGCGCCGCCGCCCCGGCGATCCCGAACGGGATGACCGCGCGGAGCCCCGCTGCCTTTCGCAGCTCGCGTGCACACACCACGAGGGCCCCCATCAGGAAGAGCTCCGGCAGGGCCGTGATCTCCTTGATCGAGCCCATCAGGGCATAGGCGTAGAGGAGCGCCGGCACCGAGGCGATCGTCCCGGTGATCGCCGCCGAGAGCGGCCTCAGCCCGGCCCGCCGGGCGAGGAAGCTGATGACCAGCGCCAGCAGGCTCAGCTCGAGCGCCTGGAAGACGCTGTAGAGCCAGATCAGGCTCTGCCCGCTGAGCCAGCCGACGGAGGCGAGGACGCTGTGCCCGCCCGAGGGATAGCCGTTGCCGAAGTAGGCCTGGAGGGTCGTCCCGTAGGCCGGCTGGCCGGTCGAGAAGTTGTGTGCGTGGTGCAGGAGCCGCTCGGCACCGGCGATCTGGATCGCCCCGGTGGTGTCGAGCAGGTAGCCGCTGAACGTGACACGGCCCGAGAGGATGACCGGAGCGGCGACGATCAGGTAGGTCGCCAGCGCGGCGCCCGGACCGAGCCACCAGCCTCCCGTCCGCGAACTCCAGCGCTCGGCGACGCTCGAGCGCCCGAGGGCGAAGCCCGCCAGCGCGAGCACCGCCAGGACGATCGGCGTAAGCGGCGCCAGTGCCCCCACCCAGGTCGTGAACTGGGACACGACGATCAGGGTGCCGAAGCCGACCGGCGCGATCAGCAGTGCCGGCAGCCGCGCCCCGCAGATGCGCTCCACGAGCAGCCCGCAGCCGCCCGAGAGCAGCCAGAACAGCAGCGGGAACAGCACGACGACCGCCGGAAAGCTCATCCTGGCGACCCGGGCCCAGGCCTACCTGGGGCGGGTTTCGCGGCGCAGTCCGAGGATGCTAAGGAGGAACGAGGAGAAGAAGATCTGGATCCCGACGATCATCACCGAGGCGGCGACCACCGCCAGGCGTTCGTCGCTCAGCGAGCCGAAGCCGTGGGCGATCCAGGTCGCGATGATGACCCCGCCCAACGCCAGCCCCGCGAGCACGAACAGGCCGCCGAGGGCGAGTCCGTGCTCGAGGCGAAAGCGGGCGCGCATGCGGTCGAACCAGGGGTCGCGCTCGCCCATGAAGTAGGTGCCGTAGGCGTGCGCGCAGAGCCCAAGCGCCAGGATCTGCGTGCCGACGATCATCAGCAGCGAGCCGCCGATGATCGCATGGACACCCCAGGCCCGGCCGAGGAAGTCAAGGCCCGCCTCGACGATCAGCACGATCAGCGCGCCCAGGCCGGCCAGCAGGGCGCCGGGGCCGATGAACAGATGGTTGGGGCTGTGCACGAGCAGGAAGCGCAGGTGGCGCCAGCCGTCGCGGAAGCTCGAGAGCTTGCTCTCGCCGCCGCGGGGGTGGTATTCGATCGGGAACTCCGCGATCCGCAGGTTCTCCTTGGAGGCCCTGATGACCATCTCGGAGGCGAACTCCATCCCGGTCGTACGGAGGTCCAGGCGCGGCAGGACGTCGCGGCGCAGAGCCCGCATGCCGCAGTGCGCGTCGCTGATGCCGGTGGAGAAGAAGAGGTTCAGGATCCCCGTCAGGATCGGGTTGCCGACGTAGCGGTGAAGCCACGGCATGGCCCCCGGCTGGATGTTGTCCATGCGGTCGCCGATCACCATCTCGGCGCCCTCCTCGAGCGCGGCGACGAACCGGGGGATCTCGTTGAAGTCGTAGGTCAGGTCGGCGTCGGCCATGACGATGTAACGGCCCCTGGAGGCCTCGAAGCCGGCCAGGTAGGCGCTCCCATATCCGCGCCGGCGTTCCACGACGACGCGGGCCCCTGCGCGCTCGGCCAGCCGGGCCGAGTCGTCCTCGGAGTCGTTGTCGGCCACGATGACCTCGCCGATGACCCCCATCTGCTCGATCGCCCCAAGTGCCGCCCTGACGCAGTGCTCGATGTTCTCGGCCTCGTTGAGGCAGGGGATCACGACGGACACGAGGGGTCCGAGGTCAGGCGTCCCGGGAGCGGGCGGGGCGACTCTGGACGGGGCAAGTGTGCTCATGGTTTGAGGCGCTGCATGCCCGAATGTGCGAAACGGGCTGACGTCACTCGTTATAACGCCACGGAGGGCGGAAAGTAACGCTCGGCGAGATACCGACACTGACAGTGCAGGCCGCGCTGCGGGCCTGCCCGGACAGCTGAGATGCTAGCCGGATGCGGATCTGCGTTGTCTACGACTGCCTTTACCCCTACACCGTGGGGGGCGGGGAGCGCTGGTATCGCAACGTCGCCGAGCGGATGGCCGGCGAAGGCCACGACGTGACGTACCTGACGCTGCGCCAGTGGGAGCGGGGCGAGAACGGCGAACTCGATGGGCACGTGAGGGTCCTCGCGGCGGGACCGAAAATGGCCCTCTACACCCCGGGCGGGCGGCGGCGGATCCTTCCCCCGCTGCGCTTCGGCGCGGGGGTCGCGTGGCATCTTCTGCGCCACGGCCGGCGCTATGACGTGATCGACACCTGTGCCTTCCCCTACTTCTCGCTGCTCGCCGCCGCGCTGCTGCGGCCGGTGATGGGCTACGAGCTGGTCGTCGACTGGTTCGAGGTCTGGAGCGAGGAGTACTGGCGCGAGTACCTCGGGCCGATCGGCGGGCGGATCGGCGGGCTCGTCCAGCGGCTGTGCGCCCGGGTGCCCCAGCGCGCGAACTGCTTCTCCGAGCTGCACGCCGCCCGCCTGCGCGAGGAGGGGCTCCGCGGCGAGGTCACGGTGCTGCGGGGCCTGCATGCCGGTACGCGGGCCGTGGCCGAGCCGGGACCGACCCCGCCGCTGGTGCTCTGTGCCGGGCGGCTGATCCCCGAGAAGCGGATCGGGCTGGCGGTCGCCGCGATCGCCCTCGCCGCGGGGCGGATCCCGGGGCTGCGGGGCCTCGTCCTCGGCGACGGCCCCGAGCGGGCCGCGCTGGACGGGGAGATCGCCGCACTCGGGGCCGGCGCGATCATCGAGGCGCCCGGATTCGTCGCGGCGGAGCGTGTCGAGGCGGAGATGGCCGGCGCAATGTGCGTGCTCTTGAGCTCCAGCCGCGAGGGCTACGGCCTCGTCGTCGTCGAGGCGGCGGCGCTCGGCACGCCGAGCATCGTCGTGGCCGGTCAGGACAACGCCGCGACGGAGCTGATCGTCGAGGGCGTCAACGGGACGCTCGCGCCGGCCGCGGACGCAGAGTCGATCGCCGAGGCGATCGTCAGGATCCACGAGGGAGGCCTCGAGCTGCGCCGGCGAACCGCCCACTGGTATGCCCAGAACGCCGAGGAGCTCTCACTCGAGGCGTCCCTGCGCAGGGTGATGGCGCCCTACGCGAGCGCCCGGGCGTAGCTCTCGAGCGTCAGCCTGGCCGTCTGGCGCCAGGTGAACAGCCGCGCCCGCTCGTGGCCGGCGGCCCGCAGACGCTCGCGCAGCTGCGGATCGCCCAGCAGCCGGCTCAGCACAGCGGCGATCTGGGCCTCATCGCGCGGGTCGAACAGCAGCGCCGCCTCACCCGCGACCTCGGGAAGCGAGGAGGCGTTCGAGCACGCCACCGGCACCCCGCGGGCCATCGCCTCGAGCACCGGCAGCCCGAAGCCCTCATAGAGCGACGGGAACACGAACGCGCTCGCCAGCGCCCACAGACCCTCGACCTCCTCGCGCGAGATCCAGCCCGGGAAGCGGACGTCCCGCCCAACGCCCAAGGCGGCCGCCCGGTTGCGGAGCTCCTGCTCATGGGCCGTCGGGTAGCCGGCGAGCACGAGGACCGGCCGGCTCTCCGCGGGGAGCACCGCGAGCGCGCCGATCAGCGCCGCGAGGTTCTTGTGGGGGCGCTTGGCCGAGAGGCTCAGCAGAACCCTCCGTTGCCCCAGGTCAAAGCGCTCACGGGTCGCGGGCTCCGGGAGCGGGCTCCCGCGGGGCGGGACGCCGAGGCCGAGCGGGACGACGTCGATCCGCCCGGCGGGGATCCCGAGCAGCTCGATCAGATCGTCCCTCGTGCTCTGCGAGTCGGCGATGACCCTGTCCGAGCGCCGGGCGGCGGCCGGCACGAGGACCCTCATGCCCTTGTCGCGCAGGCCGGCGTGAGCCTCGGGGAAACGCGCATAGATCAGGTCATGGACCGTCACGACCCGGCGAAAGCGGCCCCACAGCGGCGCCGTGGAGGCCAGGCTGTGAAGCAGGTCGACCCGTCCGCGGCGGGCCAGCAGCGGCAGCGCCGTCTGCTCGCCGAGAACCCACTGGACCCTGTTGCGGGCCTTGGCGGGCACCGTCACGGCCGGCAGCAGCTCGCCCCACGGTCCGTCGTTTGCGGCGGCGGCCTCGCGATTGATGAAGGCGGTGAAGCGATACCCCGGCGGGGCCTCCTCGAGCAGGGGGCCGATCAGCTCGCGGGCGGCGACCTCCATGCCGCCCGTCTCCCCGGGGACGAGGAACACGAGATTGAGCCCGATATGTGGCCCCTGGCGTTGGGCGCTCAACGCTTCTCCAGCGCCCGTTCGTAGGCCGCGTGGGTGCCGCGGGCGGCGGCCTGCCAGGTGAAGGCTCCGGCCCGCTCGGGGCCGCTGCGGGAGGTCGATGAGTCATCCAGAGCCGCCTCGATCGCCCGCGCGGCCCCAGGCGGGTCGGCTGGGTCGAAGTAGTGGGGTATCTCCCCCCCGACCTCGCGGAGCACCGGCAGATCCGAGCAGGCCACCGGCACGCCATGTGCCAGCGCCTCGAGGACGGGGAGGCCGAAGCCCTCGCCGAGCGTCGGCAGGGCCGAGCAGGCGGCGATCCGCCACAGGCCCTCCCGTTCGGCGTCGGAGACGTAGCCGGCGAAGACGATCCGCTCGGCCACCTGCAGCTCGCCCGCCAGCGCTCGCAGCTCCTGCTCGTAGGGCTCGGGATGGCCGGCCAACAGGATCCGCACATCGGCCGCGAGCGCGCTCGCGGCACGGACGAGCACCTCCTGGTTCTTGTGCGGGCGCTTGGCGGCCAGGCAGAGCACCACCCGGCCGGTGCCGAGCCCGTAGCGGGAGCGCAGCTCGGCCTCCGAGGCGAACTGATCGCCCTGGAACGGCTCATAGCCGTGGTGAACGACATCGAAGCGGGCCGGATCGGTGCCGAGGACGGCGCAGACCTCGTCACGGGCGGCAGCGCTGCCGCAGATCAGCCGCGCGGCGCGCGAGGCGGCCGAGCGCACGAGCAGCTCCATCCCTGCGGTCGTCACCCGTCCGAACGTGGGGGTCATGAGGAAGGTGACGTCGTGAAGCGTCACGACCGCCGGGGCGCCCGGGGCGAGCGGCGCGAGGCTGGCGAGGCTGTGGACGATGTCCGGCCGCAGCCGGCGGACCAGCACGGGCAGGGCGGCCTGTTCGCAGAGCTGGCGGCGGATCCGCTGGCCGTCCTCGCAGGGCAGTGCCATGATCCGCGCGAAGTCCGCCCAGCCGTCGCGCCGCAGAGCCGCCGCACCGGAGCGGGTCGTCGCGATCGTCAGGCGCAGCTCGGGGTACTCGTGCGCGATCGCCGGCGCGAGGCCGCGCAGGTAGGTCTCCGGCCCGCCCGAGACCCCCGGGTCGAGATAGAGGGCGTTGAGCAGGACGCTTCCGGGGGCGGGCATAGTGGGCGATGGTACGGTGCCGATCCGGTGAACTACTTCGACTGGCACGAGCAGCCGGGCTACTGGGCGGACATAACCCGCCACTTCGATCCCGCGACCGAGCTGCTGGACATCGGCTGCGGCTCGGCCTGGCTGGCCGAGCACTTCGAGCACTACACCGGCGTCGACGCCTCCGAGGACGCAGTCCGGATCGCGACCGCGAAAGGGCGCAACGTCATCCTCGCCAACGGCGATCAGCCGCTCGCATTCGCCGACGGGAGCTTCGACGGGATCATCATCAAGGACGTCCTCGAGCACGTCGGCGACCCCGCCGCGCTGGTCAGAGAAGCCCACCGGCTGCTCCGACCCGGGGGACGGGTCTTCGCCTCCTCTCCCGACGCCCAGCGGTGGGTCTGGGACGACTACACCCACCGCAGGCCGTTCAGCCGCAAGAGCTTCCGGCTGCTGTTCTCCGACCAGGGGTTTCGCGTTCGCGAGCTCGGCTACGAGTCGGTCTCGCCGGGCGTCGGGCTGATCTCGGCTCGGACCAGGCGCAAACGCCGGCCGCGGCTGTTCGCCGCGCTGGCCCTGCTTCCGTTCCACCGCCGCAACGTCTGGGTCCTGGCCGAACGCGAGCCCGGTTAGGAGCTCAAAAGGAGCGCAGCGCCTCGAGCGCCTCGAGCACGGTGGCGGCGGTCCGGTCCCAGTCGAAGGCGGCTGCGCGGACGGGACCGGCAGCGGCTTTGCGGGCGCGGGCCGCGTCGTCGGCGAGCAGCTCGGCGAGCACCCGGCGGATGTCTGCGACGTCGTAGGGGTCGGCGTAGCTGACCGCCTCGCCGCCGACCTCGGGCATGCTCGAGACCGACGAGGTCAGGACGGCGGTGCCCGATTGCATCGCCTCGAGCACCGGTATCCCGAAGCCCTCATAGAGGGAGACGTAACAGAAGAGCTCGGCACCCCTGTAGAGGGCCGGAAGGTCCTCGTCGTCGACGAAGCCCAGTGCCGTCACCTCTCCGGCGTTGGCGGCCACGCCGGCCATCGTGGCGTCGGTCTGCCAGCCCGGCGCCCCTGCGAGAACGAGCCGGAAGGCGCCCCGCTGCCCGGGCGTGAGGCCGGCGAATGCCTCAATCAGCCGCGGCAGGTTCTTGCGCGGCTCGAGCGTCGCGGTGACCAGGACGTAGGGCCGCTCGACCCCGAGGCGGCCGAGGGCCCCGGAGTCGCTGTCGAGGGCGAGGGGGGAGAAGCGCGGGTCGGCGGCCGGGTGGGCCACGACGGTCCGTCCGGCCGCTCGCGGATAACGCGCCTCGAGCTCCCGGCGGGTAGCGTCGGAGATCGCCACGAACGAGGATCCGCGTCTGATCGCCACGGGGAGCGTCAGTCGCTCGAGGAGGCTCCCGCGGGGCGGCTGCAGCTCGCGGTCGAAGGGCGCGAAGTCCCAGACCATCACGGCTCCGGGGATCCGCCAGGGGAGCGTCATGGCGTAGCTGTTGCATGCCAGCGCCACGTCTGCCCGGCGCGACATCGAGGCGCCCGCGACCAAAGGCCAGCTCAGGCCGGGAGCGCGGGGGGTGACCCAGCGAAAGCGCCCATCCAGCTCCCCGCCGGTCCATCGCGTCCGCGCGTAGAGCAGGTATTCGTGGTCATCGTCGCGTCGGGCGATCCCGCGGAGAAGCTCGCGAACGTAGCGGCCCCGCCCCGCCGGCACCTCGGCCGCTGCACGGGCATCGATCGCGATCCTCATCGAGGGCAGGCTAGTGGAGGGCCCGCGCGACGGGCGAAGCGTGGGCGGGCGCCGGTAGGTTGGGCCTGTGCACGAGCCACCACGGGCATCCCCCCCGGCCCGTCCGCGCGTCGTGATCCTGCGCGGGCACCAGGCCAACCCATGGGAGCTTGCGCCGTGGCGCGAGCCGGCGATCGCCGATGCCTACGAGGTCAGCTTCCTGCGCTCGCGCCGCGGCTGGTTCGACACGAGCGGGCTGGGGCTCTCGAGCAGTACCGCCTGGACGGCCCGCGACCTGCTTCCACCGGGACGACTGGGCGACCTCGCGGTGCGGCTTCCCGGCGAGCGCTATCTGCGCCTCGCCCCCCACCTGCGGGGCGCCGACATCGTCCACTCCCAGGAGCTCGGCTACTGGTACAGCGACCAGGCCGCGCGACTGCGTGAGAGCCTGGGGTTTCGGCTCGTCCTGACTGTCTGGGAGACCCTCCCCTTCCTCGACGCCTACCGCAACGTCCGCACCCGGCCCTACCGCCGGCGGGTGCTGGCGGCGACCGATCTCTTCCTGGCGGCGAGCGAGCGGGCCCGTGATGCCCTGCTGCTCGAGGGCGCCCCCGAGGAGCGGATCCGGGTCTGCCCACCGGGGGTCGACGTCGAGCGATTCTCCGCCGGCGGATCGGGCCCCCCGGACGGCCCGCCGATGATCCTCGCCCCGGCGAGGCTCGTCTGGGAGAAGGGCCACCAGGACATCCTGCGGGCGCTCGCGCTGCTGCGCCACAGCGGCGACGGGGGCGCGGCCTCCCAGGCGCGGCTCGTGATCGTCGGCCGCGGCCCCGAGGAAGGGCGGCTGCGCGCCCACGCCGCCGAGCTGGGCCTGGCCGAGCAGGTCGAGTTCCGCGGTTTCATCCCCTACGAGGAGATGCCGGCCGTATACGCGGGCGCAGCGTGCCTGGTTCTTGCCAGCCTGCCGACGACCTATTGGGAGGAGCAGTTCGGCATGGTCCTCGCCGAGGCGATGGCGGCCGGGGTGCCGATCATCGCGTCTGCGTCGGGGGCGATCCCCGAGGTGACGGGCGGGCGGGCGCGGCTGTTCAGCCCGGGGGACTGGGTGGGGCTGGCGGGGCAAATTCGCCAGCTTTTCGAGGGCCCTCGACACGAGCGAGCAGGCGATCAGACCTACTCCACGAGAGCGGCAGCCGAGCGAATCGCAGCGGCCTACGATGAGCTCCGAGGCCCGGCTGCCCGGCCGTAGTGCCAGCAGATCGCCATATATAGTTCCCGCGAGTGAAGCTGATCCTCCGCCGGCGCATTCGCAGCGCATTGCGTGGCTTCAAGGTTCCCGAGACATTCGAGAGCGCCGCGTACGACGACAGCGCCGGACGGGAGCGTCTCGCGGCTCGTGCGGCGACAGGAGAGATCTTGCGCCTGCACCTCGGCTGCGGGCCCCGGGTAATCCCGGGCTGGGTCAACGTCGACCTGGCCTACCAGCCGACCAGCGACCCGCCCGAGGGCGAGGAGGCGCGGGGCACCGAAGC
>Ga0181519_10004521_pt1 | contig 11220 bp, 9 predicted proteins | sample PEATcosm2014_Bin_26_FD_121102 | JGI IMG/M metagenome (GOLD analysis project Ga0181519, IMG submission 121102) | Peatland microbial communities from MTU Mesocosm Facility, Houghton, MI, USA - PEATcosm2014_Bin02_10_metaG | ecosystem: Environmental > Terrestrial > Soil > Wetlands > Peat | place... | reverse complement strand
CCAGATGAAGCGCGTGCCGTCCTCGATCATGAAAGCGAGGCCGAAAGTCAGCAGCAGGCTGTAAAGCGGGTCACGTCCGTAAAGCCGCCGGATCAGCACACGCTCGATCAATATGCCGATGAAGGCGGTCAGGATCGGCGCCGCCACCAATGCGCCCCAGAACCCGAGAAAGGGAATGAGCGTGTAGGCGATATAGCCGCCGATCGCCAGGAACCCGCCATGGGCGAAATTGATCACGCCCGAGAGATTGAGGATCAGCGACAACCCGAGCGCCATCATCGCGTAAAACGCGCCGATGATGAGACCATTGACCATATTGAAAATAAGCAACTGCGTCATGCGATGACCACGTTCACGAAATCCCCGTCCCACGCCTTTGTTATAAGGCCTTTGTTATAAGCCGGCCCGCCCGGTTGTGGGCGGGACCAATTCTCGAAACGACAAACAATGCCAACCAACGCCTTCGTCGAAAACGGACCGGGCGCCACGGCTTGCTGCGGCGCCCGGTTTTTCACGATGTTTTAGGACGGCCACACCATCTTGCAGCCGTTCTGACCGACCGGCAGCGCTGCGTCCGTGCCCTTCATTTGGTTGGTGACCGCGAACAAATCCTCGGGGTCGCCACCGGCCGGCGCCTGCTGCGAATGACCGACAAACAGGGTCGGCATCAGCTGGTTGTCGCCGATCCGGTAGAATGGATTGTTCGGCATCAACGCCACTTCCGGCGGCAGAACCAAGCCCTGCATCGCCTTGGCGAGCTTGAGCGGATCGAGCGACTTGGCCTTCTCCGCGGCAAGCTTGCAGCTCTGGATCGCGGCGAAACCAAACCAAGTGCGTGCCGTCGGCACCTTGCCGCCACTGCGTTTGCGGACATCGGCGACGAATTCCGCCACATGCGGCACGCCGGGCTGCTTCCAATACCACTCGAACACCCAGTCGCCGATCAGCGCTTGGGGAGGCAGGCCCTCGAGCACTTCGAGTTCCTGCTGGGCGCCGGCGATGTGGGTCTTCTTGTCGAGGCCGAACTGCACCGCCTGCTTGAGGCAGTTGATCATGTCGTCGCCGGCGAGCAGCAGGATGATCGCATCCGGGCTGGTCGACTGCGCCTTGATCAGATTGGCCGAGAAGTCGGTGGTGCCGAGCGGCGTGAAGTCGGCGCCTAGCTCGGTGCCGCCGGCCGTCTGCTGCAAGGTGGCTTCGAAGCCGACTTGAAGCGCGTGGCCGAAGGCGTAGTCGGTGGTGATGAAATACCAGCGGCGGCCGTAGGAATTCAGCAGCAACTGGGAAACCGAATTGGTTTCCATGCGCGTGGTGTTGCAGACGCGGAACACGTTCCAGTGGCATTGCGACCCGGTGACGCTGTCGGTATGGCCGCCGGGGACGATGTGGAACACGCCCTTCTCGTTGCTGTAATTCGCCATCGCTTGCGCCAAGCCCGAGTTGATGTTGCCGATGAGGAAATTGACCTTGTCGCCCTCGACCAGCTTGGCGGCCTTCTGCACGGCGACGGCGGCGTCGGTGCTGGTTGAATCCTCGACCAGCAATTCGACCTTCTTGCCCAGGATGCCGCCCGCGGCGTTGATCTTGTCGACCGCGAGCTGCGCGCCGATCAACTCGTTCTTGCCGAGCGCTGCGAAAGTGCCGGTCAGCGGATTGTCGAGGCCGATCTTGACGGTGTCGGCGGCGCGCGCGCTCCACACGAAGGGCGAGGCGATCTGCGCCGCGCCGGCGAGAGCGGCGGCTTTGATGATGGTACGACGATCGAGATGCGTAACGGAATTCTTGCTCATCGTTTACTCCCTGTGTTCGTGGATATTTATTGGCTTCATTCACGCATGGGGGCGTGTCCGCCGCGTTGGGCGGAATCTGTCCTTATTTTTATGTCTCAACAGCCCCCTGTCCTTGCTTGGGTACATCATCCGCAATGCCGGGATTATCTTCAAGCGGATTGATAATGCCCGTCGGGGCTGGATGAAAGGGTCTTGGGCCGGGGCCGCCGGCCTAGCCGCAAGGCCTTTATATATTCGGCCTGCTAGCCGCAGGCCCGCGCAATTGCCCAAAAATCATCCAATATGAGGCTGGCGCCGCCCACCAGCGCCCCATCGACCTCGGGCGCGGTCAGCAATTCATGGGCATTCTGGGGCTTGACCGAGCCCCCATAAAGGATGCGGACCTCGCGCAAGCGTGAACCCAGAACCTGGCGGATCCGGGCATGGACCCTGGTCACCTCGGCGGCAGTGGGGGTATGCCCACTGCCGATAGCCCAGACCGGCTCATAGGCGATGGACAGATCGGATGCGTTCAGCCCGGCCAGGCCGGTCGGCAGGGAATTCGTAAGCTGGCGCTCGATCACCGCCAGGGTTTCTCCCGATTTACGCTGATCTTCGTTCTCGCCGACGCAAAGAATCGCGGCCAGCCCGGCAAGCCGCGCCGCCGCGAGCTTGGCGCGTACCTCCGCGTCGCTTTCGTGATGCACAATGCGGCGCTCGGAATGGCCGAGGATGACATAGCGGCAGCCCGCATCCTTGAGCATCGCGGCGCTGATGTCGCCGGTATGGGCGCCCTTCTCTTCCGCGTGGCAATCCTGGCCGCCCAAATGAACGGGGCTACCCCGCAGCACCTCGGCCACGGATATCAGCAGCGTGGCCGGCGGGCAGATCACCAGCTCGCTGTTCAATTTCTCCGACGCCGCGCGCATGGCGAGACCGCGCGCGAGATCGACACCCGCCTCTTTCAGGCCGTTCATCTTCCAGTTGGCGGCAACCAGCTTGTGCATCCTGGCCGCTTTAGCACAGCGCCCTCGGGCGAACCAGTTTCTCGGGGGCTTTTGCCCGCTCAGGCCAGTTGCGGCGGAATCGGCGTCCCTCTATCATCCGCGCGCCATAAACCCCCGCAATACCGCGGCTTTTCCGGACCCCCACGCCATGTTGCAAGCGATCCGTTCCAAGGCTTCCTCTCTCGTCGTCAAAGTTCTATTCGCGGCGCTGATTCTTTCCTTCGGCGTCTGGGGCATCGGCGACATCTTTCGCAACCGCAGCACGGACACCACCGTGGCCACGGTGGGCGGATTGAACATTTCCGCCGACCAGCTGCAACAGGCGGTACGCGGGGACATCGAAAGATTGCGCGGAACGCTCGGCACCAGCCTCACCATGGACCAGGCCAAGCAGCTGGGCGTGGTCGATGCCGCGCTCGACCACCTGATCACCGCCGATCTGCTTCAACTCGAGGTGCAGCGGCTCCACTTGGCCATCGGCGACGACGCGGTGCGCAACGCCATCGTCGGCAATCCGAATTTCCGCGGCGCCGGCGGCGGCTTCGACCGCAACGTCTACGCCCAGGTGCTGGCGGCGAACCGTTTGACCGAAGCCCAGTTCGAGGACATGCAACGCGCCGACATGGTACGCGGCGAATTGACGATATCGCTGACCGAGGGATTGACGCCGCCCGCGGCCCTGACCGCGGCTTTTTATCGCGCCCAGGCCGAACGCCGCACCGCCGACATGGTGACCCTGCCCGCTTCGGCCGCCGGACCGGCGGCCACGCCGTCGCCGGCCGATCTCGACACCTATTATCAGGCCCACCAGGACCGCTTCCGCACGCCCGAACTGCGCGACTTCACCGTGGCGACGTTGCTGATCGACGACGTGGTGAAGACCATCACCGTGCCCGACGACCAGCTGCGCGCCGAATACCAGTCGCGCCAGACCGAATTCCACAAGCCCGAGGAGCGCCAGCTCCAGCAGATGCTGTTCCCCGACGAAGCCAAGGCGCAGGCGGCGGAGAAAATGCTGGCCGCGGGCAAGAACTTCAACGATGTCGGCAAGACGCTGGCCGGCGCCGATCCGGCCTCTCTCGATCTCGGCTGGGTGAAACGCGGCGATCTTCCCGGACCGCTGGCCGACGCCGCCTTCGCGCTGAAGCCGGGCGGCATCACGCCGCCGATCCAATCCTCTTTCGGCTGGCATGTGATTCGCGCGGTTTCGGTCCGGCCCGAGCAAGTGCAGAGCTTCGACGACGTGAAGACCCAGCTGCAGCAGGAAATCGCGCGCGACCGGGCCGGCGACGCCATGGCCAAGACCGCGAACCAGATCGACGACGATCTGGCGGGCGGAGCCTCGCTCGACGATGTGGTGAAGAAATACGGCCTCAAAACTTCATCCTTCGCCGGCATCGACGCGCAAGGCCACGACGCTTCCGGCAAGCCGGCCAATGTGCCGCAACCGGCGGACACGGTGCTGCGTTCCGTCTTCACCACCGATAGCGGCAAGAACAGCGAGCTCGCCGACATGGGCGAGACCGGCTATTTCGTCGTCCATATCGACAAGGTCACCCCCGCCGGCGTCAAGCCGCTGGCCGACGCGCAAGCCGATGCGATCAAACTGTGGCAAGCGGATCAACGCGCGACGGCGCTGCAAAAACTCGCCGACGACATCGTCCAACAGGTCAATGCCGGAAAATCCCTGCGCGATGTCGCGGCCGCGCACAAGCTCGCGGTCGTGGCCACGCCGCCGCTGCCGCGCAACGGCGCCGCCGGCGTGCCGCCGGCGCTGGTCTCGAAGCTGTTCGAGGTCAAATCGGGCGGCGCGGTGGACGCGCCCACCACCGACGGCTATGCGGTGGCCCAGCTCAAGGGGATCCAGCCCGCCGATCCGGCCAAGGACCCGGCCGGCCTCAACGATCTGTCGCATCAGTTGAGCCAGCAGATGCAGGGCGAGTTCCTCGGCGCCTTCAGCCAGGCGCTGCGCAGCCGCTACAAGGTCGACATCAACCGCGACAACATCAACCGCCTGCTCTAAGCGATGCAGGCCGCGCCCGATTTCCAGAACTTCGCCAAGGCCTACGAAGCGGGCCGGCCGGTGCTGGTCTGGACCTCGCTGGTGGCCGATCTGGAAACCCCGGTCTCGGCCATGTTGAAGCTGGCCAATGCCAAGCCGATGAGCTTTCTTTTCGAATCGGTCGAGGGCGGCGCGTCGCGCGGCCGTTATTCCTTCATCGGCTTGAAGCCCGATTTGATCTGGCGCTGTTTCGGCAACGCCGCGGAAATCAACCGCCGCGTTCAGCAAGACGCCAACGCCTTCGAGAAACAACCCCAGGGCGCGATCGATTCCTTGAAATCGCTCATCACGGAATGCCGGATCGAGACGCCGAAGGAATTGCCGCCGATGGCGGCGGGGCTTTTCGGTTATCTCGGCTACGGCGCGGTCAAGCTGGTGGAAAAAATTCCGGACAAGAACCCGGACACGCTCGGCATTCCCGACGGCATGTTCCTGCGGCCTTCGATCATCTGCATCTTCGACAACATCGCCGACCGCATCGCCGTGGTGACGCCCGCCTGGCCCGATAAAAAAATTTCGGCCAAGGCGGCTTACGACGCGGCCTGCGCGCGGCTTGCCGAGGTGCTCGCCGATCTCGACCGGCCGCTGCCCAAGCGGGAGGAATCCGCCGAGGCGATTCAGGAATTGCCGCCGCCGCAATCCAATATGAGCCGCGATCAATGCCTGGCGATGGTCGAGAAGGCCAAGGAATACATCCGCGCCGGCGAGATTTTTCAGGTCGTGCCGTCGATGCGGCTGTCGGTGCCCTTCACCTTGCCGCCCTTCGCGCTTTATCGCGCGCTGCGGCGGCTCAACCCCTCGCCTTTCCTGTTCTTCCTCGATTACGGGAATTTCGCGGTGGTGGGGTCGAGCCCGGAAATCCTGGTGCGCTTACGCGACGGTAAGGTGACGATCCGGCCTCTGGCCGGCACGCGGCGGCGCGGCAAGGACGCCGAGGAAGACAAGAGCCTGGCCGAGGAATTGCTGGCCGACCCCAAGGAACGCGCCGAACATCTCATGCTGGTCGACCTCGCGCGCAACGATGTCGGCCGGGTCTCGAAGATCGGCTCGGTGCATGTGGTCGAGCAATTCGTCATCGAACGCTACAGCCACGTCATGCATATATCCTCCCATGTTGAAGGGAAGATTGATCCTCGATATACGGCGATCGACGCGCTGCTCGCTGGGTTTCCCGCCGGCACGCTGTCGGGCGCGCCCAAGGTGCGGGCGATGGAGATCATCGACGAGCTGGAAATCGAGAAGCGCAACCTCTATGGCGGCGGCATCGGCTATTTCGCCGGCGACGGCAGCATGGATACCTGCATCGTGCTGCGCACCGCCATCGTCAAGGACGGCAGGATGGTGGTCCAGGCCGGCTGCGGCGTGGTCGCCGACAGCGAACCGGCCAAGGAGCACCAGGAGATATTGGACAAGTCGCGCGCCTTGTTCCGCGCCGCCGAGGAAGCGGTCAGCTTCGCGCGAAGCTAGGCTAGCTCTGGCCGTTCCGCGTCTTGACGATGTCGCTCAAAGGCGTCAGCACGAGACCTTTTCCGGCCAAGCTGGGCAGCCAACCTTTAAGTGCCACGAGCGACGGGCCGGTGCCGGAAACGATGGCGATGGCGATGCCGTTCTGGCGGGCGATGGCCTCGAGCTGGGCGAGCTGCGCCGCCATATCCCCGGAAGCATCGATCCGCATATCGCTCGCGACATAGGGCACCCCCGCATCATGCGCCGATGCCGCCGCCGAACCGGCCTGGTTGTCGAGAAACAACAGCCCGCGATTCTTGAGTTCGTTCATGACGATCGGCGCGACCTGGCTATCCGCGCCTGAAATCGTCGGCATGTCGATGCCGATGGAAATCTGCATCCGGTTCAGATCCCAATCGAGCCGGCGCAAGCTTTCCTCCGGCGGCGGATTGGCCGTGTTGCCCTCCGCTCCGGAGGCCAGCGACGGGCTATGCATTCCCGGCGGCACATGCACCAGCAATTCATGTCCGGCCCGGCGCGCGGCTTCTTCCTGCTGCGGCAGATTGCCGGCATAGGCGAGGAAGGCGAGCGTCACCGGCGCTTTCAGCGCCACCGCCCGCGATGCAACTTCGCCCGACAATCCGAGATCGTCGATCACCAAGGCGATGCGCGGCTTGCCCTGGGCGTCCGGCGGCGTCACGGCATAAGCGAGCCAGGCCGGCAAGGGTGGCGGCAGCGGCGCGCTCGCGCCCGGCAGCGATACGGCAATGGGCTGGTCTTTGCCGTTCTGATAAAGCCCGGCAACGAGCCCGGCCAAGGCCGCCGCCGCCAGCAGCACGGCCCATAACCGCCAGCGCCGTTTGCGCAAAACGTCTTGCGTCAACACCGCCATGCCTCCGCTTCTCCCTTGATCCGGTTGTCCGGCTTTTGCCCCGAGTTTAACCGATTTTCCCGGCCGGTCCCTTGTCTTTTCCCGGCAGGCCGGGCCTGATATAACCGCGCTTTCCGCGAGGCCTTCTTATGTTCCTGCTGATCGATAACTACGACAGCTTCACCTACAACCTGTGGCACTATTTGGGCGAGTTGGGCGCCGAGGTGGTTGTCAAAAGGAACGACGCGCTGTCGGTTTCCGATGCATTGGCCATGAAGCCGCAGGGCATCGTGATCTCGCCCGGGCCGAGCGATCCCGATCATGCCGGCATCTGCCTCGAGCTGATTGCCAAAGCCGGGCGTTTGCCCATTCTCGGCGTCTGCCTCGGCCATCAGGCGATCGGCCAGGCCTTCGGCGGCAAGGTGGTGCGTGCGCCGGTGCCGATGCACGGAAAAATTTCCGCGATCCGCCACAAAGGCGCGGGCGTGTTCAAGAACCTGCCCAATCCGTTTCCGGCCACGCGCTATCATTCGCTCATCGTCGAACGCACGAGCCTGCCCAAAATTCTGGAAGTCACCGCCGAGACCGAGGACGGGCTGATCATGGGCCTCGCCCATCGCGAACGGCCGATCCATGGCGTGCAATTCCATCCCGAAAGCATCGCCTCGGAAGGCGGTCACGATCTGCTGCGGAATTTCCTCGCCCTCGCCAAGGCGGAAAGCGTGCCAGCATGAAAGTCGGGCCATGAGCGACGGCGACAACGCAAAGCTGAGCCAGGCCGCCACATTCAAGGCGCTGCTCGGCCGCGTCATGGCGGGCGAGAAACTGTCCGAGGCGGAATCATCATCGGCCTTCGACGCCATGATGTCGGGCGACGCCACCCCGGCGCAGATGGGCGCGTTCCTGTCGGCGCTCAAGGTGCGCGGCGAGACGGTGGAGGAAATCACCGGGGCCGCGCGCATCATGCGCGCCAAGATGATCCGGGTCGAAGCGCCCGAGGGCGCCGTCGACATCGTCGGCACCGGCGGCGACGGCAAGGGCAGTTTCAACGTCTCGACAGCATCGGCGCTGGTGATGGCGGGGGCCGGCGTGCCCATGGCCAAGCACGGCAACCGCAATTTCTCGTCGCTGTCGGGTGCGGCCGATATTCTCCAGGCGCTGGGCGTCAATCTCGACGCCGAGCCCGCGGTGGTGCGCCGTGCCATTTTCGAGGCCGGCATCGGATTCCTGATGGCGCCCAAATATCACGGCGCCATGCGCCATGTCGGGCCAACGCGGGTCGAACTTGGCACCCGCACCATCTTCAACCTGCTTGGGCCGGTCTCCAACCCCGCCGGGGTCACGCGCCAACTGGTCGGCGTCTACGCACCACAATGGGTGAAGCCGGTGGCCGAGGTGCTGGGCAAGCTCGGCGCCGAGCATGCCTGGGTGGTGCATGGCGACGGCTTCGACGAAATCACCACCACCGGCAAGACCCAGGTGGCGGAATGGAAGAACGGCAAGCTCACGAGCTTCGAGATTTCGCCCGAGATGGCGGGATTGCCGCGCGCCAGCGTGGCCGATTTGAAGGGCGGCGACCCGGCCGCCAACGCCGCCAAGCTCAAGGCCATTCTCGACGGCGAGATCGGGCCGCTGCGCGATGTCGTGCTGCTCAACGCCGGCGCCGGGCTGGTGGTGGCGGGCCGCGCCCTCGATTTGAAGGCCGGCGTCGCGCGCGCCATTCAGTCGATCGCCTCGGGCCATGCCAAGCGCGCTCTGGCGCAACTCGTTGCCATCACCAATTCCAAGCCGCCGGTGGAATCGCCATGAGCGATATTCTGGCCGAGATCTGCGCCAAGAAACGCCAGGAAGTGGCGCGGACCAAAGAAGCGCGGCCCTTGGCCAAGGTGGCGAGCGACGCGGCCAAGGCGGATCGTCCGCGCGGATTTGTGCGGGCGCTGGAAGCCAAGACCAAGGCCGGGGGTTACGGCCTGATATCCGAGATCAAGATGGCCTCGCCCTCGGGCGGCATGATCCGGCCGGAATTCGATCCCGCCGCCATCGCGAAGGCCTATGAGCAAGGCGGCGCCGCGTGTTTATCGGTTTTGACCGACGCGCCTTATTTCAAGGGCACGCCCGAACATCTGATGGCGGCGCGCGCCGCGTGCAAGCTGCCGGTGCTGCGCAAGGATTTCATGCTCGAGCCCTATCAAATCGTCGAGGCGCGGGCGATGGGCGCCGATTGCATTTTGCTCATCATGGCGGCGCTGCGCGACGAAGAGGCCAATGAGCTTGAAACCGCGGCCGTGAATCTCGGCATGGACGTGCTGGCCGAGGTGCATGACGAAGCCGAGCTGAAACGCGCGTTGAAGCTCAAGACCCGGCTCATCGGCGTCAACAACCGCAATCTCAAAACCCTCAAGACCGACATCGCCACCACCGGCGTGCTGGCGCGGATGGTGCCAAAGGACCGCATCCTGGTGAGCGAAAGCGGCATCTCCACCGCCGCCGATCTGGCGCGGCTGGCCCGCGACGGCGCGCATTGTTTCCTGATCGGGGAAAGCCTGTTGCGAAAAAAAGACGTGGCGGATGCGGTGCGCACTTTGCTCGCCCCGGTCCAGGCGCCGGCTTAAGGCGGGAGGATGAGCATGAAAAAAACCCTTACCCATTTCGACCGCAAGGGCGATGCCCGCATGGTCGATGTTTCGGCCAAGGAACAGACCGAGCGCGAGGCGGTGGCCAAGGGCAGCGTGCTGATGAAACGCGCCACGCTCGATCTCGTGCGCAAGGGCAAAGCCAAGAAGGGCGACGTGCTGGCGGTGGCGCGGCTCGCCGGCATCATGGGCGCCAAACGCGCGCCCGATTTGATCCCCCTCGCCCATCCGCTGATGCTCGACTCGGTGAAGCTCGATCTGCGCTGCGACAAGAACCGCAACGCGGTGGACATCACCGCTACCTGCAAGCTGAAGGGCCGCACCGGGGTGGAGATGGAAGCGTTGACCGCGGTGGCGGTGGCGGCGCTGGCGGTTTACGACATGCTGAAGGCGGTCGATCGCGGCATGAAGATTTCCGAAATCCGCCTGGTGCATAAATCGGGCGGCGTGTCGGGCACCTTCGAGGCCCCATAAATGGCGGACGGCCCGGGCAAACAAGGCATGATCTCGGTATCCGAGGCGCAGACGCGCCTGCTCGCCATCCTCAAGCCCTTGGGCGCGGAGCAAGCGGCGCTGGCGCAATGCCTCGGCCGGGTGCTGGCCGAGGAAGTGACGGCGCGGCGCACCCAGCCGCCCTTCCCCGCTTCGGCGATGGACGGTTATGCCGCGCGCGTGGCCGATCTCGGCGCGGTTCCCACGAAGCTCAAAGTGGTGGGCAATGTCCCGGCCGGAAAATCCTACGATAAAAAACTCGGCCCCGGCGAAGCGGTGCGGATTTTCACCGGCGCGCCGGTGCCCGAGGGCGCCGATTGCATCGTCATCCAGGAAGACACGACACGCGACGGCGACATCGTTACCGTGAATGAGGCGCCTAAGAAGGGGCGCTATATCCGCCCCGCCGGGCTCGATTTCCGCGTGGGCGATGTCGGTTTGCAACCCGGCCACCGCCTCAATGCGCGCGATCTGGGCTTGGCGGCGGCGATGAACCGGCCGTGGTTGCTGGTTGCGCGCAAGCCGCGGGTGGCGATCTTGCCGACCGGCGACGAGGTGGTTTTGCCCGGCGACCCCATTGGCCCGAACCAGATCGTAAGCTCCAACGGCATCGCGCTCGGCGCTTATGTCGAAAGCCTGGGCGGCGAAGCCGTGCAATTGCCGATCGCACCCGACGACAGCGAGGCCTTGCAGCGCATCGCCGATGCCTCGCGCGGGGCCGATCTGCTCATCACCACCGGCGGGGCATCTGTTGGGGAACATGATTTGATCCGTTCCGCGCTGGGCGCCACCGGCCTCGCCCTCGATTTCTGGAGCGTCGCCATGCGCCCGGGCAAGCCCTTGATGGTGGGCATGTACCGCGACACGCCGATGATCGGGCTGCCCGGCAATCCGGTGTCGACGCTGGTTTGCGCGCTGCTTTTTGTGAAACCGGCCTTGG
>Ga0181519_10004517_pt1 | contig 11223 bp, 8 predicted proteins | sample PEATcosm2014_Bin_26_FD_121102 | JGI IMG/M metagenome (GOLD analysis project Ga0181519, IMG submission 121102) | Peatland microbial communities from MTU Mesocosm Facility, Houghton, MI, USA - PEATcosm2014_Bin02_10_metaG | ecosystem: Environmental > Terrestrial > Soil > Wetlands > Peat | place... | reverse complement strand
GTGCGCTGCGGCTGCGGCGAATAGGAGTTGAAGATGGAGTTGATGGGATCCGTGTAGGCAGCCTGCAAGCCGGTGTCCTGCTGGAAGCGATACCAGATGCTGTTGGCCGCATCGATGGTGTGGTCGATCTTGACGACGATCAGGTTCTCGCTGTCGCTGTTGTTCATGGACTGGGTACGAATGTTCGCGCAACCAGCGCCGTTGAACAGGTTGGACGCGGTTTGTGTACCGGTCAGCAGCGCACCGCTCGCATCCAGCGGGCAGGTGAGCACAGGCGTCGGCGTACCCGCCGTGTTGCTGTAGAGACCAAACATCTTCTGGTAGAACGCGACTTCCTGAGGCTGCGCGGGCAAAGCGGTTCCATTGATCGGATCGGTTCCGCCCAGCGGCAGTTGCTGCTGCACGTATTGCTGGAATGCGGGCGAAGGTACTGTTGTGCGAGCCACCAGCGGAAGGGCGATGCGGATGCCTTCGTAGTGAGTAAAGAAGAAGAGACGATCCTTCACCACCGGCCCGCCCACGCTGACGCCGAATTCGTTCACCGTCGAACGCGGTTTTTTTGCGATGTTGCCCGGCGTGTCGTTGGCATGAAGAAAATAATCGGTCCCGTTCAGCAGCGATCCGTTCCAGACTTCGTACAAATCCCCGTGAAACCGATTCGATCCCGACTTGGTGAAGTAGTTTACCTGCGAGGCTCCATAACGCCCCTGATCGACCGCATAGGAGTTGGTGCTCACGGTCGCTTCCTGCAACGCGTCCAGCCCGATGACGAGATTCGTGGACAGGCCGATGTTCAAGCCCAGAAAAGGATCGTTGGAGTCGAAGCCGTCCAGGATATAGCCGTTGGACGTTGCGGGAAGCCCGTTGAACTCGACATTGCCGTAACCGCCGGCGGCCTTGGCGTCATTCGACGAGCCCGCCGTATTCATCAATGCGCCGGGAGCGAACTGCGCGACATAGGTCAGGTCCTGGCCAGCGTTGGGAAGATTTTTGATCGTTTCAGCTTCAATCGTCGTGGATGTATTCGGGTTTTCCAGGCTCATCAACCCGTATTGCTCCACCACCTCCACGGTTTGCTCGGTTGTCGCCGGAGACAGCGAAAAATTTACCGTGGCTGTCTGTCCTACAGAAACGCCAGTGGGTTCAGATTGCGCCGGGCCGAATCCCTGCGCTGTGACCTCGATCCGATAGACCCCGGGGTTCACCTGGCTGAAGAGGAAACGCCCCGCGGAATTGCTGTCAACAACGCGTACCGCGCCCGAATTCACATCGATCGCCTTCACCTGGGCATGGACGATCACGGCCCCGCTCTTGTCCGCAACCGTCCCTGTCAATGCGCTGCTGGTGCCGCTTTGCGCCAGCAAACAAAGAGAGTTAACCATGGTTAACATGGAGGCCAGGACGAGAATCATTGCGGTTCGGTTGCGTGTCATGAGGCCTCCTGTTGTCGGTTGGGGGCTTCCCGGCGAGCCCTTGCGGCTCTAGCGCTGAAATCGGGAAGCGAAATCGGCAAGGATGATCGGCAAGTCCGAATTTAGGCTTGCCTAATTCCTAGATTCGCCTAGAATCAAAACGGTGTCAAGTCTTTTGACGACAGGTCCGCTCATGGCTGCACGCCGCCAACCCAATCCGCATTCCGAATCGGTGGATGACTACCTGAAGGCCATTTTCGCTGTCGGAGGGCCTGGGGAAGATCGCGCCACCAGCACGGCCCTGGCTGACCGGCTTGGAGTGGCTCCGGCATCGGTGACCAACATGCTGCAGAAGCTCGCGGCATTACCCACGCCTTTGGTCGAGTACCAGCGGCATCGTGGCGTGCGGCTGTCCGTGGCGGGAAAGCGGCGCGCGCTGGAAGTTCTGCGTCACCATCGGCTGATCGAGACATTTCTGTTCCAGGTGCTGGACTACCCGCTGGAAGAGGTCCATGAGGAGGCGGAGCGGCTGGAGCACTTCATCTCCGAGCGATTCGAGGAACGCATTGCCGCCAAGCTCGGGAATCCCACCATCGATCCGCATGGGCATTCGATTCCCGCGATGGATGGTGAAATGGCGAAGGAGATTTCGGCGCCGCTGACGCAGGCGATGGGAGAGGGGACTTTTGAAGTGGAGAGCATCTGTGACCGCGATGCGGCCACTGTGAAGTTTCTCAGAACGAGCGGCATCGCGCCCGGAGTCCTGTTACGCCTGAGAAAGCGGCATGCTAATGAGGACTACGCTGTGAGTATCGGAAGCAATTCGCAAGTTCTGCATCTCTCGCGCGAGGCCGGAGAAGCCATCAGAATCCATCCTGCCGATTAGAGCGAAACCAAGGTAACTGTGTCCCGGGAAGGTCTGTGCGAGGTCGCCGCTTCCTGATGGTCGCGTCGACTTGAGGGCATAGGTTTCGAGATACATCAACCTCGGTTTCGCTGTAAGGAAGGCTTGATCCGCCGGCCGCCTATGGAAAGGGTTGCGTTTTAGGTATTTGTGGTGATGCATTCGAGGCGTCGTTCAGGCTGACCAGATCGTCCGGAAGATATGGCGTGTGCGGAGGACGTCCGATCCCCAGGTCACTCATCGAAGCAGCGGAAAGCTCCTATCTCTCCAGCTACAGCGAAACCAGAGTTGGTGTATCCCGGAAGCACAGCACCAAAGTTGACGCGACCATCGGGAAGCGGCGACCTTGCACGAAACTGACCGGGACACAGGGACTATGGTTTCGCTCTAGAAGCGCATTTCGCATAACCTTCCGGTTTCGATTCTTGTGCACGCGTCGGGCAAGCGCCCTATCCATTGACGGAACCATCCGCAGGAATTGTCGGCTGGCATGAAGCGTGGCCCCGTCCGACGGCGGTACCGCTGCTACCAATAAGAATCGGCAACCATCCATGCGCCAGCCAACAGTGCCGTGTTAAGGATGGTCTCACTCCACTGGAACTGGTCTTTGGAGCCCGCAGCCACGATCGGTATCCAAACCACGAACAGGAACAGCGCGAGTTGAAAGGTTGAGAGCGCGACGGCCAGCCGAGCGCAGAATCCAATGAGAGTCGCGATGCCCGCGGCAATGAAGGCACTGCCAGTGAAATACGCCCAAAAGAGGTGGCCCGGCAGCCAATGGGGAATGAGCGATACCGTGTCCTTCACGTCGACGAAGTGGGCTACGCCGAAAAAGATCAAGCAGAGGCCGTAGAGCACGCGCGCGATGCGCAGGCCGTCTTGGCTGCTGACAAATCCGAGGTGTTTACGGTCCCAGTCGGCGGCTAGCCGGACATAGAGCACCCACGAGGCTGCCAGCATGACCGTGAGCGGAAACACCGACCAGCAGGCGTCGAAAGCGGGTTCATGAAGAAAGTTTGGCAAGCGGAATAGCAGCAGCCAAAGGAAGAGAGTGGCGAGCAGCAAGCGCGCGGCAAGGACCGCCATGCGCGGAACAAACAAACCAATGCCGGCTGTGAGGGAGATGAGGGCGCCAAAGTAAATGAATAGCTCACGCGCGGGGACACCGGTGGGCACAGGATTCCACAACGGAACGAAATCGGGATGGAGCAGGCCCACGGCTCCGAGACCGATCATAGTGAAGGCGAAGAAAGTATGACCTATACTCGCGATGCGCATCGGCATGTGCTCCAAGCGATGCTTCAGTTTATAAGCAATCCGACGAACACGTCGAGTTGTCTGAGGCCGGAACGCCATGGGTCGGGTCGACTTCGACGGCGCAGTGCAGGACAATCTCGATAGAAAATCCGGCTTGTGCATCGCAACCGGGGCGAATGGACGGCGATTCGAAGTAGTGGCGGCTTGGAGTGGTTCCAGGGTAGTTATACCCATTTTCGAGGGAATTCAGCGTCGCTGCTTCCTGGGTTCGCATCGACTTGAGTGTTGTGGCATGGGGTACATCGACCCTGGAACCGCCGTAGCCCCCGCAAGCTGCCATCCTATCCGATCTTCAAAGGGCCGACGACCTTGTAGTGATTGAAAGGGATGCCGCCCGGCGTTGTTTCCGCGCTGAGGACTTCGAATGTGCGTGGCAGCGTTCCTGAAAGAAACGTTTTGAGGTGCCTCACCTCCATTGAGTGAATCGCGCATGCAGAATGAGCCTGTTGACCGGTCGCAACCACGCCGACTCTCTTCTATGTGCTCGCCGCTGAATTTCTCCAAGCGCAACTCACTGCCGAGTTTCTTTCTCGCGATCCGAGGGCTCATCCGCGGCTGCAATCGCCTGGCGCGCTAGCCGCCGAAATGTCTCGCGCATCTCAGCAGGGCTATGGACCACAATTCTGCGCCCCATGCTCAGCAGCATTGCGGCAAACATCTCCAGGCGATCCCTGCCACAACGCAGGCGGGTCCCGCCCTCCATGTCTTCCGCAATAACACGCATCGGAGCAAAAATACGTTTGGCTTCGTCGATCTGCATGTCGATCCATACATCAATCTGGAAGTCCGATTGGATGAACGGCATGCGTTTGTGCAGGTAGCGGCTTGCATCGAAGTTGCTCGGGCGGCGGAAGCTGGCGGTGCCGATGTCGAGGTCCGAAATGCGATCCATACGAAACGTGCGCAACGCCTTGCGTAGCAGACAATGGCCGATCAGGTACCAGCGCCCATCGGTGTGCATCACCGCGTAGGGCTCAATCTGTCTTTGGGAAGCAACGCCGCCGTGCGACTGATAGGCGAAGCGAATCCTCTTTCCGGTGCGGATGGCCGACGCGGCGCGGATCAGGCACTCCACCGATGTGGAGATCACCCACGGGCCAGGCTCGATGGCCACCACATCTTCGACCGTTCGGATGCTCTCGCCTATTGAGCGGGGCAATACGCGCTCCAACTTGGCCAGCGCACTCTCCGTCGCGGGAGCAAATGCCGACAATCCAATCTGCCGCAGCGCACGCAGTCCAAGCGAGAGTGCAAACGCTTCTTCATTGGTCAGCAGAAGCGGAGGCAGGCGAAAACCGGGCCGCAGACGATAAGACCCACCCACACCCGGAGTAGATTCAACAGGAATGTGCAGATCCTTCAGGCGCACAATGTAACGCTGCACCGTGCGCAGGTCCACCTCCAGACGCTCGGCGAGTTCCGCTCCGGTAACATGATCGCGCGTCTGAAGGATTTCGAGAACCGTTAGGACGCGCATGACTGGGTCATACATATGAACTCCGATTCTTTCTCTAATTTACGACAGAAGCTGTCGGGAATGCCTTTTACTCTGTAGTCGAGCCCCAAAGGGGTCTCACGGAGGTTGTAAATGAGCATCGAGATAGCACAGATCAGCGTTTTAACCGCGGACGCACTTCTAAGCAACTGGCAGGGGCACAGGAGACTGACGCGCAGGGTCATCGAAGCGTTTCCCGAGGACAAGCTCTTCACGTTTTCAGTGGGCGGCATGCGGCCCTTTGCGGACATGGTATGGGAGTTCATCCGCATGGCCGTGCCGATTGTGGATGGAGTGTCCACCGGCGAATGGAAGGAGTTCAAGGAGACGAAGCCAACCACGAAGAGTGAGTTGCTCCGCCTATGGGATGCACAGACCAGAGAGCTGGATGAGAAGTTCCCGAACATTCCGCTGCACCGATTCAGCGAAGTCGACAAGGCGTTCGACCAGTGGGAGAACCCTGGAATCGTAACCATTCAATATGGCATCGACAACGAAATCCATCACCGTGGGCAGGGATACGTCTATTTGCGCGCACTCGGCATTGAGCCGCCGCCGTTTTGGGAGCGCAACTGATCCCATCGCGAAGAGCGGCTGCCGAGACCCCTGAGCATTGTAATTGAGGTCCGGAAGCCGCTCTCGTGTAGAACGCGCAACATCTCACGGCTGCCAACATGGTTTCTCAATCGACGCGCAATCGCCAGTTTGAGTTTTCGGGGCTGCCGGCGACTCAATACAACCTGGCCTATTCTCGTCACCCGGGACAATCGTTTTTTCTTGTTTTATCGCAAGGACTGGCCAAGTCGCATTTCAAGTTGACCTCGATAATTTCTGCTTACGCGCGAACGGTGACCGTCTTTAAGAATGACGTCGAACTCCCCGTGCGAAATGGTCTGAAGCTCGAGGATGCTCTCAATGTTGACGATTGTGGATCGATGGACGCGGATGAAACGCAACGGATCCAGCCTGTCAGCCAGGTCGTTCAGAGATGCGCGATAGAGCATCTCCTTCCCTCCGATGTGGAGGTTGGCATAGACGCCGGCACCCTCGATCCAATCAATCTCCGTCACGCGAATGAAGCGGGTTGTTCCTGCCGATCGGACGACAAGCCTGTCGAGGCGCCGGTCTACAGCCGGCCGTGCGGAGATCATGCGCAAAACGCTACGGCCAAACTCATCCATGCTTCGTTCCTTGAGCCGGGCCTTGGCGCGGGTCAAAGAAGATTCAAGTCGTTGGTCGCTGAAGGGTTTGAGCAGATAGTCGATCGCATTGGCTTCGAAGGCGCGAATGGCGTGCCGTTCGTATCTGTGGTTGACGCGACATTGTATTCAATGGTTCCGTTACGAAAGGTAAGCCCATTCAGCAATGCCGCACCCGATTGAATGTGCTCCGCGTAGTTGCCTTGTTTCAGCTCGATGGACGGCTTCCCGTTAAACTCGATAGAATTCACCGCGCCCGCGAAAGTAGTCCACCGGTCGGCAGTCATCGGAATCCTTACTGCCTCCGCGACATGCGCCTGGCAATAGGCGCCGGCGATTGGCAGGCAGAAGCCTGCGATAACTGCGAGGTTCAGAGCTACACTCCTGCGAAGGGAAGGGAGATCGCAATTCGAAGATTTGACGATAGAGTTTCGCATGAGTGAGATCCTATCCGGTATCGATTCCCGCGTCGCGAGAAATAGGGTTGGCCTCTTCAACCTCAAGAAAATCTCGCTGTTTGTTGCGGCGTTCTGTGCGATGGGATCAGTAGGCAACCGCAAAGCCATAAACACCCGGTGTTTCAGCACCGCGCAAAACACCACTCTGTGGATCGATCGTTCCGAGAACGGCGGTTCCTCTGAGCGTATTGGCCTCTTGCTTGGATTTCTGCTCTGTATTGATCCCCAATGCCCGGAGATGCTGAAGGAATTTCGAGTCATAGACGCCTTCAGGGACAAGTTCCGGCTTTGTCGAAAAACTTTCGCCTGCTTTTTCAGGCTCGTTATTGACAAGCAGGGGTGGCGCGGTCATTACAGCGAGCGGATCGAGGTGATTTGCAAGGACCCCCACAAGGACACGTACTGTCTCCGGAGTCAGCGATTCGCCGATGCTCGCAACTGCCAGCACAGGCTTGTTGCCAGTCATGGCAATCACCGGCGTCATGTCATGAGGAACGAGGTCACCCGGTTTGATCATCGCCATACTTGCTTGCTGAAATCCCGCTGCATCGGAGATCGGAATGCCGCCAACTACGATGCCGGTTGTGCCCCATAGAACCGTATTGATGGAGTGCACGAGAGCGGCGACGTTTCCCCAGCGGTCAACCACGACCACCGAGTCGCTGTGATGGTTATCTGCCGGTTGCGACGGATCCCGAACCTCGTCAAGAGCAGAGGCCTGCGCCTTGGCATAGGCCTTCGAAATGCGATCTTCCGACAACGAACCTGTTTCATTTGAACGAAGGTATTTGGCCACATAGCTGTCGTATTCGACCTTTCGAAGGATCCGCGAGAGTGTCCGGAATGCCGTCGGGTCTCGTTCATAGGATCCCCTCTGGTCCAGCTTCAACTCTTCCGCCAGATTGAGCGCTTCGAGCACTTGGCTCCCGCCTCCATTGCTCTTGCCCGGAACGAACATAGTATGGCCGAGAAAGGTGGTGCTGAGCGGCTCTTCCCAGATCGGCCGGTAGCGCTTCATATCTTCCATCGTCGCTTTTCCGCCCTCGCGCTGCACGGCTTGAACAAACTGTTCTCCCCACGCACCTGTGTACATATAGCTGGACCCGCTTCTGGCAACGGCGCGAAGTGTCTTCGCCAGTTCCGCCTGAACAAAGCGGTCTCCCGACTTTGGCATACCACCGCCAACCTGATTCATGAATGCCCGGCCTTCCGCGGTACGCGAGAGGTACTTTTCGCGCATGCTGAAAAACTTCCCGAGCATCGGTGAAATTGTGACTCCATTTTCCGCATACCAGATCGCGGGCTGAAACAGTTCACGGAACGGAAGCCGCCCAAAGCGCTTATGCATTTGCTCGATGCCCGCCATAAACCCTGGGACCAGCGTCTTGCGTCCCTCTGCGCCTTCGGTCGGTTTCATACCAAAGGCCACCGCTCCCAAGTCGTCCACAGGGATGCTTTTCGGATCGGTTTCGCCAAGATAGGAATTCCATCCGGCATTCAGCGTAGATACCTTGCCCGACTTGGCATCGTAGTAGACCAGCTCCAGAATCCCCGCATATGAAACATAGGAACCCAGCGCCGTAGCAACCTGCGTCAGAGCCATGGTTGCCGCTGCATCGGCCGCTGTCCCACCCTGCCGGAGCGCCTCCATTCCCGCATGCACCGCGATGGGCGACATGGTTCCTGTCACCAGTCCATGCTGCCCCTCAACCAGGCGCGCCTGCAGCGGCCATGGCATCTGTTCCGCCTGTTCGGCCCGCGCCTTCTCTTCCACCTTCCACTTTGCCGGCGAAAGATCCGCGCCAAAACCCGACTCTGGAATCAGAACCATGCACATCACGAAAAACGCAACCTGTTTCTGCAATCTCATTGTTGAGCTCCTACATTCGGTGGGGGGAGATCCGAACAGCCCAGCGCTTTCAAGCGCGCGCCGCTTCAGGCTGCCGAGGATTTCGCGTGTATGAAGGGTAAAGGCTTACTTGATGGGTTCAGTTCCGCCGCGCCCCGGCCTCGTCCAGGCCACCAACGCTCCAATCCAGACCACCAAAATAAGGGTCGCCACCGGAATCACCCACGCCGGCAACAGCCCATGAATCACGGCCAGATCCACACCCCGATAAGCAGCTAACCAGCTTCCCAGCCGCCAATTCAGCAGAAGTAGAATTACTGCCCACCCCAGCACCAGCCGCCTCGTCGCCCGCCTCCAGCCTGCCAGGGCATCCCGGCTGTTCACATGGAACAAATGCCAACCGCCCAGCACAATCATCGTTCCCAACAGGATGACGCCTGCCAGCCAGTCGTGGGCTTTGAATGCCAGGTAGATCAGCGCGGAAAACATCGCCACATAAATACCGACCACCATCGCAACTCTCGAGGCTAGAGTCATCGGCGCTCCGCTACTCTCCCGTTTCCCCGGCTCCTGCTCTATCTGCCGCCGCATCGACGCAGCCCGCCGCATTATCAGTACGATGAATGTCCCGACCACCATCGCGTAGAACCAATAGAAGGCTGCCATCACCTCAAAAGACGTCGTGTCGCTCCAAGCGTATCCGCGGCGCAGAACCTCCACTGCATATCGCCCGGGCACGGCCCACCCCAGCACGAAAATCCAAAAGCATGTGAGCCAGATGCCCTGAAAGCGCCGCTCGCGGGCCGTCGGCGCTGACCGCACCGATATCCAGTTCACCATCAAGCCGGCAAACACACCCAAGAACGGCGTCACCGGAGCTAGCCAGGCCGCCAACGACCCCGACTTGGCCATCGCCGCGCCTTTGCCCGCAACGCCTGCGCCCACAGTCGCCGCCGACGCACCCGGCAACATCGCCATCACCGCGATCGAGAAACTCTGTCCCGGCGCTGTCCGGCTCAGCGTTCCCTCTACAAACGCAACCACCTCTTCGTGCAGCAGTTTGCGTCCCCGCGAAAGCCTCTGCTTCACCGCGTCCTCGCTCAGTTCCAGTTCAGCCGCCACGCGCTCAATCGACTTCTCTTCGCGATAAAACAGGATCAGCGGTTCGCGGTACGTGTCGGGAATCCGCTCCAACGCACGCCAAAGAATCGTCTCCTCTTCCCGGCTCATGGCTTGCAACGCGGGCGACGCCTCCAGCGAGTGCGGTTCTTCAATGGCATCCAGGCTTTCGGCCGCATGCACTGGCTCGCGTCCTTGGCGCCTGTATTCTTTCCCCACCAGGAAGCGCGTGATTCCGCACAACCAGGACCGCAGCCGTGTCGGCTCGCGCAATTCGGAGAGCTGTCTCCACGCTGCAAGAAACGTTTCCTGCGCCAGGTCTTCACTCAGACTCAAACTGCCGGTGGCGCTGTATGTGATCGAGCAAACCAGCGACTGGTAGCGCTTGATGATCGTCGCAAACGCGGCCCGGTCGCCCGCCAGAGTCCATTCCACAAGTTGCGCGTCGCTGTTGCCCGATGCTTTCGTGGTCATCGCCATGCCTCATCGTATAAGTACCCGGACAAGGTGAAGATGTGACAGAAATAATTGGAGTCGTCCTCAAAATCTGATTCCCGAGACAAATTTTCAGGGGCGATAGAATATCCCGCAAACTCCGCCCAGCTGTTCCGCCTCCGAAAACGAACGACAAGATATCAAAATCAGGAGCTTTATCCTCCTTCAGCGAGATCGGTCCCGCAAGTCGCCATATGGCAAGGTTTAGGAGTTCTTTGCCGATTTTCGAACAAAGACGAAGCCGCAATGCAGAGGATAGACGCATAAGACCCCAGATCGTGCAAATCCGATGCCCAAGCATTGGACCCCGCCATCGCGGCGGGGTTCGTCGACTGCGTCCGGTTCACCCTATTGGTATACGCCGGCCTTCTTGAAGTCGCCGCCCTTGACGATGGAAATCGCCAGCGGGCTGGCGGATTTGCCATTTTTCTTTTCAAAAGCCCGGCCGCAAAACGGGAAGTGGAGGATGTAACGCAAAATGTAACGTCCCCAAGTCGTTGCAGAGAAAACGTATACCGCTGATAACTGTTACGTCTCCCCATATCCATTGACGCGTTCTTCTAGCGCGAATACCCATTGTCTAGGTCCTTCTCGCGAAAATTTCTCGCTCTGAAGGGCAAATGATGAATCGGCGAACCCTTGGTCTGGAGTAATCCGGAACACCGGAGAGTGTCCCGCGCCTGGGGTTCAAAAAAGAACAACTATTCAGGAGGCAACACAAATGTTTCCAGGTAAAAAAACGTGGTTACGGACAATCTGGCTGCTCATCCCAGCAATGATCCTGTCCTTGACCATTGCCCAGGCGCAGCAACTGACTGCGACACTCAGCGGCACCGTCACAGATCAGACCGACGCCAAAGTAGCAGGCGCAAAGGTCAAGATCGTGAACGACGCATCTGGCGATACACGCGACTCCAAGGCCGATAGCTCGGGCTTCTTCGCTGTCACCGCTTTGATCCCCGGCACCTACACTGC
>Ga0181519_10004514_pt1 | contig 11227 bp, 8 predicted proteins | sample PEATcosm2014_Bin_26_FD_121102 | JGI IMG/M metagenome (GOLD analysis project Ga0181519, IMG submission 121102) | Peatland microbial communities from MTU Mesocosm Facility, Houghton, MI, USA - PEATcosm2014_Bin02_10_metaG | ecosystem: Environmental > Terrestrial > Soil > Wetlands > Peat | place... | reverse complement strand
TCGACAAGGACGACCTCTTCCCCTTCTACGCGCGCGCCATCACCGCCATCGGCGACGTCGACCCCAACCATCTCTTCCTGCTCGACAACGACGCGCTCGGCGACCTCCCCACGAGCGTCGTCCCCATCTCCGCACCGGACCTGGTCTACGCGCCGCACGTCTACACCGGGGTGCTCTTCCCGCCCACCTTCGACGGGGACCCTCAGCCGCTGGAGACCCATGTCGACGAGCTCGCCAGGGAGGCGGGCCAGCTCCCGGCCGCGATGTGGGTCGGTGAGTTCGGCATCAGCTCCAGCGTCTCGGACTCCGCGGAGTGGATCGCCGACGCCCTGAGCGACTTCGCGGCCCACAACGCCGGCTGGGCGTGGTGGCAGTGGCGGGCCAGCGGGTCCTGGAGCGTCCGCTCCCAGGACGGCACCAGCATCAACATGACCCTCCTCCGCGAGCTGGCCCAGCCCTACCTCGCCGCCGCCCCGAGCGGGTACACGGCGGGCCAGGCCGACGGCGTGCACGGACGGCTGGTGATCGCCGTCGCGGCCGCGCACGGTTCGGCCCCGGCCGAGGTCGCCTGGTCCGACTACACCCTGGGAAGTCCTGAAGTGAGCGACAGCTGCGGGGCGCCGTGGACCTGGGATCCCTCCTCCTCCCGCCTCACCCTGAGCGTCCCCGCCGGGGTCTCCTGCCAGCTGGAGCTGTCGGCGTGATCGGCCTCCAAACTCGAGCTGCACCCGCGCTAGAGTAGGCCCATGGTGAGCGCCGCTCTGGAGGTGGGCGGGGGCGCTGCTGACCGGCGCGTCGAGGAGATGCAGCTGGCGGCGGCCCTGCGTCGCGGCTTCCGGCACGCCCAGCTGCTGATGGCCCATTCGCTCGCCGAGTACGACCTCAGCGCGCTCTCGTACCACCTGCTCCTGGAGGTCGGTGCTGCCGGCCCGGACGGGCTGGTCCAGGGCGACCTGGCCGACCTCCTCCAGTGCCCCGACGCGCGCGCCTCGACGCTCGTGCGCGACATGCTCGAGCGGGGCCTGATCAGGACCACCCGATCGACCCCCGACCGGCGCGTCGTCCGCATCCACTCGACGCCGCGCGGCATCCGCCTGACCCAGGAGGCGCTGCACCGCCAGCGGGAGGCGCTGATGAGCCTCTCCGAGTACGCCGGCCTGCCCAGCGTCACCTCCCTGCTCCAGGCGGCGCTGCGCCTCTACCTGGGCGTCGACGTCTCGCTGGAGGGCCTGGTCAGCCGGGTCGTCGGCGCTCCCAGGGTCACGGACGGGGCCTGAGGCTCCTGGGGGCGCAAGTTCAGGCGCAGGGCGGTGGTTGTGAGCGGAGCGGGTGAGCCCTCAGCTTGGCGGGCATTTCCAGGTTGCCGAGACCGTTGCCGTGCCACTCGCGGCGTTGGTGCCGTCGAAATCGGAGCCCTGCTCCGGCACCAGCACAGCGCTCAGGGTTCCTGAGCGCGAATGGGGATCGTAAGAGACGGTGCCCGAGGCGCCGACCCACCACTCATCTGTCGCTGGCGCCCCGTACTCGGTGGCCGCCTCGTAGAACTCGACGTAGATCGGGGATGTCACCGCCGTGTGCGGTCCCGAGCCCGTAAACGCGCCGGGGGCACCGTCCTGGTTGAACGTCCACTGGAGCTCGTAGGCGGTGAACGGCGTCACCTTGGTGTCGCCGACGAGGGCGGCGCTCATGACAGCCGAGCCGCCTCCGCTGCAGTCGAGCGCCACCTCGGGCCCCGAAGACGTGGCAAGCGGGAGCGCCACGGCCCCGGCCACCCGGACGCTGCCGCTCCCCTGGGGCTGGGCACCCACAGGAGGCGCCGCTGGGCTCGTGGTGAAGCCATGTTGCAGCGCACCGTATACGATCACCCCGGCCAGTCCGATGGTGGCGAGGAAGGCCCAGAACCCCGGGATGGCTTCGGCGCGGGGGCGGACCCACACCGTCAGGGTCACCACGACCAGCCAGGGGACGGCACTCCACACCAGGGGGATGGCGGCGGCTTCCGGACCGGCGTTATACCCCTCCACGGCGGTGGCCGCCACCAGCCCGATGGCCAGGGTGAGCGACGATCCGAGGAGCATCGACTTCCCCCAGCCACGCCCCCGCCGTGCTGCGATGGAGCCGGCGACGATCACCGGGGCACTGACGACCATGGAGACCCCGCCCACCACCGACGCCACGTAGTGGAGGTTGTAGCTGAGGACGTCGACGCCTGCCCCGAGCGCCCACACCAGCAGCCCCAGTGGGATGTTGAGAAGCGCCTGGACGCTTGCGACGGCCAGCACAGCTGCGGCCGCGGGAGTGAGCGACGGGCGCCCGTCAGCACTGCGCATTGCATGCGGAACTCTAGTCGGTCCTGGGGGAACCCTTTCCCTGTTGCCGCAGGGCCACCCGCAGTCATCCGGGGGGGAGCAACTCCTCCGCCCACGTCAGTCCTGCTGCCAGGCAGCTCGCCGCCAGCCGCGAGTATCGCGGCGCCCGTGCGGCCAGCCACATCGCCTCGCGCCAGCGCCACGGGTTGATGGCGGCGCGTCCCGGCGCCACCCAGCGCTCGGACAGCTCCGCCGCCGGCGCGTCGATGACGACCCGCAGGCTCGCGAGCGGTGCGCCGGTGGGGATGAGCAGCGCGGTCTCCATCTCCGCCGCCACGAAACCCCTCTCCGCCCACACGCCCCGCGCATCCCCGACCACCAGCTGACGCGCCGTCAGCATCGGGCCGACGACCGGCTCGCGGCCGCAGGCCCGGGCCCCGGCGACGAGCGCAGCCACCCAGGCCGGATCGCAGGCGACGGGCTCACCGTCCTCCATCGCCACCCGGTCGGCCACGACCACGGTGCCGGGTGGCAGATCGGGACGCAGCCCACCGGCCAGCCCGCAGGTGATGAACGCCGGCATCGGCGCGGGAGGCGGCACCCACCTCTTCAGGCCGATGCCGCAGCGCACCAGCTGAGCCGCGTTGCCGGATGCCGAGAGGGCGTGGCGGATCGCGCGCCACTCGATCGGCATGGCCGCCAGCACCACCACGTCTCGGCTCGGGGACTCAACCACGGGAGTCCCCGGGAATCCCAGGGGCTGTCCGGGGCACCCACCGGTCACGCGTAATCGTGTTCGCGATACCAGCTGACCGCGCGCTCCGCGGCGTCCTCTACTGACGTGGGCCGGTAGCCCAGCTCCTCTTTCGCCTTGTCGATGCGGACCATCATCCGCAGCCGTCCCATGCGCACCCCCTCCAGGGGCACCCGCGGCTGCGCGTGCGGCCAGAGCCGGCAGCGCGCCTCGTCCACGAGCCCGGCCGCCAGCGCCACCGGGTAGGGCATGCGCCACTCGGGCGGCCGGGTGCCGGCGTGGCGGGCAAAGAGGTCGAGCACCTCGCCGAGGCTCAGGTTCGCGCCTCCCACCAGGTAGCGCTCCCCGGGGCGGCCGCGCTCCAGGGCGAGCACGTGCGCCCGCGCGACGTCCTCGACGGCCACCAGGTTCATCCCCCCGTCGAGGTAGGCGGGGATGCGGCTGCGCATGACGTCGACGACCATCTGACCGGTCGGTGTCGGACGCGCGTCGCGCGGGCCGACGGGTGCGGTCGGCAGCACGGTCACCACCGGGAGGTTGGCGCGGAGGGCGGCGCGCTCCTGGCGCACCTTGGACGAGTGATACCCGGGGGCGGCGTGGACCTCGGCCCAGTCGTTCTCGGTGGCGAGCCTGCCACCCCGCAGTGGCCCCACCGCCGCGGAGCTGGAGGTCACGACCGCCTTCTCCACCCCGGCGAGCCGCGCCGCCTCGAGCAGGCTGCGGGTGCCGGCCACGTTGACCCGCTCCAGCTCCCGCCGGTCCCGCGGTGCGAAGGAATAGCCCGCCGCGACGTGCACCAGCAGCCGGCAGCCGCGCATCGACGGCACCAGCGCGCCACCGTCCCGGACGTCCCCGCTCACCACGGTGAGGCCGGGCCGTAGCGCGAGTCGCGAAGGCGAGCCGCGCACGAGCGCCCGCACCGAATACCCCGACGAGAGCAGCGCGTCGAGCACGTGCCCACCCACGAACCCCGTGGCCCCGGTGAGGAAGACTTCGTCCGCCATCTTCGGATGCCCTCAGCGCCGACGGGGCACGTCGTCCGAGTGGGCGCTTGCACAGGCGGCAGCGCAATGCCGCCGAGCACGAGCAGCCGGCGCCAGAGGCGCCGGACTGCGGTCGCCCCGAGGACGATGTGCCCCGGCGGCGCCGTGCCGCCACGGCGGTGTGTTAGTTCTCATCGCTCGGTGTCCGTCACGCGATCTCACGCTCCTCGCCGGCCGTCCCCGTCCCCTCGGGGTGGTGGGGCCCGGCTCCGACGCGGCCTCTCCAGCTGAGATTGGCGACCTGCCCGCGCAGGGTGTCACCGGCGGCGCGCAGGCCCTCCCGGAGCGACGCCGACGTCGCCACCACCGCGGTCGGCTCGTAGCCGCAATGGGCCATGCAGTTGGCGCACCGCGGGTCGCGGCCGCGCCCGTAGGTCTCCCAGTCGGTGGTCTCGAGCAGCTCCTTGTACGACCCGACGTAGCCGTCCGCCATCAGGTAGCAGGGGCGCTGCCAGCCGAAGACCGAGTAGCAGGGGATCCCCCAGGCCGTGCACTGGAAGTCGACCTTCCCCTCCAGGAAGTCGAGGAAGAGCGGCGAGTGGTTGAGCCGCCACTTCTTCCGCCGGCCGTCGGCGAAGGCGTCGCGGAAGAGCTTGTGCGTCTTCTCCACCTGCAGCCAGTGCTCCTGGTCGGGGGCCTTCTCGTAGGCGTACCCCGGGGAGATCTGCATGACGTCGACCTGCAGGTCGTCGTTGAGGAAGTCGAGCACCTCGCGGATGGACGTGGCGCTGTCCATGTCGAAGAAGGTGGTGTTGGTGGTAACCCGGAAGCCGCGCCGCTTGGCCTCGCGCGCCGCTGCCACGGCCTTGTCGAAGGTGCCGCGACGGCTCACCGACTGGTCGTGCCGCTCGCGCAGCCCATCGATGTGGATCGAGAAGGAGAAGTAGGGGGAGGGGGTGAAGAGGTCGAGCTTCTTCTCGAGCAGGAGCGCGTTGGTGCAGAGATAGACGAAGCGCTTGCGGGCAACCAGCGCCTCCACGATCTTGTGGATCTCCTTGTGCACGAGCGGCTCACCGCCCGCGATGGAGATCATCGGGGCTCCGCACTCCTCGGCCGCGGCCACCGCCTGCTCGACGGTGAGACGGCGGGCCAGGATGTCGTCGGGGTGCTGGATCTTGCCGCAGCCGACGCAGGCGAGGTTGCACTGGTAGAGGGGCTCGAGCTGGAGCACCAAGGCGTACTTCTCGTTCTTGCGCATCCGCTGCCTGGCCACGTAGCCGCCCACCTTGACGGTCTGGCGGAGTGGTATCGCCATCGCTCAGTCCTCCCTATTCCCGGTGGGGCGCGGGGCTCTCGGAGGGCGGTCCGGTCGCCACCCTCCCCGCAGTCACGGGGTCGTCAGTCATGGACGCGCCGGAGCCCGCTGCCACGCGCGCCTCCGCGGCGCGGCGCAACGCCCTCACCTCGGCCTGCACCGTGCCCACCGCCCAGCGGTGCAGTGCCCGATCGAGGAGCGGGCCCAGGGGGCCGTAGCCGAAGTCGTATTCCTCGCGGTGGACCAGCCAGGTTCCCCCGTCCAGTGGGGCCATGCGAAAGACGGCGTGGAAGGCCCGGAGGCGTCCCTCCAGCATCTGCAGGTCGACGCCGTCCTCGCCCACGGTGTAACGGGCGAGGATGGCCGAGCGGAAGGGCCCCAGGCTGCCGTGGATGAGCGCAAGCAGGCCGCCGTCGTAGCGCTCCTTCACCTCGACCGCACCGACCTTGGTCTCGTACTTCGTGTACGAATCGGGGTCGAGCACCGCCTCACGCACCCTCTCGACCGGTGCATCCACCAGGATGCCTGCCTCCGCGACCATCATCCGGTCGTCCTCCGCGCCCCGCGCAGGTCCGCCGTCGCGCGCCGGCCGTTCGTCGCCGCCGGCCTTCCCGCCGTCGCAGCCCGCGTCGCCGTCGCGCGCGCAGGCGTCCCCACCGCGGGCAAACGCCGCCCGACCAGGTGGCCGCTTGCCTGCGCGGTCTGCTCGAGGCCCCCCGCCATCCCCAGGGCCATGGTGGGGAAGAGGTGCCGGTACATCCCGTAGTTGAGGTAGAAGTCGCCGGGGAAGCCGGTCCCGGTGTATTCAGCCTCTGGCCAGGTCCCCCCCTGCTGGCGCTCCCGCAGGAAGTCGAGGCCACGCCGGCAGGCCGGATGCGCGCCGTGGCCGGTGCGCTGCAGCGACATCACCGCCCACGCGGTCTGCGAGGCGGTGCTCACCCCGACCCCGGCGAAGCTCTCGTCCTCGTAGGAGTGGCAGGTCTCCCCCCAGCCGCCGTCCCGGTTCTGCACCCGGAGCAGCCAGTCCACGGCCCGGTGGGCGCGGGCGGAGCGCTCGCAACCGAGCGGTGAGAGTGCGGAGAGCACGCACCAGGTGCCGTAGACGTGGTTGACACCCCAGCGTCCGTACCACGATCCCGCGGCCCGCTGCTCGTGCGCCAGATAGCGGAGCCCCGCGCGGACCAAGGGGTCGCCGGTTCCGCGTCCGAGACCGGCGAGCATCTCCAGGACGTGGGCGGTGACATCCTCGCTCGGGGGATCGAGCATCGCCCCGAAGTCCGCGAAGGGGATGCGGTAGACGAGCCGCCGCGTGTTGTCCTTGTCGAAGGATCCCCACGCACCGTTGCGCGAGCGCATCGCCTCCACCCAGCGCGCGCCCTTCTCCGCCGCCGCCCGCGCGCGCCGCCCCTCGCCGCCCTCGAGCAGCGCGAGCACCACGATGGCGGTGTCGTCGACGTCGGGATAGGTGTCGTTGTCGAATTCGAAGGCCCAGCCCCCGCATTCCACGCGGGGCACCTTCACCTGCCAGTCGCCGCCCGTCTCGATCTGCTCCCCGATGATCCACTCGATGGCGGAACGGATGGCCGGATGGCTGCGCGGAAGCCCGCAGGCGCGGAGTGCGAGCACCGCCCAGGCGGTGTCCCACACCGGGGACATGCAGGCCTGCAGCCGCCATCCGTGCGGGTCGCTGACCGCGAAACGCTCCCGCAGGCCGCGCAGCCCCCTGCGCATGACCGGGTGATCGGCGTCCATCCCCTCGAGGTGGAGGGCGATCAGCGAGTAGACCCAGGGCGGCTGGATCCCGCCCCAGCTCCCGTCCGCCTCCTGGTGGTCGGTGATCCACGCCGTGAGGTTGCGCCGCGCGCGGTCCCGACCCGGCTGGCGGGGGAGCCGTTCGTACACCTTCTGGAGCCGGTCCAGCCACCAGAAGACCCCGCTGCCCGGCACCCGGTGGAGGCGTGGCTCGCTGCCCGCCGCCACCAGCTCCTGGACAGAGAACCCGAGCGGCCGCACCGGTTTGCGGCTCAGCACGATGAGCAGCGGCGCGATGGTGCCGCGGGCCCAGCAGGCGAAGTCATAGAGGTTCAGCGGGACGCTGGAGGGCAGATGGATCAATTCGGGCGGCATGGAGGGCACGCCGTCCCACGGGTACTCGCCGAAGAGCGCCAGCCAGAGCTTGGTGAAGACGCGCGCCTCGGCGAGACCGCCCTGGTCGAGGATGAAGTGGCGGGCTCGAGCGAGCGGCGCTGCGGAGGCGTCGATGCCGAGGAGGCGGAGCGCCACGTAAGCCTCGATGGTCGTGCTGAGGTCGCCGGGGCCGTCGTGGTACAGGGACCAGCTGCCGTCGGCGCGCTGCTTGCCGAGGATGTGGCCCCTGGCCCCCTCCGCGATCTCGGCGTGGTCGAGACCGAGGAAGCGGAGCAGGAGCAGGTGCTCGGCGGTCATGGTGACGTTGGTCTCCATCTCCGCCGTCCACCAGCCCGCCGCATCCTGGCGCTCCAGCAGCCAATCCACGGCCCCGCGCACGGCCGACTCACTCATGGCTCACCCCCACCTCGGGCACCGCCGCCAGCAGCGCCCCGGCGGCCGCGCGCCCGCTCCGCACCGCCCCCTCCATGGTCGCCGGCCAGCCGGTGTCGGTCCAGCAGCCGGCCAGGAACGTGTTGCTCAGAGCGGTCGCCGGCCCGGGCCGGCGCAGCCCCGGAGCGGGGACGAAGGTGGCCTCCGGGTCGCGGACCGCGACTCCGCGGAGGAGGGTTGCGCCCCCCAGCTCCGGCAGCCGCGAGCGCAGCTCGGAGTCGGCGAGCGCGACCAGCCGCTCCTCGGGCTGGGAGACGAGGTCGCCGGCGCTGCTCAGGCTGCAGCAGAGATAGCCCGGTCCCTTGGCGAAGATCCACTGCACCGGCGACCCGGTCATGGCGGCGAAATCAAGGTACGGCCAGACTGCCGCGGGGTCCTGGGAAGTGCTCATGGCGGGGTGAGCCGAGCGCGGCTCGGCCGCGCCGGCGAGGGGCGGCGAGCCCCGGTGAGAAGAGCGGGGGTCCCCATCGGCGCCGGCGCCGATGGGCCGCTCGTACCAGAGATGCACGTCGACGATGGGCTGTGTCGTGAAGGCGTCGAGGTCCGGGACCGCCAACGCCTCGACGCCGGACACCCGGACGAGCCGCTCCGGGGGGACGGCGAGCACGGCGGCATCCACACCGATCTCCGCGCCGCCGGTGAGCAACCCGCGGAGCTCGCCACCCTCGACATGCAGCCCGGTCACCGGGGTGCGCAGCAGCACCTCGTCGCAGCGCTCCGCGGCCCGTTCCGCGAAGCGGGCGAGCGGCACGGTCGCGTAGCCGATCCGCGCCGCATCGCGGTTGCCGAGCAGGGCCGTGCGCACCACCATCAGGCCGGCGGCGGCGCTCACCTGCTCAAACGGGGCGTTGAGGGCGGGGACCAGGAACGGCTCCCAGAAGACCCGCTGAGCCTGCGTCCCCTGGCCGTGGCGGCGCAGCCAGGCGGCGAAGGTCTCGCCCTCCTCCCCGCTGCGAGTGCGCCGGGCGGCGAGCAGGGCACGCGCCACCTGCAGCCGCGAGCGGACACCGAGGGCCCGGAAGCGGAGGAAGGGGAGGGCCAGGTGCAGCGGAGCGGGCAGGCGGAGGGCTCGCAGCCGGGCGCGACCGCTGCCGGTGAGCATCAGCACGTCGAAGCGCTCCTGGAGATGGAGGTCGCCCGCCATCCCCAGCTCCTCGACAAAGGCCAGGAAGCTCGTGTAGCAGCCGAGGATCGCGTGCTGGCCGCTGTCCATCTCGACCTCGCCGAGCTGGAAGGAGGTGGTCTTGCCGCCGAGCAGGCGGCTGCGCTCCACCAGGGTCACCCTGCAGCCCTCGCGCTTCAGGGAGAGCGCGGCGGACAGGCCGGCCAGCCCTGCCCCCACAACCGCGACATGGCGGGCGGGGGCGGCGCTCCCGTCGCTCGGGGCACGGCCAGCGGCTCGCCCTGCCTCGCTGGGGCTGCGGCCGCCGGCCCGTGGGGCCGCCGGCTCCTCTCGGCGCGATTGCTCGCGCGCCTGCGCAGAGGCCGCTCGCCCAGGGGGCGCCGTCCCCGTCCTCTTGGTACTCGTGGTCATCTCGCCAGTCCTGCGGTCGTGGCGGATACCCAGGAGCGGAGCATCACCCCCGCCTTCTCCCCGGAGGAGAGGCGCACGCGTTCGCGAAGGGGCAGCTCCGGCTCCGCCTCGATACGGTCGAGGATGCCGCTGTAGATCCCTGCCATGGTGCGAACGCATGCCCGGGCCGGCCCCGGGATGTGCTCGCAGACCCGGATCCCGGAGGCGTAGAGACGGCGTGCCCGGGCCGCCTCGAACTCGACGAGCGAGGTCCAGGCGCCGTCGGGCCGGCCGGCGAGGAGCGACGTCTCGGAGACGCCGAATCGGGCCAGCTCGTCCTGGGGGAGGTAGACGCGTCCGAGCGAGGCGTCCTCCCGGACGTCCCGGAGGATGTTGATCAGCTGGAGCGCCGCGCCCAGGGAGTCGGCGCGCTCCAGGGCGTCGTCGCTGTCGAAGCCGAAGATGCGCACGCACATCCGGCCGACCACCCCGGCCACCAGCTGGCAGTAGCCGCGCAGCTCCTCCCAGCTGGCATAGCGGTTCTGGTGGAGATCCATCTCCACCCCGCTGACCAGCTCCTCCAGCTCCGACGCCGGGATGCCGTGCCGCTGGACCGCCCGGGCGAGGACCTGCATCACCGGGTCGCCGGAGGGGTCGCCCGCCAGCGCCCGGCGCAGCCGCCCACGCTGCAGCTCGAGCTGGGCGCGAGCGGCCCCATCGAAGGGCGGCCGCTCGGGACTGTGGCGCCCGGCGCTGACGTCGAGCCAGACCCCGGCGTCGGTCGCCCCCGGCCCGTCGGTGGCGTCGTCGATCTGGCGTGCGAAGTCGTAGAGCGCATAGATGGAGATCCGCTGGGTGCGGGGCAGGGCGATGAACCCCCAGTAGAAGTTGCCGGCCTCCCGGCGGGCCATCCGCTGGCAGTAGCGCTCCGCGGCGGCCAGCGACCCGTCGGCACCGGCCGGGTTCCCCGCGGAGACGGCCGGCGGGTGGTCGCCGCGGGTCCGGACCCCTTCCGAGACGGCACCGGCCACCAGTCTCAGCTTGGTCGCCGTCGCCACCTGCGGGCGGCTGCGATCGGTCCGGAATCCCTCGCGCCGGATCGCCTCGATGATCGCCTCCCCTCCCCGGCGGTAGAGGCTCAGCTGGAGGCGGAGCCGCCCCGGCATGGGGAGCTGCTCCAGCTCACGACCGGACCCGAGCAACCGCAGGGCGCGGTCGCACATGGCCTCCACCGCACCCGCCAGGCCGTGACGGTCCAGCTCGGATTGGATCAGATAGGTGCGACCCTTGCCCCGGTCGACGGCGACGTCCTGAGCGAAGTTGGCCAGCTGCAGTCCGATGCAGACGTCGTCGGAGAGCGGCACCGCCCGCGGGTCCGCGACCTCGAAGAGTCGCAGCACCATCCTTCCGACCGGGGCGGCCGAGAGCATGCAGTAGTCGCGCAGCTCCTCCCAGCTTGCGTAGGCGTTGATCTGCTGGTCCTGCACGTTGGCGGCGATCAGGTCGAGGAAGGGTTCGGGCGGGATCTGGAAGCGGCGGATCGTGCCGGCCAGGGCGACCAGCACCGGGTGGACCGGTGGGCGTCCCTGCAACATGGCCTCGACCTCGGACCGCCAGAGCTGCAGCCGCCAGAGCGCGTCGGCCCCGCTCTCGTCGCCCAGGTCGTCGGTGGTCCGGCAGTAGGCGTAGATGCGGGCCAGGTGGAGCCGGAGGGGGCGGGGGACCACCAAGGAGGCCACCGAGAAGTTCTCGTAGTGGCGCCGGGCCATGCGC
>Ga0181519_10004508_pt1 | contig 11240 bp, 10 predicted proteins | sample PEATcosm2014_Bin_26_FD_121102 | JGI IMG/M metagenome (GOLD analysis project Ga0181519, IMG submission 121102) | Peatland microbial communities from MTU Mesocosm Facility, Houghton, MI, USA - PEATcosm2014_Bin02_10_metaG | ecosystem: Environmental > Terrestrial > Soil > Wetlands > Peat | place... | reverse complement strand
CCCCGACCTCGGACCACAAATCCGAAAGAAACCGAACCTCTGCGGCTGGGTTCGTGCCGGGTGCGGTTACCAACAGGTATACCCGCCGTCGGCCACGACGATCGAACCGGTCATCAGGCTCGCCGCATCGGAGGCGAGGAAGAGCACGATCGACGCGATCTCCTCGGGTTGCCCGACACGGTGCATAGGCGTCATGTCCAGCCAAACCTTGTACATGTCGGGACTGTCCTCGATCCCGAACCTGGTCAGGGGCGTTTCGATGTAGGTCGGCGCCACGGCGTTGACGCGCACGCCGCGCTGCCCCCATTCGGCCGCCAGCGACCGGGTGAGGTGGTGCACGGCGGCCTTCGAGGCGTTGTAGAACGACTGCGGCTGAGGCTTGTTGACGATGAAACCCGACATCGAGCCGATATTGACGATCGAACCCTTGCCTTGCGCCAGCATGATGCGGCCGAAGTCGCGGCAGCACCAGAACAGCCCATCGAGGTTCACATCCATATGGAAGCGCCAGTGCGCGTCGCTGGTGTCCTCGGCGCGCACATCGCTTTTCGCGACACCGGCATTGTTGACCAGGACGTCGACTCGCTTGTGGTCCGAAATAACGCGTTTCACCGTGACGGCCACATCGGCCGATTTGGTCACGTCGAGCGTCGTGCCATGGGCGTCGATACCCGCCTTCTTGAGATCGGCGACGCTATTTGCCACACGGTCGGCCATCATGTCGGCGACAACCACGCGCGCACCGGCTTCTCCCAGCGCGCGGGCGCAGGCCGCGCCGATGCCTTGACCGGCGCCGGTCACCACGGCCACGCGTCCGTCCAGTTTCATTTTTTCCATATACATGTCGCGATCCTCAGCTCATCCAGTTGCCGCAATCGATTCATCCCAGAGCCATCCCATGAACATCGAAGCGATGAATTTTTGCTGGGTCGGGCGTGAGGTACGCCTTCTCGCCATGGTGAAGACCGAATTCGCCCTCGACCCGAACCTTGATCGCGCCAACTCCTTCGACGGCCATGTGCAAAAAGGTGTCGGAACCGAGGTGCTCGGCGATGCCCACGGTTCCGACCCAGTCGCCACTCTGACGCGAGACACTCATGTGTTCGGGGCGAATTCCAATTGTCTTGGCGCCGCGCTTTTCGGCCTCGGCTCCCTCGACGAAATTCATTTGGGGGCTACCGATGAAGCCGGCCACGAATTGATTGCGTGGAGAACGATAGAGTTCGAGCGGGCTTCCCACTTGCTCGACATTGCCCGCGCGCAGGACCACGATCTTGTCGGCCATGGTCATGGCTTCGACCTGGTCATGGGTCACATAGATCATCGTCGTCTTGAGGGTATGGTGCAGTTCGGTGATCTCGAGACGCATATTGACGCGCAGCGCCGCATCGAGATTGGACAAGGGCTCGTCGAACAGGAAGGCCTTTGGTTCGCGCACGATGGCGCGGCCTATGGCCACGCGTTGACGCTGGCCGCCCGAAAGCTGGCGTGGCTTGCGTTCGAGATATTGAGTCAGATTGAGGATGCCGGCGGCGGCTTGGACCTTCTTGTCGATGGTGGCGTGATCGGCCCCCGCCATCTTGAGCGGGAAGGCGATGTTTTTGTAGACGCTCATATGCGGATAGAGCGCGTAGGACTGGAAAACCATCGCCAGTCCACGTTGCGCCGGCGGCAGGCGCGTCGCATCGACGCCGTCGATCAGGATGCGGCCGCTCGTCGTGTCTTCAAGGCCCGCGATCAGGCGCAGCAGCGTCGACTTGCCGCATCCCGACGGGCCGACAAACACCGCGAACTCGCCGTCGGCGATGTCGAGGTCGATAGTCGGGATGACCGCGGTCGTCCCAAAGGACTTGCTGACCTGTTGCAGCCTTATCGCACCCATCGGATCGCTCCTGCCGTCTCGATCATTTCACCGCACCGAAGGTCAAGCCGCGCACCAGTTGCCGCTGCGAGAACCAGCCCAGAATCAGGATCGGCGCGATCGCGAGCGTCGACGCGGCGGAAAGCTTGGCCCAGAAGAGGCCTTCCGGACTTGAATAGGAGGCAATGAACGCGCTCAGCGGCGCCGCTTTGGCCGCCGTCAGGTTCAAGGTCCAGAATGCCTCGTTCCACGCGAGTATGATGTTGAGCAGCAGCGTCGAGGCGATGCCGGGCACCGCCATCGGCGCCAGGACATAAAAGATCTCCTTGGCGAGCGACGCGCCATCCATGCGCGCCGCTTCGAGGATATCGCCGGGAATTTCCTTGAAATAGGTGTAGAGCATCCAAACGATGATCGGCAGATTGACCATCGTCATCAGCCCGATCAGCCCGCCGACCGTGTCGAGCAGGCCCCAATCGCGATAGATCAGATAAATCGGCACCAGCACGCCGACCGGCGGCATCATCTTGGTCGAGAGCATCCACATCAGCAGGTCTTTGGTTCGGCGCGCGGGTGCGAATGCCATGGCCCAAGCCGCCGGCACGGCGATCAGCAGTCCGATCAGCACCGAGCCGAGCGAGATCGCGACCGAGTTGCCGAAATGCAGGAAATAATTCGATCGGCTTTGCACCTCGACATAGTTTTCGACCGTCCAATGGTAAAAGAGGAGCGGCGGCGACGCGATCGCATCGCCCTCGCTCTTGAAACTGGTCATCGCCGTCCAGAGGATCGGGAAGAACATCGCCAGGCCGAACAGCCAACCGAATGCGGTGAATAGAATTTTGCGCTGGGTCGTGACGCGGCGTGCCATCGGCTCAGTCCTCCAGATTCCGCCCGATCAGGCGGACTAGGAAAATGGCGACGATGTTGGCGAGAATCACGGCGATCACGCCGCCGGCCGACGCGCCGCCGATGTCGAATTGCAGGAGCGCCTGGGAATAGACCAGAAACGGGATATTGGTCGTGGCGGTGCCGGGCCCGCCATTGGTGGTGACCAAAATCTCCGCGAACACGGACAGCAGGAAAATCGTCTCGATCAAGATGACGACCGTAATGGCGCGCGCGAGATGCGGCAGCGTGATGTAGTAGAAGATCGAGATGATGCTGGCGCCGTCCATCTCGGCGGCTTCCTTCTGTTCCTCGCTCAAGGATTGCAGCGCGGTCAACAGAATCAGCGTGGCGAAAGGCAACCACTGCCAGGCGACGATCACGGTCACCGACAGAAGCGGAACCTGGGCGAACCAGTCGACCGGGGTGACGCCGAAGACATGAGCGATCCAGGCGAAGATGCCGTAGACCGGATGCATCAGCATATTCTTCCAGACCAGCGCCGCCACGGTGGGAAGGACGAAGAATGGCGAGATCACCAGAATTCGGACGACGCCCTGGCCCCAGATGGGCTGGTCGAGCATCAGCGCGAACAGTGTGCCCCCGACGATCGTAATCGCCAGGGTGCCGACGACGATCGACAGCGTGTTGGCGATCGCCGCCCAAAACGCCGGATCGGTTACGAAGTAATAGTAATTGGAAAAACCCGCGAAGGGCGTCGGTCCTGGCTGCAGCAGATTGTAGCGCAGGAACGAGAAATAGAGAGTCATTGCCAGCGGTACCGCCATCCATACGAACAGAAGCACCACGGACGGCGCGACCATCACTCGCGCGAGCGAACGTGTATGTAGCGTGGCCATGACGAATCCCCGGCGCGTGTTGGGCGAGCTTAGCTTCGTTCGCTCGCGATGGTCACCCTACCCGTTGTCGGGCAGGGTGACCGGTCGCGGACGGTCCGCTACTTAATATAGCCGCCCTTCATCATGGCACGCTCGGCCAGCGCTTGCGCGTTTTCGAGCGCCTGTTCGGGCTTTGTCTGCCCAGCCAGTGCGGCCGAGAACTGCTGACCCACTTCGGTGCCGATGCCCTGGAATTCGGGAATCGAAGCGAACTGCACACCGATATAGGGCTTTGGCTTGGAATTGCCGTTCATGCTCGGATCAGCTGAGTCGATCGACAGCAAGGTCATCGCCGCGAAAGGGGCTGCCTTCTGGTAGTCGGGATTGTCATAGAGCGACTTGCGGGTGCCCGGAGGAACATTGGCCCAGCCATCTTTCGAAGCAACCAGGGCGAGATAATCCTTGCTGGTCGCCCAGGCGATGAACTTCTTGGCGGCATCCTGCTTTTTCGAGCTCGACGGAATGCCAAGCGCCCAGGCCCAGAGCCAGTTGGAGTTCTTGGCGGTGGTGCCGCTGGGTGCATGGGCGAAGCCGACCTTGTCGAAGACCTTCGAGGCCTTGGGATCGGTAACGAAGGACGCGGCAACGGTGGCGTCGATCCAGATGCCGCATTTGCCGGATTGGAATAGCGCCAGGTTTTCATTGAACCCGTTCGATGAGGCGCCAGGCGGGCCGTACTTCGTCATCAGGTCCAGATAGGTGTTGAGAGTCGTCTTCCATTCCGGACCGGTGAACTCGGGGTGCCACTTCTCGTCGAACAGCCGTGCGCCGTAGGAATTCGCCATGGTCGTCAGAAACGCCATGTTCTCGCCCCAACCCGCCTTGCCGCGCAGGCAGATGCCGTAGACTTCGTTGGCCTTGTCCGTGGTCTTGGCGACCGCTTCTTTAATGAAGTCCCAGGTCGGGTTGTCGGGCATCTTCAGGCCCGCTTTCTCGTACAGATCCTTGCGGTACATGATCATCGAGCTCTCGCCGTAGAACGGCGCGGCGTAGAGCTTGCCGTCGAAGGACAGGCCGTTCTTGATCGCCGGCAGAATATCGCCGGCATCGTAGCTCGCGCCGAGATCGTCGAGCGGCACCAGCCAGTTTTGCTTCGCCCAAATCGGCGTCTCGTACATGCCGATGGTGATGATGTCGTACTGGCCGCCCTTGGTAGATATGTCGGTGGTGACCTTCTGGCGCAGCGCATTTTCCTCGAGCGTCACCCATTCGAGATCGATGCCCGGGTTTTTGGACTTGAAGTCGTCGGTCAACTTCTGCATGCGGATCATGTCGCCGTTGTTGACGGTCGCGATCGTCAACTTGGTGTCGGCGAAGCTGGGGCCGGCGAGCGCGATCGCGGCCAAGCCAGCCATTGCGGCCAAGGCTCTCTTCATCGTTTCCTCCCGTATTCGTATGAGCATTTGCTCTGTATTGGGGCGAATGCTCACATGACGGCGTCAAGAATGTCAAGCGGGTTCGCGTTTCCCGCGAATTCGCGCCCGTTTTGCCGTCAGGCGAGCAGCGCGGTTGCCGTGTTCTCGTCGGTGATGAGGGCGCGGACCAATTGTCCGACCAGAGCCGCGCGGATCGCGGGCAATTTCGAAGGGCCCATGGCGACGCCGATCACCGTATTCGGGCTCGCGTTGCGGATCGGCACGCTGACCACGCGTTCGTTGGTGAAGCCCTTAAGGATTTGTCCGTCTCGGTCGAAGGCCCAGCCGACGATCTCACCGACCGCGCCGGCCTTGCGCAATGCGCGCAATTCGTCGCGAGTGATGAATCCGTCCACGAACAGCGGCGCCTGGTCCCCGAGCTCGCCGATGCCGACCATGGTGACGTCCGCATGTTTGGCCAGTTCGCAGACATGCTTCACGGGCTTGAGTTTCAACAGGACCGTTTTCTCCTCGATGGTGCTTGCCACCACCGGCACCGGCATCGGAAAATGCGGAGCCTTGACCGTATCGGATATCTTGGTGATCACGTCGTAGAAGCTGGCGGAGCCGTCCGGCGTGATATTGCCGACCAGCGACACGATCTTATGTTGCGGACAATCCATCGGTGGTAGCTGATCGACCGAAGCTCTGATGGTTCGGCCGGTGCCCAGCGCGAGTACCGTTGGCGTGGGAGCGCGGAGGATGCGTTCGAGATAGGCGGCGGCCGCTTCCGCGATCCCGACGACGATGCTGGTCGAGTTCGGGTCGGACGGAACCACGTCGCAGTATTTGAGGTCGTATCGCTTGGTCAGGACTTCGGCCAACGCCATGCAGCTCGCGATTGGGTGATCGAGCCGGACCTTGATGAGCTTCTCAGTAATGGCAAGCGCCACCAGCCGCTGCGCGGTCTGGCGCGAGATGTTCAGCTTCTGCGCGATCTCGTCCTGCGTATTGCCGGCGACATAGTAGAGCCATCCCGCGCGGGCGGCATCGTCCAGTCGTGAACCGTCGGAGTCGCCATTTCGTGCCATGATTGCCTTACGGTTCAGCTCAATCCCAATTCCGCCATCGACGCAAATATTCGCGTTGCGCCGGCCGCCCGCAAGGCCTCAGTACCATCTCGAGCGCCGTAATGGCTCCCGCCCACAAATCCCCAAACGGTCATCCCTGCTGCAACGGCCGCCCGGACGCCCATCACACTGTCTTCGATCACGAGCGTACGGGACGGATCGGAGCCCATTCGTTCGGCACAATAGAGGAAAAGGTCCGGCGCGGGCTTGCCGCGTTTCACCATCGACGCATTGAATATGTTGGTGCCGAACATCGCGGCAAGGTACGTGACTTCCAACGACAGCGCCAGCCGCGCCGGGGCGCTCGACGAAGCCACGCATTTGGGTAGGGTGAGTGTCTGCAGCGCCGCGGTGACACCCTCTATCGGCTTGAGTTCGCGCCGGAAGGCATCGAACAGGTTTCGATACCAGTCGTCGGCGAAGCCTTCGGGCAGCGGCAGCCCGGTACGCCGCTGAAAATCCGTCTCGATCACGCCGAAGCTGCGACCCAAATAATGCTCCATCACGTAATCGATGTCGGTCGGAAGGCCGGCTCGAGTCAGACTCGCCGCCAAGGTCGACGCGCTAATGGTCTCGCTGTCGACAAGGACGCCGTCGCAGTCGAAAATGACCAGATCGAATGATTGAGAGTCGGCCACGCAGATATCCGGGTTCCGACGCTTGGAACCAGTAGTCGATTGAGCGCGATTCGCGCCCGATGCAAGCTCGTATACCACATAGCGCGCGGTGCGCGAGGTGGCGTCAGCGCGCGGCCCACATCATGCCGCGGCGCAGGATCGTGCGCATTTCGGGCACCTGAAACTCGCTCGTGACGTGACCGAGCGAACTGTAGAACACCCGGCCCGCGCCGTGATGGCGCTTCCACACCACCGGCATCACGACGCCTTTGATCCACGGCGCGTAGTCGCCCGAGAAGGTCGTCGTCGCAAGAACCTGGTTCGACGGGTCGACGTGCATGTAATATTGCTCGGAGCGGTAGGCGAAGTCGCTGATGCCTGCCATCACGGGATCGTCGGGGCGGCTCACCGTCACGCGATAGTCAATGATGCTGCCGGGGTGCGCCACCCATTGCCCGCCGCACATGAAGTGGTAGTCGACCGCCTCGCGGAACGAATCGCACATGCCGCCGTGATAGCCGGCCAGACCCACGCCATTACGGACCGCCTTGGCGAGATTATCGAGCTCTTCCTTCTCGATCTTGATCATGGTGCAGATCGGCACGATCAGGCTCATGTCGGCGATGGCCGGATCGGCGAAGGCTTCGGTCGTATTCTCGACGTAGACCGTGAAGCCCTCCTCCTTGAGCATGGACTCCACGATGTGGGCGCCCTGTTCGGGCTCATGGCCTTTCCAGCCGCCCCATACGATCAAAGCTTCGCGCATACTGATTTCCTCGGAAGGTTGGCGGTTGATGTTCGTGCGCTGCGTCTCAGTCGAGCGATCCAGATGGTGAAACCGGAAGCATTGGCGGGCGGCGCGGCCGGCTTGCGATCGCAATCGCGCTTCCCGCGTCGGACGAATTCTGGAATGCCTCCATCACTTCGAGCACGTGAAAGGCGAGATCGCCGCTCGCGCGATGCGGCCGTTTCGCCAAGATCGCGTGAGCCATCTCCGCCACCCCGATGATGCGGTAGTTGGCGTCGGCATAAGCATGCTCGGTTGGGATCGCACGCCATTCCTCTTTCGGACCGGCGATCTCGATCTGGCCGCCGAAGTAATTGGGGTCGGGCACCGCCATGGCGCGCTCGGTCCCGTAGAGCTCGATCGGCCGATGCCGATGGTTCGGTACATCGAAGCTCATCGCGATCGTGACCACCGGTCCGGAAACGAATTCGAGCGTACCGGCGACGTGGGTCGCGACTTCCACGGGTATCGACGTTCCCTTCAGCGGCTCGCTGGCGATGGTCCGCGTCGCGCGAGGCCGCGAAACGATCCCGGCCACGCGCGCGACAGGTCCGAGCATGTTGACCAGCGCGGTGATGTAGTAGGGGCCCATGTCCAGCATCGGACCGCCGCCGCGCAGATAGTAGAAACCCGGATTGGGATGCCAGCGCTCATGACCAGGGCACATGAAAAATGCGGTGCCGGCCACCGGCGTCCCGATCGCGCCTTCGTCGATCAGCTTGCGGCACGTCTGATGCGCGCCGCCGAGGAAAGTGTCGGGCGCGCAGCCCACACGCAGCCCGCGCGCCTTGGCTTCGTCCAGAAGCGGCTTGGCTTCGGCGGTGGCGATGCCGAGGGGCTTCTCCGAATGCACGTGCTTGCCGGCGCGCAGGGCCCGCAGGCCGACTTCGACGTGCGCCAGCGGGACGGTCAGGTTGACCACGATGGCGACGGCCGGATCGGCGAGCAGGGTATCGACCGACTTGGCGACCAGGCCGAACTCGGCGGCGCGGGCTTCGGCGACCGATGGATTGATGTCCGCCACCGCCCGGACATCGAGAATCGGAAACTTCGCCGCGGCCGACAGATAGGCCGAACTGATGTTTCCGCAACCGACGATGCCAATGGCGACTCGTTCCAAATCCGCGCTCCCGCTCCTCAACCGCTCAACGCGTCGATGCCGGCCCAGTCGTCTTCCAAGGCGCACCGTATAGTTCGCGCAGCGTCATGGCGGCCGCGCCACGGGCCCACATGTCGTCACCCCATTGGTGCACGACGATTTCCGCGACATCGGCAAGATTCACCGGTGTCAGCGCTGTCACCGTCGCGCGCAGCGGGCTCAGGATCAGTTCGCCGCCTTCTAACGCCGCGCCGGCCAGGATCACCTTTGGCGGCGCAAAGAGCGTGATGAGATTGGCGATGGCGAAACCCAGCGCCTCGCCCGCGGTCGTCAGTATGCCCAGCACGCGCTGGTCGCCGCCTTCGGCCAGTTCGATCGCGCGAGCCATGCCGCGCCCGTCGCGAAGCGCGTAATCGGGGCGCTGATCGCCCAACGCGGCGGATACCTCGTCGAGGATGGCCGCTTCGGAGGCGACGTCCGCCAGGCGTCCGACGCCATTGCCTCCCGGAGTCGGCGGCCGCACGGCCAAGTCGCCGAGATCGGGTCCTATGCCGTTGGCGCCGCGGAAGATCTCGCCATTGTGGATCACGCCGAGGCCGAGGCTGTGCTCGACGCTGACCACGATGAAATTGTCGAGGCCCCGTCCAACCCCGAACCAATGCTCGGCCAACGTGACCAGATTGACATCGCTGTCGACGGTGGCGTCGATATTCAGCCTGCTTTTGAGCTCGGCCGCGAACGGCACGTCGCGCTCGCGGAAAATCGGACTCTGGCGGCAGACGCCGGCGCCGCGCTCGATGACGCCCGGCAGTCCCACGCACACGCCGCTGATCTTGTCGACGGCCAAATCGGCATCGGCGATGCAACGGCGTACGCCATCCTCAACCAAATCGGCGATGACGGACACGGGCTGGCGGTCGATGCGGATCGGCAGCGTCAGGGTCTTGAGCACGTCGGCGCGAAAATTGGTGGTGGCCACGGTGATTTGATCGGGTGCGAGCTTCACGCCGACCACGAAGGCCGCGTCGGGATTGAGCTCCAGCATGACCCGTGGGCGCCCACGCGCGGCATCGCGGACCGCCCCGATCGAACGCGGGATGATCAACCCGTCGTCCAACAGAGCGGCGGTGATTGCCGATACCGTCGTCGGACTTAGTTCGGTCCGTTCGGAAATCTCGACGCGCGCGAGCGGGCCGAAGCGTCGAATCGCGTCCATGACATGGAAGCGATTGATTGCGCGCATCAATTCCGGGTCGGCCGTTTTCATGGGGGAGATTGTGGGCTGAATGCTTTAATTCCGGGTACAGGACTTATTTTCCCCCGCCCCACCTCTGTCAACCTTTAATTATGCGGGTGCGTATGCGTTACCCCTCAATTGGCTTGACTTCGCATCCGTCGCTGCGACAGATTTAATTCGCGTCATGCAATAAATCGTCCCGGCCCGAGCCGGGCGGAAAAATCGTATCAGGGAGGCGACTATGAGGATCAAGGCATTCGCCGCCGCGGCGGCAGGAGCCATGCTGTTCTCGTCCGTGGCGATGGCGGACACGACCATTCACATTCTCCATCTTCAAACCGATCCCGCGATCATCCAGCTTTGGAGCCAGATCGGCCACGACTACGAAGCGGCCAATCCGGGGGTGAAGATCGACTGGCAATTCCTCGAAAACGAAGCGTTGAAGGCCAAGATTCCCACTCTGCTGCAATCCGATGACCGGCCCAACCTGTTCCATAGCTGGGGCGGCGGCGTGATGCGCGACCAGATCAAGTCCGGCTTCATCGGCGACATCACCGCCGACTCGGCCGCGCTCGAAAAAGAATTGTCGCCCGGCGCGGCCTCGGCCTTCGTGGTCGACGGCAAGGTGATCGGCGCGCCCTTCGATGTGAGCGAAGTCTCGTTCTTCTACAACAAGGCGCTGTTCGCCAAGGCCGGTGTGAAGGCCGACGACATCAAGACCTGGGACGATTTCCTGGGCGCGATCAAGAAACTCAAGGCGGCCGGCATCACGCCGATCGTCGTCGGCGCCGCCGACAAATGGCCGATGCATTTCTACTGGTCCTATCTGGTGATGCGTATCGGCGGCGGCGACATTCTGTCCGACGCGCGCGCGGGCAAGGACGGCGGCTTCAAGGGCCCGGCCTTCGTCGAGGCCGGCAAGCGCCTCAAGGAGCTGGCGGATCTTCAACCCTTCCAGGAAGGCTATCTGGGCACCAAATGGGATCCGTCGGCCGGCCTGTGGGGCGACGGAAAGGGCGCGATCCAGCTGATGGGCAATTGGTTCCTCGGCAATCAGGCGGTCCAAGCCGCCGACAAGAAGGGGCAGCCGCTCGACAATATCGGCATCTTTTCGTTCCCCAGCGTTCCGGGGGGCAAGGGCAAGCTCACCGACACGCTCGGCGGCCTCGACGGGTTCCTGGTCTCGAAGGGCGCGCCCAAGGAGACGGCGAGTTTCCTGACCTTCTTCTCGCAGGCGAAATACCAGCGCGTCGCCGCAGAGAAGAACCTCTACATTCCGGCCGCGCTCGACACGGGCGACTCGATCGGCAACCCGGTTCTCAAGGAGATCGCCGACAAGATCGCGCACTCGACCAAGCACCAGCTCT
>Ga0181519_10004506_pt1 | contig 11241 bp, 8 predicted proteins | sample PEATcosm2014_Bin_26_FD_121102 | JGI IMG/M metagenome (GOLD analysis project Ga0181519, IMG submission 121102) | Peatland microbial communities from MTU Mesocosm Facility, Houghton, MI, USA - PEATcosm2014_Bin02_10_metaG | ecosystem: Environmental > Terrestrial > Soil > Wetlands > Peat | place... | reverse complement strand
TTCGGCCAGGGCCACGGTGGGAAGGGCACGGGCCGCAAAACGCAGGCCGTGGCGCTCCAGATCGAGCGAGCGCACCAGGGTTTCGGGCAGGGCGTGCAACAGGTGCGCGCCGGCCGAGACCCGATAGCCGGGCGCGAACTCGCGCGTGACCGCGGCGCCGCCCACTTCGGCCGCGGCTTCGAGCACCAGCACGCTGCGGCCCTTGCGGGCGAGGCTGGCGGCGCAGACGAGGCCATTGTGCCCGGCGCCCAGGACGATGTGATCGAATCGCTTGCTCATGCCACGAACTCCCGGCCCAGGTCGGTGAGGACGGTGCGCGCGGCGTTCGCCCCCGGGGCGCCCATGACGCCACCGCCCGGATGCGTGCTCGATCCGCACAGGTAGAGGCCCTTCACCGGCGAGCGGTACTGCGCGTAGCCGGGTATGGGACGGTTGAACATGAGCTGGTCCATGGTGAGCTCGCCCTGGAAGATGTTGCCTTCGGTCAGACCCACCTCGTTCTCGATGTCCCAGGGGGTGCGGATTTCGGCGTGCAGGATCTTGGCCTTGAAGTCCGGGCTGTGCTCGCCGATGGCGTCGATGACCGTCTGGCCGAAGGCGGCGCGGCGCTCGCTGTTCCATTCGCCCTCGGCCAGCTTGTAGGGCGCGTACTGCACGAAGACCGACATGTAGTGCTTGCCCGGCGGGGCCATGGTCGGGTCGATGAGCGAGGGCAGCAGCATGTCGACGTAGGGCTTGCGCGACCAGCGGCCCAGCTTCCAGTCGTCGTACGCGCGTTCGACCTCGTCGACGGTCTCGGTGATGTGCAGGTCGCCACGGATGCAGGACGAATCCGCCGGGAAGGCCGGGAAGGTGGGCAGGCCGTCCAGGGCGATGTTGAGCTTGCCCGAGGAGCCGCGGATCTTGAAATTGCGCACCGCCCGCACGAAATCCTCGGGCAGGTCGGAGGCGGCCACGGTCTTGAGGAAGGTGCGCTTGACGTCCATGTTGGAAACCACGGTCTTGGCGTGCACCTCCTCGCCGCTGGCCAGGGCCACGCCATAGGCGCGGCCGTTGCGCACCAGGATCTGGCGCACGTCGGCCGTGGTGCGCACCGTGCCGCCACTGGCCTCCAGGGAGGCCTTCATGGCGGCGGTCACCGCGCCCATGCCGCCGCGCGCAAAGCCCCAGGCGCCCACGGCGTCGTCGATGTCGCCCATGTAGTGGTGCAGCAGCACGTAGGCCGTGCCCGGCGAGCGCGGGCCCAGGGCCGTGCCGATGATGGAGCTGCCCGCCAGGTGCGCCTTGACGATCTCGCTCTCGAAGTATTCGTCCAGGTAGTCGGCCGCGCTCATGGTGAAGAAGCGCACGGTGTCGTACATGCGCGATTCGCCCAGCTTGTGAAAGTGCTGGCCCAGGTAGACGAGCTCCATGATGTCGCGCTGGCGGAAGGACGTGGGGTCGGGCGGGGTGCGCATCAGCAGCGGTTTGATGAACTTGCACTGGCGCATCACGTCGCGCGAGAAGCGCTCGTAGGCCTCGGCGTCGCGCCGCGAGTGGCGCGAGATCTCGCGGCGCATGGCATCGTGGTTGCTGTAGCTTGCAAGGTGGTTGCCGCTCTTCATGAGCGTGCCGCCGCCCTCGTAGGGGATCACCTGCAGGCCGAACCGGGGCAGCTCCAGGCGCCGGATGATCTCGGGGCGCAGCAGGCTGCAGACATAGGAGCAGTTCGAGTACGTGAACTCGGGGTGCAGGGAGCGGCTGACCGCCGCGCCCCCCACCCAGGCCTCGCGCTCGAGCACCTGCACCCGCAGGCCCGCGCGGGCCATGTAGCAGGCCGTTACCAGGCCGTTGTGCCCGGCACCGACCACAATCGCATCCAATTCCGTTGCCACGGGTGCATCCCCCCTCGATCGTCGTTTTGCCCGGCCGCTATCGCCGGCGGTTCATCCGGCACGTCATCCGGCAACAGGCGCCGCAAGCGGTGTTATTGTACAATCGTTTAGCAGGATCATAAACCGCCGCCTGCGCTTGCGCAATCCACCCGATGCGCGGGTTCCGGTGAGGGCGGCGGTGCGCGCCGCCTGCCCCGCCGCGGTGCACCGCAAGCGGCTGCTGCCGGCCCGCGGTGCGCTCGGCGCAGTGGGCCGCCAAGGGTGGGCGATGGACGCGGCGCCCCTCGCGATGCTTGCGGCACCGATTATTTTGTATTACCGTTCAATAAAAGATCGTCGTCGTCCGGGCCCGCCTGGATCGCACAGATGGAGACCGGGCATGGCCTATCCGCTTTCCCCCGCAAGCCTCGAATGGCAGCGCAAGGCGCGCGCCTATGTCGAGGAACTGATCCCGCACGAGGATTACGCCGAGCTGCACGAAGGCGTCCTGCCCCCGGAGGTGTCGGCCCGCCACAAGGCGCGCGCCATCGAACTGGGCCTGAGCCGCATGGACGCGCCGCGCGAGCACGGCGGCCTGCAACTGCCCATGCTGGACCAGGCCGTCATCTGGGAGCAGCTGGGCCGCGTCACCAACGCCCTGTGCTGGGCGGTGCCCGAAGCCCATGCCTGGATGTTCGAGGCCTGCTCCCCCGGCCAGATCGAGTCCTACATCCTGCCCATGATGGCCGGCAAGCGGCGCGAGTGTTATGCCATCACGGAGGCCGAGGCCGGATCCGACCCGGGCGCCATTGCGACCACGGCGCGGCTCGAGGGCGACGCCTACCTGATCAGCGGCGAGAAGTGGTATGTCACCAGCGCCAACAAGGCCGACTTCATGTTCCTGCAGGCCGTGGTGGAGACCCCGGGCAGCGCGGAGCGCCCGCACGCGCTGTTCTTCGTCGACATCGACACGCCGGGCATCGAGATCGTCGACAACCCGGTCTTCGGCCATACCTATTCGTCCCACCACCCCACCTACCGCTTCAGCGGGGTGCGCGTGCCCGCCGCCAACCGGATCGGCGCCCCGGGCCAGGGAATGGATTTCACGCGCAGCTGGTTCCGGCGCGAGCGCCTGATGATCGCGGCGCGCTGCTGCGGCGCGGCTGCCCGCCTCATCGACATGGCCAGCGCCTTTGCCAAGTCGCGCGTCGTCTCGGGCCACCCCATCGCCGAATACCAGCTCATCCAGGCGATGCTCGCCGACAGCCTCACCGAACTCTGGGGATCGCGCCTGATGACCTACGAGGCCGCGGCCATGCAGGACCGCGGCGAGGACCTCTCGGTCGTGCACACGCATTGCTCCATGGCCAAGCTCACGGCCTCCGAGATGGCCAACCGCGTGGCCGACCGGGTCGTGCAGATCTTCGGCGGCCGCGGCTACATGCGCAGCAATGCCGCGCAGCGCTTCTTCCGCGAGCTGCGCGTCGACCGCATCTGGGAAGGCACGAGCGAAATCCAAAGGCTCATCGTCGCCCGCAGCCTTCTCAAGCGTGGGGTCGATGGCCTGATCGGCTGAGGCCGCCCCGCCATGACGACCGACGCGCCGCGCGTCCAGAAAACGCCTGCCGCGCAGTCGCAAGCCGATTTCGTCCAGATCATCGACGTGGTCAAGAAGTTCGGCGACGCGGTCGCCGTCGACCACGTCAACCTGTCGATCCGCAAGAACGAGTTCTTCGCCCTCCTGGGCAGCTCGGGCTGCGGCAAGTCGACCCTGCTGCGCCTCATGGCGGGGCTCGATGCCCCCGATGGCGGCCGCATCCTCGTCGACGGCCAGGACATCACCGCCTTGCCCACCTGGCAGCGCCCGGTGAACATGATGTTCCAGTCCTACGCCCTGTTCCCGCACATGAGCGTCGAGGACAACGCCGCCTACGGCCTGCGCCGCGAGGGCGTGGGCAAGCAGGAGCTGCGCGAGCGCGTTGCCGCCGCGCTCGATCTCGTGCAGATGGGCAAGTTCGCCAAGCGCAAGCCCCACCAGCTCTCCGGCGGCCAGCAGCAGCGCGTGGCCCTGGCGCGCAGCCTGGTCAAGCGGCCCAAGCTGCTGCTGCTCGACGAGCCGATGTCGGCCCTGGACAAGAAGATCCGCCAGCAGACGCAGTTCGAGCTGGGCAATATCCTCTATTCCGTGGGCGTCACCTGCATCATGGTCACGCACGACCAGGAAGAGGCCATGACCATGGCCGACCGCCTCGCGGTCATGAACGAGGGCCGCATCCTGCAGGTGGGCCGGCCCGACGAGGTCTACGAGGCGCCCACCTGCCGCTTCGCCGCCGAGTTCATCGGCTCGACCAACCTGTTCCACGGCGTGCTGGCCGGCGATGACTCGCCGCTGTTCGCGTGCAAGGACCTTAACGTTCCGCTGCGGGTTCCCAACCCAATGAACGCGCGGGGCGGCCACAAGGTGCAGCTGTCGCTGCGGCCCGAGCGCATCGCGCTCTCGCATGCGCCAGCAGCGCAGGAGGCGAACTGGGCCAGCGGAACGGTCGAGCAGATCGCCTACATGGGCAGCTATACGCTTTTTTACGTGCGGTTGGCCTCGGGCCGCCTGATGGAGGTGGACGTCTCGCGCACGGCCGTGCGCGCCATGAGCCGCACGCCGGACTACGGCGACACCGTCTACCTCAGCTGGTCGGCCGAGCAGCTCGTGGTGCTGGAAAAATGAAGCGCCCCGCGGAAGCTGCCGCAATGAGCCCGGCATTGCGCCGGCCCCGCGCCTGGCTGCCCTCGGGCCGCACGATGGTGATCGCCGTGCCTTTCGTGTTCCTGCTCGTCTTTTTCATGGTGCCCTTCGCGGCCGTGCTCAAGATCAGCTTTTCCGACGTGCAGATGAGCGTGCCGCCCTACACGCATATCGCCGAGTTCAAGGACGGCGTGCTGCGCGTGGTGCTCAACTTCGCCCACTATGGCGAGGTGCTTTCCAATCCGCTGTACATCGGCGCCTACGGCTATTCGATCTGGGTTGCGGGCCTGACCACGCTCATCTGCCTGCTGATCGGCTATCCGGCCTGCTACCTCATCGCCCGCGCCGACCCGGCGCGGCGCAACCTGCTGATGATGGCCGTGATGCTGCCCTTCTGGACGAGCTACCTCATCCGCGTCTACGCCTGGATCGGCCTGCTCAAGAACCAGGGCCTTGTCAACAGCTTCCTGCTCTGGGCGCACCTCATCGATGCGCCGCTCAAGCTCTACCATAACAATGTGGGCCTGCTGATCGGCATGGTCTACAACTACCTGCCCTACCTGATGCTGCCGCTCTACGCGCAGCTCCTGAAGCTCGACACGCGGCTGCTCGAAGCCGCCGGCAACCTGGGCGCGCGCCCCTGGCAGGCCTTCTGCACCATCACCCTGCCGCTGTCGACGCGCGCGATCGTCTCCTCGTGCCTGCTCGTCTTCATACCGGCGGTGGGCGAGTACGTCATCCCGGAAATCCTCGGCGGCTCCAACTCGCTCATGGTCGGGCGCGTGATGTGGGACGATTTCTTCGTCAATGCCGACTGGCCGACGGCCTCGGCGGCCACCGGCTGCATGGTGCTGCTCCTGCTGCTGCCCATGGCCTGGTTCCAGCGCCTGCAGAGGCGCGAACTGGAGGCGCGATGATCCGGCGCCGCCCGTGGATCGGCAACACCTACCTGGGGCTCGTGTTCCTGTTCCTCTACGTGCCCACGGCGATCGTGGTCTTCTATTCGTTCAACGAATCCTCGCTCGTCAGCGTCTGGACCGGCTTTTCCTTCAAGTGGTATGCGGCGCTGACCACCGACGAGGAGCTCACCTCCGCGGCCTGGGCCAGCCTGCAGATCGCCGTGGCCACCGCGTTCTCCTCGGTCTTCATCGGCACCTGGGCCGGTTTCGTCCTGAATCGCTACCGGCACTTTCGCGGTTCGACCCTGTTCACCGCGATGATCAATGCGCCCCTGGTGATACCCGAGGTCATCCAGGGCATCTCCCTGCTGCTGCTGTTCGTGGGCCTGCTCGAGGCGTTCGGGTGGCCGCCGCGCGGCATGTTCACGATCTGGATCGGCCACACCATGTTGTGCGTCTCCTACGTGGCCATCACCGTGGTGGCGCGCTTGGGCGGTATGGACAAATCGCTGGACGAGGCCGCGGCCAACCTGGGGGCGACTCCGCTGCGCGTGTTCCTGGACATCACCCTGCCGCTCATCTCCCAGGCGCTCATTTCCGGATGGCTGCTGTCCTTCACGATTTCCATCGACGACGTGCTGATGACCGCCTTCCTGTCCGGGCCCGATTCCACCTTGCTGCCCATCGTGGTCTTTTCGCGCGTACGCCTCGGGCTCAACCCGGAGGTCAATGCCCTCGGCAGCCTGTTCATCCTGGCCGTGGCCATCGGCGTCGTGGTCAATAACCACCTCATGCTGCGGCGCCAGCGGCGGCGCGACCAGGACATGGCCCTGGCCTACAACCAGGGCCGGGACCTCAAGGACGACGACCCAGGGTCGTGACGACCCCGCCGCGCGCCTCCGGCGTGCGCCAGCGGCCCGCGCTGCGAGCGCACCCGACCGGCATAAGACCGCGCGCCAGGGCCGCATTTGCCGGCAACACGCCAAAGCATCAATCGACCGCATCAATCGACAGCAGAAGAAAGAAGAAGGAATCCATCGTGAATCCGACCATGAAACCGAATACGAACGGCCCGCACGACATCGACGCCATCCGCCGCGAGGACAACCTCAGCTGGTTCCATCCCTGGGAGTACATGGCCGAGATCGGGCAGGCCAACCGCACCATCGTCACGCACGGCGACGGCATCTACATCTATGACGAGAACGGCAAGAAGCTCATCGACGGCCCCGGCGGCATGTGGTGCGTGCAGATCGGCTACCACCGGCGCGAGATGGCCGAGGCCATTGCCGAACAGGTGCTGCGCCTGCCCTACATGAACCCGTTCTCGCTCACCAGCGATCCCTCCGCCACCCTGGCCGCACGGCTCGCGCAGATGGCCCCGGGCGACCTGAACCATGTCTTCCTCACCACGGGGGGATCGACCGCAGTCGATACGGCCCTGCGTTTCGTGCACTTCTACAACAATGTGCGCGGCCGCCCCGGCAAGAAACACCTCATTTCCCGGGCGAATGCGTATCACGGCAGCACGTACCTCAGCGCCCTCGTCACCGGCAAGGACCGCGACAAGAACTGGTTCGACATCCAGTCGCCCTTCGCCCACATCCTGCCGCACGTCAACCCGGCACGCCGCCCTTCCGGGATGAGCATCGCCGATTTCTGCGACGAGAAAGTGCGCGACCTCGAAGCGAAGATCCTCGAGATCGGCGCGCACAATGTCGGCGCCTTCATCGCCGAACCCATCCAGGCGTCGGGCGGTGTCATCGTTCCGCCGGACGGCTACCTGCGCCGCTGCCAGGAAGTGTGCCGGCGCCACGACGTGATCTTCATCGTCGACGAGGTCGTGACGGGCTTTGGCCGCCTCGGCCACTGGTTTGCCTCGAAGGAGGTCTTCGGCGTGGAGCCGGACATCATCACCTGCGCCAAGGGGCTGACCTCGGGCTATCTTCCCCTGGGCGCGGCGCTGATCTCGGACCGGCTGTTCGCCGACATCACCGGCGACAAGTCGCAGGGCGCCTCCTTCGGCTCCGGCTTCACCTACTCGGGCCATCCGGTGTGCTGTACCGCGGCCCTCAAGAGCATCGAGATCATCGAGCGCGAAGGCCTGCTCCAGCATGTCCGCGACCTGGGGCCGCATTTCCAGGCGCGCCTGAACGCGCTGCGCGACATCCCGCTCGTGTTCGACACCCGCGGCATGGGCCTCGTGGGCTGCGTCGAATGCACCGTGGCCCACCTCGTGGAAGGCGACCTCGACGACGAACAGGTCCTGGCGCTCGACACCGACCTGGGCAACCGCATCGACCGCCATTGCCAGGAGCTTGGCCTCATGGTGCGTCCCCTGGTGAACCAGTGCGTCTTCTCGCCGCCCCTGGTCATCACCCGGGAGCAGATCGACCAGATGTTCGCGTGCCTGCGCGAGGGTATCGTGCGCACCATGCACGATGTCGAGCGCGAACTGGGGATCAACGTCCGATGAAAAACGGGCCGCACCTGCCCGCCGGGCGCCCATGAGCCCGGCCGGCGCAGCCGGCGGGCGCGGACTGGGCAGCCTGCTCAAGCCGGCCAGCATCGCCGTGGTGGGCGGCGAAACCGCCGCCGAGGTTATCCGCCAGTGCCGACGGATCGGCTTTGCCGGCGACATCTGGCCCGTCAACCAGCGGCGGGCGAGCATCGAAGGCATCGCCTGTTACCCCGGCATAGCCGAGCTGCCGGCCGCGCCCGACGCCACTTTCGTGGCGGTGCCGCGCGAGGAGACCATCGCCGTGGTGCGCGCCCTGGCGGCGCGGGGCGCGGGCGGGGCGATCTGCTACGCCTCCGGGTTTGCCGAGGTCGATGCCCAGGGCGCGGCGCTGCAGGAGGAACTCGTTGCCGCTGCCGGCAGCATGCCGCTGCTGGGGCCCAACTGCTACGGCATCGTCAACTTCCTCGACGGCTGCGCCCTGTGGCCCGACCATGTCGGCGGCGGGCGCGTCGAGAGCGGCGTTGCCATACTCACGCAAAGCGGCAATATCGCGCTCAACCTGAGCATGCAGCGCCACTACCTGCCCATCGCCTACCTGATGGCCATCGGCAACAAGGCGGTGTCCGACATCCACGATTGCATGCTGGCCGTGCTGGACGATCCGCGCGTCACGGCCATCGGGCTGCACCTCGAGGGCCTGGGCGACGTGGCGGCCTTCTCGCGCGTTGCGCGCGCCGCCCTGGCGCGCGGCGTCGGGGTCGTGGTGCTCAAGGCCGGCGCATCGGCCATCGGCGCCCAGCTCACGGCCAGCCACACGCGTTCTCTGGCCGGCTCCGACGCCTTGTACGGCGCGCTCTTCGCGCAGCTGGGCGTGGCGCGCGTCGCCGACCTGGGCGAACTCATCGAGACGCTCAAGCTGCTGCACGTCTGCGGCCCCCTGGGCGGCCTGCGCGTGGGCTCGCTGAGCTGCTCGGGCGGCGATGCGGCCCTTGTCGCCGACCTGGGGCAGGACCGGGGCCTGCAGTTTCCGGCGCTCGCGCCGTCGGTGGCCGGGGCGCTGTCGGCCGTCCTGGGGCCGCGCGTTCCGCTCAACAATCCCCTGGACTACCAAACCTACATCTGGGGCGACACGCCGGCGCTCACCGAATGCTTCGCGGCCATGATGGACGCCGCCATCGACGTCTGCCTCCTCGTCCTGGATTTTCCGCTCACCGATGCCCAGAGCACGCCCGGCTGGGACGAAGTCATCGATGCCTTCATCGCCGCGCACGCACGCCATGGCCGCCCCGCCATTCTCGTGAGCTCGATGCCCGAACTCCTGCCCGCCCGCGCGGCGACCCGGCTGTTTGCTGCCGGCATAGCGCCCCTCCAAGGCCTGCGCGAAACCGTGGTGGCCATATCCGGCGCCGCCCGCGTGGGCCAGCGCCGGCGGCAGATCGACACGGTGCAGGCGCTGGCCCCGCCCGCGCCGCTGCGTGCCGGTTCGCCCCTGCTGCTCGACGAGCCGGCGGCCAAGCAGGCCCTCGCGGCCTTCGGCCTGCGCGTGCCGCCCAGCCGCCGCGTGCAGGACGCGGCCGCGGCGGTGCACGCGGCCGACGCCATCGGCTATCCCGTGGTGGTCAAGGCCGTGGCGGCCGATCTCGCCCACAAGACCGAACAGGGCGCCGTGCGCCTGAACCTTGCCGATGCCCACGCCGTGCGGTCTGCCGTAGACGCCCTGGCGGGGCGCTTCTCCGAGTTCCTCGTGGAAAAAATGCTCGCGGGCGGCGTGGCCGAGCTCATCGTGGGAGTTACGCGCGATCCCCAGTTCGGCCTGGCCCTGACCGTGGGTGCCGGCGGCATACTCGTAGAACTGCTCGCCGATGCGCGCACGCTGTTGCTCCCCGTCACGCGCGACGAGGTCGAATCGGCCCTGCGCGCCCTGCGCTGCTTCCCGCTGCTCGACGGCTACCGCGGCAAGCCCCGCGCGGCGCTCGCGCAGGTGATCGATGCCGTCATGGCCATCGCGGCCTTCGCGCAGACCCATGCGGACGATCTGCTCGAACTCGACGTGAACCCGCTCATCGCCGCAAGCGACGGCGCCGTTGCCGTCGACGCCCTGGTGCGCCTGGTCGCGGCGCCCGCCGCGGGCGCCGGAGCGCCGGCCGCGGAAACCGTGCGCACATGAGCGTGCCCGCCGTGCCGGCGGCGCATGCGCTGCCGGCGCGCCGCGATCACCTGCGGGGCGTGGCCTGCGTGTTCGCGGCGTATTTCCTCTACGCCGTGGGCGATGCGGCCGCCAAGTGGCTCGTGGGGTCGCTGTCCGTCTGGGAGATACTGTTCTTTCGCAGCTGGCTCGGCCTGCTGCTGTGCGTGGCGCTGGGTTGGCGCCCGGCCCTGGCGGCATTGCGCCAGCTGCCGCGCAGCGGGCGCCTATTGGCCATGAACCTCGCCAACTTCGGCGGCTGGGCCGCCTACTACTCGGCGGCCGCCTACCTGCCCCTGCCCCAGCTCTACACCACGTACTACCTTTCGCCCATCATCGCCGCGCTGCTGGCCGGCCCCATGCTGGGCGAGCGCATCGCGGCCAGCAGCTGGATCGCGGCGGGCCTGGGCTTTGCGGGCGTCCTCGTCACCACGGCGCCCGTGCATTCGCCGCTGCCCGCCCTGCTGCCTGCCGCGCTGGGCATCGGCGCCGCACTGTGCTGGGCGCTCTCGGCGATCCTGTACCGGCGCAACGTGCACGGCACCGGCACCATGGAACTGCTGGTGATGAGCAATATCGCCTTCGGCATCCTGAGCAGCGTGCCCATGGCCGTCACGTGGCACGGATTCGGCGGCCGCCAGGCACTGGTGCTGGCAATCGTCGCGCTGGCGGCTCTGGCGGCGCATTACTTCTACATCCATGGCGTGCGCCGCGTTTCAGTTGCGGTGGCCGGACCCATCGGCTTCTTCTCGCTGATCTGGTCCGCCTTCCTGGCCTACCTCATCTGGGGCGAGGTGCCGAACGCGCGTTTTCTGCTGGGCAGCAGTCTTATCCTGCTGGCGGGTTTCCTGGTCATCGCAGGCCATTGGCGGCGTGGGCGCGCGCCTTGACGGGCGGCCGCCTTGGGGATTTCCCGCACCTCTTCGCGCGAGTTGCGTGGCTTGTTGCCTCGGAAGTCATCCATTGCGGGCACCGTGCCAGCGAGCGGCGGCTGCGCCCCGCGGGGGCCGGCGTCGCGGTGGTCGCCCCCTGCGGGGGCGACTGCGTTGCGCTGCTCGGTCCGCGGGCGCACGGCCGAACTCGCTCCGCGGCCTGCGGCCGCT
>Ga0181519_10004505_pt1 | contig 11241 bp, 4 predicted proteins | sample PEATcosm2014_Bin_26_FD_121102 | JGI IMG/M metagenome (GOLD analysis project Ga0181519, IMG submission 121102) | Peatland microbial communities from MTU Mesocosm Facility, Houghton, MI, USA - PEATcosm2014_Bin02_10_metaG | ecosystem: Environmental > Terrestrial > Soil > Wetlands > Peat | place... | reverse complement strand
CGTACGTTATTGGCGACGTAGCTGAGCGGAGGCAAATCATTCGCAAGGCGCTGGACGCGACCACGCGGACAGTTCCCGGTGCGCGTTGGCGCGAGGACGAGGCGCTGGTCGAGACCGTCGTCCACCTTACCGAGTGGCCTGGCGTGATCATGGGCAACTTTGAAGCCGAATATCTGGAGCTTCCGGAGGAAGTTCTGGTCACCGTGATGCGCGACCACCAGAAGTACTTTGCGGTCGAGGATGAGAAGGGTAAGCTGGCGTCGCACTTTCTGGCGGTGCTGAACACGCAAGCGGACGCGGAGGGCGCGGAGATTATCCGGCACGGCAACGCGCGCGTGCTGCGGGCGCGATTCAAGGACGCGCGCTTCTTCTGGGATGTGGATCAGAAGACGCCGCTGGCCCAGCGCATGGAAAGCCTCAAGAACGTGACCTTCCAGAAGGAACTGGGCAGCTATTACTGGAAGACCGAGCAGAACCTGGCGGTGGCGAGTGCGCTGGCGTCCAGGTTGAAGAGCGTGGATTTTCCGTTCAGCGAAGAGGCTCTGTTCAAGGCCGTGGAACTGGCCAAGACCGACCTCACATCCGAGCTGGTGAAAGAGTTCACCGAGTTGCAGGGCGTGATTGGCGGGCTGTACGCGCGGGCGCAGGGACTGGACGAGCGCGTGGCGCTGGCCATTTACGAGCAGTACACGCCGGCCTCGACGGAAGGCCAGATTCCGGTATCGGTGGAGGGCCAGCTACTGGGGCTTGCCGACCGTATCCAGACGATTGTGGCGATGTTCGGCATTGGCAGCGCGCCCACGGGGTCGAAGGACCCGTTTGCGTTGCGCCGTGCGGCCAATGCCATTGTGAAGATTCTGGCAGAAGCGCAATTGCCGTTGACGCTGGGCGATGTGCTCAATGCGTCCGGCGCGGAGGGCGAAAATAAGGCGCAGGTGGAAGCGTTCCTGCGCGAGCGGCTGCACTTCTATCTCAAGGACGTGCGCGGATTCGCGTACGACGTGGTGAATGCGGTGCTGGCCGCGGGCGCGGACGACGTGAGGGACGCCATTGCGCGGGCCGAGGCGCTGACCGCGGCGCGCGGGTCCGAGGATTTCCTTGCGGTTTCCGCGGCGTTCAAGCGCATCAAGAACATCCTGCACCAGGCGGAAGAGAAGGGCTACCAAAAGGCGGAGCCGAAGCTTGGTCAATCGGCGCTTGAGGCGATCGACCTGTGGCAGCGGACGAAGGAGCTTGCGGAGCAAGTTGCGAAGCTCCGCGAGCAGCGGAAGTACGGCGAGGCACTGGCCGCGATCGCCACGTTACGGCCCGCGGTGGACAAGTTCTTCGACAAGGTGATGGTGCTCGACCCCGATCCTGCCGTGCGCGGCGCAAATCTGGGCTTGATTGACGGGGTGCTGCGCAGCTTCTCCGGAATCGCCGATTTCAGCGAGATTGTAACGGGGTAAAGGACGGTAAGAGTCCTTGTCCCCCTTGGCTCCCCTTGACGTAGCGACAGTGGGGCGCTCGGCCCGACCCCCTGATCTTTGCCCCCTTGGCCCGTCTAAACTAGATAGGCATGTCCGACACGCTTTATTTGAGCCTGTGGTACCCGAATCTGCGCCTGGAGGCGCTCCCCGACAAGCTGACGACGGTGCTGGGCGCTTTTGCCGCACATGGCGGCGAGGAGAACGTCTACGCCGCAACGGTATGGCCGATGAACTGGGGCGAGACGCCGGTGTTTCAACGCGTCTACGGGCGGATGGGCGCTGCTCTCGGGTCGAGTCCCGGCATTGAGCCGCGGCTGGCCGTGGCCGAGGCCATGGAACTGCTCCACGAAGACTATGCCTACGAGTTTCAGATGGGGTGGAATCTGTGGGAATGGGAAGACGCAGCTTCCGCGGCTCCAGCTGCCGGAGCAGCCCCGGCTCAGAATGAGCATGTTTTGGGCCGTTGGGCACGGGGTCCAAGGCTGGTGCGCGTCACCGGCTACGGGCCGCTCTTCGATGAGGGGGCCTACGAGCAGGACGGGCACATCCGCATCGATTTCGGAACCGATACGCCATTCCTCGAAGAGGACGCCGATCTGGACAAGGTGGGTGCGCGGCACGTGGAAGAGAACGTGCGGCAACTGGTGGAGCTGGCCGGCGGGGTGGAGAAGGCCTCGGGCGCCACGGCGCGCGTGCTGTGGAGCGAGCTGGGCGAGAGCCTTGCGCAGCGGCTGGCCGAGCGGCTGGGATTGAGGAACTAAGCCGTGCGCTTCACGATCGAGCGAATCCGGACGCTGGTGGTGGTGGCTGCAGCGTTGCTGCTGGTGGCGCTGGGAGTGTTCCTAGTGCGCGCCAAGTGGAAGAGCCTGCTGAGCTGGCGCGATCTGCCGCAGCGGCTGGGCGTGGGCATCACCGAAGAGTCGAACGGCTACACCTACTCGCACAACCTCGGCGCGCATTCCAAGTTCAAAATCCATGCCGCGAAGGCCATAGAACTCAAGAACGATCGCGTGGAGCTGCACGACGTCGAGATCGAGATCTACGGCGAGGACGGCGTTCAGGCCGACAAGATTGCGGGCGACGAGTTCGAATACGACCAGAAAAGCGGAATTGCCTCTGCGCAGGGGCCGGTAGAAATGATTTTGACGAAGCCGCCCGGGGCCGCCGGCGGCAGCAAGAAGGCCGACCGCTTACCGATAGCAGCGAATGCGGTGGGCGACGCCGGCCAGGTTCATGTGAAAACCAGTGGAGTCACTTTCGACCGCAACACGGGCATCGTGACTACGTCGCAACCCGTGAATTTCACCATGACGCAGGGGTTTGGAAGCGCGGTGGGCGCCTCGTATGATTCGCAGCGCGGCTACCTGACGCTGGTGCAGGCTGTGGAGCTGACGACGTATCGAGACCATGATGAGGTGCGGATCCACGCGCAGCACGCGGAGTTCGATCGCGGCGCGCAACTGTGCCTGCTGCGCGTGGCAACTTTGGAGTACCGGGACGGCCGGGCGGACGCTGCCCAAGCCAGCATCCTCTTCCGCAACGATGGGTCGGCGGCGCATCTGGACGCGACAAACGGCTTTACGATGACCACGTCTACCGGCGGACGCCTGGCGTCGCCAACGGCGGCCATGGATTTTGACGAGCATAACCAGCCACGCCACGGACACCTGGAAGGCGGCGTGACGCTCGATTCGAAACAAGAGAGCGACTCGGCGCAGCAGGGCCGCACCGCGCACGGGACCGCGCCGGCCGCGGAGCTCGACTTCTCCGCCCAGGGGCAGCTGCGCCACGCGCACCTGGAGCGTGGCGTGACCATGGAGAGCGAGGGATCCAGCCTGGAGGCTTCGGGGCAGACGCTGCACGTGAGCCGGACCTGGCGCTCGCCGGTCGCGGATGTGGACTTCCGCGGGGTCGAGACCGCGGGCAAGACCCAGGTGGAACCGGAGACCATTCACGGCACCGGCGGGGTGGTGATTACGAGCGAAAGCCGGCGCGACGATGCCGCGGCACTGCCCGCGAAGATGGCTGCCGATGAGGTCACCGGCACGTTTGGCGCGGGATCGACGCTGCGCACGCTGGTGGGCACGGGACACGCGCAAATGGAACAGACCACCGCGACGGGTGCGCATCAAACCGCGAACGGCGACCGCCTGGAAGTGGGTTTTGCGCCGCCGCAGGTGACGCAAAACAGGGAACAGAAAACGGGCGTGCCGGGAAACCGCAGCGGAACGCGCACAACGGACCAGGACGAAGTGCAGGCGGCGGAACTGGACGGGCATGTGGTGCTCTTTGAGCAGCCGGCGGCAAAGCCCGGCGCACAACCGCAAGCGCCGATGCGCGCCACGGCCGGCAAAGCGGTGTATGAGGGTGCGGGCGAGTGGCTGCACCTGACGATGAATCCTCGCATCGTGAATGGCGGTCTGGAGCTGACGGCGGACAAGGTGGATGTGTCGCAGCAATCGGGCGACGCTTTTGCGCATGGCAACGTGAAGGCGACACAGACTGGCGGAGCGCCGAACGGCGGAAATCAGGGCGGGGTGGGTCAGGGAAGCATGGCTTTGGGGGGAAATGGGCCGGCGCACGTGATTGCGGCGGAGGCGCAACTGAACGAGTCGACGGGCGAAGCCACGTTCCGCGGGCACGCGCGGCTGTGGCAGCAGGCAAATTCGGTAGCCGCGCCGGAGATTGTGCTTAACCAGCATTTGCAAACGCTCACAGCGCACACCGCTGATGCGTCAGATCCCGTGCGAGCGGTGTTGTTGAACGCGGGCGCGCCTGGAACCGGTGTTGGCGCGGGCAGCCCGGAGGGCAAAACCGCAGCACGAAACGCCGCGAAGCCGGCAGCACCCTCGGTGATCCGCGTGCGCGGCGGCGATCTCAAGTACTCCGATGCCGAGCATCGCGCCGTGATGCATGGCGGCGTGGCGGGCGCAGTGGTTGCGGAGACGGGAACGGCCACTTCAACCTCCGATACCGTCGATCTGCTGCTGATTCCAGCGGGAAATCGCGACGGTAGCGCCAGCCAGGCACAGGTAGACCGCATGACTGCGACGGGGCATGTGGTGCTGACATCCCAGGGACGGCGCGGAACCGGAGAGCAGCTGGTGTACTCCGGCGTAACCGGAGACTACGTGCTCACCGGTACCACTGTCGCGCCGCCCCGGATGACCGATCCTGGGCACGGCAACGTGACGGGAGAGACTTTGATTTTCCATAGCCGCGATGATAGCGTCAGTATCGAAGGTGGCGGACACGAAACACGAACCGAGACCACCGCGCCGCAAGCGCACGGAAGGTAACGGCGGAAGCGAGCCAAATAGCTGAATGGAAACATTGATTGCCGAGGGAATCGGCAAGAGCTACAAGGGACGGCAGGTTGTCAGGGGCGTCAACCTGAGCATCTCGCGCGGTGAGGTGGTGGGACTGCTGGGGCCGAACGGCGCCGGCAAGACGACCAGCTTCTACATTATCGTCGGCCTGGTTGCACCGGAGACCGGGCGCGTGCTCGTGGATGAGAACGAAATCACCCGCCTGCCCATGTATCTGCGCGCCCGCAACTATGGCATCAGCTACCTTCCCCAGGAACCTTCGGTTTTCCGCAAGCTCACCGTAGAAGAGAACATCCTGGCGGTGCTGGAAGCGCAGCCGCTGCGAAACCAGGAGCGGCGGGCGCGCACTGAGAAGCTGATTAACCAGCTCAATCTGGGGCACATCCGCACCACGCGCGGTTACGCGCTTTCAGGCGGCGAGCGGCGGCGCGTGGAGATTGCGCGGGCGCTTTGCATTCAGCCCAACTTCATCCTGCTCGACGAGCCCTTCAGCGGCATCGACCCGATCGCGGTGCTGGAGCTGCAGAGAATCATCTTCGACCTGAAGGCCAGCGGCATCGGCGTGCTCATTACCGACCACAACGTGCGGGAAACGTTGAGTGTAACCGACCGGGCCTACATTATTGCCGAAGGACGGATTTTCCGCTCCGGAACGCCGCGCGAGCTGGGCAACGATGTGGAAGTGAGGCGAATCTACCTGGGTGAGGGATTCTCGCTGAGCTGAGGCCTTTCTCACACTCCCTCGGGAGTCCCATGGTCGAAAAGTAACTACCGAGGCAAGCCCGCCACTGGCGCACGAGTGCGGAACAGGGCTATAAAATTTCATACAGAGACTCCCCAGATGGGCCATTGCCCGATCTGGGACCGGCGGCTCAGAATTGAGCCGTATCTCCTTTAAGCTTTTTCTCACATGGTTCGACTCGTGGGTAGACTCGCATTGAGCCGAACGAGGAATGGGCTGCATCGATGGCTTTGCTTGAGCCAAGACTGAATCTAAAAGTCGCGCAACGCCAGATCCTGACACCGGGTCTGATGCAGATGGTGAGCGTTCTCGCCCTGAACAAGGTCGAGCTGAAGGAGATGATCGATGCGGAGATGGTGGAAAACCCCGTCCTGGAAGAGATTGACGAATCGGTTCCAATGCTGGACGAAGTGGCAGGCCGCGAGGAGCGGCTGGAACGCGGTGTGGAGGAAACGGCCGCGCCACCTAAGGACATCTTCAACGAGATTGATTTTGGTTCCTACTTCCAGGAGTATCTGGATCCCGGTTATCGTACGCAGCCGGAGTTTGAAGACAGCGAAAAACCCTCGTTTGAAAACTTTCTCTCCCAGCCCACAACTTTGTCCGATCACCTGGCGTGGCAGCTGGGAGCTCTGAGCCTCGACGCGCAACTGGAAGCGGCCGCCGATTTTGTGGTCGGCAATCTGGATGAAGACGGGTACCTGACGGCGAGCGAAGAGGAGTTGGCCGTGGCGTTCCGCGGGGTTCCCGAAGAAGCGGCGCAGGGAAACGGCCACTTTCCGGACGCGGCGGCAACTCTCGATCTGATTCATCGCGCGGCGGACCTGGTGCGGCATTTGGACCCGGCGGGCGTGGGCGCGTGCGATTTGCGGCAATGCCTGGCCATGCAGATTGCGGCGCAGCAGCAAGAGTTTGGCCAATTGTACGGCGGACCGCTAGAAGAGACGGACACGGACGCGCATGGCAGCTTTCGCGACGAGGCTGAAGCCCAGGTCGAGGAGCGGCGGCACGCCATGGAAGTTGCGGCGCTGATTGTGGACCACCACTTGCCTCTGTTGCAGAAACGCGACATGAAAGACCTGGCGCGCGCGGCGCAGGTGACGCCGGAAGAGGCGCACGCGGCGGTGGAATTCATCCGCACGCTCGATCCGCGTCCGGGGCGCTTGTATAACCGCGAGCAGACGCGGCTCATCGAGCCCGACGTGTTCTTTGTGAAGCGCGGCGCCGAGTGGGTGGTCTCGATGAACGAAGAGGACCTGCCCAGCCTGCGCCTGAGCCAGCGCTACCGGCGCATGCTGGTCTCCCGGGAGACCGATAAGGAAGTGAAGGAGTACGTGAAGGAGCGCTTCCGCTCCGCGCTGCAGCTGATGCGTAATATCGCGCAGCGCAAAAGCACCATTCTGCGCACTTGTGAAGTAATTGTGCGGCGGCAGCAGGAGTTTTTCGACAAGGGCGTGGAAGGGCTGCGGCCCATGATGATCAAGGAAGTGGCCGAGGAGATCGGCGTGCACCCCTCGACAGTGAGTCGCGCCGTAGCCAACAAATACGCGCATACGCCGCAAGGCGTGCTGGAATTGCGGTTCTTCTTCAGTGAGGGTGCGAACGGCCCTGAAGGCGCGGACACGCCGCTGCTGGTGCTGAAGCGCAAGGTGAAAAAGTTCATCGAAGATGAAGACCCGCGGCATCCGCTCACCGACGATCAGCTTGCGGCGATGCTGCAGTCGCAAGGGATTCAACTGACGCGCCGCACCGTGGCCAAGTACCGCGAAGACATGAACATTCCGTCGACGCATCAGCGGCGGAAGAGAGTGTAAAGGCAGCTTCTAGCTCCTAGCCTCTAGTTGCCAGCTGTTTACGCGAGCTCCTCTACAAAGTCACACTGTCATTCATCAGCGTGATCTCCGGCAAATCTCCTCCGCATTCGACCGTGACGGTAGCGCCTTTCAGATCCGCGCCCGAGGGAACGGCGAGCGTGACCGCTGCCGTCTTGGGCATGAGATCGAGCGGCGCCTTGAGCGCGGGCACGCGCGCGGTGGCCAACGTTTTGCCCGCCTTGTCGCGCACGACTACCTTCGATGCCGGCGCGTCGACGGAGCCGAGGCTGTGCACGGTGACAGTTATCTTCGCGCCCTCCACCTTTACGTCATCCGCGCCGATCCCCAAATCGGGCCGCGACCAGTAGGGCACACCCTTCTCCGTCAGCTTGAGTTCCAACACGGTCGTCGTGTGCGGAGCAAATGTGAAGTCGAGGCTGGTGCTTCGTTCAAAGCTCGCCGTCCTGGTGCTGACATTCTCCACCGGATCAGTTTCCGCGTCGCCGCGCGTGCCCTGTGTGATCTCCCACTTGCCCGGATCAATCTCCCACCCGGTCATCCGCGTCTGCACTGGAACGGCATCAAGGTTGTACACGACGATCTTCAGATGATCCGGCTTGGCCACCGGAACGAGAATGCCGAGACTGCTGGGCGTGGCCGGCACGGCAAATCGCCAACTGACGGCATTGCCCGGATAGATGTGATTGCGGATCAACGCGATGCCGCCAAAGCGCGCACGCTGCAGTTCTGTATTGACGAACATTGGACCCGCGGAGTCAGTGACGCGATCGATCCAGAGACTGCCATCGGTATTGATCCATTCCCGGTTCGATTCCGCCTCCAACTGCGCTGAGTAGAGCCGGTCGAGATATTTCGTATCGCCACTGACCTGCCAGGCGAAGGTTTCGGCAGACCCGGTGATGGATTGCGCCCCGGTTGGCGCGACTCCGGTTGTGGAATCGATCGTTCCTGCCGCCGCCACCAACTGCTTGCCCCAGGCTTCGCGCAAATCCAGCATGTCCAGAGCGTCGGAGCTGATTTGCGCGAGCGACGACGGGCCCACATCCATAAATGGCAGTAAATACTTCTTGTCGCCGGTCCAGCGATATGCGGCCCAGAACATGAAGTCGGGCGAGGCGTCGCCGCCGGGCAGATCTTCATCGGTCTTGAAGTTGATGTCAGTCCGCGTGACCCACCGGCCGTCCGCCTCCTGCTTGCGGTGTGCCAACATGCCATCGACCGTCTCCAGCACAATTTTGCGCGTCTCCGGCGCGCCATTGAACAGGACCAGATCGAGCGCCGGATGAAAGTCCATGTAGGATCGGGCCTTGGTCCATCCCCATACGCCGCCTGTGGCCATCTTTGAGCCGCTGAAATAAGAAGAACGGACATGTCGATGCCCGGCGGCGTTGATGCCGGTCAGCCACTCGAGCCGGCGGGCCGTCAGCATGGCGCGCTCCAGATCTTTGGGATTGCCAAAATCCATCAAGAGCGACTGGCCGAGAACATTCAGTCCATCTTCGTAACTGTGCAACTCGTCAAACTGTCCCGTGGCCAGTCCGTTGGTCCACATTTTGTTTTCGTACATGGCCTCAAGTTCTCGGGAGAGCGACGCCTTCAGTTTCTCCGGCTCCGTGCCCATGAGAGCGAGGGAGGGGAACAGGTTGGTGAAGTCGCTGTCGTCGCCGAGGCCGCCTCCGAATTCCCCATCCCAAGCCTGGCGCTTGTCGATGTAGAAGTCGGCGATGCGCTGGAAGTAGTCAACGTCCTTTGCCTGGAGAAAGGCCCACTCCGGCACACCTGCCGGCGCCGTCGGTCGCGTGTAATCCGGAACCGCCGTCTCCGGGTTCCATTCATGCCAGTATTTGCGGCCGAGATCGTTCTGGGGATCGACGCGCAGCAGATCAGTGATGTCGGCGTAGAAGCGGTTGTAGGCGTTCAATCGCTTGCTGTCGACGTGCTCTTCCGTCATGTTTGAAAAATTGTCGCGCACCTGGGTCAGGCGGTCGGCAATGTGCTCCGGCAGCGCATCCTTGTACGGCTTGAAAATCAGCCGCACCCCAGATCCCTCAAGAGAACTTGCATTGAACTCCGCACTGGCAGACGCGATGGTGATCAGCAGGCTTTTGTCGTTGGGCAGAATGCGATCGCGCGTGTCGAGCCACAAGGTGTGCGCCTCGCCCGGTTTGACTGAAAATGTGAAGTTGAGCATGTCGCGCATCGGCCACAGCGGGTCGCGCACCTCGATGTTCATCGGCACATAATCACCGTGCGTGGGCTTCACGTTCAATGCAGGCAGGTCGATGGCAATGCCGTCGAGGCCCGCATACATGTCGTCCCATGTGTAGGTGGAAATATGTGTCGTGGCTGCCGGCATGCCACGCAAATCGGCGGGAATGAGGATGTGCACGATGGGCAAGCCAGCCGCCGCGTCCTCTTTGCGTTCGGGTGCACTCGACCTTAAACCCGCAAACCGGCCGCGACCGCCACCGCCCGGCATGCCCACGATCAGCGAGCGCTCGTCCGCGGGATAGCGATTGCGAATAAAGTCGACCAGCGGCGTCAGGCTGGGATTGTCATCGGGAGATGTGGCAGTCGAAAGCCTGTACTTGAGCTGGACAATCCCTTGAGGCGGATCGCCGGGATGGACATAGTAGGCGGAAAATTCGCCGATGGGCGTCTCCTGTTCCACATTGTTGAAGCGCAGCTTGCCGCCAGTCATCGGCGTAGAGAAATCGTGAAAGGTCGTTTCCTGCCCGCTCGGCCGCTCAAAGAGGGTCTTGCCCGGCAGCACCGTGCCATCAAGTCCACTGCGGCGAACCGCATCCACGGAGACATCGGGCGTAATCAACGTCATGTTACCGAATGCGCCGCCAGAGAATTCCAGATGGTTCCAGGGCTCGCTGGGCATGATGAAGGTGACGGTCTTGCCTGAGATCGCGTAGCAATCCCAATCGGGCAGTTGGAAGTAATCGAAGCGGCCAACGAGGCGCGAGCGGTTGTAGACGCCCGGCCATGTGGTTTCGCGGATGCCGTCCGTGGCGCGCCACCACCAGCGCCCGATATCGTACGCGTCGTTGATCTGCACCTTGCGAATCGCGGTGCTGGCAGCAGGAAGCGGAGCAGGAATGTCGCCGGGCCGGTTCCAGCCGTAATGGAACCACCACTCCTGCTGCGTGGCGGCGTTTGCAAGGCTGCGCGTGACGGGCGGAATATTCTTGGGAGTTTCGCCTTTGGATAACGCAGCTACATTCTCGTCTGAAAGGGCGCGATCGTAGATACGGACCTCGTCCAAGTCGCCGCCGCGGTCATAGCTATAGGTGCTTTCGACGCCCGTGGGTCCAATGATGCGGGAGTGCGGCCCGAACTGATCGAGCGCGGCATCGAACATGCCCGTGGCGGCCTTTTCGGCCACCATCTTGCCGTCGACATAAAAGCGGATGCCTGTGGTCTCATCCCATGTCAGCGTCAGAAGTGCCCATTGATCCGGCTTGGGAAAGTTCGGCATGTCGTAGGAGATGCGCGTGCGGCCCAGGTTCACATCGGTGACAAAGGCATCGAAACCATGGCCGTTGTAATCGATGCGCAGCCATACCTGATCCCAACTGGAATGGTCGGCATAGCCCACACGGAAGATGGGAAACGCCGTCTCGTCCACTGGGTCGCGCGAGCGCCAATAGAACGAGAGCGTGCCGCGCTGCGCATAGATGTTGCCCGGCGCCCAGTAAGAGAGCAGTTGATTGTTGCCGCACTGAATGTACGAGCCGTTCGCGCCTCCGGGAAGAATCTTCACGTCGTGCACGTAATTGGGCACAGGATCGCCGCCTGCCGCGTAGTCGGCGTTGAGGCCGTGGTCGCCGGAGAGATAAAAGAGCAGGCCGGGCTCG
>Ga0181519_10004504_pt1 | contig 11243 bp, 10 predicted proteins | sample PEATcosm2014_Bin_26_FD_121102 | JGI IMG/M metagenome (GOLD analysis project Ga0181519, IMG submission 121102) | Peatland microbial communities from MTU Mesocosm Facility, Houghton, MI, USA - PEATcosm2014_Bin02_10_metaG | ecosystem: Environmental > Terrestrial > Soil > Wetlands > Peat | place... | reverse complement strand
GGCGGCCTCGGTGCGCGAGCTCATGCCCAGCTTGGCGAAGAGTGCGGTGAGGTAGTTCTTGATCGTCTTCTCCGAGAGGAACATGGCTTCGGCGATCTGGCGGTTCGTCTTGCCTTCGGCGATGAGCGCCAAGATCCGCTGTTGCTGGGGCGACAGCACGTCAAGCTCGGCTTGGGGCTTCGGGGGGTTCGAGATGCGCTCGACCACGCGGGCAACGGCCCTTGGATCCATGAGCGACCCACCGCCCGCCACCTTCTTGACGTCCGCGATCAGATCTCGAGCCTTGACCTGCTTGAGCACGTAGCCCGCCGCACCCGCCATCACCGACGCGTACAGGGCCTCGTCATCAGCGAAGCTGGTCAGCATCAGGCACACGAGCTCGGGCATGAGCGAGCGGACGTCCCGGCACACCTCGATGCCGTTGCCCTCTTCCAGCCGGACGTCAAGGATGGCGACGTCAGGCTTCGCCAGCACCATGCGCGTCAGGGCCTCTTGCGCGGTGGCCGCCTCGCCGACGACCTCGATGTCCTCATCGCTCTCGAGGAGGCTGCGGATCCCCTCGCGGACCAGCTCGTGGTCATCGAGCAGGAACACCCTGATGGACATGGCTCCATTGTGGCAGCACGGACCAAGCGAGGCTCCCAAGCCCGCAATGCCGCCCACCGGCCCGGCGCGGCCTCGGTACGATCCCTCTGTGCCGTACAAGCGGGTCGAAGACCCGAGCAAGCTCCGACGCCTGCTGGAAGCCGTGATGATGATCGAGGCCGATCTCGAGCTCCCGGTCTTGTTGCGCCACCTCGTCGAAGAGGCGCGTCTGCTGGTGGGAGCCCGCTACGGGGCCCTGGGGGTGCTCAACGAGGAGCGAACGGGCCTTGAGCAGTTCCTCACCGTCGGCCTCGATCTCGACGAAGAGAGAGCGATCGGAGCGCGCCCCACCGGCCGAGGCGTGCTGGGACTGCTCATCACCGATCCCACCTCGCTTCGACTCGATGACCTGGGCTCGCACGCCGAGAGCTATGGCTTTCCTCCTGGGCATCCGCCGATGACGTCGTTCCTCGGGGTGCCCTTGCGCGTCCGAGCGGGCGCCGAGGCCTACGGCAACCTCTACCTCACCGACAAGCTCAGCGGTGAGGCGTTCTCGGACGAGGACGAGGCGCTCGCCGAGGCGCTCGCCCTCGCGGCGGGGATCGCCGTCGAGAACACCCGCCTGCAAGAGCGCGTCAGGCTGCTGAGCGTCTCTGACGACCGAGAGCGCATCGGCCGAGACCTCCATGATCGAGTGGTGCAGAGGCTCTTCGCCCTCGGGATGGGGCTGCAGGCCACTCAGCGCCTCTCTGATCTCGAGCAGGTCCGTGACCAGATCGATCGAGCCGTCGATGACGTCGACGCCACCATCTCAGAGATCCGCACCACGATCTTCGAGCTCGGCGACGCCACCCTCACCGGTGGGCTGCGCCAGGGAGTGCTGGCCCTGGTGAACGAGATGACCCCGTCGCTCGGGACGCGACCCGAGGTGTCCTTCTCAGGTCCTGTCGACAGCCTCGTCCCCCAACCCGTGGCTGACCACCTGGTGGCGGTGCTGCGAGAGTCGTTGACCAACGCAGCGAAGCACGCGCACGCCACTCGGGTGATCGTCAGCCTGCGGGCGGGCGACGAGCTCATCCTCACGGTCAGCGACGACGGGGTGGGCATGGACCCCGCTCGCACCCCAGACCGGCACGGTCTGGGTCTCGCGAACCTGGCCCGACGTGCCGAGAGGCTCGGCGGGCGGTTCACGTTCGAACCGATTCCGAGCGGCGGCACCACGCTCACCTGGCGCGTGCCGCTCGAGGACCAAGCAAGGTGAGCTCAGCTATCCCCGATCAGTCCGCTCTCGACAGAGGAGTCTCCATGGAGTTCGACCTGTACGTCCCACAGATGCGCCTGAGCGGCGAGGCGATGGTCGCCCGTGCCCAGGCGGCAGAGGCATCCGGGTTCCACGGCATGGCCGGCATGGACCACCTCGCTCCCCCTCTGGCGGAGTCCCAGCCCATGTTGTCGTCGATGGTCACCAACACCTGGCTCGCTGCGCACACCTCCGCGCTGGTGCTCTCGTCCCTCGTGCTCTGCGACAGCTTCCGCCACCCCGCGATCCTCGCTCAGGAGGCAGCCTCGCTCGACAGCCTCTCGAACGGGCGCTTCGAGCTGGGCATCGGGTGGGGCTCGGTGGTCGACGAGATGGTGGCCTTCGACATCGCCTCGCCCGACGCCAAGACCCGCGTGGCTCGCCTGCGCGACTCCTTGGTGATCATGAAGGCCCTCTGGAGCGGCGAGCGCGTCGACTACGACGGTGAGGTCTTCTCGCTCACCGCGGCCCAGCAAGGGCTCGTGCCGCTGTTCAAGATCCCCATCGTCATCGGAGGCTTCGGCCCGCAGACGCTCAAGCTCGTCGCCGAGCACGCTGACTGGTGGAACGTGGCGGTCAACGGCATCGACCGGCTCGAGGAGATGCGAGCCCACGCCGGCAAGGCGCGCGTCTCGATCCAGCAGATGGTGGGCTTCGTCCCCTCCGAGGCCGATCGAGACGAGGTCGTCGCCAACACCGCACGGCGCTTCGGGCCGATGGGAGGCCCCAAGGTGGGCGATGCAGCGGAGCTCGTGGACTACTTCGGCGAGCTCGAGCGCCAGGGCATCGAGCGCGTCTACACCTGGTTCAGCGACTTCGCCCGGCCCGAGACGATCGAGGCTTTCGGCGAGCAGGTCATCGCGCAGCTCACCTAGGCCACGTGGCCGACGGTCCGCGACGTCAGCTTCGAAGCTCCCAGCGGTTCCCCGCCGGATCGAGAACGATCAGGAAGTTGGTTCCGTCGAAGACCGCCTCTTCGAACGGATACGACGCAGCCATCAGGCGCTGGCGGATGCCGTCGACCTCGTCGAAGACGGTCACCGCCGTGTGCGCCTTGGCCGCCGCTCGGTGCTCGTCGTCCAGGCTCAGATGGATCTGGACGCCATCGTCTCCCTCGAACCAGCGAGCACCGACCCGCACGCGCTCGTCGGCGGTGCTCTCAGGGCTGAGGTGGCGGTAGCCGAGGAGCTCGGCGAGGAACGTCGTCTCCTCAGCCTCGAGCTCTGGTGGGACTCCAAGGTTGACGTGGTGGAGCTTTGGCACGATGACCCCCTCATGGCGCACGTCACCCGCGCGGGTGACGCGCTCAGGATGCCAGATCGACCACCGAGGCGCACAGCGGCCCTTCGTCCGTTTCGACGTGCCAAGCGCGTTGCCTAGGGTAGGGCTGCATGACAAGCACCTCGATCATTGTCTGCGACGGAGATGAGACCGGCCAAGAGCTCCTGGTCGAAGCGCTCCGAGTCCTCGAGCCGAGCGTCATCGGCTTCGACGTCGAGCTGCGCCACTTCGACCTCTCCTTGGAAAATCGAAAGAGGACCGCCAACGGCGTCGTCCACGACGCTGCGGCGGCCATGGTCGAGACAGGCCTTGGGCTGAAGGCAGCCACCGTCACGCCGACCGAGATCGGCAGCGTGGGCTCTCCCAACCGCATCCTGAGGGAGGGCATTGACGGCAAGGTCATCGTGCGGACCGGCCGGCGGATCCCCGGGGTCTCGCCGATCGTGCCGCTCTACCACCCTGTGGCGGTGGTGCGCATGGCCGTCGGCGACGCTTACGGGGCGGCCGAAGGCCGCGACGGCGACCCAGGCTCTGATGCCGAGTCGGCTTGGCGCACCGAGAAGATCGACCGCAGCACCTGTCGCTCGGTGGCCGAGTTCGCCTTCCGCTCCGCCGATCTCATGGACGGCTTCGTCTACGGCGGTCCGAAGTGGACCGTGTCGCCCGTCTATGAGGGCATGCTCAAAGAGGAGATGGACGCGGCGGCAAAGCGACATCCCGACATCGACTACCAGCCGATGCTCATCGACGCCGCCTACGCGGGCCTGATGACCGAGAGCTGGGATCGCGCCGCCGTCATCCCCTCGCTCAACCGCGACGGCGACTGCTTGAGCGACCTCGTCCTCGCCATGTTCGGCTCGATCGCCGGTGCCGAGTCGGTCCTCTTGGCCCTCGACGAGAACCTGGCGACCACGGTGGCCATGGCCGAGGCACCCCACGGGACGGCGCCCTCGCTCGAGGGCAAGAACGTCGCCAACCCCATGGCGATGCTGCTGGCGTGCGCGGCGGTGCTCGAGCACGCCGGCGAGCGAGGGCTCAGCGAGGCGAGCGAGGCGGCGACCGCGCTGCGCACCGCCACCCTGGGCGCTGCCCACGACGGCATCCGCTCCTTCGACCTCGGAGGGAGCGCGTCGACCTCAGAGGTGGTCGACGAGGTCATCGCCCGCCTGCGCGCTCGCTGAGTCAGGCGAGCAGGCTCACCCGAAGGTGAAGGCGTAGGCCTGCACCCCCGGGGAGAAGTGGAGCGTCAGCACCCCTCGCTCGAGCGTCGTCCCCGACAGCAAGGTGTAGAGCCGAGGGAAGCCCGAGATAGCCAGCGTCCGCGTCGCCTGGCCGTTGCCTGGGTCGATCGTGATCGTCCCGGTGCCGCCCAGCACCAGGTAGATGTCCGTGGCCTGGTACCCGAGCTCGAGGGCCGCGTCGCTGAGCGCCGTCGCGGCGTGCTGGCCCACCTGCCAGGTGCCGCTCAGCGCGAACTCGGGGGCGGTCAGCGAGGAGGGGAAGACATAGGTGAGCGGTCGATCGACGGGCGCCTCGGGGGAAGCCAAGTAGACCTCGCGTGCCGAGCCGATGTAGGTCTCGGGGTTCGTCGCCTCTTGCGGTGTGCGATCAGGCACGTTCGTCGGCGGAGGCAAGACGAGGCCGGGGTGGGCGGCGACGAGCAGCGAGCGGATCTGGTCTTCGGTGGTCGTGTAGCCACCCTCACCGAAGTCGACGTGGCGCACGTTGCCTGACGAGTCGATCAGGTACTCAGCGGGCCAGTACTCGTTGGCGTAGGCGTTCCACGTGGCGTAGTCATCGTCCACGGCGATCGGATAGGTGACCCCGAGGCTCTTGGCCGCGGCCTCGATGTTCGGCACCGAGTGCTCGAAGGCGAACTCGGGGGTGTGGACGCCGACGACCACCAGGCCGTCGTTCTTGTAGCGGTCGTACCAGGCTTCGACGTGAGGGATGGCTCGCTGGCAGTTGATGCACGAGTAGGTCCAGAAGTCGATCAGCACGACGTGGCCCCGCAGCGACGAGGTCGAGAGGGGATGGTCACCTGCGGTGTCGAGCCACTTCGTCACGCCGGTGAACTGAGGTGCCTGACCGCACTCGACGAGCACAGGGGCCCCTTCGGGGCACGAGGTCAGCTCATGGGAGACCGTGGAGCCCTTCAGCGAGTCGAGGGCCTGGCGAACGCTGCCCGAGCCCTCGACGGTGCGCTGGAGCGCGGAGGTGTAGCCAGGCACCGAGCGCTGCAAGGCGTCGAAGCTGTTGAGCGCCACACCGAGCGCCACCAGGATCATGGCGACGCCGCCGATCCGGCGGAGCAGCGGGGCCCGCGTCCGCAGCGTCGTCGAGCGAGCGACGAGGCGATCACCGGCCAGCGCCACGAAGAGGAGCGGCACGCCGGCGCCCAGCCCGAAGAACACCGCTATGACGAAGGTCTCGAAGCTCACGTGGTGCGTGGCCCCGAGCACCGTGATCGTGGCCAGCACCGGTCCCGCGCAGGGCACGAAGACGAGACCGAGGGCGAGGCCGATGATGAAGCCGCTTGCCGTGCTGGCTTGGCGCGAGCCGCTCAGCCGGGCGAAGGGTCGCTCGAGGAGCTCACCCACAGCCGGGATGAGGAAGCCGATGCCCAGGGCGAAGAGCATGGCGATGCCGAGATCACGGAGGAGCTCGTCGGGCAGGTGGAAGAGGGAGAGGACCTCGGCGCCGACCAGCACAAGGAGCGTGAAGCTCACCACCAGCCCTGCGACGATCGCCACGGGCCGTCGGAGCAGCTGCCAGCGGGTGCGCGCCTTGGGCGGCTCGACCGCCACCGCCGAGGAGCCCTCCTCGCCGTCCTGCGCCGCCTCGACGCTCACCTCCTCAGACGCCGTGAGGGTCTCGCCGGCCGCCCCGGCGAAGAACACGACGGGCAGCACCGGCAAGATGCACGGTGAGATCCCGGCGATGATGCCAGCGACGAAGGCGACGAAGATCAGCACGAGCGGGCGCGGGAGAAAGCGTTGGTCATCGTGGCGCAGCGTACCGTCGTGGACTTGTTTTCCACGGTCGGCTCGAAGGAGCAGCGCTCTCACGCCCTCGGCCGAAGACGCTTTGTTAGCGTGGCGCCATGGGTCGGCTGCTTCGACGAACGCTCCTCGCATCGGCAGCGGTCGGGTTGAGCGTCGTGCTGGCCGCGCCGCTGGCAGGAGCCAAAGCGTCGGACTGGACCACCTATCACCACGACGACCAGCGCACCGCTGACGCCGTGATGGCCCCGGGGAAGACCTTCACCTCGTTCACGCCCGCCTGGACGTGGCACATCCCCCAGGGGATCAGCGCCCAGACCCTCTACGGCGAGCCCCTGATCGCCGGGGGCGTCGTCTACGTGGCCAGTAACTCGAACTGGGTCTACGCGCTCAGCGCCTCGAGCGGCAAGCTCCTCTGGCAGGTCAGGGTCGGTCCGCCTGAGCACTCGCAAGGCAACGGCGTCTGCGGCGACATCCGCCCCTATCTCGGCATCGTCTCGACCCCGGTGATCGACCTCTCACGCCAAGAGCTGTTCGTCGTGGCGGCCATCGCCACGGACACCGATCACCGGATCCCGGTGCGCACGTTGTTCGGTCTCAACCTCCAGACCGGTGCGATCGAGCTCAGCCGTGACGTCGAGCCCCAACCCGGCTCGCCGAACCCGTACCTGCTCCAACGCGCCGCCCTCGCCGAGGTCGACAACCAGATCGTCATCGGCTTCGGTGGCAACGACGGCGACTGCGGCAACTACCACGGCTGGCTCGTGAGCACCGCAGCGGACAGCTCCTCGACCGCCGTCCACCGCTACAAGGTCACCTCTGACAAGGTCAACCCAGGCGACGACGGCGGTGCGATCTGGATGGGTGGCGCGGCTCCCACCATCGACACCTCCGGCAACCTGCTCGTCGCCACTGGGAACTCGAACTGGTACCAGGACTGCCCGAGCGGTGTGGGCGCCCCCTTCGACGACAGCGACTCGGTGCTCAGCCTGTCGCCCACCATGGGGCTCCTCGACTACTTCGAGCCCTCGAGCTTCGGCTACGACAACTGCCACGACCTCGATCTCGGCTCTGGCGCGCCCCAGCTCCTCGAGGCCGGCCTGGTCCTCCAGATCGGCAAGACGCACGTCGGCTACCTGCTCCACGCCGACAACCTCGGCCACGCCACGGCCCCAGCGGGGAGCTTCACGGTCTGCTCGGGCGGCCAGGACAACGGAGCGGCCGCGATCATCAGCCAGACGGCCACGCAGTCGGTCCTGGCCGTGCCCTGCTCGAGCGGACTCGAGAAGGTGACCATCAGCTCATCGCCGAGTGTCTCCGGAAGCGTCAACTGGACCGTCTCCAGCACGGGACCACCAATTCTCGCCGAAGGTGATCTCTTCGCCATCGAGCCGAGCACCTCGAACAGCACCCTGGTCGAGCTCAGCCCAAGCGGCACCATCGTTCGTCAGCGTCAGATCGGCCCGGTGATGAACCACTTCGCCACCCCGGCAGCGGGCGATGGGATCCTCGTCGCTGCTGCCTCGGGCGAGGTCTTCGCCTTCAAGCCCACCGGTCCCTAACGCCCCCTCAGAGCTGGCGCTCAGGGCGTCACCCGCTAGGGATACTGACCGAGACGCCACTTCATCGGCGACGAGGTGCTGACGGCGGCTGGAGACGGCGTCACCCCCTCGACGAGCCACCACTGACCTCGCAAGGAGGTCGTGGTGAAGGGGGGTGCGTGCAGCACCACCGTGCGCGACTGGTTGGGTCCGATCACCACCGAGTCCTTCGGGCCCAAGCGCCAGAACCCTGTCGGGTGGGTGTTGTTCTCGAGCGTGGCCAGTGACGCCGTCACCGGTGCGTCGGTGTTGTTGTGCACGGTGACGGTCATCGACGTGAAGTAGCGGAACTGGTGGGCAGTCGTAAACGAATCGACGGTGATCGAGAGCACCGGGCTCAAAAACGCGGCCACGGCGAAGCCGACGGCTCCCAACCCCGCAACGAGGGGTGCCACCCGACGCCAGGGGCGCCGGAGGAAGGAGAACGGCACGTAGGTGGTGGGTCGGACCGAGACCGCGGCGACGAGCGCGGCGGGCAGGAAGTCGAGCAGGTACTCAGAGAGGCTCCGCGCCGGGATGGTCAGGACCAAGGGGAGCAGGAACAGCCAGAGATGCTTCAAGCGCCGGTAGTAGAGAGCGAAGGAGGCCAGCAGCGCCAGCTCAGCCAAGAGACCAGCGATCGCCAGGGGGTGGACGCGCACGCCGTGGACCGCTCCGTGGAGCGCCAAGGTGACGAGGCCCTGGCCGTCAGGCACCAGCGGATCGGTGAGCGGCAGCAGCGTGCTGTGGAGCCACGCCCCCGGGGACCAGATGATGAAGGGGAGGTTGATGAGGAAGAAGGCGCCGGCCACCAGGCCCGCGTAGCGGGCGGTCGCCCTGAGCGGGGATGACCCCGCCGACGCCGCTTCGAAGGCCACCCCGGCGAGCAGGAACGGGACGCAGAACCAAGGGGTCTGCTTGACCGTGCAGGCCAACCCCAGGGCGATCGGCCCAGCCCAGCGCGCCAGGCGCGAAGTCGACAGGTCGCTGAAGCGATCCCAGCGCCACAGGGCGATGAGCAGGAACGGCACGAACAGGGCGTCGGTGCCGCCGTTGGCGAAGAGACCGAGGTAGAGCCCGAAGAGCAGCAGGGCAGGTGCCAGCCACCGGATGGCGACGGGGAGCATGACGAACATGAGGACCGCAGCGGCCAGACCGGCGAAGAGATCGAGCCAGTCCGCCGGGAGGTGGTGGGTGCCCAGGATCTGGAGGGGGACCTGGAAGAGGAACGAGCCGGCCGGATAGGACAGCTTGGCGACGTGGCCTCCGTCGAGGCTGTAGGTCCAGTAGTTCGCGACACCGTCGAGGTGCCGGGCGGAGATCGGCGCCAACGAGTGCGTGTAGGGGTTCAGGCCCTGGCGCAGCAAGCGAGCAGCAGCATCGTTGAACGCCGCGGCGTCGGTCGAGTAGTAGGCCCTCCCGTTGATCATCACCCCCTGCGCGAGCAGCGCCGTGGCCGCGGCCAGGCCGAAGATCGAGCGGGTCAACCACGCCGCCGACGGTTCGGCCACCGTCCAGAGGAGCGCCATCGCTCCGAGCGCCAGGATGACCAGCACCGGTTCGACGATGGCGTCACCTGGCCACGTCGACCACCACCCCCACGTGCCGAGTGCGGTGGCCAAGATGCCCGAGACGACGATCGTCCAGCCTGCCCGCGCGATCAGCTGGCGCTCGAGCATGAGGCCGCCCTCCTCGGGCGAGGGCGTGTCGGTGTGCTCGAGCTCGGCGGTCATCTTTGAGCGCCCTCGAGGCGCAGCAGAGGTCGAGCGCCCGCCCGAGATCCCGGCGAGCCGAGGTGCTCCATCAAGAGCTCAGGTGGCGTCGGGCAGCCTGAGCTGACCCACGACGTCGACGTAGAGGCGAGCCTTGATCGCTCCCATGGCATCGCCGGCCTTGGGTGCCAGCCGCTCTGCATGCGCGAGCGCACGGTCGAGGACGTCCTCCTCGGCGACCGCCTCATCGACGATCGCGGCCTCGCGCGCCTCGACCCCTCCATAGCGCCGACCGGTGACCATCGCCTCATGAGCCACTCGGGGTGCGAGCCGAGCGCGCAGCAGCGCGGTCATGCCCCAGGTGAACGGCAGCCCGAGGTCGACCTCGGGAAGGCAGAAGAAGCCCCGGTCCGCCCGCATCACCCGCACGTCGTGGCACAGGGCCATCATCGCCCCGGCGGCGAAGGCGTGACCCGAGATCGCCGCCACGCTCGGTGCGGGAAGGGTGAGGAGGTCAGCAAAGAGGGTCTGGACCGAGCGCACGTAGCCCGGTGCCGTCTCGGTCTCCTTGAGCAGCAGGTCGAGATCGAGCCCGTTGGAGAAGAACTTGCCGGTCGCCACCGTGACGAGGGCCCGCTCGCCCGTCGCCCCCGCCACCTCGGCGAGGGCGTCCGCCATCTCGGCGACCGCCTCCTGCGTGAAACGGTTCTCCCCCTCGCCCAGGTCCAAGAGGTAGAGGTTGCCCTCCCTGCGCAGCGTTGGCATCGGCGGCCTACCCCGCCGCCGGGGCGCGATCGCCCCTCACGAAGCTGGCCACGGCCACCGCCTCCGCCGCGAGGTGCCGAAGCAGCCCGTCGACGATGACCCGCTCTGCGCTCTGGCCGAACAGCGGGATCTTGACCGAGAGCGAGCCGTCGAAGACCTCGACGGTCTCGTCCCCGTCGGTCTCGAAGGAGAGCCCGGCGTCGCAGCTGACCAGATCAGCGTAGTGGTCAGGGATCAGGTCCAGCGTGGCGACGTAGCTGGCCAGATCGAGCCTCGTGTCGATGACCCAGGTGAGCTTCGAGGCATCGATCGCCATCTTGGCCGCCCCCGAGAGCTCGCCGGCGAACGCATAGCGGACCTTGAGCAAGACCTCGGTGTCGCCCATCGTGGCTCCGAGCAGCTCAGGCGGCTTGATCGAGGTGACCGTGGTCGCCAGGTACGTGTAGTAGTCGGGATCAGCCAAGGCGGCGACCACTTGCTCACGCGGAGCGGCGATCCGCTCGGTCGTCGAGAAGTCCATCAGAGCCGCGAGAGCTTTCGGTGATCCCAGGACACGACGCGCTCGACGCTGAGCGCCGCCACGATGCGCTTGTGGAGCATGGCCTGCACGAGCTCTCGCTTGGTCTCGTCGTAAGGCCCTTGGTAGCGCGTGAAGTGGCTCACCCCAAGCTCGAAGCAGCGCTCGGGGTCCTCGATGATCTCGGCTCGACCCACCAGCTCGACCCCTCTGAGCTCGTCGTAGGTGTCACCCGCCTCGAAGAGGCACGTCATCATCGGGTTCCTTCTCAAGTTCTGGGCCTTCTGGGACTTGGCCTTGGTCTCGATGGCGATCCGACCGTCGAGAAACCCGAACCACATGGCCACCGCGTGGATGGTTCCATCGACTTTGAGCGTGCACATCGTCATCACCCGGGAGGACTCGAGGAAAGCCTCGACCTCGCTCGGGGTCATGGTGATCAAGCGTCGCTGGTTGACGCCGACGCTCCTCGGCATCGATCCCTCGCTCACGCAGCCTCCT
>Ga0181519_10004502_pt1 | contig 11247 bp, 8 predicted proteins | sample PEATcosm2014_Bin_26_FD_121102 | JGI IMG/M metagenome (GOLD analysis project Ga0181519, IMG submission 121102) | Peatland microbial communities from MTU Mesocosm Facility, Houghton, MI, USA - PEATcosm2014_Bin02_10_metaG | ecosystem: Environmental > Terrestrial > Soil > Wetlands > Peat | place... | reverse complement strand
TGGCTGCCCCCCAGGGATTCGAACCCCGATATGCTGATCCAGAGTCAGCTGTCCTGCCGTTGAACGAGGGGGCAACAAGCGCACGTGGCGACGTCTTGCAGCCGTGTGGCCTGGCCCCACCCAAGGGTGCGCAATGCCAACTCCTTCATCTTAAGGGGGATTCGCAGGCGCGGTCAACGGCACGAGGCATCATGAGGAACGGACGCCTTCGAAAGCACGCAATGGAGCCGTTTTGGGAGGCTTTGCAGACTATAAACCGAGAAAAAGCTGAGGTTTATCGATCCTTTAGGAGATCTCAACCCGGGCCCGATGGATTGCCGTCCAACTTGGCAGGCAATGGGGATATCTTTTGACACTTTTGGACTATCTTTTGACCCTAACGCCTAATGTAGAATTGGCTCTGGGAATGGAGCTAACCCTCAATCTCGGTTGGGCGTTGGTGACCATGTGGATGTTGTGCGCATGGGTGCGCACATCTCCGCGCAGAGCAACGGATCGCCGCATTCAGATGGTGGCTCTCGCCGTGGTGATCCTTATCCTGTTGCCAGCCATCTCCATGACCGACGACCTGGTGGCGGCGCAGAACCCCGCAGAGATCGATTGCTGCGCCCGCCGCAATCACGACCACGGCGCCAATCCGCATTCCGTCGCTCCGGCATCTCCCGCTATTCCAATGCCCAGCTTTACCGGCATCTCGCTCGCTTTTGTGGGCATGGCCGCGCCAAGCGATCTCCCTTCTCCTTTTGTGGAGAACCCCTGTCTGGCATCGATCCAGAACCGGCCTCCTCCGGCCGCCTGATCGCTCCTCGCCGTTTTTCTTCGTCGTCAATTTACTGATTCTCCATGTCCGCCGTGCAGACCGCGGCGCAAAGGTTTTGTATGAAACGGATGTTCCCTTTCGTTGCCGTTCGGGCAATGGGCGTGGTCCTCGTTCTGGCGCCCTGCCGTGCACCTGCCCTGCAGGCGCTTTCGTGGGATCAAGTTAAGGCCAGGTTTGAGGCCTCCAATCCGGCGTTGAAGGCCGATGCCGACAACGTGGACGAAATGCGCGCCGAAGAGATCACCGCGTATCTGCGGCCGAATCCGCAGTTCACTCTATTGGCCGACGGCACGCAAATCGCTCCGCACGACGGAGTGTGGACCCCTTTCAAGGGCACATACGAGCAGCCCAATTTCAGCTACCTGCACGAGCGCGATCACAAGCGCGAATTGCGGCTTGAAAGCGCGCAGGAAGGCACGCGCATTACAGAAGCGCAGCACGAGGACCTGAGGCGCAACCTGGAGTTCACGCTGCGCGCGGCGTTTGTCGAAACGCTGGAGGCCAAGTTCGTGCTCGACATGGCCAAAGCCGATCTCGATTATTACGACAAGATCATCGAGATCAGCCGCGCACGGCTCAAAGACGGGGACCTTGCGCAGATCGATTTCGACCGCATCGAGTTGTTGAGAGTGCAGTACGAATCGGAGCTTCAGACGGCGATCGTGAACCTGCGCACCGCCAAGATTCAGCTGCTGCAACTGATGGACGACCGCACGCCGCTGGATCAGTTCGACGTGACCGGAACCTACGATTTCTCCGATGCGCTCGATCCGCTCTCGAACTTCCGCGATGCGGCGCTGGCCGCACGGCCCGATTTGCAGGCGGCGCTTGCAACCATGCAGCAATCCCAGACCAATCACAAACTGGCGGTGTCGAACGGTTCCACTGACCCGACCTTCGGCGCGTGGTACACATACAACTCCTCGAACAACAACCCAAACGGCATTCAGACGCTCGGTGCGAGCGTGAGCGTTCCCCTGCGCATCTTCGACAAGAACCAGGGCGAGAAAAAACGCACCGCGATCGATATCGATCGCGCACAGCAGGCCAGCGAAGCCACGCGGGCCCAGGTTTTCAGTGACGTGGACACGGCGTACGAACTGGTGCGCAGCAATGTTGAACTGCTGAAACCGTACAAGGCCAAGTACAACGACGAGGCGCTGCGGGTGCGTGATACCGTGACCTATGCCTACCAGCACGGCGGCGCTTCGCTGATGGATTTCCTGAATGCCCAGAGCGACTACCGCCAGGTGCAACTGGCCTATGCACAACTGATCGGCGCATATCTTACATCTGCAGCGCAACTGAATCTTGCCGTAGGACGCGAGGTAATTCCATGACGAAGACTTCCGTTTTTCGAGGCGCGTGCTTTTTGGCCGCAGGTCTCGCACTGGCGGGCTGCAAAAAGAATTTCGACCCGGCCAGCGGAGCGGCCTCTCCGGCGCAGGTGGTGGAGACCGGCAACGCTGGACTGGTGACCGTGGACCATCCGGACCAATATCCCACGGTGGCGGCGAGCCGAGTCGACGAACCGGACAAGCTGGACGTGACTGGCTCGGTGTTTCCCGACGTCTCGCGCGAGATTCCCGTGATCTCCATGGCCAACGGCCGCGTGGTCGACATCCGCGCGCGGCTGGACGACAACGTGAAGAAGGGCCAGCTGTTGTTCAGCGTACAAAGCCCCGACATCGCCGGCGCATTTAACACCTATGTAAAGGCAGCTGCCGACGAGCAGCTCGCCAACAAGGCATACCTGCGCGCACAGGACCTGTATGAGCACGGAGCCATCTCGCAGGCGATGCTGGAGCAGGCGGAGGATACGGAAAAAGACGCCAAAGCCGATTTGAATGCGGCCGCTGAACAATTGAAGATCTTCGGCGTGGACAAGGATCATCCCAGCCCTATCGTGAAAGTGTACGCGCCAACCTCCGGCGTCATTGTCTCCCAGAACATTACTGAATCCGCCGCCACGGGCGTGGCGTTGTCGGGCACGGCAACGGCTTTCACTATTGCCGACCTGAGCTCGGTGTGGATTCTCTGCGACGTATACGAGAACGATCTGCCCAAAGTGACTCTGGGACAGGAAGCGCAGATCAAGCTCACCGCGTATCCCGACAGGATTCTCACCGGCCGCGTGAGCGACATCGGGCCGGTGCTCGATCCCACCATCCGCACCGCCAAGGTGCGCATTGAGGTGGCGAACCCCGGCATTCTGCGCCTGGGAATGTTTGTGACGACGACGTTGCAGAGCCGCACCAAGGTGACGCACGCATCGGTACCGGCCAGCGCCATCCTGCACCTGCACGATCGCGAGTGGGTCTTTGAGCCTGCGGGCCAAGGACAATTCAAGCGCGTGGAAGTGACCGGCGGCAACATGCTGCCCGGAGGCGAGCAGGAGATTCTGTCAGGCATTGCGCCCGGACAGCAGGTGGTCAAGGACGTTCTGAATCTTCAAGCAACGGTTGAGGGCCAATGATTCGCAGGCTGGTCGATTTCGCACTTCAAAACCGCTTTCTCGTCCTGGCCATCGGCATCATGCTTTTTGCCTGGGGCATCGTGTCGTTTCACCGGCTTCCGGTGGAGGCCTATCCGGACGTCGCCAACAACTACGTCGATATCATCGCGCAGTGGCCGGGAATCTCAGCCGAGCAGATCGAGCAGCAGGTAACGATTCCCATCGAAACCACGATGAACGGCATTCCGGGCATCGCCCATGTGCGTTCGTGGTCCATTTTCGGGCTCTCCACGGTGGAGATCGTCTTCGGCGAAGAGACCACAAATTTCGAAAATCGCGAGCGCGTGAACGAGCGGCTTGCGCAAGTCACGCTGCCCACCGGGGTGGTGCCGCAGATGGGCACCGACTGGAGCCCCGTAGGCCAGATTTATTTCTACACGCTGCGCAGTACAAACCCCGCATATGACGTGATGAACCTGAAGACCGTTGAGACGTGGGTGGTCGAGAAGAACCTCAAGTCGGTGCCGGGCGTGGTCGATACCAATCCCTTCGGAGGGCCGATGCGCGAGTACCAGGTGCGCCTCGACCCCGACAAGCTTATTGACTATGGGTTGAGCATCGCCCAGGTGGAGCAGCAACTCACCAATAACAACGCGAATGGCGGCGGCAGCTTCATCCAGGAGGGCTTGCAGCAGGTGAACGTGCGCGAGGTGGGCCTGGTGCGCGACGTTCAGGACATTGCGAACACCGTGATCACAACCAAGAATGGCACGGCAATTCGCGTCAGGGACATTGGCGTTGTCGAACAGGGCCCCATGATTCGCCTGGGGCAATTCGGCGACGCATTTCATGGCAAGGACGGCAAGCTGATCGACAACGACGACGTGGTTTCGGGTATTGTGGCGCTGCAAAAGGGCGCCAATGCGCAGCCGACGCTCGACGCGGTGAACGAAAAAGTAAAGCAACTGAACGCGCAGATCCTGCCCAGTGGCGTAACCCTGCAGGCGTTCATCGACCGCAGCGAGTTGCTGCACTTCACCACGCATACGGTGCTGCACAACCTGACCGAGGGCATGGTTCTGGTCGCCATCATTCTGTTTGTTTTCCTCGGCAACGTGCGGGGCGCAATCATCGTCGTGTTGACCATTCCTTTCTCGCTGCTTTTTGCCGCAACGTGCCTCGACCTCGCGCACATTCCCGCCAACCTGCTTTCGCTGGGCGCGCTTGACTTTGGCATGGTGGTCGATGGCGCGGTAGTGATGGTGGAAAACATCGTCCGCCATCTGTCGCACGGGCCGCACAGCAAGACCCCGGCGGACAAGATCCGCGACGCCGCTCATGAAGTGCAGCGCCCGGTTTTCTTCGCCATCGCCATCATCATCACCGCGTATCTGCCCATCTTCACGCTGCAGTCCGTGGAAGGCCGGCTATTCCATCCCATGGCCTGGACGGTGGCGTTTGCGCTGCTGGGCGCGCTCACATTCTCCATCCTTCTCGCGCCCGTTCTGGCCAGCATGCTGATGAGCAAAGGCGCCAGGGAGTGGAGAAACCCGGCGATGGAATACGTGAGGGAACGTTACCGCACCGGCGTGACCTGGGCTATTCACCATCACCGCTTCGTGTTTAGCTGCGGAGTTTGCGCGTTGATCCTCGCCATCTTTCTGGCCTTCAGCGGCGTCATCGGCTCCGAGTTTCTGCCCCACCTGGACGAAGGCTCGCTGTGGGTGCGCGGCACGCTCGAGCAGAGCGTCGGCCCCGAAGAAAGTGTCCGCGTCGCCAATCAGGCCCGCGTCCTTCTGTGTTCGTTTCCCGAAACCACCGAGTGCACCAGCCAAACGGGACGCCCCGACGACGGAACTGACCATACAGGATTTTTCAATACCGAGTACTTTGTGGGCCTCAAGCCGAAGGAACAGTGGCGACCGGTCTTCCACGAGAACAAAGACGATCTGATCGCCTCCATGCAGGACGCGCTCGACAAGCAGTTCCCGGGCGTGATCTGGGGCTTCTCGCAGCCGATTGAAGACAACATGGAAGAGGCGGTGAGCGGCGTAAAGGGCGAGTTGGCGACGAAGGTCTACGGCAGCGACCTGCATACGCTGGAAGATCTTGCGAGCCAGATCGCGACCGTGATGGGCGGCGTGCGAGGCATCACGGACCTGGGTGTGTTTCAGGTGACCGGCCAGCCCGATCTGGATGTGACAGTGGACCGCGCGAAAGCCGCGCGCTGGCAAATCAACATAGCCGATGTGCAGGACGCCATTCAGACCGCGGTGGGCGGCAACGCTCTGACGCAGGTGCTGCACGGCGAAGAGTCATACAACCTGACCCTGCGCTACTTGCCGCAATACAGGAGTACGCGCGATGCCATTGAGAACATCCGATTGCTGTCGCCGTCGGGCGAGCGCGTTTCCCTGGCCCAGCTTTGCGATGTGCGCGAGGCCGACGAAGGCTCGGAGATTTATCGCGAGAACAACGAGCGCTACGTGGCCATCAAGTACAGCGTGCGCGACCGCGCCCTGGGCGATGCCGTCCGCGAGGCCATCCAGAAGGTGAACGACCAGGTGAAACTGCCACGCGGCTATCACCTCGGCTGGGAGGGCGAGTACCAGAGCGAGCTGCGCGCCGAGGCGCGCATGGCCATCATTGTGCCGCTGACGGTGCTGCTGATCTTCATCATTCTCTACACCATGTACAGTTCGCTCAAGTGGGCGTTGCTGATTCTGGCCACGGTGGCGATGGCCAGCCTGGGCGGTCTGCTGGTGCTGTTCGCGACGCGCACTAACTTCAGCGTCTCGTCGGAGGTGGGCTTCCTGGCGCTTTTCGGAGTTTCGGTGCAGACCGGCGTGATCATGCTGGAGTACATCAACCAGTTGCGCGCGCGCGGCAACACCATTGAGACGGCAGCCGTGGAGGGCGCGATCCTGCGCCTGCGTCCGATCATGATGACCATGCTGGTGGCAACGCTGGGCCTGTTACCGGCTGCCGTCTCGCACGGCATCGGATCCGATTCGCAGCGGCCGTTTGCGATCGTGATCGTCGGCGGACTGATGATGAACCTGCTGATGAGCATCTTCCTGCTGCCCACGCTCTATGTGTGGGTCGCGCGCAAGGACGATGTTCTGCCCGATGTCGATACGGCGGAAGAGTTTTAGAGTCAGGGTTCAGGGGCCAGGTTTCAGGTTTCAGGAAAACTGCCCACCGGTGAACGACGGCTGGCACCTGACCCCTGAAACCTGACACCTGTTTTTATTCTTCCCGCAACACTTCGAGCGGCCGTAAACCGAGGATGCGGTAGCTGGCGATCCATCCCGTGGCTGTGGCCAGTGCCGCAGTTCCGGCGAGCGCGATGACTGTTGCCATCCAGTCGATTTGAAAATCCACTTGGACCCGGTGCAGCAGGATGCGCGTAAGCAGGTTCGCGAACACGACGCCAACCGCGCCCGCCAGCAGCCCCAGCACACTGAACTCCACGCTGAACGTTCGCACGATGCGCATGCGCGTGGCGCCGAGTGTCTTGAGCACCACCGCTTCTTGCATACGGCGGAAGCGCGTACTGGCAATGCTCGAGGCCAGAATCGTCAGGCCGGCGAGAATCGAGAACCCGGCCAGCAGGCGGACCACCAGCGTGACCTGATCGACGACGTTGTCAATGCGCTCCAGCATATCCGCCACGTTGATAACGGTGATGGTGGGATAGATGGCAAAGAAGGCGCGCTCCATCGTAGCCACCTGTTTGGGATCGATATGCGCGCCGCCATACCAAGTCGATGGCTGATCGGCGATCACCCCCGAAGGCAAAACGAATTGCACGCGCCCGCCCAGGTGCTGCCCGTCGGAGCTGTAGATGGCGGCAACGGTGAGCGCATGCGTGACGCCGCCAGTCTCAAGTTCCATCGCGGAGCCCACACCGAGATGCAACCGCTTGGCCACGCCGTCGCTGACTGCGATTTTTGCGGCGCTGCCGTCGGTCCACCATGCGCCCGCGGTCACCTTGTCGCCCTCAGGCGGCGTATCGGCCCACGTAAGCTCGGCGCTCTCGAGCAATCGGCGAGGATAATGCTGGTCCTTGATCTGATCCACTGCCTGGCCGTTGATGGAAGTGAAACGGCCCATGACCACGGGAATTAGCGTGAGCTGTTGACTGACGCCCGGCTGCTGCGCAAAAAATGCTTTCACGCCCGGAACCTCGCCCGTGCGCACATCGACGAGAAAGACGTTGGGCAATTTGGGCGAAGCCGTCTCATGCAGATCGCGCAAGAGACCTCTCTGCATGAGATAGACCGCGAGGATGAGCATGACTCCCGTGCCCAGCGCTGCCAGTACCGCCGCCGATTGATTGCCGGGGCGGTAGAGATTCGCCAACCCATGCCGCAGGGACGACGGCAGATGCAGGCGGGTGCGATTGAGGAAGAAGCGCAACGCGCGCAGGGCTACCATGGCCAGCACCAGCAAAACCAGGAGCGCGATTGTAAACAGCAGAGCAAACCACGCACCGACTTTGGGCGAATCGGTAAGCGCCCAGGCAATGCCGCCGAGCGCGGCCACCACTAAGGCGGCGATTCCCAGTTGCAGCCGGCGCGCCCACCAGTGCGCAAACCAGCCGCCGATGCCGGTCGGGCCCTGTTCCACAAGTCTGCGCAGCACTAGCACAGGACGGACTGCGCGCACATCGAGCAGCGGCGGCAAACAGAAGAGCAGCGTGGTCAGCAGGCCCGTTCCCAAGCCTGCCAGCGCCGATTGCCACGGAAACGCAAATTGCAAATTCATGGTGAGCAGCGGTCCGAATGCCGCCGGCAACGCCACCATAACGCCAACACCGGCAGCCACACCCAGTAATCCCCCCGCGAGGCCGAGACTCATTGTCTGAAGGAGGAAGATGCGCAGCAGATCCGCTGAATCCGCGCCGAGCGCCTTGAGAATTGCCAGCGTATCCATGTGCTGCTCAAGATGCGCATGCATGGCCATCGCAACGCCGATGGCGCCGAGCACCAGGGCGACGAGGCAGATGAGGCTCAGGATGGAGGTGGCATTATCGAGGCCACGCGTGAGCGAGGGATTGCCTTCGCGGAAATCCATTACTTGCGAGTCGGGCAGCGCCGCTTCCAGTTGCGCGCGTATCGCCGTGGCTTGCGCGTCCGCGGTCAGGCCGCGTGGCGGCGTAGCGGGGAACTTGAGAAGCAGCCGACGCGTTGCGCGGCTGCCGGGAGCCAGCAACTGGGTGCTCTCGAGCGATGCCTGCGAGATCATCACGCGCGGGCCCATCCCCATGGTCTCGCTGATGCGGTCGGGTTCCTGCTTCAGCACCGCCGTGATGCGAAAGTTGCGACCGCCCAGGCGCAGCGTATCGCCCACGTGCGCATTGAGGCGGATGAGAAATTCGTCGGCCACAATCGCCGAGTCGCCCTGGAGCGCCTGCGCAAGCGACATCGCTGGCTCCAACTCGGCGGTTCCATAGAAGGGATACTCTGCTGGGTCAACGGCCTTGAGCGAGACCAGGATCGGCATGGGATCCGGCGGCGCTGAGGCCATTGAAAATGTATCGATGACCCACGTGGAGCGAATGCCGCTGTTCGGCCCACCGAGCGCGGCAATTTTGCTCGATTCCTCCGGCGTAGGCGAGCGAAACATGCGCGCGCTCAAGTCGCCCGCGAGCAGCGCGCGGGCCTCGGTGTTCAAGGTCCGGCGGAAGCTATCGCTCAGTCCGCGCACACCCACCAAGGCTGCAACGCCCACGGCGACCGAGAGAACCACAAAACCAAACTTGCCGGGAGCGGATCTCAGGTCGCGCCAACCGATGGCCGCCGCGCGCTTCCAGCTCAATGCGCGCTTAGCCATTTTTCTCCTTATTTTTTTCCTCGTTTGAGATGAGAATATCTTCGACCACTAAGCCATCTTTGAGCACGATCTTACGGTCGGCACGGCTGGCGATTTCAGCGTCATGCGTCACCAGCACCAGCGTGATTCCAGCCTTGCGGTTCCGTTCGAGGAGCAGATCGAGAACCAACTTACCATTCACGGAATCTAGGTTGCCGGTAGGCTCGTCGGCCATGACGATGGGCGGCGCGGCCACAAAGGCTCGCGCCAGCGCCACGCGTTGCTGCTCGCCGCCGGAGAGCTGCACAGGATAGTGATCCATGCGCTCCGCGAGACCAACCTCGCCGAGCAATTGCCGCGCCTGCGCGAGTCCGCTGCCTTTCACATTCAATTCGTAAGGCAACAACACATTTTCGAGAGCAGTGAGCGTCTGGATGAGCTGGTAGGACTGGAAGACGAAGCCAATCGTGCGTCCGCGCACCGCGGCCAGCTCGGATTCAGCCAGGTTATGGATGGGCACGCCGTCCAGCCAGATTTCGCCTTCACTGGGCGTGTCGAGGCCGGCAAGCAGGCCGAGAAGCGTGCTCTTGCCGCTGCCACTGGCGCCCAGGATGGCCAAAAACTGCCCTGACGGAATGTCCAACGAAATTCCCCGTAGAATCTCCACGCGCCGCGCGCCGTTCTGGATCCACTTTTTTGCGTTCTTAACCTGAATCAATGCGGTCTCCTGCCCATTTCAGTGTAGCTGCGACCGGTTCGACAGATTTTTCCTTCGACCCCGGCTACACTCTATTACGTGGACGTTCGCCGATTGGTTCTCGCCGCATTCTTCCTGCCGATAGTTTGGGCTGCGACGCTTTCTGTCGCGGAGCCGCCGACCGCGGAGCCGACCAATATTACCGGGCCGGTCCTTGTCTGCTACGGCGACAGCATCACCGCCGGGCGCGGTCTGGCCAACGGTGAGGCATTTCCCGACTTTCTCGAAAAAAAGCTGGTCGCGCAGGGCTACCGGTACAAGGTGGTTAACCAGGGAACGAGCGGCGCGACGACCAAGGATGCGCTGGCCGGGCTGCCGTTCATACTGCGCCTGCATCCGGCCGTCGTGATTGTGGAGTTCGGCGGCAACGACGGCTTGCGCGGCGTGCCAGTGGAGGAGTCGCGCAGCAATCTCGACCAGGTGCTCATGGCGCTTGAGAAGGCTCACGTAAAGATCCTGCTGGCCGGCATCACACTGCCGCCGGATTACGGGCCCGACTACATCCGTTCATTCAACCAGATGTTTCGCGACCTGGCCGCGCGGCACCACGTCGCGTTTGTTCCCATGCTCTACGTGAACCTGGTGCACGTGCCCGGAACCATCCAGGACGATGGCATTCATCCCACAGCGAAGGGTTCAGCGATCATCGCCGACACGTTGCTTCCGGTGCTCAAACCGCTGCTGCACAAAGGTCCGTGAGCAATCCTGGGCACCAAAAATAAACAGCCGGGATTGCTCCCGGCCGTTCAACTTCTGATCCGTTTAATTGCCGCTCGAAAGACTACTTCTTCTTGGTTTTGGCTGCAGCGGGGGCGGTGGTGGCCAGTATCTTGAGGCGCGCGTTCAAACGGCTCTTGTAACGGGAAACCGTGTTTGAGTGCAGAACACCTTTTTGCACGCTCTTGTCGAGGCTTGAGACCGTGGCGCGGTACTGCGCCTGGGCGTCCTTCACATCGCCCTTGGCCAGCGCCTCGCGCAACGCCCGAAGGCTGGAGCGCACGCGGCTGCGGTTAGAGCGGTTCACTTCGGTGCGGGTTACGGTCTGGCGGGCGCGCTTGAGCGCCGATACGTGATTTGCCATGGTTTTGCTTCAATCTCCAAAGCCTGAATTTCAGGGGTGGTCTTCTAGAATGATGCGGGTGGAAGGCCGTCCTGGCCGCATCCCTCGCAATTTCATAGTCTACGGGAATTCGCTGGGTGGGTCAATTGCTGCCGGGCGCATCGCGGGACTGCGGAATGCGTCTAAGTTGGGTGGGCAAAAGCCGTTGCGCGGCGAGGGCTCCCCGGTTTGACCCGGTTTCGGCGGCCCGGTATACTCGAATCTGCGTCAAGCGGGAGTAGCTCAGTGGTAGAGCATCGCCTTGCCAAGGCGAGGGTCGCGAGTTCAAGTCTCGTCTC
>Ga0181519_10004500_pt1 | contig 11250 bp, 5 predicted proteins | sample PEATcosm2014_Bin_26_FD_121102 | JGI IMG/M metagenome (GOLD analysis project Ga0181519, IMG submission 121102) | Peatland microbial communities from MTU Mesocosm Facility, Houghton, MI, USA - PEATcosm2014_Bin02_10_metaG | ecosystem: Environmental > Terrestrial > Soil > Wetlands > Peat | place... | reverse complement strand
TCGAGCGCGACAAACGGACCGTTCGAGGCGATCGCAAGCAATATCTGTAAGGGTCCAATCGACTCCGCGTCGCCCGACAGCGGCACGCTGAACGTCGCCGCATCGCCGCTCGCATCGCCGACGCTCGGCAACACATGCGCGTCGCCGTCATTGTCGACGGCGAGCAAAGTGAGCCGGCGGCCAGCCAGGCCCCGCACCGCGCCGGCCAGAGGATGCGCCGCTCCGACCTCGAACGAGGACAGATCGATCGTCGGCGCGGCCGTCCCGCCCTCCAGAGACAATTTCATCAAGGAGACGGCGGGGCATTGGGCGGGGACAATAAGTTTGGCCGCAATGTCCGGCTCCGCGCCGACTTCGCGTTTGAAGGCCGCCTCGAGGCGAGGAAATGCGCTGCGCTCCGAACCTACGGCTTCGACGGAGGCGTCCCGTTGGCGCGCGAAGAAACATGCGCCGTCCGAATATTTGGCGAGCATGGCCTGCGCCTTCGCCCCTGCGTCTGGCGTTGGCGTTTCGACAGGAGCGGGCGCAGGGGCCACGATCACTTCGACTTTCATCTGGCCGCGCGCGCCGCTGGCGTCCTCCGCGATGATCGAGAAATCGGAGACGCCGGGACGCGTGGGCTTCCCCGAAATTTGGCTGAAGCCGCCGCCCTCGTCGGAGAATGTCAACCCCTCCGGCGGATTGGGCTCCGCGCGCAACGCCAGTCCGTTCGGGTCTGGAACGGCGCGAAACGGCGGCAAAGCGGCGTTGTAGTCGCGCCCTTCCACCGCGTCGTCGAGCCTCACTTCGGTCTGGGAAGGCGTAATCCGATGCGGCGGCGGAATCGGCGCGGGCGCGACGACCAAGCCGACCGACACGCGGCCGCTGGCGCCGTTCGCATCCGTAGCGACAACGTCGAAGCGGTAGGCGCCCTCCTGCTTCGGCTTGCCGGAGAGACGGCCGACGCCAGCGCCCGCATCGGCGAACGTCAGCCCATCCGGAGGACTGGGTTCCGCGCGCAGCGTAAGGCTCTTCGCATTCGGCGCCGACTGGAACCACGTCACCGCCGCGCTGTAATCGCGACCGACGACCGCTTCTTCCATTATGACGCCGGCTTGAGACGGCGCGACCGGAGCGGGCGCGGGCGCGACGTTCAGGTCGGCGGACATTCGGCCGCTGGCGCCGCGGGCATCGGTGGCGACAATGTCGAAATGATAGGCGCCGGTCCGATTGGGCTTGCCGGAAAGGCGGCCGACGCCGCCGCCCGCATCGGTGAGCGTCAGCCCCGCCGGAATCTCGGGCTCGGCATGCAGCGCGAAGCCTACGGAATCCGGGCCGACGCGGAAGGACGGCAAAGTCGCGTCGTATTCCCGCCCCGCGACGGCGTCTTCGAGAGTAACACTGGGCTGCGTGGGCAGGATCGGCGCCGGCGCGACGATGAGTTTGACCGACATCTTGCCGCTGCCGCCGCGCGCGTCGCTGGCGACAATTTCGAAATCATACGCGCCGGAGTGGGTCGGCGCGCCGGAAAGGCGGCTGAAGCCGTTCCCGGCGTCGATCAACGTCAATCCCTCCGGCGGATGCGGCGCGGCGTGGAGCGAAACCCCGCTCGAGCCGGGAGGAACGCTGAAGGGGGGCAGCATCGCGTCGTAATCGCGCCCGACCATGGCCTCCGGCAGACTGACCTCCGTCTGCAGCGGTGGGATCGGTTGCGGCGGCGGCGCGCTTGGCGACGGCTTAGGCGAAGCGGGGGCCGGCGCCGCTGCGACGACGATCGAGGCCGAAAGTTTCGCGTTGCGGCCTTTGTGGTTCGTCGCTGTGACGACGAACGTCGTCGCCCCGGGCTTCGACGGCGCGCCGGAGAGCTCGCCCGAACCGTCGCCCTTGTCGGTGAAGCTCAGCCCGTCCGGCGGCGTATCCGCTCGCAAAACCAAACCTTTGTGGCCCGGATCGGCAAAGGCGGGCAGCGACGCCTGATACGGAGCGCCCACGGTCCCCGCAGGCAGAGAAACCAGCGCCTGCGGCGCGCGCGGCGGCAGTTCGTCGAGCAATTCCGGCAATCCCGGCGTTTGGGTCGCCGAGGGCGTCGGCGATGGCGTCGGGGTCGGCGTCGGAACGACCGTTGCGCTCGACGCGGATGGGCTGGGCGTCGGCGGTTCGCCGCCGAGCGGCGGCAATTTCGGCGGTTTGGGCGTCTCGGTCACGAGCGGCGCCGGCGCCCCTTTGATCCAGTCCGTCGCCGCGTCGCGAAACAGGTAGCCAAGCGCGCCGAGACTGGCGACGATCAACGTGAGGGCGACGGCGAACATGAGGCCGCCGCCGCGCCGGCCGGTCGGCTTGGCGGCGACCGGCGGGAAGGCGCGGCCGGCGACCTCGAACGCGGCGAGAGAAGTCAATTTCGCCGGCCGGTCGGCGGGATTGGGCTGCAACATCGATTCCAGCAACGGGCGAAAGGACGGGGCCACGTCAAAGAGATCGGGAACCCTGCGTCGCTTCTCGATCACTTCGACCTGAGACCCGCCCATGTCGAGGGGGCGGCCGCGCAGCGCCTCGGCGAGCACCAGCCCGAAGCTGTAGACGTCGGACTGCCCCGTGACCTCGCCGCCGGCAAGCCCGAGTTGTTCGGGAGAGACATATTTGTACTTGCCGGCGAAGCCGTCGCCGATGATCGTGCCTTCGTTGGGTCGCCGGGACCGCGCGATGCCGAAATCGATCAATTTGGCCTTACGCACGTCTCCGTCGGGCAAAATGAAATTGTCGGAGGAAATATCGCGGTGAACGACGCCAAGCCGGTGCGCTTCGTCGAGCGCAGGCGCGATGCGGTTGAACAGAACGCCGACCTCGGCCGAGCTCAACGGCCCTTCAGACAGGCGTGTCGCCAGGGAAGGACCGTCGACATATTCCATCGCAAGATAGGCGCGCTGCAACTCCGGATCGACGGAAAAGACGAAGTAGCGGACGATCGCCTCGTGCTGAAGATGGTGCAGCGTCGAGGCTTCCCGCCGGAACAGCGCCAACACATCGGGGTTGCGCGACATCGCCGGCAGAACCATCTTGATCGCAACGGGATCGCCGGTCTGGATGTTGAAGCCCTTGTAGACTTCCCCCATGCCCCCTTCGCCGATCAGTCGCTCGATCTCGTAAACGCCATTGAGGCGCGTGCCGGGAGGAACGCCCTGCGGGGCCGGCTGAAATACGGTCCTGTCCGCCACCCTGTGTCCCACCCTCAATCGATTGCATCCGCCGAGCGGACTTACGGTTCGATGATATCGCCAACTCGTGATACAAGGAAATGGTCAGGGGCGAGGTCCATCTCTGCAGACCGTAATCCGACGTTCAAGCGTCGACGGGACCGTCCGCGAGGTTTGACCTCAAAGGGTCCGAGCGGCATAAACGACCCGCTCCCTATTTGGAGCGAAGATGGAGAGACTCATGCGCACGTCCTGGCTCTGCGCCTTCGGCGCGTCCGCCCTGCTCTTTACGGAATCGTTGGTCTGGATCGCCCCGGCCCACGCGGATCCGGCTTACACAGCCAGCAGCGTCGTCGATCTGTTCGCCAAGGAGAAAGCGGCGAAGAAACTCGGCGCCGCCCGCAAGATCTGCTTCCAGAGCGACCCCGATTGCGGCGCGCCTGCGGCGCAGACGGCGACCCGCTTTGACTTGCTCGTCAACTTCGAGTTCGACTCGGATCGGCTGACGGCGGCCGCCAAGGAAAATCTATCGCAATTCGCCAAGGCTTTGCTCGACCCACAGTTGAAGGGGACGAGATTTGAGATCGACGGCCATACCGACGCGAAGGGCGCAGAGATTTATAACCTCGGGCTGTCCGACCGTCGCGCCAAGGCGGTGGTGGAATATCTGGCTTCGCAGGGGGTCGATTCCGCGACCCTCGTCGCGCATGGCTTCGGCAAATCCAAGCCGCGGGTCAGCGATCCGTTCAGCCCGGAAAACCGGCGCGTCGAGACTCATTTGCTGGATTGACGGTCGAGGTTGAGGTCAACCGCCGCCGATCGGCGGATCGGCGTCGATCGCGGGCGCAGTTTGAGGATTGGCGAGTGTCGCCCCCTCGCCGAAACCAACGGTTGAAGATAATCTCTCCCGAGGCGTCGCGCGGGGAGGGACGGAAGCTCAAGTGTCAGCCGATAAGCACAGCGCCGGAGCGGCGGCCTTGCGGGTATGAGCCGGCGCAGAGGCGCGTATCTGCTGGCCCTCGCGGTGGCGCTGGTCTGCGCCAGCGCCACCCTGATCGCGTGGCGAATTTGGCCGGTCGCGATGTCGAAAAAGAACCCCTCCGCGATCGAAGCCGTCGCGCCGGCGCCCCCGCCGCCGAGCAAGCTTTCGACCATCATCGACCTACCCGGCGATCCCGTCATCGTGCGCCGCGGCGCCGTAGCGGCGCCGCGCGAGACGCATTTCGCGCTGCCCGTTAAACTGGGCGCCAACGCGCCGAAGATCGACACGCCAGGTTTCTTCACTAGCGGATGGCTCGTCTCCACCAACGGCGGCTATATGGGCAAGTTTCCCGACTCCGGCGACGAGGCGGATGCGCTCGCCGCTCAGCTCGCGATCAACACCGCGGTGATCGCGCCGGGATCGGGCGCTGGCGAAGAAGCCTCGGACGACGACGGCGGCGCGGACACCCCCGCCGACGCGAGCGCGCAATGGCTGACCAACGCCAACAGCAATCAGATCGAGATCGCCACGGGGACGCGCGCGGCCCTCAAACAATCGATCATCAAGACCGTAGTCGCGGAAAAAATCTCCGAACTGCTCATAGCGGACGGCTATTCCGAGGATAGCGCTCGCGCGATCGAGAGCGCCGCGAAGACGACGCTCAACGTGCAGACCTTGCCGCCGGAGAGTTTCGCGCTCGCCTATGGCGCGCTCGACGCGGCGGGCGCTTATGTCGTCACGCAATTGGCGATCTGGGAGGACCGCGAATATGTCGGCGCGGTCGCCCTGTTCGAGAGCGGTTTCTATGGCGAGGCCGCCCGTCCCGCTATCCCGGACGGCGCCCTCGACGATTCCGCCCCGGCGACCCTCGCAGCGCGTTACAACCTCGCCGACGGAATCTACAGCGCCGGACTTCGCAACGGCATGCCGGAGGCGGTGGTGCGCGAGGCGATTCAACTGCTCGGCCGTCTCGTCGATCTGAAATCGCCGCTGCCGAGCGATGAGGTTTTCCGCGTGCTCTACAGTGCGGATTTTCGCGGCCGCTCGAGGACGGTCGGCAAGGTCGTCTTCATCGGTCTGACCGGCTCGGCCGGCGAGTTCAATTGTTACGCCTACGAAGACGCCGACGGCGCCTATCGTTGCTTCGACCCGAAGGCTGCTGCGTCCGTTCCTTTGCCGCCGACCGCCTCCGGCCCGGCGTCTCTCGGCTCGAGCGGCGCGGCGAGCGTCGGCGGCATATTGGCGCCGATCAAGGGCGCCCCGGTCACCTCGCTGTTCGGCATGCGCTTCCATCCGATTTTGCACATCCTCCGGCTACACGCCGGCATCGACTTCGGCGCGCCGGTCGGCAGCCCGGTGCGCGCCGCCGCAGATGGGAAAGTGGAAATCGCAGGGCCGGTTCAGGGGTTCGGCAATCACGTGCGCCTGCAGCACGACGGATTCGAAACCTCGTATTCGCACCTGTCCGAAATTCCGGCCTCGACCCACGTCGGCGCGGAGGTCAAGCAGGGCGACGTGATCGCGCTTTCCGGCAACACGGGCCTTTCGACCGGCCCACACCTGCATTTCGAGTTCTATCTCAATCGCGTCGCGGTCGATCCGCTGCCGCATCTGGGCTCGGAGGTCCGAGCCAGCGCGCCCATCGCCGGCGCGCCGACGCCGCCCGTGAATGCAGCCGCTGCGAGCCGGGTGAGCGACGCCGAGGTCGCCGCCTTTCCCGCTTTCAAAGCGGCTGTCGACGCGGCGCTCGACGCGGCCGTACATTAAGTCAAGCGCGATCTCTCAGCGCCAGGACGGTTCGTTCGTCATCGTCGCAGAAAACGACCACGACCGAGACATTGTCGGTCGCGCCGCGCGCCAGGGTCAGCGCGATCAGGCCGTTGCAGATCGCCTGCGGATCGGCGCCCGCCAAATGCGCGGCGATCTCCTCATCTTCGACATGCGCGGTCAGGCCGTCGCTGCAAATCAGGAAGCGGTCCCCGGTCGCCACGGGACCATCGACGATCTCGAGCTCCGCTTGATCGGCGGCGCCGATCGCCCGTGTGACGATATTGCCGCGGGGCCACGTCTTCGCCTCCGCTTTGTCGAGCACGCCGCGATCGACGAGGTCCTGCACTTCGGAATGGTCGTGCGAAAGCTGGCTGAGGGCGCGGCCGCGCCGTCGGTAGACGCGGCTGTCGCCGCACCAAAGGCAAGCGAAATGCGCGCCGTAGATCAACAGCGCGGCCAGCGTCGCGCCGATGACCCGGCGCCCGTCGCGACCCGCGAGGGCGCGCAATTGCCCGTTGACGGCGCCGACGCGCGCCTCGAATTCGTCGAGCAGTTCCGAGGCCGAACGTGGCGGCGGCACGTCCGCCAGCGCTTGCGCCAGCGCATGGCTGGCGACATCGCCGCCGCCGTGGCCGCCCATGCCGTCGGCGACCGCCCATAGACCTATTTCCGGCCGCGCGATGGCGGCGTCCTCGTTCAATGTGCGCCGTTTGCCGACGTCGCTCGCCGCGCCGGAGCGGAACGTCAGATTAGCCGGCATGATCGCCCTCCGCGCTTCGTTCGAACGCTCCGGTCAGCAGGTCGGCGAACCGGGTCGCCAGCGGCAGCCCGACGACCGAAAGCGCCATCGCCGGAAAGCCCTCGCCGCCGATCGTCCACCAAAAGCTTTGCCCGGCGAAGGCGCTGCGATGGCCGAAGCGGCGGGCGGCGCGAAACGCGAGCGAGGCTTCTCCGCCGATGTCGCGCGCCAGGACCGCCCCCTCGGGCAGCAGGAGCAACCCAGAGAGTTCCGGCGCGCGTGGTTGCAGGCGCGGCGCCGCGAGCGTCGCCACGCTGCGAGCCAAGGCTTCGAAATCGGTTTCGGCAGCGAGCGCCTCGAGCAGCAGCGCCTCGGCCGCCTCGCACCAATCGTCATTGGCGTCGAGCTCCGGCGGCGGCAGCGAATCTTCCCCCTCGCTGGCGAACAGCGCCAGCGGAAACGAACGGCCCACCCCGTCGACCGAGGGCATGAAGGCGCCGATCATCGCCTCGCCGCAGAAGTCGGAGCCGAGCCAGAACCGCCAGATCGGCGCCCGGTTGTAGATCTCGGTCCATTGCGCCCCGAGGCTCTGGCGCGAGGTCGCCATGCCGGCTTGCAGCCACGGCTCCCAGGTCTCGAGAAAGCGGCGCGAGGCGCCGACCGCGACGAAGTCGCGTTTGGCGGGCAGTTTTCCAAACAATCCCACCGTCATGGCCCCTCACAATCCGTTCGGACACTTGAATTGCCGCAGCGCCGGCAAGGTCAGCGGATTGTTGAGCGAGGCGGCGCGGAATTGGTAGGAAACATCGCGCCCGCCGACAACGAAGCCGACGTTGATCGTATCGCCGCGCGGCGTCACCACACCCGCGTCGATCAATCGAAACAGCGCCCAAGCGCCGGTGCGCTCGATCGTCGACTTCTGGTCGGGAACATCGGGCGCGAGTTGGATCGAGGCGCCGGCGGCCCCAGCGCCGGGCCATTGCAGAGTGGAGGCGACGCTGGCCCCGGTCTGGCTCTGGATCGCCGTTCCGTTCACCGTCAGCGTCGCCGATTGCGCGTTGCCGTTCAGCGTCGTCATCTTCACTTCTAGCGACAGATTCGGAGTCACGCCGCCGGTCGGAAAGAAGGCGTCGCGGATTTCGGCGGCGGACTGAAACTGCTTCAGCGTCGCGTCGGAAAGCTTGCGGCTCGGGGTGATGTTGGGCCGCCAGGCCCAGGTCTTCGAAGTGAGATTGACGAGCGGCGCGAGATTGGCCGCGAAGAACCGGTCGAGGATGCCATTAGGCGCGAACAGACGCGAAAAATCCGCCAGAGGCGTATCGCGATCGCTCTTGGGCGAGAAGGGGTAACGGTTGGAAACGATCTGCTGACAGGCGGAGGTGACCTCCTGCGCCATGGAATCGGAGAGCTGAGCGATCGAACTCGCGACCGCGACTCCGTCGGCGTCGTTGGCGACTTTCTGCATCATGCCGGCGAGCGGCTGCGGCAGGCGCGTCACATTGGAACGCAGGCTCGCGACCTGCACCTGCGCCTGATCGAGCGCCTGTTTCGACTGGGTCGGATTGGTCGCCGCCAGCGTCAACTGGCGATAGAGTTCGTTGAGGTTGGCGAGCAGCGCGTCGATCGGCCGCGAACCCGGCTCGCCGTCGGTGAGGATCTGGAATGGCTTGAAATTGGCTTCGATATTGGCGCCGGGCGCCTCAGGGGGAGGATCGCCGGCGCGCCGTTGCGACTTCAGCGCCAGATCGATCGCGGCCCGCCCCGGCGTATTCAGCCGGTTGATCGCCGCCTTCTCCAGGGCTTGCGCGGCAGGATCGGCGGTCGGGCGCGTCTTGCGTTCGCGCGTCAAAGAGGTTTCGTCGCGCACCGATTCGAAGATCTGCCGGATCGGCGAAGTCGGCGCCGAGGCGGCGCTCAGCGCGAGATATTTGGGCTTGTCGGCGAGCAACGGCCGCAATTGCAGATTGCCCAGCGCCGCATCCCAGGCGGCGATGAAATCCCGGCCGTAGAGATCGAGAAGATCGGGAAACAGGCTGGCGTATTGCTGTTTGACCGCGCCCTGGTCGCCGGAAGGGCCCAGCACCCAATTCTCTTTTTGCAAGGCGTCGGCGATCGTCGTTATGCGATCGATGAGCCCGGTGTAGAAACCGTCGTAGGTGAAGAAAGCCGGAGTGTGCACCGTGTCGAGATTGGCGCCGTTGACGGTCTCGAACACCAGCGCCATGTCGGGGCCGCCGCGTTGAGAGGCGTTCCAATCCTCTATCGGTTCGTTGTGAGACGCGGCCTTCAGCAAGGTATAGGCGCGTTCGGCGACGCGCATGCGCGCCAGCGTCGCCTGCGCCTGCTCGACCAGCGGGCCGTTGAGCGAGATCCGCGTCGGCGCCCCCTGATCGAGATCGAGCATAGCGGCGAGATGATCGCGCAGCAAAGCGCGTCCGGCGGCGTAGGGCGCGCCCGGGAACAGCCGCTCCTCCCAATCGCGCGTGAACCAATTGACGACCAGTTCCTTGTCGACGTTCGGCGCCTTGCCGCCGAGCATCAGATAGACCTTCAGCGCTTCGTAAACATAAGTTGGATCACCAATGTTCTTTTGGATTTGTTGCTCGAGCGAGAGGATCAACCGCGGCCGCATCAAACGCTCGAGCGCGTTCTGATAGATCGTCAGCGAGGCGTCCTGCACGCGCGGGCGTTGATCGAGCCCGTAAGTGGCGGCGAGCGGCGAACTCTCCTTGCGATGCGCGTAGCCGGCGGGCAGGTTGGGCAATGCGTCGATCAGCTCATAGACCGGCCGCACATCGGGGTCGGAGACACTGGCCTGTTGAATCAGAGGGGCGGCCGCCGCCGCATAGCCCTCGACGCCGGCGCGCGTCTCGGCTATCAACTGAGTATTGCGCGTGTAAGAGCCCCACCACAGCGCCAAGACGCCCAAAGTGACGAGCGTGAGCAGCGCGAAGGACGTGGCGCGCGCGACAAGATTGCGACGCACCGCCGCGACATTGGTCGAAACCCAGCCGGCCTCAGCGAACACCAGCTTGGTGAGAAAGTCATGCAGGAAATAGCTCTTGCCCGGCCCCGCGAAGCTGGCCGCGCTCGTGTTGTCGACGCCGAAGCTGCGTTGCAGCGCGCCTACGACCGCGTCGAACGGCGTACCCTCCTGTGTGCCCGAGGTGAAATAGAAGCCGCGCAGCGTCGTGCTCGACTGGAAACGGCTGGGCTCGAAGATGCGATTGAGAAAGTCCGTCATCGGCTTGCGGATCGCGCCGAGTTGCGCCGGCAGCCCGAAAAGAAGCGCCCGGGCGCGTAAATCGGGCTCGAATTGCAGCCGGTCGGCCATGCCTTCGGTGAGGCGCTGGATCAGCAGGTCCATCTCGGCGGGAACGTCGCCGACACGGTTGGCGCGCTTGTCGGCGGTCTGGAAGGTCGCGCCCCATACGGCCTTTCTTCTGTTCTCGTCGAGGTCGGCGAAATAGGGGGTGAAGCCGGTCACCAGGTCCATCTTGGTGAACATCGCGTAGACGGGAAAATCGACCTTCAACTCCTCGTGCAACTCGCTGAGCCGCTTGCGAATGGCGTCGGCGTGCGTGGCCAATTCCGCCGGCGACAAGCCGAGCACGTCGGCGACGCTGATTGCGACGATTACGCCGTTGATGGGTTGGCGCGGCCGGTTGGTCTTCAACAATTCGAGAAAGGACAGCCAGGAGCGGCGATCGACTTTGGCGTCGGAATCCTGTGTCGTGTAGCGCCCCGCGGTGTCGATCAGCACGGCCTGATCGGTAAACCACCAGTCGCAATACCGCGTGCCGCCCACCCCCTGCACGGCGCGCGCCCCGCCGGCGAGCGGAAATTTCAAGCCGGAATTGACGAGCGCCGTGGTCTTGCCGGCGCCGGGCGGCCCGATGATCAGATACCAGGGCAGATCGTAGAGCGCACTCGCGGAGCCGCCAGCGGAACGCTTCAGCGTCGCCAACGCGTCCTGCATTCTTTCTTGCAGCACGGGAGCGTCGCTGTCCTCGACGGCCGGCTGGACCATCGCCTTTTCAAGCGCGGCCGCGGCGCGGCGACGCGCAATCACTCGCCACGCGATGATGCCGCCGACGATGGCGAACACCAATGCGATGAGAAGGACGCGGATGAAGACCCCGTCGAACGGTTGCTCGTCGCCGATCGATATCAGCGGGCCGCCGAGCCAGATCAACGCCGCGAATACCAGCGCCGCCAACAGGCTCAGCCCGATCCAGAGCCACAGGACCCCGTTCATAAAACGACCTCGTTTCCGCCTCGGCGTTACACTTTCAGTCGGCGCGCGGGATCGAAATTTCGACGCGCCGATTTTTCGATTTGTTGGCTTCCGTATCGTTGGGCGCCACCGGATTGTCCGTCCCTTTGCCGGCCGCGGTGACGCGATCGGGTTTGGCGAGATCGGCCTTCAACATCGCCGCGACCGCTTTGGCGCGCGCGACCGAAAGCTCGAAATTCGAGGCGAAGGCGACCGTCTTGATGGGATCGGTGTCGGTATAGCCGTCGACCTGGATGTCGCCCGGCTCCTTGTCGAGCGCGGCGGCGATCTTCTTGGCGATCGGCGCGAAGCT
>Ga0181519_10004498_pt1 | contig 11258 bp, 12 predicted proteins | sample PEATcosm2014_Bin_26_FD_121102 | JGI IMG/M metagenome (GOLD analysis project Ga0181519, IMG submission 121102) | Peatland microbial communities from MTU Mesocosm Facility, Houghton, MI, USA - PEATcosm2014_Bin02_10_metaG | ecosystem: Environmental > Terrestrial > Soil > Wetlands > Peat | place... | reverse complement strand
GTATCGGGCGCCTTTGCGCCGAGTGAGCAACGGGAGCCTCCTGTCTTACGAGCAGTGTGGGTCGGCCAAGTCCGCCTCGAGACAGGAAACAAGTGATGCCCGAAGACCTGCCGGAAGATGTCGTCGGTAGAGACGTGGTAGAGTGGGGGTTGGACTCTAGCATTGGATTTTGCCACGGGTTTCCCCGGTTTACCTACCGGGGCGAGGCGATCGCTCTGCGGTTCAGGAAAATCATCACGATCGCCGCCAGCGGCAGCAGCACCAGGAACGGCGTGAAGGCCAGGGCGTAGCTGTCGGAACGGTCCCTGACCTGGGCGGCGATGACCGGGCCGAAGGCCGCGCCCACGGAGAAGAACGGGACCACCATGCCCATCACCTTGCCGAACGAGCGGGCCCCGAAGATCCGGCCGACAAGGGCGCTCGACACCGGCAGCAGGCCACCGCCGCCCATCCCGATCAGCGCGCTGACCGCCACCAGCATGGGAAAGCTGGGCCGGCCCAGGGTCAGCAGCAGCGTTCCCCAGATGAGAGCGGCGGACAGCCAGTAGGGGATGCGAGGGTCGACGCGGTCCGCCAGGGGGCCCATCGACAGCCGCCCGGCGATGTTGGCGAAGTAGTACACCGAGATCGCCAGGGAGGCCGCCTGCGGGCCGACGCCCAGATCGTGGGCATAGGGGCCGATGTTCTGGGAGAAGGCGTACGAGGCCAGGCTCGCGCCGAGAAAGGCCAGCCCGATCACCCAGAAGGCGCGCTCTCGCACGACGGTGGCGAATGTCCAGGCGGCCGGCTCCGCGTCCGGCGCGGGATCGCCCGGGAGCGGTCCGGGCGCCGATGTTCGGACCTCGCCTTCCGCGGGCAGGCGCACGACCAGCCACACCAGAGGCGCGATCGCCGCCATCAAGAGGCCGGCGGAGGCGAAGTCCGCGTTTCGCCAGCCGTAGCGCGCCAGCAGCCAGCCGACGATCGGCGGCATGACGACGCCGCCGAGATTGGAGCCCAGGAGCACGAGCCCGACGGCGAAGCCGATGCGATCGGGAAACCATTTGGCCGCGAGGACCTGGCTCGCCAGCGTCGCCGCGAGCGTGAAGCCCACGGCGATGAGCGTGGAATAGAGGGCGATGATCTGCCAGACCTGGGTCGCCAGGGCGATCAGCACCAGACCGGCCGCCAGAGCCGCCATGCCCGCGAGAATCAGCCAGCGTATCGGATAGCGGTCCATGGCCGAACCCGCGAACAGCATCAGCACGCCGGCGCCCAAGGTCGCGCCGGCATTGGCGGTCATCAGCAGGCCGCGGTTGGCATGAAACTCCTGGACCCAGGGCGTCACCCAAAGGCTGAAGCAGCTGAACGTGATCCCGACGACCACCGCCTGAAAGACGATGGCCACGGCCAGCACATTCCATCCATGGCCCCAGGGTGTCCGCATCGGCGTTCCTCTTGCTTCGGCCGGCGTCGCCCGACGGTCCTAGCCGGCCCTGGCGCGCTGGATCAGGGCCTTGCGCCGGTCGGGATCCTTTACGCCGAAACCCAGCGATGTGCGGTCGATCTTTCCGGCGAAGATCGTCTTCATCTGGTCGACGACCTGCTCGGGGCTGCCGGAGACGACAAAGGCGTCGACGACCTCCTCGGAGAGGGAGGCGGCCATTTCCTCCCACCTGCCTTCCTTCGACAGCCGGTTGAGCGCCGGTTGCAGATCGTACCAGCCGTGCCGCTCGAAGACGCCCTTGTAGGCCGGCGTCGAGCCGTAGAAAGAGATCTGGGTGCGCAGCCGGTCGCGCGCCGCCTGTATTTCCTCCTCGGTGTCGCCGGCGGCGGTGAACATGGTGGCCACGATTTCGAATTCGCCGCGATCGCGGCCGTTCTCCGCCAGCGTCGCCTCGATCATCGGCACGGTGACCTCCGTGAGGTACTTGGGCGTGGTGAAGGCGTGGCAGAGCATGGCGTCGGCCGCCTCGGCGGCGACCTTGGTCATCAGGGGTCCGACGGCGGCGAGGGCTATCCTCGGCCGGCCGTACTCGATGTCGGTCGGGGTGAAGTAATGCGTCATCAGGGTGTGGGTGTAGAACTGGCCGCGGAAATCGAGCTTTTCGCCGTGGTGCCAGCAATCCCAGATCGCGTGCATCGCCGCGATCATCTCGCGCATCCGCTCGGCCGGGTGCGACCAGGGCATCGAGAACCGCTTGGTGATGTGGGCGGCGATCTGGGTGCCGAGCCCGAGCGTGAATCGGCCCTTGGAACAGGCGTTGAGGTCGTGACCGAGGTTGGCCAGGTTCATCGGATTGCGGGCGAAGGCGACGGCGATGCCGGTGCTGAGGCCGATCCGTTCGGTATGTTCAGCCGCGAGCATCAGCGGCAGGAAGGGGTCGTGCCCGGTCTCGGCGACGGAGAGGCTGTCGTAGCCCTCGTCCTCGAGGATTTTGGCGGCCTTGCCCGCCTCCAGGCCTGGCGAAAGTCCTGCCGTCACCTTCATGTCGCGCGCGCTCCCTCGTGTGTTCCCACGTCGGGGCGAGCTTACGGCCGGTTGCCGCGTCGCGGAAAGGGGCTCAATGGCCGCAGGCCCTTGCGGCGAACCCAAAAGATCGGCGGCCGGGGATCAGCCGCGGCTGGCGTCCCAGATCCTCTGCAGGCTCGCCTCCAGATCCGCCGGCGATGTGCGCTGGGCGTTCCAGATCTCATGGGCGCGGGCGCCGACGAGGACGTGGTCGAGACCTGCCTCAACACCCTCCAGCGTGGCCAAGGCGACCTCCCGCGGCGAGACCTTCTCGGCGTCGACGCCGGCGGCCATGTCGGTGTCGATGAAGCCGGCGTAGACGCCGATCACCTGCGTGCCCTGAGCCTTGAGCTGGATGCGCGCCCCGTCGGTCACGGCCAGTTCGGCGCGCTTGGAGGCGCCATAGGTGGCGTTGAACGGCGAGGTGAACCAGCTGACCACCGAGAGCATGTTGACGATGGCCCCGCCGCCATTGCCCGCCAGCACCGGCGCAAAGGCGCGGATCATGCGCAGCGTGCCGAAGACATTGACCTCCATTTCCCGCCGCATCGCCGCCTCCGAGCCTTCCGCCAGCATCGGCGTCATCAGCATGACGCCGGCGTTGTTGATCAGCAGGGTCGCGTCGGCGCAACGGGCGGCCGCGGCGGCGACCTGGGCCGGGTCGGTCACGTCCAGCCGCACGGGGGTCACGCCAGGCGTGGCGATCTGGGCCGGATCGCGCGCGCCGCCGTAGACCTTGGCGGCGCCTGCCGCCAGCAGCGCCTCGACATAGGCGCGGCCCAGCCCGCGGTTGGCGCCGGTCACCAGGGCGATGCCGCCGGCGATGTTCATGGTCCCGTCTCCGTGCAAAGGGCGCATGTCCTAAGCAGAGATTCGCGGGTCGACCAAGCCGATCGAGAGCGCCGTTTCTTCATTGACCATGGGCGTCCTCGCCCACGCGGAGGACGCTATCCCCACCTCGTCGTCCACGTCGAGCAGGGCGAGCTCATCGACGTCTGGCGCGTGCTGCACGCCCAAAGGGACATCCCCGCCAATATGCAGGAACCGCAAGGCTGATCGCCGGGCCAAGCGCGTTCCCGCCCAGGTGCGGGAATGGGGGTCTGAACCGCCCGGCGCGTCGAGGGCCGGCCCTCGCTCGCAGGGTTTGCCTCCGTTTGCTCAGGTCGTCTTCCGTTCCTGCAACAGCCACCTGAAAAACACGACGGCGGCGACGGCGCCGGCCAGCTGGGCGAGGATGAACAGAGGCGCGGAGCCAGGCGCAATGCCGGCGAATGTGTTCGAGAGGGACCGCGCGATCGTCACCGCGGGGTTGGCGAACGACGTCGAGGCGGTGAACCAATAGGCGGCCGTGATGTAGAGGCCGACAGCCGCGGGGGTGACGTCGGGGCGGAAGCGCAACGCGCCCAAGATCGTCGCGAGAAGCCCGAAGGTCGCGACGAACTCCGAAAATCCTTGCGAGGGTCCGTCGCGCAACTTCGTCGAGATCTGAAAAATCGGCTCGGCGAACATGGCGTGAGCGGCGTAAACACCGACGACCGCGCCGACGACCTGCGCCGCCATATAGGCGAGCGCGGCGCGCCAGGTCATCTCGCGCTTGAGCGTGAACGCCAGCGTAACGGCGGGGTTGAAGTGCGCGCCCGAGATCGGGCCAAAGATCGTGATCAGCACGACCAGCGCCGCGCCCGTGGCGATGGTGTTGCCGAGAAGCGCGATCGCGACATTCCCGCCGGCGAGACGCTCGCCCATGATTCCAGAGCCGACGACAACCGCCAACAACAGCGCCGCACCCAGCGCCTCGGCCGCCAGGCGGCGCGAGAAACCGAAGGCGAGCAGAGGCGGCTCCAGACTTGCGTCTTCCGTGGTCATGCGGGCTGGGGCGCGTCGAGGGCATGGCCGATGTCGTCCATGCGCTGCTCGATGGCGAGCTGGTCGAGGCTCTCGAGGGGCAGGCTCGTGAACAGGCGGATACGATTGGTCAACATCCGCCAGGTGTCGGCGAAGGCCAGCGCGATCGCCGCCGGCGCGCCCTGGACGGTCGCAGGATCTGGCATTCCCCAATGAGCGGTGATCGGCTGGCCCGGCCATACGGGGCAGACCTCGCCCGCCGCATCGTCGCAAACGGTGATGACGAAATCCAGCGGCGGCGCGCCGGGGGCGGAAAACTCATCCCACGGCTTCGACCGGAATCCCGACACATCGACACCCTTGCTCTTCAGCAGATTGAGAGCTTGCGGGTGAACCGCGCCCCCAGGCATCGAGCCGGCGGAAAAGCCTTTGAATCTATCGCCGCCGATCTGGTTGAGGATCGCCTCGGCCAGGATCGAGCGGGCCGAATTGCCGGTGCACAGGAACAGGACGTTGTAGGGCGGGGTCCGGGCGGTCACGGCGTCACCTTCAGCGACAGGCCGCGGCGGATCGCATCGCGACCGTCGCGCCGGGCTCGTCCTCGCCATAGTGGGTCGCCTCGCCGAAGGTGCGGAAGGTCTCCCAGCGCAGGCCCGACGGATCATTGACCCAGGTCTTTTCGGACCTGGCGTAGCAGCACGTGGTCGCTTCCTGGTCGCGCGTCATTTCGCCGGCGGCCTTGAGCCGGCCGGCCCGCTCGCCGAGTTCGTCGCCGGTCTCAACCTCAATTCCGAGATGGTCGACGCCTGGCGCGCCGGAGCGTGTCGAGATCGCGAAATTCACCTTCGGGTCGCCGAGCATCCATTTGGCGTAGTCGTCCTGGACAACGGCCGGACGGGCCGCAAACAGGTTCGAGTAGAAACCGATCGACACGCTGAGATCATCGACGGCGACGTGAACGTGAAAGCGCTTCATGACAGAGTTTCCTGGGGCCGGTCGCAGCACGCGCCGTGCGCGGCGATCTGGGCGAGGGGCGCGCACACTTCCGCGCGGCCCTGGCAACAGTCTTCCATCAGATACAAAAGCAGCTCGCTCATGCCGTCATAGTCGGCGGCGTAGATGATCGAGCGGCCGACTCGGCGGCTGGTGACGAGGTCGGCGTTCGAGAGGATGTTGAGCTGGGTCGAGAGTGTGTTGGGGGTGATTTCCAAGGCGCGGGCGATGTCGCCCGCCGCCATGCCCTCGGGGCCGGCCTTGATCAGCAGCCGGAAAACCGCGAGGCGGGAGTCTTGCGCCAGGGCGGAGAGGCGTTTGATGGCGGCATTAGATTCCATCATTCCAGAGTTATCGAACAAAAGGCCCAAGTCAAGCCGTGTGCGAAACGTTCGATGCGGCGGAACGCGCACGGCGTCGCCCCGCGCGGGTCAAAGCCGGCTTTTTCGCGAGAAACCCGGGCGACGTAGGCTATGCTCGGCGCCATCGCCCCAGGGAGGCCACCGCATGATCGACTACCAGCGCCTGTTCCACACCGGCTTCCTCGCGCCCGACCTGAGGGCCGCCATGGACCACTACGGCGCCGCCCTGGGGCTGACGTGGACCCCGATCCGCACGCTGGCCTCGCTGCCGGTATGGTCGCCGGAAAAGGGCCTGCGCACGGTGGCGATCGAGGTGGTCTATTCCACGCGGGGCCCGCACCACACCGAGATGGTGACCGGCGAGCCCGGCAGTCCGTGGGATCCGGCGTCGGGCGGCGGCCAGCACATGGGCCTGTGGGCCGACGACATCGCGGCGGAGACCGCGGCCTGGCTGGCGCAGGGATGGTCGGTCGTGGCCGCCGGCGCCGCGCCCGAGGACGGCTTTGGAACCTACGTCTACCTCGCCCCGCCCGGCGGCGGCCTGACGATCGAGTTCGTGGCGGCTCACCTCGAGCCGTCGTTCCAGCGCTGGTGGGCGGGCGAGGCGCTCGAGTAGCCGAACAAGAAAGCAACCCGTGCGTTCGGCGATCGGTCAATCGGCGTGCATGACGATCGGCGCGCGCATCCGGTCCCGACCGATCAGGAACACCAAAGGCGTGAGCAGGAGGATGCCCGGCACCATCCAGCTGAAGATGTTGTCGTAGCTGATCATCGAAGCCTGGCGGGTGACCTCCTGGTTGAGGCTCTCCAGACCGGCGACGGTCGAGGGGTCCATGGAGGTGGGCAGAACGGCGCGCAGCACCGGATCGCCGCTCGCCACGCGCTCCGCCAGGCGGGCATGCGCCAGGGAGGCGTCGCGCAGAAGCAGGGCCTGCATGATCGAGATGATCGCGCTGCCGCCCAGGTTGCGCATCATCGCGCTGACGATGCTCGCGTCGGTGCGATATCTGGGATCGATGGTCGCGAACGCCTGAACGCCCAGAGGCGTGAACAGCAGGCCCGAGCCCAGGCCCTGGACGAACAGGGCGATCATGATCGGGCCAGCCGTCATGGAAAGGTCGAAACCACTCATCATCCACCCTGCCTCGAGGGTGAGGGCGAGGCCAAAGAAAATGATCATCCGGCTGCTGAACCGCCCCATGACCCAGGGAACCACCAGGAACGCGAGCAGCGAGGCGACGCCGCGCGGCATGGCCGCGATGCCGCTTTGCAACGCCGAATAGCCCATCAACGACTGCATGAACGAGGGCAGCAGGGCGTTCGTCGACATCAGCACCCCAAATATGAAGAACCCGATGATCGAGGTGCCGACGAAGTTGCGGTCCGCGGCCAGTTCGCGCGGAAAGAACGGATGTTTCGCCGTGACCGTCTGGACGACGAACATGTAAATCCCGATCATCGCCACGATCGCCTCGGCCCAGATCTCGTTGGAATGGAACCAATCCTGGCTGGGCCCGCGATCGAGCATCAGCTGAAACGCTGCCGTGCCCAGCGCCAGGGCGCCGAAACCCAGGAAGTCGAACGGCCTCTGTCGACCGCCCTCGTCATGGGACATGAACAGATAGACGCCCAGGAAGGCCAGAACGCCCAGCGGCACATTGATGTAGAAAACCCAGCGCCACGAAAAGTTCTCGGTCAGCCAGCCGCCGATCGTGGGCCCCATGACCGGCCCCAGGACCAGAGCCGCGCTCCACAGGCTCATCACCCGCGGCACCAGCCGCGGCGGAAAGATGTCGAGCATCACCGCCTGCGACAACGGCATGACGGAGGCGGCCGCCATGCCTTGCAACAGCCGGAAAAAAACGATCTCGGGAAGGCTGGTGGCGACGCCGCACAGCATCGAGGCCAGGGTGAAACTGCCGATCGAAAGCAGGAACATCCGCTTGCGGCCGATCTTCTCCGACAGCCACCCCGAGAGCGGCAGCATGATCGCCGTGGCGATGATGTAGGACGTCAGGACCCAGACGATCTGGTCCGCCGACGCCGAAAGGCTGCCCTGCATGTGCGGCAGAGCGACGTTGGCGATCGTGGTGTCGAGCGTGTTCATCAGCGCCGCGAGCATCAGAGCCGCGGTGATCGGGATCCGGTTCGCAACATCCTGCGCCGTCGCCATGCGCGCACACACTCCTCGCGGCCAGGGGCCGGTCCCCCAATAGCGCGCAGCGCCGCGTCAACGCCAGTGGCGCGGATCCGCCCCCGGCCTCCCCGCCGGACCGGCAGTCAGATCGTGCATTCTCCTCGTCCCTGGTTCACGAGCCGCGCACCCGGAATTCTGGAAGGCGTCACGGAATTGGGGGCGACACGAGAGCGTTTATGCGGTTGATGGCCCAGGCTGGCTCGGCTAAGGCCATCTGGAATTAATCGTGGGCGCTGAAAACGCGGCGCCGAAATCCCCGAGGGAGGCGACATGCAACTGCCGCGCGACGCTCTGCTGAGAGCCTACCGCCAGATGAAGACGATCCGCGAGTTCGAGGAGCGCCTTCACACCGAGATCGCAAAAGGCGAAATCGCCGGCTTCACGCACCTTTACGGCGGCCAGGAAGCGGTCGCCGTCGGCGTCTGCGAGAACCTGACCGACAGTGACTACATCGTCTCCACCCACCGCGGCCACGGCCACTGCATCGCCAAGGGCTGCGACGTGAAGGGGATGATGCTGGAAATCTACGGCCGCCGCGGCGGCCTGTGCAAAGGCCGGTCCGGTTCCATGCACATCGCCGACGTCAGCAAGGGCATGCTGGGCGCCAACGGCATCGTCGGCGCCGGCGCGCCCCTGGCGGTCGGCGCGGGTCTGGCGGCCAAGCTCGACGGCAAGGGATCGGTCTCGGTCGCCTTCAGCGGCGACGGCGCCTGCAATCAGGGCACGACCTTCGAAGCCCTGAACATGGCGGTCGTCCTGAAGCTGCCGGTGATCTTCATGTTCGAGAACAACCACTACAGCGAGCACACCGGCGCCGACTACGCGGTCGGGTCAAAGGATGTCGGCGGGCGGGCGGGCGCCTTCGGCATGAAGGTGCTCAAGGGCAATGGCTGCGACTTCTTCGAGTCCTACGAGATCCTGCGCGAGGCCGTCGAATATTGCCGCGCGGGCAATGGACCGATCGCGGTCGAACTGGATACGGAGCGCTTCTTCGGGCACTTCGAAGGCGACCCGCAACGCTATCGCGGCAAGGGCGAGTTGGATCGCATCCGTGAACAGCGCGACTGCCTCAAGAGCTTCCGGGCCAAGGTGCTGGAAGCGGGGCTGCTGAGCGAAGAGGCCCTCAACGAGGTCGACGCCGAAGTGGCCACGCTGATCGAGGATTCGGTCATCGAGGCGCGCGTCGCGCCTGGTCCGCTGCCCGAGCAGGTGCTCGAAGACGTTTACATTTCCTACTGATCGGACCGTCCATGGCCAAGCTCACCATACGCGAAGTTATCAACCAGACGATCCATGCCGAGATGGAGCGTGATCCGAACCTGATCATGCTGGGCGAAGACATCGTCGGCGGCGCCGGCACGGCCGGCGGACAGGAGGCGATCGGCGGCATCTGGGGAACATCCGCCGGACTGTTCGACAAGTTCGGCGCCGGCCGCGTGATCGACACGCCGATTTCCGAGGCCACCATCATCGGCACCGCCGCCGGCGCGGCCCTGGCCGGCAAGCGGGCGATCGCCGAGATCATGTTCGCCGACTTCGTCGGCGTCTGCATGGACCAGATCTACAATCAGGTCGCCAAGTTCCGGTACATGTTCGGCGGCCATTCGACCTGTCCGATCGTCATCCGCATGTCCTACGGCGCCGGCCTCAACGCCGCCGCGCAGCACAGCCAGGCGGTCTATCCGATGTTCACGTCCATCCCCGGCATCAAGGTGGTGATGCCGACCACGCCGGCGGATGCGAAGGGGCTGCTGACCCAGGCCATCCGCGATGACGATCCGGTCGTCTTCCTGGAAGGCAAGCTGCTCTATGGCGTCTCGGGCGAAGTGCCGGACGGCGAATATCTGCTGCCGTTCGGCCAGGCCCGCATGGCGCGTGAAGGCAACGACGTCTCGATCGTAACCTGCGGCCAGATGGTGATGTTCGCCGAAGCGGCCGCCGACGCCATGGCCAAGGACGGCATCTCGTGCGACGTCATCGACATCCGCACGACCAGCCCCATGGACGAGGAAGCGATCCTCGACAGCGTCGAGAACACCGGTCGCCTGGTGGTCATCGACGAAAGCCCGCCCCGCTGCAGCCTGGCCACCGATATCGCCGCTCTGGTCGCCAGCAAGGCGTTCTCCTCCCTGAGGGCGCCGATCGAACTGGTGACCGCGCCGCACTCGCCGGTGCCGTTCGCTCGGGAACTCGAGCGCGCCTATCTGCCCAATCCCGCGCGGATCGAGGCGGCGGCCCGCAAGACCCTGAGCTATCGGTGAGTTTCCCATGAGCCGCCTGACCCCCTTCACCATGCCCAAATGGGGCATCGAGATGACAGAAGGCGTCGTCGCCGAATGGATGGTCACAGAGGGCCAGACCTATTCGCGCGGCGATGTGCTGACCCTGGTCGAATCCGACAAGATCAGCAACGAGATCGAAGCCGAAGCCGACGGCGTGATCTGCCGCCTGCTGGCGGAGCCCGGCGTCACCTATCCGGTGGGCGCGCTTCTGGCCGTGATCGGCGACGAAGCGGCGGCTGACGCAGAGGTCGATGCGTTCATCAGCGCGTACAGGCCCTCCGGCCTGGCCGGTGAGGCCGCCGCCCAGGAAGCCCCGGCCGCCCCGGCGAAGGCGCCGCCCGCCGCCGCCGCGCCGGCGCCGGCCGCGGCGGCGGTCTCCGCGACGCCCCCGGCGAACCTCGCCATCAGCCCGGCCGCCTGGTCGCTCGCGCAGGCGCTCGGCGTCGACGTCACCGGCCTGAGCGGCTCAGGCCGCGGCGGGCGGATCAGCTTGCAAGATGTGGAGCAGGCCTCGCGGCCGGCTCATGCCGTCGGAGGCGGTGAACCCGTGGCGATCGCTCTTACGACCTCGCACCTGGACGCCTTCCGCGCGACCCCGCTGGCCAAGCGGCTCGCCGTTCTGCACGGCGTCGATCTGGCCAAGGTGAAGCCCACCGGCTCGCGCGGCCGCATCAGCAAGGCCGATGTCCTGCAGCTGGTCGCGCCGCCGGCGCCGGCCGTCCGTTCGGGCGCCGACGTCGAAATCGTCCCGATGTCGATGATGCGCAAGGCGATCGCCCGGCAGCTGACGCTGTCGAAGACCAGCATTCCGCATTTCTATCTGCGGATGTCGGTGAAGGTCGATGCGCTGCAGGCGATGCGCGAGCGCGCCAAGGCGAGCGTCGGCCAGGCCCCCAGCGTCAACGACTACCTGGTCCGCGCCTGCGCCCTGGCCCTGGCCGCGAACCCGGATGTCAACGTCCAGGTGCACGGCGACGCGATCCACCGCTTCCGGCACGCCGACATTTCTGTGGCGGTGGCGACCGACAAGGGTCTGGTGACCCCGGTGGTGGCGGCGGCGGAAACCAAGTCCGTCGCGCAGATCTCGG
>Ga0181519_10004496_pt1 | contig 11260 bp, 10 predicted proteins | sample PEATcosm2014_Bin_26_FD_121102 | JGI IMG/M metagenome (GOLD analysis project Ga0181519, IMG submission 121102) | Peatland microbial communities from MTU Mesocosm Facility, Houghton, MI, USA - PEATcosm2014_Bin02_10_metaG | ecosystem: Environmental > Terrestrial > Soil > Wetlands > Peat | place... | reverse complement strand
CGGTACGAGGCACCCGAAGGTCCGCTGACGATCGATGCCGGCACGATGCATGCCGAGCGCTTCGCCCGCATCGGCCAGGTCGACAAGGACCTGGAGTTCGATGTCGTGTGGACATCGCCCAAGCCGATCAAGCCCGATCCCTTTCCCCCCTCGCGCAGCCCTGAGGAGTGGACCCGCTTCATGGTCGAGCTGATGCAGCGTTTCCAAGACAAACCGCCGGCTGCCCCGGCCAACGAGCCACGCTGATGATCCCTTACGAACGCACGAACTGGTGGCGAACATGTCTGACGGTCCACGGCAGCGTGGTGCCGCACGTGCTGGGGCGCGTCGGCCTGCTGACGGCCTTTTGCCTGGCGCTGTGCCTGCTCGATCGATACTTTCTGACCGTGCATGGTCTGCCGCTGCCGGCACTCGACCAGCTTGGACACACGGTGTTGGGCATGGCCGTGAGCTTGCTGATCGTGTTCCGCACCAATGCCTCGAACAATCGCTATTGGGATGGCCGAGCGGCTTGGGGTGGACTCGTCAATGGTGCCCGCAATCTCGCGCGGCTGGGAGCTGCCTTCACGCCTCCGGCCGAAGACTTGGCCCACCTGCTGGCGGCTTACGCCGTGGCGATTCGCTTGCGTCTGCGTGGCGAGCGCGATCTCGCGCCGCTGGCGAGCCTGGTGCCGGGCCGAATCCTCGAGCGCGCCAAAGACGCTTCTAACGCCGCAACCAGCCTGGCCGGAGCCATCGGCGCCTGGATCGACGAGCGTCGGCAGCACGGCAGGATCGATAGCGTTCAGGCCGTGGCCATGCAGAACGCGCTCAGCGCGATGGTCGATCAGCAAGGGGCCTGTGAGCGGATCCAAGGCACGCCGTTGCCGTTTGTCTACGCCGCGCTCATCAAGCAACTGCTGCTGGTCTACCTCGGCACGCTGCCGTTCGTGCTCGTCTCGAAGCTCGGCCTGGCCGCGCCTCTGGCCGTGGCCGTGGTGGCATTCGGCATGCTGGGCATCGAAGAAGCCGGCGTCGAGATCGAAGACCCGTTCGACCTGGACCCCAACAGCCTGCCGCTGGAGGCGATTTGCGCGACGATCGCCAGGGATACGGAGGAGCTGACGAAGAAGTGATGAATGATGAACGATGAGTGATGAGTTGCTGACGCCCGCTCCGACATTCATCACTCATCGTTCATTGTTCATCACTTCGTCAGAATGGGAACGTCTCGTCCAGCGGCGAGGCGGAGAGCTCGACGAGGAACGTGGCGAGGCGATCGACCAGCACCTCGACCAACTTCTGCCCCTTCTCGGCGCTGGCGGCGTGGGGATTGCCGGCACCGCTGTTGGTCGTCAGCAGGTGCCACGGGCGCGTGATCGAAACCCAGCCGCGGTTCACGGCCTCGAACCGGCTGGAGGCCATGGCCCCTTGATCGGCTAAGAGCCGCCCTTCGGCGTCGCGCGCGACCAGTTCGGGCCGGAAGTGCAGCAGCAGCGATGTCTCGACCTCGCCGGCATGATCGTCCGGCTTGCTGAAGATCTCGCGCTCGATGTCCTTGATCGCCTTGTACCACTCACACAAGAACAGTCGGGCGTCGGTCCGACCATACAGCTCGCGCAGCACCGGCTTCAGATCGTTGCCGCCGTGGCTGTTGAGCAGCACGACCTTGCGCACGCCCGAGCGGGCCAGCGAGGCGACCAGATCGCCGAGGATGGCGGTGATCGTGGTCGGGTTCAAGTTGAGGGCCAGCGGAAACTCGCTGAGGTTGGTTTCCGTGCCGTAGGGAATCGCCGGCAGCAAGGCGACCTTGGCGCCGCGCTCGTGGGCCGCCTCGCAGATCCGCTCGCCGATCCCTTCGGCTTCGTAGATATCGGTGCCGTAGGGCAAGTGCAGGTTGTGCGGCTCGGTCGCGCCCAGCGGCAGCACGGCTACCTCGTAGGGGTGCTCCTTGACGTAGGCATAGTTCGCTTCCTTCAGCATCCACGGACGCGGAGCGGTTAGCATGGGCGTGGAACCTTCATGGTGCGGGGCGTCGAGGCGGTGCCAAGCGCTGCATGAACTCGCGGTACTCGCGATCCAACTCCGAGTAGCCGACACCCGTCAGCTCGGCCAGCAGCGCCGGACGATCGTCGCCAGCATAGACGCTCGCCAGATAGTCGACCAGAGTCTCGCGATAGCGCCCGCCCGAGGCGTGCATCAGGAAGTACACCAGCCCACACGCCTGGGCATACACCTCGGGGAGCTTGGTAGACGCCTTCCAGCGATCGAGGTTCAGCTCGACGAACTCGGCCAGCGGCCGGTAGGTGTTGTCGCGCAGCAGCCGCATCCGAGCTTCGCGAAGGCGAATGGCATCGGCCCCGCCGACGTGCCAGGCTCCATCGCGTTCGGCCAGCGATTCCATGTAGCAGGCGACACCCTCGAGCACCCAGAAGTTAGCCTTTTGGGCGAACAGGTCGGGATGGCGCCTGGTCTCGGCGAACAACTGGTGCGTCGCCTCGTGATAGAGGTTCTCGTCGCCTTCGTCGGCGCCGGCGTAGAAGTAGCCGATCTTGTCGCCCGTGTGATAGTAGCCGGTGGTCACCGCGATTCGCGGTTCGCGCGGCAGGAGCGTGGCGTTGTATTCGGCCCGATCGCGGAAGTAGACGATGATGTGGCGTTTCGAGTCCCGCGGCTCGGGCGTGGCTCCTTGGACCCAGCGAGCGACCTGCCCCTCGCTGGCGTAGAAGCCGATGAAGAGCTGCCGCCAGATGCGGTAGAGCCGTTCGAGCTTGGCCGCCTGTTGGACTCCCTCTTCCAGGCTGCGATCGGTGCGGACCTCGTAATGATCCGTCAAGATCGTCCACGGTTGGCTGATGTCGCGGTGCGCGGCGGCGTCTTCGGCGGCCGAAATCCAGCGGCTTCTGTGATATCGCTCGCCGGCTTCATAACGCCGCAGGCGCTCGCTGGTCTGCCAGCCGAAGCGATCGCTCCAGACCTTGTTTTCGCGTGCCCGGCTGACCTCGAAACTGGTGAGCCAGCTTTGCTCATACCGCTGATAGCCCAGCACGCGACGCGCGGCCTCGTGATCGGGATTCTCGTAAGCCGCTTCGGCCACGAGTTGCATGGCCAGGCTCGCGCTGCGGGCCACGGCCGCGCGCTTAGCCAGCCCGAATAGGGCCTCGGCCTGCTGTTTTCGCAGCGATTGGAACTTGCCGGGCCAGGGCTCGTCAGCCGCCGAGGCCGGAGTGACGGCCGTCGGCAAGGTGTGGAACGTGAAGCCGAGCGGATCGTCGGCCACGAACCAGGTGCCGACGGTCTTGGCCGGCTCGCTCAGCCCTGCGGCCTGGTACGATGCGGCCAACTTGCGAAGCTGCTCGGCATACTGTTCGCGTAGCGTCGTTCGAGCCTGCGCTAGTTCGTCGGCCGCGGCCGTTTGTGTTTGCGCTTCGGACGTGTCGGCTGCCAGGGCAGGGGATGGCACGTCGAACGCGAGCAAACAGCAGGCGATCGTCGAACCCAGTGCGCGGATCAGCAGGCGACAAGCAGGCATCTGCCCATCATACCATGCCGCCGCGCACGTGCCCCGCCCGGGCGATCGGCATAACCGGCCGAACCCGACCGGAATCACGGCTTGGGCGTCGTACCGATCGAGGAGTAGAGCAGTACCCCAAGCCCGACCAGCAGCAGGCTCGCGATCAGTTTCGTCGTCACGTCCTGCCAGCCGGTTGTCGTGTCAACGACGTTCTCGGGGCTGTTGGCCTGGTAGAGCAGATGGACCTTGGCACCGACTTCGAACCGCTTCTGGTCGCCGGTCGCGGCCAGGCGGTGTTCGTGTGTCTGGCCCGAGGCATCTTGATAGCGCACGGTCGGGGTGTAGCGCACGGTCGGCTCCCTGGTCTTGCCCCAGCTTGCAACGGTTTCCTTGATATCGATCACCGTCCCTTCGGCCGGCACGCTGTGATTCAAGAACACATAGCGGCGCCACATGCCGCGAGCCGAGCCAAGCACACAGAGCAGACCGACGAACACGCAGCCGACGCCGATCCACTGCAAGCTGCTCATCGCTTCTTCTTCGCCGGCTTGGCGGTCGGATCTTCGGCCACGGCGCCGTGCCAGAGCGGCGGGATGTTCTGCTTGTTCCAAGCATCCCAAGCCTGGCTCAGCTCGCTGACGAGCTGCGGCTGCGAGGCGGCCAGGTCGTGCTGCTCGCCGATGTCACTGGCGAGGTCGTACAACTGCCAGCCGCTGTCGCGCTTAGCGTCGAAGTCGCGCCAATCGACCAGCTTCCAAGCGCCGCGACGCACGGCCTTCTGTGGGCCAAACCGCCAATAGAGAGCCTCGTGCGGCGGAGTCTTGTCTTGGCCCGTCAGGCGTGGCAGAAGATCGACGCCGTCGAGCCCGCCCGGAATCGTCGCACCGGCCGCCGCCAAGGCCGTGGGCAACACATCGAGCCCGATGATGGGCTCGGCGTAGGTCGTGCCGGCTGGGAGCTTGCCGGGCCAGGAGACGAACAGCGGGACGCGAATGCCCCCTTCGAGCGTTTGGCCCTTGTCGCCTCGCAGCGGCGTGTTGATGCCCGTGTTGTAGGCAAAGAATGGTTTGCGGCCCGAGCCGCCGTTATCGCCGATGAAGACGACAAGCGTATCGCGATCGAGCTTCGTGCGGCGGAGGTGCTCGTTCACCCGGCCGATGGCGTCATCGAGCCCCAACAGCAGCGACAGGTAGCCGAGCCGATCGCGATCGGTGACGTCGGTCGGGAGCCGGCTCTTGTGCTGGTCGAGGATTTCCAGCGGCGTGTGGACGGCGTTGTAGGCCAGGTAGACGAACCACGGCTTGCCGGCCTGGCGATCGATGAACCGCAGCGCTTCGTCGGTGAACAGGTCGGTCGCGTAGCCGTCGAGCTTCTGCGGCTCGCGTCCGCGGTAGATCAAGTTGTAGGAATACGCCGAACCGAACTTGGGCGCGTCGGTGGAGCGCAGGATGAAGTTGTGTGCCCCCACCAGGAAGCCGAAGAAGTCGTCGAACCCACGCGACTGCGGCTGAAAGGCCGAGCTGAATCCTTCGTGCCACTTGCCGATCGCGCAGGTCGCGTAGCCGGCCGATCGCAGGTAGTCGGCGATCGTGCGCTGATCCAGCGGAAGGCCCAGCTTCGTTTCGTCGCCCTCATGCGGGTTGAACTCGTGGCCGAAGCGCGTCTGATACTTGCCGGTGAGCAGGCCAGCCCGGGCCGGGCTGCAATAGGGACACGACGCATAGCCGTTCGTGCAGCGCACGCCAGCCGCGGCCAGGGCATCGATATTCGGAGTAGGCACGTCGCGTCCGCCGTTGATGCCCAGATCGTGATATCCCAGGTCATCGGCGATGATGACCAACACGTTAGGGCGCTCGGCGGCCTGCAACGAGCGGGAAAGCAGACCGGGGAAAAGCAGCAAGACAAGCGCGAAGACGAATCGCAGGGACATGATGAGCTTGACCTCACAAAAAGCGGGCGATGGTCCAGCCGTAAGCGGCAGCGAAGCGCCGGGCGTTCGTCGAATATCCGCTAGCCGACCCTCCGGGTCAAGCAACCGAGGCATTGCGGCCGACCCCAGGAACGAATCGGGGCGAAGTAGTCGAACTGGCCGGCAAGCATTGAAGCCCGGCGAGACGTTCAGGACGAGATGAAGGCCGCGTCGAACGCGCGATCGGCCGGCTTGAAATCGAGGTGCTTGACGAACTCGCAAGCTTCGCGCGCCCCCGCCTCGCGATCCATCCCCGGATCTTCCCACTCGACCGACAGCGGGCCGGCGTAGTCGATCGCGTTCAGCGCCCGGATGATCTCTTCGAAGTTCACCCCGCCACGACCCGGCGAGCGGAAGTCCCAGCCACGGCGCGGATCGCCGAACGGCAGATGACTTCCCAGGATGCTGCTGGAGCCGTTGAGCGTCACCGCGGCGTCTTTGACGTGGACATGGAAGATCCGCTCGGGCAAGGCCCGGATGAACTCGACCGGATCGACGCCTTGCCAGAACAGATGGCTCGGGTCGAAGTTGAAGCCGAACTCCTCGCGACCCTTGAGCGTTTCCAGCGTTCGCTGCGCGCTCACCAGGTCGAACGCGATTCCGCTGGGGTGCGGCTCGAGCGCGAAGCGCACTCCGCATTCGGCGAACGTATCGAGAATCGGCTCGAAGCGCTCGGCCAGCAGTCGGTAGCCGGCATCGATCATCTCCTGCGGCACGGGCGGAAATGAGTAGGCCAAATGCCAGATGCTCGAGCCGGCCAGGCCCGTGACGAGCGACGCGCCGAAGCGCTGCGCGGCCTGGGCCGTTCGCGCGAGTTCCTGGGCGGCGCGGGTGTTCACGCCGGCCGGGCGCCCATCGCCCCAGACACGCGGCGGCAGGATCGCTTTGTGGCGCTGGTCGATCGGATCCAACACGGCCTGCCCGACGAGCTGAGCGCCAAGGGCGTAGCATTGCAGGTCGAAGCGTTCGAGCAGGTCGCGCTTGGCGGTGCAGTAGGCGTCGTCGGTCAGGGCTTGCTCGACGTCGAAATGGTCGCCCCAGCAAGCCAGCTCGAGCCCTTGGTAGCCGAACTCGGCCGCCTGGCGAGCCACATCCTCCAGCGGCAGATCGGCCCATTGGCCGGTGAACAGCGTGACGGGACGCGTCATGGTCGAGCTTCCTGCATGGTCGGCCGGGATCCAGGACGGGTTCCGCGCGAAGGATCACGCCGAACCCGAAACGTCCATTTTGGCAGAACTTCGGTCCTTGGCAACCGCAGCTTGGCCCAGCCTTTTGCCCCGCCGCGGGCCTCTGCCAGCACGCCGTGCGAGCGCCGCGGCGCATCCGCTATGCTATATTCCAGCTAGCGGCCTTCCCTTCGCCCGCGAGCCCCGTGCCATGACGAACCTGCTTTCGAGTTGCCTTCTGCTGCTGGCGGCGGTTCCACCTTCGAATGCGGCCACGGTCGAGATGGTCCTGATCACACCCGAGGGCTTCCCCGGCACGGGTGCGAACACCTGGTATCAGACGCTGGTCGAGCTGCAGGTCACGAACTTGCAGATCCGCTCGTCGAGCGGCCTGGAGAAGATGCAGATCGACGTGGCTGGCACCGAAGCCCGACCGATCTACCGCGTGACCGGCATGCTGACCAAGAGCAACGAGCTGCAGGTTCCCGGGGCAAGGTTCAAGACGCAACAGAAAGCCGCGCTCGGCGAGTGGCTCACCAAGCTGCGCGACGAAGGCCCCGAACGCGCGCGGGGCGAAGAGCGGCAGGCCTTCGGTCTGCGGCCCGAGGTGCTCGAGCGCGTCTATTCCGATCTTGCCCGCCCGGTCGACTTCAGCACCGAAGATCTCGACTGCCGGGCGCTGCTGGAGCGGCTGGCCGTCAAGCTCAGCTATTCGCTCGTCGCTCAACCTGAGACGTCGACGCTGATCGCCGGCGGCGGATCGCCGGGGCTCGAGCTGCGCGGTGTCTCGGCTGGCACGGCCTTGGCCTGCATGCTGCGCACCCGCGGCCTGGTCCTTGCGCCACGGCTCGACGGCCAGCGACGGCCCGAGTATCTTGTCACTCCGGCAGCCAAAGGCGTCGAGAGCTGGCCGGTCGGGTGGCTTCCTAAGAAGCTTGATCGCGAAGTGCTGCCCGCGCTCTTCGAGGTGCTCGACGTCGAGATCGAAGACATCTCGCTGGCGGAGCTGCTCGATGTGCTCGAGGAACGGCTGAAAGCCACGATGCTTGACGACGACGCGGCGATCATGGCCCAGCACATCGATCTCGACAAAGTGCGGATCACGCTCCCGGCGAAACAGTCGATGGTCGCGATCGTGCTGCGGAAGGCGCTGTTCCAGGCCAAGCTGAAGTACGAGCTACGCGTGGATGAAGCCGAACGACCGTTCCTGTGGATCACGACCGTGAACCCCACTCCCAGCCCGCGCAAGCCATGATCTCAGGCCCTTCGATCGCCGCCGCGTTTGCCCAAGCCGGCGTCTCGCACGTCGTCTGGATACCCGATTCGACGCTCGGCACGTGGGAGCCGGCCCTGGAGCAGAGCCGCGATCTTAAGCTGCTCCGCGTGGCCCGCGAGGGTGAGGCTTGGGCTCTGGCGGCCGGACTCTGGATCGGCGGCCAGCAGCCGCTGGTCGTGATGCAAAACACCGGGCTGTTCGAGTCGGGCGACGCCTTGCGCAACGTGCTGTTCGACCTGCGACTGCCGCTCTACGCACTCATCGGCTACCGGAGCTACTTGCTGGCGAACTCGCCCGACACGGCCCGCGCGTTCACGGAGCCGGTGCTGCAAGCCTGGGGCCTCGAATATCTGCTGGCGACGACCGATGACGACGTCCCGGCGCTGGTCGATCATTATCACGCCTGCCGGCAAGCCGCTCGGCCGGGAATTGGTCTCATCGCCGAAGGACGAGGCTGAACCATGAGCCACGACATGCACCGAAAGGCGCGAGCACGCATGCCATTCGTGCCGGCGTTGGCGGGGCTGGCCGCGTGCCGCGATCAGGAAATCGTCGTCACGACGATGGGAGCGGCGCGGGAATGGCCGAAGCTCTCGAGCCATCCGCTCGACTTTCACTACCTGCCCTCGACGATGGGGCAGGCCCCGCTCGTCGCTTTAGGCCTGGCGCTGGCTCAACCGGGGCGCGAGGTGATCTGCCTCAACGGCGACGGCTGCATGCTGATGAACCTCGGCGCATTGGTCACGATCCGGGCCGCGGCTGCCGTGAACCTGACGCTCGTCGTGATGGATAACGGCTTGTATGAGGTGACCGGCGGCCAGCAGACGGTCGCGGCCGTGGCGCAGACCGATTTCGCCGGCTTCGCGCGCGCCGCCGGTTGGCCGAGCGTGCTGGAGTTCGACACGCTGGACGACTGGCAAGTTGCGGCACCGAAGCTGACGGAAGCACCTGGCCCGCGGTTCGTCGTCTTGCACGTCGAGCCGATCGGCCCGGCGTATCAGCTCCCGTCGCTCGGCCCGATGAGCGAGCGGATCGCGAAGTTCCGCCAGGCGCTCGGCGTCGCGTAGTCTGAAACGGGAAGCATGGGGCCGCGAATGAACGCTGATAAACGCAGATAAAGACCGGGGGCGACGCACAGGAGAGGCAATTCAAGTGCTGGGTGTCGATCCCAAACTTCCTTCTTCATCTGCGTTCATTCGCGTTCATCTGCGGCTATTTCATCTGCCCTCCTTCGCGCGGCCGCTTTTCTGGCCGGCCAACTGCTGCCAGACCAGCTTGTAATACTGCATCACGCGGATCGGGTCAGCGGTCGGCTTGCCTTCTTCGACGAGCGTCCAGCCGTCGAACTTGGCTTCCTTGAGCAGTTCGAACAGCTCGGGCCAAGGGTAGCTGCTGATCAAGTCGTGGATATGGACCGTGCCGATCCGGTCCTTCACGAGCCGGAAGTTGGCGGCTAGCCCCTCGCCGTCCATGTCGGTCGGGTTGCAGTTCCAGCAGACCTTGACATTCGGGTTTGAGGCGACGTCCATGATCGTCTTGATGTTCGGCAGCTCTTGCGTTCCCTTGCCGTGGACTTCGAGCCGGATCTCGACGCCGTAGCCCTCGGCGAACGTCGCGACCTCGTTCAGCGAGTTGCCGATCTGCTCGAGCGTCTTGGCGACGGGCACTTCCTTGGGCAGGCCGTTGGGCCGCACCTTCACGCCAGCGCCGTCGAGATCGTGGCAGAGCATGATGAAGGCCTTCGTGTCTTCGATGTTCTTACGGACGACGGCCGGGTCAGGCGAGTGGTACTCGCAGGCGCTCCCAAGCCCGACCAGCGAAATGCCGGCTTCCTGGAACTGCTTGCTCACCGCCTCGCGCTCCTTGGGCCCGAGCGTCGGCTCGACGCCATGCTTATGCCCTGAGCGCAGCTCGACTCCTTCGAAGCCGGTCAGCCGGAGGTTCTTCAGGAGCGTGGGCAGATCCCAATCGGCGCCCCACATGTAGGTGACGATTCCCAGTTGCATGGCGATGGCCTCGGGAGGATGCGAGTCGGACGGTCGGCGAGCGTTCCGGCATTATGCTTCGCCGGATGGTCGCTGGCCAGCGCTTGCGACGTCTCACTCCGCCACGTCGGCCGGGCGGACGAGATGCTGCGGCGCGACGGCCGTGGCCTGGGTGACGTTGGCCGCGGCCTGGGCCAGCTCGTTGAGCAAGTCGAGCTGCGCTCGACGGGCCTGGATCAGGCTCGTGCGAGCCGTGAAGATCCGCACGATATCGACCTCCTGCGACTTGAACTCTTCTTCCAGGGCTTGCAGCTCCTTCGGCAGGTCGCCCGAGACCGGCTCGGAAGCGAGCCGCAAAGCCCGCTCGTAGCGGTCGATCGCCGTCTGGGCTTCGATCAGAGCCCGGGTGTGCAACTGTTCCCAAACGACCTGCCGCTGCCGCGACTCGGCGACCCGCTGACGCACCAGGGGCACGCCGTTGTTGATGATCGGAATGTCGCTCTGAGCGCGGAATCCGACGTAGGTCGTGCTGGTCTCGGTCCGCTGATAGTAAGGGCCGATCTGCAAGTCGGGCACACGCAGGGCCTGGGCCCAATCGACGTTTGCCCGCGCGGCGGCGACGTCGGCGCGGGCGGCCAGCACGTCGGGGCGGCCAGCTACGAGGTCGGAGATCACAGCCTGCGAATCGCTCGATACGAGCGTCGTCGAGCCGGCGCATTTCACCTGCGCCAGCCGCTGGGGCTCGGCGCTCGACCAGCGAAAGTCGGCCAGCGAACCGTTCAGGTCCAGCGGCAGGTCGAGCGGCAGGGCCAGTTGTCGGCGTAAGTCGAGTTCGGCCGTGCGGTAGTTGGCTTCGGCGAGTTGGGACTGGCGGCGCGTCGATTGAGCATCGAGCCTGACGATCGCCACGTCGGCGGCCGACACCTGCCCGGCGCGCAACTGCTTTTCGCCGACATCGAGCAACTGGTTGTTCAGCTCGGCACTCGCTCGAGTCAGATCGCGAATGCCGCGCTGGTACAAGGCCGTGAAGTAAAGCCGCTCGGTCTGGGCGACATTCACCAGCTCGGCTTGCAGGATGTTCCAGCGCACGCTCGTGAGCGCGGCCAGGGCATTGGCCGTGCGATAACGCTGCTGATGGGCCAACTGCACGGTCTGCATCACGAGGACATAGTGATAGATCGTGCCCGGCCCGACCCCGCCAGGATTCCACTGCCCGGGCGTGGCCTGGATCTGCACATACGGATTGAACGGGTACGTGCGGGCCACGCCCAACAAGCCGAGGCTTACGCCTTCGTTACGCCGGAGGGCTACGAGGTCGGGGTTTTGCTGGAGCGACGTTTCGATCGCGTCGAACAGCGAAAGCGGCAGCGG
>Ga0181519_10004494_pt1 | contig 11268 bp, 7 predicted proteins | sample PEATcosm2014_Bin_26_FD_121102 | JGI IMG/M metagenome (GOLD analysis project Ga0181519, IMG submission 121102) | Peatland microbial communities from MTU Mesocosm Facility, Houghton, MI, USA - PEATcosm2014_Bin02_10_metaG | ecosystem: Environmental > Terrestrial > Soil > Wetlands > Peat | place... | reverse complement strand
GAGCGCGCGGCCGTTGTTCTGAGTCACCGATTTGAGTGCGTCGGTGATCTGTCCCGAGGCGGGATTGAAATAAGTCTCGAGCTTGAAGACGCCGGACCAATCCCCGAAGTGCAGCGGCTCTTTGCCCTGCAGTCCGACTCGCGACTGGCTCATACCGTTGGACGTGAATCCGGAGACCGGATTGTTGCTGTTCTTCTGCACGATGTCCGAGCCGCCCGAGATGAAGTAATTGCTCAACGGCGCGCCATGGGTTTCATACTGAAAGTCCATGTCCACGATGCCGTAGAGCGTGATGCCGTGCCAGGTCAGGCTGTCGTCCGCCGGCGCGGGAAGACCAGTCGGCGAGGTGGTCTGCGCTTGCGCGGCGCTTCCCGCCATCAGCAGCGCACCAGCCAAAAGGCTTCCTCCCAGATAAGAAAGGCCGCGGCGACCGGCGGCCTGGTTGGGCTTCATCGCAGCGGCGATGATTGGGTTGAGATTCCTCACGTTGAGCTCCATTTGTATTGTTACGGTTGTTGCGTTTGTGTCACGAGTGAGCACGGTTACCAGCTATTTCGAACCGTCGCCTCAGGGTCTCGGTCGTCTGCATCGGGTCGTCGCGGCGTTTGACGCCTTACGAGACAGGTCAGCCACTCAGATTCGTACGCCGTTAATTGGTTCTGGCTTATAAAACATTTATTGCGCACCGTTGCGCCTAACCAACACTGCATTCAGGGCCTGGAGCCTATGATTGTCCACGAATATTACATTTGTATGACATGGTGTCTTGCCGCGACAAAGGTTGGGGAAGCGCACGGTCGCTGTGACGGGCCGCCGTGGGGTAAATCCAAGCTCGCCCCAAAGAAAGCGACCGTCGCGCCTCTTGCTGCGTTGCAGCTAAAGTGCACGTGGGCTGCGCACGGGGTTGTCACAATCGAGCGATGCGGGATGGCGTCTTTACAACACTGTCATCCGAACGGATCCGCGCGCTTGCTCGGCGGTCAGCGGGAGTTATCGATGGACAGTAGATTTTGCACGCGGCTCACTCCGGACACCCGCGCCGCGATGCTGCCAGCCTCGGCGATCTGATAAGGGGTCGAGACCAAACCCCTCAAGTACACCACGCCATGGTCGGTCTGCACGCTGATCGAATTGGGAGCGTCCAGCGCAGGGCTCTGCGCCAGGAGCGCGCGCACCTGCGCCGTAATCGTGGTGTCCGCCGTACACGCCCGCAGCCCGCATTGGCCGACCGCCGCACACCCTGATAGGCCCGCCGACAGGCTCGCCGCAAGGCTCGCGGCGAGGCAGAGGCATGCGGCGGCGGCGCGTGGCGATAGACGCACCTTAAAATCCACTCGCGACCGTTCAATCAATCTCATGGGTTGTCGCGCTCAGTGTACGACGAAACACGGCCACGATGGCGGGTTGCGGCCGGCGGATCGCCGGGACCTGCCGATAATTCTGCCAGCCCCCGCCCAGGCTCTTGTAAAGCTCCACGAACTGTTCGGCTGCGGTCATCTGCGCCCCGGTATATTGCCCCTGCAAGTCATAATATCGGCGCTCAGCATCGACGACGTTGAGGAAATCCGTGAGCCCGCGATCGTATCGTTGCGTCGCGAGCTCCACGGCCCGCTGGCCCGCGAGCATGGCCTTTCCCAGCTCATCGAGCCGCGAGCGCTGGGCGGAATAACCATCCATCGCATTATCGACCTCGCGCACCGCGTTGACGATGGTGCTGCGGTAGCTGACGAGACTCGCATGCGCCTCGAGATCCGCGATGTCGGCTTCGGCATCGAGTGCGCCGAAATCCAGCAGCGGCCAAACCGCGGCGGGGCCGAATGACCAGAGGTGCTTGCCAAGCATCTGACTCGTTCCGACGCCCTGCCCCTGCTGCGCGCCGATAGACCCCACCAACGCAATTTGTGGGAACAGCTCGGCAGTCGCGACGCCGATGCGCGCGGTCGCGGCGCCGAGACGGCGCTCGGCCTCGATAATGTCCGGGCGACGCTTCAACAGGTCGAGCGGTATACCGGGCGCGGCCACGTCCGGCGCGGTGGGGACGAGTTCCGGGGTGCTCAGCTCCGCAGCGATGTCCTCGGGGAACTCTCCGAGCAATACGGCGATCGCGTTTTGCGCGGCATTGACTTGCGCCTCCTCGGGCGCTATCTGCGCGTCGAGGGTATCGAGTTCGCGTGTAGCCAAGGTAACGTCCAGCTCATTGGTGATGCCGCGCTCGTAGCGCTGATTCACGATGCGCTGCGACTCGCGCAGCACACCGCTTGCTTGACGCAGCACCCCGAGCTCGACCTGATGGCCGCGCAAATCGATGTAAGCACGCACGACGTCGGCGACAACCGAGGTGAGTACTCCATAGCGGGCGGCCGCGGCGGCCTGCGCATCGAATCGCGCAGCCTGGAACGCGCGACGATACTTGCCGAACAGATCGATCTCCCAGACTGAATCGAAGCCCGCGAGGGTGTTGATGTGCGCAAGACCCGAGGAATTGTCGGCGGACACCAGCGGCTGCTCGACGCGGCCTCGGCCAAGATCCGTCCCCGTGCCGCGGGCCTCCGCGGCGGTGGCATCCACCTCCGGCAGCGCATGACCGGCCACCACGGCTTCGTAGGTGCGCGCCTGCTGGAGCCGGGTGAGCGCGATCTCGATGTCGAAATTGGATTTGACGGCGCGTTCCACCAGTGAATTCAACTCCGCATCGCCCATCGATCGCCACCAGCCCGCCAGATCGGCGCGGGAAGCCGGCGGGGGCGCCGGCGCGACCGGGGCGGCCTCGAGCGCGCCGCCCGCGAACGAGTCGGGAAGCCTGACATCGGGCGTGCGGTAGTTTGGGCCCACAGCACAGGCTGTCAGGCCCGCGATGGCGCCCGTCGCCACGATCCGCGCAATCAAGGCCCGGCCCATCACGCCGTCCTCACGGTGAGGCCGCCGTGCCGGTGCCTGCGGCGTCTGCCGAGGCGAGCGACGGGTTGCTGATCGCGACGGTTTCGCCGGCGCTGATCTGGCTGCTGATGTTGAGGACCAGCCGATCGCCGGGATCGATACCGGGACCGAGCTCGAGGAAGCTTCCGTCGTCGCGCGCGATCGTGACCTTCACGAATTGCACTTTGCCATCGCTCCCCACCCGCGCAACTTCCGGTCCTCCGGCCCGAAAGATCAACGCGGCGGCCGGAACCTCAACCTGCCCATTCGCTGGAAGCTGGAACGAGACGGTGACGTACATGCCCGGAACGAGCGCATTGCCGGGGTTCGGCAGATCGACCTCGGTGCGCATGGTTCGTGCCTGCGGGTTGATCGCATCCGCCGATCGCGTGACCTTACCGGAGAACACCGCGGCTGCGGAGCCGGTAGCTCGGATCTGTGCCGAAATGCCTTGGTTCATCAGCTCGGCCGCCGCGCGCTGAGGGACGTCGACGAAGACGCGCAGAGGATCGTTCTGCGTGATCCGATACAAGGAAGTGGTGGATGAGCTGCTGCCGGCGGTCACCAGGTTGCCAACATCGATCTTGCGCTCCGTGATGATGCCGTCGAAGGGCGCCCGGACCTGTTTGAACGCGGCGAGCGCACTGTATTGATCGACCCGCGACCGATCGAGCGCGACCTGTGCCCTGGCCGCATACAGCCGCGCCTTGGCCGCATTGTAGTCCGCCTTCTTGGCCTCGCGTTCCTGCTCGGAGACGACGCCCTTCGGCGCATCTCGCCAGCGCTCATTGGTCGTCTCGGCGAATTCGCTCTCGGCTTCCCGGGCCGCAACCTGGGCCTGCGACGCCTTCAATGCGGCATGCGAAGCTGCGAGCTCCGCGTCGAGTTCCGGGGTTTCGATGGTCGCGAGCAGCTGTCCTTTCTTGACGTGATCGCCGATGTCCACCAGCCAGCTGGCCACGTAGCCGTTGACCCGCGCATAGATCGTACTCTCATACCAGGCCGCCGTTTGACCGGGCAGCACCAGATCCTGTCCGACGGTGACGGGCTTGGCGAGCACGATGTCCACCGGAGGTGCAGCGTGCGAATCCGATCGCGCCACGCTCGCCACGGCATGCGCGTGGAAGTAGCGGTCGATCCGCACCGCGATGAAGCCGATGATCAGCATCGCTGCGGCGATCATCACCGCCTTCTTGACCCGCCTTCCCGTGTCGGGCTCGAAGCGGGTCGATACGCCTCCCGATTCCTGGCGGGACGTGTCGTCCGGGATCCCCTGCGGCGGCGGCACGAACCGCTCCGTGGCCGAGGGATCAGATCGTGAGGCCGGGGGCTGCATGGGGTCCACCTATGGCGTTCGAATCGGGAACCGGAGCTGAACGGCGGCGCATCAAGCGATACATCGTCGGCACGAAGATCAGGGTTGCGAAGGTCGCGAACAGCAGTCCGCCGATCACCGCCCTTCCAAGCGGAGCGTTCTGCTCCCCGCCTTCGCCGATGCCGAGGGCCATCGGCACCATGCCGACGATCATCGCGCCGGCGGTCATGAGCACGGGCCGCAGCCGCGTGTAGCCCGCCGCAGCGGCGGCGCTCAACGGATCGTCCCCGGCCGCCATGCGTTGGTTGGCGAAGCTCAACACGAGGATGCTGTTCGCCGTGGTCAGGCCGATGCACATCAGCGTGCCCATCAATGCCGGCACGCTCATCGGCGTCAGCGACAGGAACAGCATCCAGAGCACCCCCCCGAGCGCGAACGGAACCGCCATCAACACGATCAAGGGGTCCACCCAACTTTGGAAATTCATCACCAAAAACAGATAAACCAGCACGATCGCAAGCCCGATTCCCGTGAACAATCCGGTATAGCTCTCCTGCATGGTCTCGATCTGACCGCTCAGCCGGACCTTGATCGCCTTCGAGGCGTCCGGTTGATGCGCGGCGATCACCTTGTCGATGTCATGCGCCGCGGAGTACAGGTCGCGCCCCTGGACGTCGGCCTGCACGTCGATGACCGGGCGGATGTTGAGCTGCGAGGTGACCATCGGCATCGTATCGCGGCCGAACGCCGCAAGATTGGACAAGAGCTGCGTGTCGCCCGCCTCGCCGCCGGTCACCGGCAAGGTCTTCAGATCCTGCGTCGACCCATACAGGTAGGGCGGGAATTGCACGACCAAAGGGTAGCTCACGCTATTGCGCGGATCGACCCAGAAGTTCGGCGCCGTCTGCGCGCTCGAGTTGGTGGCGACCAGCACATCGTTTGCCGCCTGTTGCTGCGTGATGCCGGTCAAGGTCGCGAGCGAGCGGTCCATGTCCACCGTCAGGGCGGGCGCGTTCGGCACTTGGAACACGTGCGAGTCGACCACGCCCGGCACTCCCACCAAGGCCCTCGAGATGTCCGAAGCGACACCGAATGCGGCCCGCTGATCCGGGCCGGACACGCGGATGTCGATCGGCGCCGGTTGCCCGAAGTTCAACACCTGATCGACGATATCGGCGGGCTGGAAAAAGAACTGCAGCTGCGCGAAGCGCGCGGGGAGCTCGCGGCGCAGCATCGCGACCAGCCCGGCGGTCGGCGCATGCTTCTTGGTGAGCGAGATCAGGATCTCGCCGTCCATCGGACCCACGGTCGCCGAATCGCTCAGTGCGATGTTGATGCCGCTGTACGGGAGCCCGATGTTGTCGAGCATCACGTCGATTTGTCCGCTGCCGACCAGGCGGCGGATCTCGGCCTCCACGTCGGCGAAATATTCCTGAGTCCTCTCGATCCGGGTGCCCGGCGGCGCGCGCACGTGCAGGCGCATCTGACCGGCATCTACTTGCGGAAAGAAGTCCCGCCCGAGCTGCGGGAAGAGGCACGCCGACAGGACCATCAGTACGACAAACGCGGTCACCGTGGCGACGGGCTGGGAGAGCGCCCACGAGAGGACGTTGCGGTATCCCTCGCGAAACGCCTCGAACTTGCGCTCGAATCCGCGCTGGAAATTGACCAGGGGATTCGCGGAGCTGCGCTTCTGACCGATGCGACGGTGGTGCTCCTCCGCCTCGTAGCCATGAACCGACTTGGCCATCAAGAAATTGAACAGCACGGGCACCATCGTGAAGGACAGCGCAAGGCTCGCGAGCAGCGCACCGATAACCGATAGGGACAGCGGGGAGAACAGGTACTTCGCGGTACCCTCGAGCAAGAACACCGGCACGAACACGATGCAGATGCAAAGCGTCGACAGGAACGTCGGGATCGCCACTTCCGAAGCGCCGTTGACGATGGATTGGTGCAAAGGCTCGCGCATCGCGACGTGCCGCTCGATGTTTTCGATCACCACCGTGCCGTTGTCGACCAGGATCCCGATGGCGAGTGCAAACCCTCCCAGCGTCATGGTATTGAGCGTCTGTCCGGTCACGTCGATGAAAAGCACGGCGGTGATGATCGACAGTGGGATGGCCGCCAGAATGATCAGCGACAGGCGCACGTTGCCGAGAAACAGGATGATCACCATGGCGGTCAGAGCCGCCGCCATGGATGCGCTCAACAGGACGCTGTCGAGCGCCGCTTTGACGAACACGGATTGGTCGAACAGCGCCTTGACCGTGACGCCCTTCGGCAGCACGTTCGCCAGGTCCTTCATCGCCGCGCGCACGCCGTCGATGACCGCCAGGGTCGACACGCCGCCCGTCTTGCGGATCACCATGAGCGCACCGGGAGTGCCATTGACGGAAACCGAGTTGGTCTGCACCTGGAAACCGTCGTGCACGTGCGCCACGTCGCGCATGAACACCATGCGGCCTCCGACCTGCTTGATCGGGAAGGAATTGATGCCGTCGATCACGTCCGGCGTATTGTTCATCGCCAGCGTGTAATCCTTGTCGCCGATCTTCACGTCGCCCGAGGGCAGGATCACATTCTGATGCTGGAGCGCGGTGCTCACATCGCTCGCGGACAGGCCGCGGGCCTGCAGGGCGCGCGGATCCAAATCGGCCATGATGACCCGCGGCTTGCCGCCGTAGGGGTACGGAACCTCGGCGCCGTGCACCACGGCCAGCGCCGGACGGATGATGTTCTGACCCAGATCGTTCAGCTTGGTATCGGGCAGCGATTTGCTCGACAAGCTGAGCTGGATGATCGGCACGTCGGTCGCGCCATAGCGAAGTACGAGGGGCGGCGTGATGTTGGGCGGCATGTATTTGAGCACCACGAGCGCGCTCGAGGCGAGCTGGGAAATCGCGCGGGTCACGTCCGCGCCCTCGTGGAGGTAGACCTTCTCCACGCCTACGCCCTGATAGCTCACCGCCTCGATGCGCGAGATGTCATCGACCAGGGAGGCGAGTTGCCGCTCGTGCAGCGTGAGGATGCGGTTCTGGATATCCTCGGCGCTCATGCCGTTGTAGGTCCATACCACGGCCACGACCGGGATGTTTATCTCCGGAAAGATGTCGACCGGCATGCGCAGGCCCGCGCCGATCCCCATGAGCGAGATCAAAATGAGCACGGCCATTACGGTGTACGGCCGCTTGAGCGCTGCTTCTACGACGGACATGCGAAGCCTTGTGAGCCTTTCACGGACACTCTATTGACGCAGACTGTAGTGCAGAGGCCGCGTGGCGTCAGGGGCCGAAAGTCACTATCACGAGTGACCAAAGTCACTTGTTCGCGGGCGCTCTCGCATGCCGGTGCGACATGATGGCGAGTTCCGTGCGCGTGTTGGCGTGGAGCTTCTCCATGATCCGGCTGACATAGTTTTTCACCGTGCCCTCGGCGAGGGACAGGGTGCTGGCGATCTGCCGGTTGCTCATTCCCTCCGCGATGTGCTGCAGCACTTTCTCTTCCTTGTCCGTCAAGGGGTCGGTCTGAAATCCCGCCGCCGGGCGTGAGGAGCGGCTCTCCGTGTGAGGCGGCGCCGTGGGGGGCAGCAGCGCCTCGGGGGGTGTCTGCGCGAACCGCCGGAATTGATCCATGACCTTGCGCGCAATCTGCGGAGTCAAGCGCGATTCCCCGCGGCGCAGGGCGCGAACCGTCTCGAGCAGCTCATCCTCGGCCGCGTCTTTCAACAGATATGCCTGGGCGCCTGCGCGCACCGCTTCGAATACCGTCTCGTCATCGTCGAGTGTCGTGAGTACCAGGATCTGGGTCCCCGGCAGGTCCTGCGTGATTTCCCGGGTCGCCGCCACTCCGCCTTTGACGGGCATGTGCAGGTCCATCAGCACCACATCGGGGCGCAGCAGGCGGGCCAACTCGACGGCCTCGACACCGTTGCGGGCCTGTCCCACCACCTCCATGTCGGGCTCCATGGATATCAGGAGCGCCGCACCGCGCCGCACGACCTCCTGATCCTCGGCGATGACCACGCGGATCGCCGCAGGCCGGTCATGTTCACTGGATGTCACGCTTGGTATTCCTTTCGCGGCCTGCCACCATCGGATGCTCGGTGCCCGTCCTGCGTGGGATCATGCGGCTCGCGCCGCGTCGTTTGGAAGTGACTTTCGTCATGAGTTGCGCTGGCTGGGGCCACCGAGGGGGTTCGGTTTGCGGATGAACTGGCTTCGTGCGATGGATCCGCGGCGCAGCCTCGGTGCGGGCGCCATGTGGTTGATCATCGGATTGGCAATCACCTTCTCCGTGTCTGCCGGGATCTGGGTGGGCAGCATCGCCCGAAAGAACGTGCTGGAACAGCACATCCGGCGGTTGATGCTCGAAACCGATCAATTGGGTTCCGAGCTCGGCCAGTCGCTCGCGGGGCGTCTCGACGCGATCGACGCGGCGGGGCGCATCGTGCAAGCCGGCGTCGGCAACCAACACACCGGCAGCTTGAACGAGATTTTCAGCGAGTTGACCGCCGCCTATCCGGAGCTCGACTGGATCGCGGCCGCGGATCCGGGCGGGACCATACGCGGCACGGGAGGTGAGTTGGCTCTAGGAGCGAATGTTGCATCGAGCCCCTGGTTCCTCGCAGCACGCAACAACCCCTGGCTCGGCGTCATCACTCCCGCTCCCGCGAACTCCGGCGGTGCGGCGCTCGGGGATATGGCGGCGCCCGTGCGCGATTCGTCGGGCCGATTGATCGGCGTGGTCGCGAGCCATTTACGCTGGCCGCGCCCGCTCTATCATCCCGAGCGGCTCACCGATGAAGCCAACCCGCACGTTGCCGCGCAGGCATTCGTCGTGACAGGTGACGGCCTGGTGCTCGTGGGGCCCGACGAGCTTCGCAATCGACGCTGGAACGGCACTCCGGTCGATGCCGCCGTCCCGATCGATTCGCGGTCGAATGCCCCTCGCTTCGAGCGCCTGCCGGATGGAAGTCATGTGCTCGTGGCGCGCGAACCCTTGAGCGCGGGCCGTTTGGTGTCTTCCCGGGGATGGTGGGTGCAGCTGTCCGAGCCGAAGGAGCGGGTCTATCAACGCGCCGATGCGATTGCTGTCCAGATTCTCCGGGTGTCCTTGGGTCTCGGTGTGGCCACTTGCTTGCTGGGCGCTTTCGGGGCAGGTCAACTTACGGGCCGGCTGAGACGGCTGACCGAGTCCGTCAACTCCGTGGGCCAAAGCGCGGCGCAGAGCATCGAAATTCCGGGTGGGGTCGATGAGGTTGCACAGCTCGCGCGCGCGTTCGCGCGCATCCTCGGTGATTTACAGGATGAACGGCGCGAACTTCAAAAACTGAGCAGCGAGCTCGAACGGCGTGTGGCCGTCAGGACGCGTGAGGTCGAGCGGCTCGCCGAGGAATCCCGATACGCGGCCATCGTCCGCGAGCGTTTCAAGATCGCGCGCGACCTACACGACACGCTCGCTCACTCGATGATGGCAATGCTGAGCGAAATCCGCTTTCTTCGAAAGCTACAAATGCGCGAGCCGGGGGCGCTCGCGGAGGAGCTTGCACGGGCGGAAGCCATTGCTCACGAGGGCCTCAACGAAGCGCGCGCCGCGATTTCCCAGATGCGCGTGACCGCCGTGCGGGAGACCGGCATCGGCCCAGCCCTGTCGGCGGAATTGGACCGCTTCGCCAACCGCACGGGTGTGGAGGGCACATTCAATGCCGATCCGGACTCGGCGCGCTTCGGGGACGAGCGGGCGGAAGTGCTTTTGCGCATGGCTCAAGAAGCGCTGCGCAACATCGAGCGCCACGCGAAGGCGACGCGCGCGTTCGTCGAGCTCAAGGCCGTCGAGGGGGGCGGCATCGAGCTGCGCGTTGCGGACAACGGCGTCGGGTTCGATCCGCTCGCCTCGCGCCCTGGCCATTACGGACTGGTGGGATTGCGGGAACAGGCGGAAATGATCGGCGCCGAACTGCAGATCGAGTCCGGAGCCCACGGAACCTCGGTCTCGATCCGGCTGCGCGTGGCTCCCGTGCAATTTTCCACGTAGCCCCGAACGATGCCGGCTCCGCGACACAGCATCGATCCGGCGCGCCGTTCGCCCCTGGTGAACTACGGCAGGGGCGGCGGCGGTTTCGCCAGGAGTACCGGCTGTGGGTTCTGCGAGCTCGGCGGGGTATGCTAGCGGCAGTGATTTATCCGTCATTCGAAGGAGATTGCACGATGCGATCGCTCACCTGGGCCGCCGCCGCGCTGATGCTCGCAACGCCGCTCCTGGCGCTCGCGCAGCAAAATTCCATCGCCGCCGACCCTTGCGCCAGATACAAATGGGATGTGGCGCAGGAGCGAGTGCTGTTCGCCGCGGCAGCTTCTCCCATCGCAGCGGCGAAGGACGGCTCCTCGCCCCCGCGCATTGCGACGGATCGCGCCTACCGGGTACAACTCGTTCCCGCGAGCCAGGTGGCATTCCCGGCCGCCCCGGGGAAGGCCTCTGCGACCGAGGGAAGCTATTCCGGCGTGTTGGCCTTCACGGTGCCCGTGGCCGGCAGCTACCGGGTGGCGGTCGATGCGACGATGTGGATCGATGTGGTGGCGGACTCGCACCTCGTGCCCGCCGCCGACTACGAGGGGCAGCGCGGCTGCGACGCGCCGCGCAAGATCGTGCAGTTTTCGCTCCCGGCGAACGAGCCGTTGGTTCTGCAGTTGAGCGGCGTCGCTGAGCCCTCCGCGCGGGTCACCATCGTCCGGGCGGCGGGGGGTTGAGGTCTGGCGAATCGAGCGCCGGACGGGCGATGGGCGTGGCGGGGGCATCCTGCCGGTTGAACCGATGCGCCGCCGCAGAGTCGAATGAGAATAGGCAGAACGGTGATAAGTATCCGTTTCCTACGGTCAACCCTATAGTAGGTTGTACGTTGTAATGGTTTATTTGACCCAGACTTGGTGACGTTATGGAAAGTCCTACCCTGATCCGAAAGCTCTCCCTCTTCGTCGGCACCTTCGCCATGGCGGCGGCGATGTCGACCAGCGCGTTTGCGCAACACGCCGGCGGTG